>Ga0114938_1001904_pt1 | contig 13738 bp, 13 predicted proteins | sample AshMeaBigSpring_FD_88675 | JGI IMG/M metagenome (GOLD analysis project Ga0114938, IMG submission 88675) | Groundwater microbial communities from Big Spring, Nevada to study Microbial Dark Matter (Phase II) - Ash Meadows Big Spring | ecosystem: Environmental > Aquatic > Deep subsurface >...
CCTGGGCCAGACGCTCGGCCTCGGCCTCGTTGCCGGTCAGCAGGGCATGGGCGACGTCCCCCTCCACCCCGCCGGAGAGGGCAATGAGCCCGTCGGCCGCCTCGGCCACCCAGGCCGGCTCCACCTGGGGGATGCCCAGGTGCTGACCCTCCAGATAGGCCCGCGAGATGAGCCGGGTCAGGTTGAGATAACCTGTCCGATTTTGTACCAGAAGGGTGAGGCGGTAGGGCTTGTTGGCATCCGCAACATTGCGCAGCCACAGGTCCACCCCGGCGATGGGCTTGACCCCGGCACCCACGGCGGCTCGGTAGAAACGCACCAGGGCGAAGAGATTGACCTGATCGGTCAAGGCCAGGGCCGGCATCCCCGCGGTCGCCGCTGCCTTGACCAGGGGTTTGATGCGCAGCAGCCCGTCGATCAGGGAGTACTCGGAGTGGACGCGCAGGTGTACGAAGCTAGGTTCCAAGGGAGGGCGTCCTGAGGCTTGAGGGCATCTGATGGGTGAGCCTGGGGGCGGGCTGACAGCAGGCGGACGATCCCTCACCCAGACCTTCGCCGGGGGGAGAGGGCGAGGATCGGGCGCGCTGCGCGCGACTTATGCTAAGGCATCCAGACCGGAATCCTGTCCGCATGGGTATGCAGGGGCAACCGTTCATGGGGGCGTGGGCCGTCTACAACCGGGCTGGCGCTTCGACCGAGACGGCGGAGCGGCGCCTTGGCCAGCCTTGCTCAATAGGCGTCCGGTGGGGGAGGCGGCGGCCTTCCAGGCGGCGGCGGTGGGATCGATGTGGTCCCGCCCCAGGTCGACCCCTGGGCCTGGGCGAAGTCCCCACTCACCGGGACCCGGTTGCCCTTGGCGTACATGCACTGGATGTATGCATGATCATAACGACGTTGCACCGTGTAACCGGCCTCTGCACCCAGACCGGCGCCGGTGAGGCCGCCGAGGGCGAGCCCCGTTGCGGCCCCGACCCCGGCACCCTGACTTCCGTTCGCCGCGGCCCCGATGGCCGCCCCCACGGCCGTGCCCACGGCGGCGCCGGCCAGAGTCGTCTCGGTTGCGGTCCCCGAGACGGTGCGGCCCTGAACCTGATCGAAGGCATAGGCCCGGCAGGCGCTGTCGTCGACCCGGAACTGGTCGAACCCGCGGCCGGTGCCGGGAAGGGCCATCACGCTCGGCCCATCCAGCGGATCAGCACAGCCCCCAAGGACCAGCGAAAACAGTGCCCACAGGGGCCAGCGCCCGGAGGAAGACTGCACGGGGTTAATCCCTTTCATTCGGAGGGGGTGGGGGCCACCCGCTCCCACCCGCCGGGGCACTTCTTCACGGCGGGGTAGTAGCCCTCAGGGTCGCGGCAGTAATGCCACCAACCCTCCCCAGTATCGCCACCCGCGGACCCCCGCTCGATATAGACGGGAGGGGCGCGCTCGACAACGATCGTCCGAGGCGCATCGTAATAGGGCCAGCCGTAGAACCCGCCGCGGTAATAGGGCCAGCCCAGAGGGGCCCCGACAACCACCCCAACGGAGGTTCCATGCCAGTGGCCGTGGCGGTGGTGCCCCCCCGCCTGAACCGTGCCAACATCGAGCAGCGCGAGCACGAAGGCGCAAGCCGCCCAAGCCCGGGATCGGCGTGCCGCCCCACGAGTGCCCAACCAAGACATGCCATAGTGATCCAACTGCGGATATCCCATGCACTCGCCAGGCTCGCGGCGCCTCTCCCGGCGAAAGATCGAGCCATTTAGCGGCTGCGGATCGATCATCGTCATCAGGGGCATGCACCACCCTACTGCTTCAGGCCCCGTACCAGATCCAGCAGGACGCGATCGTCCCACTCGCGGCCCCCGGTGGCCACATAAGCGAGCCGGCCCTCGGGGTCCAGGACGAAGGTTGTGGGAAGGCCGCGGACCGGCCAACTCGTCACCACCGCCGAGGACTCGTCCAGGGGAAGGGGAAAGTCCACCGGCACCTGACTCAAGAACTGGGCGACGGTATCCGCGTCCTCCCCCACGTTGATCGCGATGAGCCCAATCCCCTCCTTCGAGACCGCCGCATGGGCCCGCTGCATGGACGGCATCTCCTCCCTGCAGGGCGGACACCAGGTGGCCCAGAAGTTGACGATCAGGGGCCTGCCGCGATAGTCCGCCAGCCGGACGGCCTTGCCGTCCGGGTCCTTGAGATCGAAGTCCGGGGCCGGTGGCCGACCTGGGACAGGGGCCAGGGTCTGCGAGTCCTTGGCCACCACGGGGGCGCCTGTAACGATCAGGGTGCCGACGGCGACGATGGCCAGGGCACCAAGCAGTCGGAGGGGGACATTCATTCTTGCTTCGGCTCCAAGATCTCTTCGGGTGCACAGGTCAGTCCGCGCAGCACGGCGCCGCGCGGCTCCGCATCGATGGTCCAGGACAGCATCAGATCCAGACGCGTACCAGGCGGCACGCCGAGGCTGATCATGCCCCAGTTGTAGTCGCCCCCGCGGAGCTCCTGGGTCGTCGGGAAGAGCGACCAGCGAAACGCGATCCGCGCCGCCTCAGACTCCCCCGCCGCCACCCACTCCGCATCCCAGACATCCTTCGAGACCAGGGCCCTGACTCCAGCCCCAGCGTCCAGGCGCCAGTCTGTCAGGTCGATGCCGAGCACCGGGGTCTGCCCACCCTGGGCTCGGTTGCGCATGATGGCCTGGAATACGCAACTGCGGGCGACTCTGTCGGCCGCCGCGGAGGAGAAGCCTCGGCCGATGAAAAAGGCCCGGGTCTGATCCGGCAGTCGTTGGACAAGGCGGATCTCCAGGGCCCCGTCCTCCCAGGCCCAGAAGGGCAGCCCAGCCTCGGGGTCCGTACCCACCACCTGGTCGGCACCCACCAAGGCACAGATGGCCCAGAGGGGGAGTGCCCACAGTGCCGACTTCAGGAATCCCATCCGATTGGGCCAGGCTGGGACTCGGTCATTCCGTCGCTTCGCCATGGGCTTGGGGTGGGCGTCGTGGGGTCTGTCCTGGGGCCAGGGTGGCAGCACGGCTATCACCATACCACCGGGCGGGGCACCGAAAAAGACCGCGGTCACCGCCAGATGCGGCCGGCGAGCGCCCTGTACCGCACCTGGCACAGAAGTCCCAACGGCCTTTCTGGGTATACTGTCGCTACGCCGCCACGTGGGAACCTTGCCCCCAAGCATTGGCGGTAGGAGCCCATGCCTACGACGAAAGTCGCGCGCAGCGCGCCCGAGCACCTCGGCAGCCGGATCGACCGACTGCTCTGGGACACCGACCCGACCTTGCTGCCCGCCTGGCAAGGCCGGTTGATCCTGGTCGCACGCGTCGCCTTCGCCGTGTCCCACGACCTGACTCAGGGCTACCTCAGCCTCCAGGCCATGAGCCTGGTCTACACGACCCTGCTCTCTCTGGTCCCGCTACTGGCGGTGAGCTTCTCCGTGCTCAAGGGCTTCGGGGTTCACAACGAGATCGAGCCGCTGTTGCTCAATGCCCTGGCCCCTCTGGGCGAGCAAGGGCGCGAGATCAGCACACGGATCATCGAGTTCGTAGACAACATCAAGGTCGGTGTCCTCGGGTCCGTAGGGCTTGTCCTGCTCCTCTACACGGTGGTGACCCTGATCCAGAAGATCGAGCAGGTCTTCAACTATACGTGGCGAGTGGACCGCCCCCGCCCATTCGCCGAGCGATTCAGCGAGTACGTGAGCGTGCTCCTGATCGGCCCGGTGCTCGTGTTCTCAGCGCTCGCCGTGACCGCCTCCATCAGCCACCACAGCTATGTCCAGAGCATCCTGGCCATTGCACCCCTCGGCCGGCTGATCGAGCTGGCGAGCCGCCTGGTTCCCTATGCCCTGATCTCCTTTGCCTTCGCCTTCGTCTATCTGTTCGTCCCCAACACCCGGGTGCGCATCAAGTCCGCGGTGATCGGGGCCCTGGTGGCAGGGGCCCTGTGGCAGGGCGTAGGCTGGCTGTTCACCAAGTTCGTGGTCGGATCGACCCAATACGCGGCCATCTATTCCAGTCTGGCCATCCTGATCCTGTTCATTATCTGGATCTACCTGGCCTGGTCGATCCTGCTGGTGGGCGCCAGCGTCGCCTTCTATCACCAGCACCCGGAGTTCCTGAACATCCCGGGCCATGAGCTGATCTTGAGCAACCGCATGAAGGAACATCTGGGGCTGGCGGCAGCTGGTCACATCGCCCGCGCCTACTATGCCAGTGACCCCCCCTGGTGCACCGAGACCCTGTCCAAGGCCCTGCACTGCCCGGGCACCACCATGGAGCGGATACTCGGGATACTCGAGCGCGGCGGTTTCGTCCTGCGCACCGCGCAGGACCCCCCCCGCTTCGTCCCGGCCCAGGCCCCGGAGACGGTGCAGATCAAGGCCCTGCTCGACCAGGTACGCTGCTGCGACGAGACCGGGCGTGGCTGCCGCGGCCTGACGGCCCAGCCGGGGATTGCCGAGATCGAGCGGAGCATCGACGCGGCGGTCGCCCGCGCCCTGGAGGGGCGCACCCTGCGCGACCTGGCCCAGGCCGTTACGGCCTACTCGCCGACGAGCCCCCCCAATTTCAAGACACCCGCACCGGATCCAGGGCAAGCCCCGCGGGGCGACTGACCGCACCCGGGTGCCGGGCTCGCGCAATCAAGGGCGCACCCCAAGTGGGGCCGCAGGATGCACGACGCCTGTGCCATTTGTTGCCCGTTTATCCAGGGTCACCCGGAGGGAGACGGGATCAACCTCGCCGACCTTGCGTCGCTCTTTACGGTCTTGGCGCGGGCCATTGCCCCACCGCCGACCCCTGACCGACCCGCTGCCGCAGGCTCAAACGCCGATCAGGTTCCGTACGGGGGCGAAGCTCCGCCGATGTACTGGGCTGGGCCCGAGCCGAGCCAGGGCCTCGATGTGGGCGGCGGTGGGATAGCCCTTGTGACGCGCAAGCCCATAGCCGGGGTAGAGGGCGTCGAGCCGCGCCAGCTCCCGATCCCTGGCCTCCTTGGCGAGGATGGAGGCGGCCCCGATGACCGCGACCTTGGCGTCCCCCCCGACGATGGCCCGGGCCGGGCAAGCAAGGCTCGGGCAACGATTGCCGTCCACCAGGACCTCGTGGGGGACCAGGGCCAGGGCGGCGACGGCCCGCCGCATGGCCAGCAGCGATGCCTGCAGGATGTTGAGCGCATCGATCTCGGCCACGTCGGCCCAGGCGACGGCCCAGGCGAGGGCCCTGTCCTGGATCTCTGGCTCCAGGGCCGCCCGGCGGGCGGGGCTCAGGCGTTTGGAATCACCCAGGCCACGGATGGGGCGCGAAGGGTCGAGGATCACGGCGGCCGCTGCCACAGGCCCGGCCAAGGGGCCCCGGCCGGCCTCGTCAACCCCTGCGACCCACCAGGGGGTCAAGGCGGGGGCGGCCCCGGGATCATCGGCCCCCGGTCCACCGACCCCGCCTCTGCCTGCGCCGGGGCCTTGCCGGCGCCTCTGCGGATCAGGTCAAGTACCGCCGTTGCTGCCTGCCTGGCAGCATTGTGGCGCATGCCCACGTGCACCCGCATGTACTCGGACTGGACCTTGGCCACGCCCGCTGGGTCATCGAGAAAGGCCAGGACCGCCGGTGCCAGGAGGTCCGGGCGGCAGCGCCCCTGGAGGAGCTCGGGGGCCAGGGCGCGCCCGACGAGCAGGTTGGCCATGGCCACATAAGGGACCTTGACCAGCCGCAGTTGTTTGACCAGGTGGTAGGTCAGGGGATGGACCCGGTAGCCCACAACCATGGGGCGCTTGAGCAGCAGCCCCTCCAGGGTGGCGGTCCCGGAGGCGGTGAGGACTACATCCGCGGCGGCCATGACCTCCCGGCTGCGGCCATCGACCAGGGTGATGGGCAGGTCGGGGGCCTCCCGGGCCAGGACCGCCTCGAAGATACGCCGCAGCCGGGCGTTGACCAATGGGGTCGCGAAACGCAGCGCGGGGCGCTCCCGATGACAACGCAGGGCGGCCTGGACAAAAGGCTGGGCCAAGCTCTCCACCTCGCCCGTCCGGCTGCCGGGGAGAATGGCAATCAGTTGGCCGTCAACCGGGATACCCAGGGCGAGCCGCGCCGCGGACCGGTCGACCCGGAGCGGGATCTCGTCGGCCAGCGGGTGACCAACGTACCGCGCCGACACACCCTCCCGCAGCAAGAGCTGCTCCTCGAAGGGGAAGATGCACAGCATCAGATCCACGGCCCGGCGAATGGCCTTGACCCGCCCCGGACGCCAGGCCCAGACCGTTGGGGAGACGAGGTGAACCGTGGGAATGGCCGCCGCCCGCAACTGCCGCTCGAGGCCCAGGTTGAAGTCGGGCGCGTCCACGCCGATGAAGGCATCGGGCCTGTGCTGCAGAAAATGGCCCACCAGGTCGCGACGGATGGCCAGCAGCTCGCGCAGGTGACCTAGGACCTCCGTCAGGCCCATCACCGACAGGCGCTCCATGTCGATCAGGGTCTCGCACCCGATCTCCTGCATCCGCGGCCCCGCCACCCCAACGAAACGGACGTCGGCGACCTGCACTCGAAGCTCGCGCAGCAGGGCTGCACCGAGGATGTCGCCGGAGGGCTCGTTGGCGACGATGCCGATGGTGAGCATCAGCGCACGATGCTGCGGGTACTGCCGGCGATGAAGTCCGCCAGGGGCATAAGCTCCGGGGCAGTGGCGGCCAGCTCCCGAATGGCGGTCTGGGCATCCGCGAGCTTGAGGCTGGACATATAGAGCAGCCGGTAGGCGCGTCGGATCAGGCCGATGACGTCCTCGCTGAAACCCCGCCGCTTGAGCCCCTCGCTGTTGATCCCCCGGGGTACCGCCGGGTGACCGCCCACGGTGATATAGGTCGGGACGTCGCGGGAGATCACCGAGCCCATGGCACAGAAGCTGTGGGCCCCGATGTGACAGAATTGGTGGACCAGGGTGAAGCCGCCGAGGATGGCCCAGTCCTCCACCCGCACATGCCCCCCCAGTGAGGCGGCATTGGCCATGATCACCCGATCGCCAACACGACAGTCGTGGGCGACATGGGTGTAGGCCATGAAGAGGTTGTGGCTGCCGATGGTGGTGATGCCCGCATCCTGAACCGTGCCCCGGTGAATGGTCGCCCCCTCGCGCACCACGTTGTCGTCGCCCATGATCAGGCGCGTCTCCTCCCCCGCATATTTCTTGTCCTGGCACTCCTCACCCACCGAGGCGAACTGATAGATGCGATTATCCTGGCCAATGTCGCTCGGACCCCGCACCACCACATGGGGCCCGATGCGGGTCCCGCGACCGATGCGAACCCTGGGGCCTATGATGCTGAAGGGCCCGACCTCGACCCCCTCATCCAGCTCGGCGCCGGGATCGACGATGGCGGTCGGGTGGATCAAGCTCAGAATTCCCGCGCCGTGCACATGATGTCGGCGCTCGCCACGAGCTTCTCCGACACATAGGCGTCGCCATGGAACTTCCAGATGGCCTGCCGCACCGCCTGTAGCTTGACCTTGAGGATGAGCTGATCGCCCGGCTCCACCGGCCGCTTGAAGCGGGCATTGTCGATGCCGACGAAATAATAGAGCTTGTGCCCCACCTCATCGGGCCGCGACTCCATGGCCAGGAGCCCGGTCGCCTGGGCCAGGGCCTCCACGATCAGTACCCCCGGCATCACCGGGCGCACCGGGAAGTGGCCGCTGAAATAGGGCTCATTGAAGGTGATGTTCTTCAGGGCGGTCAGGTGCGACTCGGCCTCGAACTCCAGTACCCGGTCGATGAGGAGAAAGGGGTAGCGGTGCGGCAGCAGGTCCAGCACCTTGTGGATATCCATCGTGCTCAAGGTCACCTCCAAATGGGGGGGACGGCCAGGGCGGACGGGGCACCTGCCGGCACCGATGCCTTAGCCCCGATCCCGCCCCAAGGGTTGTTCGTTCGTTGCCAGTCGCTCTTCGAGGCGCTTGAGTCTGCGGGCAAGGTCCTCGATCTGACGGAACCGCACGACGGCGCGGCGCCACTCGGCGCTCGGCATGGCCGGGATACCGCTGCTGTAGGTACCGGGCTGGGTGAATGAGCGGGTCACCATGGCCATTCCCGTGAAATGGACATCGTCGCCGATCTCCAGATGGCCCGCCATGCCCACGGCGCCACCGATGGTGCAATGGCGCCCGATGCGCGTCGAGCCCGAGATCCCGGAGCAGGCGGCCATGGCCGTATCCTCGCCGATCTGCACGTTGTGGCCGATCTGGATCAGGTTGTCGATCTTGACCCCGTCGGCGATGACCGTGTCCCCCAGTGCCCCGCGGTCCACGGCGCTGTTGGCGCCGACCTCCACGTCATCGCCCAGGATCGCACGCCCAAGCTGGGGGACACGCAGCCAATGAGACCCTTCCTGGGCAAATCCGAAGCCCTCGCGGCCGATGACACAACCCGGGTGGAGCAGGGCCCGCCGCCCAACGAGGGTCCCCTGGCACAGGGTGACGCGCGCCACGAGGCGACTGTCCTCGCCAATCCGACAGCCTGCCCCGACGAGCGACCCAGGGCCGACGAAGACCCGCGGACCGATTTCGGCCCCTTCATCCACGACGCAAAGGGGGCCGATCCAGGCGCTTGGGTCGATGGTTGCCCCCTCCGCGATGACGGCGCTTGGGTGTCTGCCGCCCTTCACCTGAGGCGGAGGATGGAGCAGCCGTGCCGCCCGGGCAAAGGCCAGGTGCGGGTCCGCTGTCACCAAGGCCGCGACCGGACAGTCGGCCAGGTCGGCGGGCCTGAGGATGACGGCACCGGCACTGGTGCCCTTCAGATCCGCGCGATACTTCGCGTCGGCGACAAAGGCAACGGCCGACGCGTCCGCCTGGGCCAGCTCCGCCACGCGACTGATCCGCCGCCCAGCATCGCCGCGCAGCTCCACACCTAGGGCCACAGCCAGGTCTCCCAGCGTCGTGTCCATGGCAAGTCTCGGCGCAACCCCGGATCGGCAGTCTGACGGCCAGGGGTTACTTCTGCTTGAACTTGGAATGCAGTCGCTCGATCACTTGGGCAGAGATGTCGACCCGGTCGCTGAAGTAAACCACGCCCTCGCTGACGATCAGGTCCAATTTCTGCTCCTTCGCCAGCTCTTGGACCACCTCGCGCACCTGCTGGACCAGTTTGGCGCGAAGCTCATTCTGGCGCAGGGCAAAGTCCTCCTGGAACTCCGCCTTTGCGTACTTCACCTTGCGGTCGCGGGTGCGGATGTCATTCTGCAGTCTGGCGATCTCTTCCTCGCTCATCAGGGGACCATCGCGCTCAAGGTTCTTCTTGAGCTCGTCGAGCTTCGCCTGTTGCTCGCGCAGGGCCCGCTCGCGGTCGGCGACCTCCTCCTGCAGGGCCTTGCGCGCCGCCTCGTATTGGGGCGACTGCTCCACCACCCGTTCTGGATCGACGACGCCGATCTTGTATTCCATTGCACAGACCGGCAGGGCGAGCATCCCCAGCACCGCCGCCACGGACCTGACCCACATGACGCCGTCCCGCACCGCCAAGGCCCGCCTAGAAGCCCTGCCCAAAGGTGAACTGGAATACCTGGGTGTCGTCCTCCTCCTTGTCGTTGAGGGGGTAGGCCAGGCTGATGGCCAGGGCCCCCACCGGCGATAGCCAGGCCAGGGACACCCCTGCGGAGTAGCGTAGCTCACCCAGCTCGAAGCCCGTCGGCGCCACCAGGTCCGTGTCCTTGGTCTCCCACACGTTGCCGAAATCGAAGAAGAGCCCTAGCCGAAGGGTCTTGGCGAAGTCACCGGAGACCGGCGGCGGCGCGAACAACTCGATGCTGCCGGTCAGCTTCAGATTGCCACCCACCGGCGGGTAGTTGGGGAAGGTCTCGCGCGGGCCCAGGGTGCTCCCCTCGAAGCCGCGGACGGACTGCGGACCGCCGGCGTAGAAGTTCTCAAAGAAGGGCAGGGCCTCGAGATCCCCGTAGCCGTCCCCGTACCCGATGTCCCCACGTGCGGACAGGGTGAATCGGCGCGTCAATGGGATGTAGGTGCGACCCTTGTAGGTCAACCGGTAATAGGTGAGGTCGCTCCCCGGGACCGCCACCTCCGCCAGCACCGTGTTGAGGCTCCCGTCGGTGGGGAAGATGGCGGTGTCCCTGGTATCGCTTGTGTAGCTGGCGCTGAGCAGAAAGTCGTTGAACTCCTCGCCATTCTTCGCGACGAAGTCCTGGGCCAGGGCATCGAAACCGGCATTGAACTCGGTGTACTGGTAGCGCAGCCCCAGCCCGGCGCGACTGGTATCCGTGATGGGCAACCCGAAGTTCATCCCCAGCACGCCCACGTCCGTCGTGTAACGCGCCCCCAACAACTCATCGAAATCCGTGGTCTGGTAGGAGACCTCGAAGCCGCGGCTGATGCCGTCGACCGTGTAGTAGGGGTTGTCGTAGGCGAGTCGATAGAGCTGACTGACCGCGCTGTTGCTCAGGGCGAAGACCAGCCGCTTACCGCTGCCGAGGAAGTTGTTTTGGGTCACGCTGGCATTGAACAGGACGCCCTGGGACTGGGAGTAGCCGATGCCGGCCATCAGGTTGCCGGAGGGCTTTTCCGTGACCGCGACCTCCACGTCGACCTGATCGGCGGAGCCCGGCACCGCCGGGGTCTCGATGTTGACATCCTCGAAGTAGCCAAGGCGCTTCAGACGCTCCCGCGACTTCTTCACCAGGTCGGCGGAGAACCAGGCCGTCTCGAGCTGGCGCATCTCCCGGCGCAGGACCTCGTCTCGGGTCCTGGTGTTGCCCTTCATGTTGACCCTGCGGACGTAGACGCGCTTGCCGGGGTCCACGAAAAAGGTCACCACGACCTGCTTGTTCTCATCGTCGATGTCGGGGATGGTATTGACGTTGGCAAAGGCGTAACCCTCGTCGCCCAGCCTTGCCGAGACGCGCTCCGAGCTCTCGGTGACCACAGCCCGCGAGAACGGGTCCCCGCGGCGCAGGTGGATCAGGGGAAAGAGCGTCTCTGCCGGGATCTTCGGCTCCCCCGCGAGCTTGATGTCGCTGACGGTGTAGACGCCCCCCTCCGAGATCACCACCGTGACGTAGATGTCCTTCTTGTCGGCACTGATGGAGACCTGGGTGGACTTGATGTCGAAGCGGATATAGCCACGATCCAGGTAAAAGGAGCGCAACGTCTCCAGGTCACCGGCCAGCTTCTGTTTGGAGTACTGGTCGTTCTTGGAGTAGAAGGAGTGCCAACGCGAGGTGCCCAGCTTGAACTGCGACAGCAGCTCCTTCTCGCTGAAGGCCTCGTTACCAATGATGTTGATCTGCTTGATGCGGGCCGTGAGCCCCTCGGTGATCTCGATGCGCACGGCGACCCGGTTGCGCTCCAGGGGAGAGACCGTGGACTGGACGCCGATCCCATACTTGCCCAGGGCAAAATACTGGCGCTTGAGCTCCTGCTCGATGCGGTCGAGGACCGAACGGTCGAAGACCCGACCCTCCGCCAGGCCGATGTCCTTGAGCCCCTTCTTGAGATCTTCCTCCTTGATATCGGTGTTGCCGGTGATGTCGATCTCGGCGATCGCCGGTCGCTCCTGGACCGAAACCACCAGGACTGTCCCGTCGCGCTCCACCTTGACGTCGTTGAAGAAACCCGTCTGGTAGAGGGAGCGGATAATCGAGGCGGTAACGTCATCCCCGACAGTGTCTCCGACCTGCACAGGCATGTAGGTGAAGACGGTGCCTGGGGCGATTCGCTGCAGCCCCTCCACGCGAATGTCGGAGATCTTGAAGACCTCCGCCAGGGCGGGGAGGGAGACGACCATCAGGAGCAGGAAGACCACAAGCGGGCGTGCGGCGACCTTCGTCGGTAGCGCGCCTGTCCGCACCGAAGCTGCTGTGAGCAAGAGGACCCTCCTAAAGCGTCAAGCGCCATCCCGCCGGGCCAGGCACCGAGCATGCCGAGCAATGCCCGATTCGGCGCCAGCCCAAAGCTCGGTAGTATAAGGGAAGGGCCCGCTCTAGCCCAGCAATCGGGAGATGTCGACGTAAAAGGCGAGGGTCATCAGCCCCGCCAGCAGGGCGATGCCGATCCGCATTCCCTGCTCCTGGGCACGCTCCGACAGGGGGCTGCCCTTGATTCCCTCGATCAGGAAGTAGAGCAGGTGGCCGCCATCGAGCACGGGGATCGGCAGCAGGTTCAGGACGCCCAGGCTGATGCTGACCACCGCCAGGAACTTGAGGAACGGGCTCAGGCCGTAACCGGCGGTCTTGCCGGCGGTCTCGGCGATGGAGATGGGGCCGCTCAGGTTTTCGACGGACGACTGGCCGATGAGCATGCGCCCGACCACCCGGAGCATGAGCCAGCTCATGTCGATAGTCTTCGCCGTGGCCGCGCCGAGCGCCTCGACCGGCCCCATCCGCACCAGGGTCCGGTAGTCCGCGAAGAGGGCATCCGGGGCCGCCACGGCGGCGCCGATCTTGCCCACGGACGCGCCTCGATCGTCCTGGCGATGCGGGACAATGGTCAGGTCCAGCTCGCCCTCGCCCCGCTGCACACGCACGCGCAGGGGCCGCTCCGGGTGCCCACGCACCAGTTCCACCCAGTCCTGCCAGGTGGCCACGGGCTCGCCATCGACCGACCGTACCCGATCTCCGGCGAGCAACCCGCCCGCCTGCGCCGCGCCCCCTGGCATGACCTCACCGATCACGGGGGGCAACAGCGGTCTGGCCTGGGACAGGCCCAGGCCGGCCAGCAAGGCCGGGCTCTCCGGCAGGCTCGCGAGGGCCGACCCGCCGAGGCGCCGCTCCGCCTCCCCCCCGTCGGCATCGCGGACCCTGACCGGCAGGTCCTCGCCATCAAGTGTCGCGGCCATCAGGGCGTACACCACGGACTCCCAGGTTGGGGTCGCCCGGTCCCCGACCCGCAGGATCTCATCTCCCGGGGCGAAGCCCGCCGTCTGAGCGGCCGACCCGCTGGCCACCTCCCCGACCAGGGGGCGATCCCCGGACTCGCCGGCGACCAGCAAGGCCCATAAGACCGCTATGGCGAAGGCGAAGTTGAACAAGGGCCCAGCCGCAACAATGGCGGACCGCTTCCACAGGACCTGCCGATTAAAGGCCAGGTGGCGCTGTGCCTCTGGAACCTCGCCCTCACGCTCGTCGAGCATCTTCACATAGCCGCCCAGCGGGATAGCCGCCAGGACATACTCGGTGCCGTCGCCGGGCGCGGTCCGCCGCCACAGCGGCCGGCCGAAGCCAATGGAGAAGCGAAGCACCTTGACCCCGAGTCGGCGAGCCACCCAGAAGTGTCCGAGCTCGTGGACGGCGATCAGGATGCCGAGGGCGATGACGAACCAGCCCGCGTAGGAGAGCAATCCGCTGAGATCTTGCATGGCAGCCTATGCGACCCTCGTGTCCAGCCATTGTTCCGCGACCGCCCGGGCCCGGCGATCCACCTCCAACAGGAAGCCGATGTCGCGGCCATCCACCGGCTCGATGGGCAGGCGCGTCAGGGTCTCCTCCACCACCTCCCCGATCGCCGTGAAGGCGATCCGCCGGTCAAGAAAGGCCGCGACGGCTACCTCATTGGCCGCATTGAGCACAGCCGGCGCCGTGCCCCCCGCGGCCGCCGCCCGGGCAGCGAGGCCCAGGCACGGGAAACGTTCCAGGTCCGGCGGCTCAAAGTCAAGCCGCTGAACGGCGAACAGGTCCAGGGGGGCGACCCCGGAGTGGAGGCGCTCCGGCCAGGCCAGGGCGTGGGCGATGGGGGTCCGCATGTCGGGGTTGC
>Ga0114938_1001906_pt1 | contig 13733 bp, 9 predicted proteins | sample AshMeaBigSpring_FD_88675 | JGI IMG/M metagenome (GOLD analysis project Ga0114938, IMG submission 88675) | Groundwater microbial communities from Big Spring, Nevada to study Microbial Dark Matter (Phase II) - Ash Meadows Big Spring | ecosystem: Environmental > Aquatic > Deep subsurface >...
CCGCTTTGCCAGACTCGCGGACGCGCTGGTGATTCCCGCCTATGCTCGCTTCCTGCCCAGAGGGCGCGGCCTCGAGCTGATCTTCGACCCGCCGCTGGAGCCATTCCCAACCGGGGACCCGGTGCGCGATGCCGCCCTGATGAACCGGGCCATCGAAGAACGGATCGAGACCATGCCGGCCCAGTACTTCTGGGTCCACCGACGCTTCAAGACCCGGCCGCCTGGAGAGCCCCCCGTCTATCCGCCCAAGCGCCGCCGATGATCGCCGGGAGAGTCAAGAACGCGGAGCCGGGATGACGGAATCGACGCGGTCTGAAGGCGCACGCCCTCGGCTCGGCCGCCCTCGCGACTGGCTGATCGGCGGTCTTCTGCTGGCGGGGGTGGTGGTGGGCGTTGCCCTCACCCTTGGTTGGGGACCCCTGCTTGCTCCCTGGCGGACGCTTTCGCCCCTCACGCTGGCGCTCGCGCTCGGCCTCGGGGCGCTGAGCTACCTACTGCGCGCCGTCCGGGTCTACGAGTATTTTCGGCCCCAGCTCGAGGGGCGTTTCGTCCGCGTGCTTCGGCTCTCGGTGCTGCACAATGCGGCCAACAACCTCTTGCCGATGCGCGTGGGCGAGATGGTCTTTCCCTGGCTCATGCGGCGCTGGCTCGGTCACGGCTTTATCGATGCCGCCGCCTCTCTGATCTGGATCCGGGCGCTGGATCTGCATTTCCTGGGCCTGATCGGAATCTTCCTTCTCTCTATTCGCCAGCCGCACTGGGTCTGGCTGCTGGCCGGGCTGCTTTGGGTGGGTTTGCTGCCGCTGTTCGGACGGATCCGCGCGCTCGCCCCGGCGGGGGCGGGGAGGGCGGCCAGGGCCCTGCGGCTGATGGCCAACGCCGGGCCCGTCTCGACCCAACGCCTCCTGCGGGTCTATGGCTGGACGGCGCTGACCTGGGGCGCCAAGCTGATGGCGTTCGCGCTGGTGCTGCGGCACTTCCTCCCGGTCGACCTGTGGCGGGTTCTGCTGGGGGTCATGGGGGCGGAGCTCTCCAGCGTGCTGCCCTTCCACGGGATCGCCGGCGGCGGCAGCTACGAGCTGGCCGCCATCGCCGCCCTGGTGCCGCTCGGGGTCGGTCCCGAGGAGGCCCTGGCCGGCGCCGTGAACCTGCACCTGTTCCTTCTCGGGCTTACCCTCCTGCTCGGGCTCTCGGGGCTGCTGCCGCCGGTACGGCGGTCCGCAAGCGAGAAGTCGGAGGACAGGTGATTTCCTCAGCCAGGCCCTCCCGGGCGCAGTTGCCTCAGGCCAACGAGCGCCGGAGGCCGAGTGGCGCGTTGGGTAGCAGCGGAGCGCCCTTTTTTCAGGGTACTGACAAGACGTACCCTATATCCGGATACTCCGGCTAATCCTGTACCATTGCGCCGATCTTCGGCTGATTGGCTCTTTTCCCGAAACCATCGCAATCGAAGCGCCCAGATGTCAGAGAAATCGCTCCCGCCCAAGACCAACTTCATCCGCCAGATCATCGCGGAGGACCTGGCGAGCGGTAAGCATGCCACCGTCGCAACCCGTTTTCCGCCGGAGCCCAACGGCTACCTGCACATCGGCCATGCCAAGTCCATTGTCCTCAACTTCGGCGTGGCGGAGGACTTCGGCGGGACCTGCAACCTGCGCTTCGACGACACCAATCCTCACAAGGAAAACCGGGAGTTCGTGGAGTCCATCCAGGAGGACGTCCGCTGGCTGGGTTACGACTGGGGCGAGCGGCTCTACTTCGCCTCGGACTATTTCGAGCAGCTCTACGGGTTCGCCCTGGAGTTGATCGCGAAGGGTCTCGCCTACGTCTGCGATCTGAGCGCCGAGGAGACGCGCCGCTTCCGCGGGACCCTCACCGAGTCCGGCCTCGACAGCCCCAATCGGGACCGCTCGGTCGCAGAGAACCTGGACCTGTTCCAGCGTATGCGAGCGGGGGAGTTTCCAGACGGCGCCCGGACCCTGCGCGCCAGGATCGACATGGCCTCGCCCAATCTCAACCTGCGCGACCCGGTGCTCTACCGTATCCGCCATGGCGTGGTTCACCACCAGACGGGCCGCGAGTGGTGTCTCTACCCCATGTACGACTTCACCCACCCCATCTCGGACGCCTTGGAGGGCATCACCCACTCCCTGTGCACCCTGGAGTTCGAGGACCACCGCCCGCTCTACGATTGGTGCGTGGACCACGTCTCCGTCCCTTGCAAGCCCCGCCAGATCGAGTTCAGCCGGCTCAATCTCGAATACACGGTGATGAGCAAGCGCCGCCTCACCCAGCTCGTGAGCGAGGGATTCGTCGAGGGCTGGGACGACCCGCGCATGCCCACCATCGCCGGGCTGCGCCGGCGCGGCTATACCCCGGTCGCCATCCGCGACTTCTGCGAGCGTATCGGGGTGACCAAGGCCGACAACCTGGTGGAGATGGCCATGCTGGAGAACGCGGTGCGGGAGGACCTGGACGCCACCGCCCCGCGCGCCATGGCCGTTCTGCATCCCCTTAAGGTCGTGATCGAGGACTACCCCGAGGACAAGACCGAGGACCTGACCGCCGCCAATCATCCCAAGGACGAGTCAATGGGGATCCGCACCCTTCCCTTCGCGCGCGAGATCTACATCGACCGCGGAGACTTTGCCGAGGACCCTCCCAAGGGCTTCAAGCGCCTGATCCCCGGCGGCGAGGTGCGGCTGCGCCACGCCTATGTCATCCGCTGCGAGCGGGCAATCAAGAGCGAGGTGGGCGAGGTGATCGAGCTGCGCTGCAGCCACGACCCGGGCACGCTGGGTAGGGCCCCGGAGGGGCGCAAGGTCAAGGGCGTCATCCACTGGGTCTCCGCCGCCCACTCCGGAGCGGCCGAGGTACGGCTGTACGACCGGCTCTGCTCGGTGCCGGAGCCCGGCGCCGGCAAGGGCGATTTCCTCGCCGACCTGAATCCGGACTCCCTGCGCACCCTGACCGGCTGCCGAGTGGAGCCGCGCCTGGCGTCCGCCCGGCCAGGCGAGCGCTTCCAGCTCGAGCGCGAGGGCTACTTTGTCGCGGACCAGGACTCGCGCCCGGGCAAGCTGGTGCTCAACCTCACCGTAGGTTTGCGAGACACCTGGGGAAAGACCGAAAGGAACCCGAAGTCCTGACGGGCGGGTTGTGCCAGCCCTGCGCCGTCAGCTACCTCCCAGCCAATTTCACCCGGCCGGAGCTCTATGGATGATGGTGCAACAGGTCGATGTATTGCGGAAGTTTGTCTGCTTTCGACGCAAAGCCGCCACTCGGCTCGCACCTGCTCAGCGGCCACTCCGTCCCAGGAACTGCCGGTCGGCACAGGCCAGTCGACGGGCAGCTCCATGCGCTTTGCGGTCAGCGATCAACGCCGTAAGCAGGCCGACCAGCAGAAAGCGGACATTCATCCGAGGACGGGGGCGAGGCCTGCTGCGCCCCCGCACGGGGCGAAGTGTCTGCCCGTCAAAGGACCAGGCCCGGCCAACAGCGGTCATCAATCGCCCTGCGTGAAGTAGGCCTCATCGTTTGGCAGTAAAGGTGGCGTGTCCTTCACCATACCCATCACGGCGGCCTGGGTTTCGACCAGGAACAACGCCTTTTCGCTTTCCCTGGCAAGCTGCTCGGCCCGGTTTTTCAGAGCGATGACCTTGTCAGGTTCCGTCGCCGCAACGTCCGTCGACTCCGTTGGATCCTGCGCGATGTTGAATAGCTCCAGCGCCGAGGGCAGCGGGGTGCGCCATACCAGCTTCCAGTCGCCCTGACGGACAGCGGCACGGAACGGTTCGACGTTGTACACCACCTCCGATCGAGAAGACGGCTTGCCCTGGCTGATGACGGACCAGACGTCCACCCCATCGAGTGGTTTGCCGGTGCTGGTATCAGCTCCCGCAAGTCCTGCCAGCGTCGGGAACATGTCAACGACGTGCACAACCTCGTTAACCACCCCCGGCTTGATGTGCCCCGGCCAGTTGGCCAACGCTGTGACGCGCGTACCGCCCTCGTAGAGCATCCCTTTGCCACCCCGATATGGCCCGTTATCGGCCGGTAGCTTGAGCTTGGAGACATCCGCTTCTCCGGCGAGCGCAGCGAGGGTGGTACCGCCGTTGTCACTCATGAGCACCACGAGCGTGTTCTCGCGCATCCCCTTCCGCTCCAGTGCAGCGAGCACCTTGCCGATTTCCTCATCCATGATCGAGATCATGGCGGCATAGGTGCGCCGAGTCGGGTCCGCGATGTGCTTGTATTTCTCGATGTCCTCCGGCGGAGCCTGGAAAGGCGTATGCGGTGCGGTAAAGGCCAAGTACATGAATAGTGGCGTGTTCGGGTCGTGCTCCATGATGCGGGCAACCGCGTCTTCGCCGAGTAACCGGGTCACATACCCCTGCTCGTTGACCGGCTCGTTGTTCCGGTACCAGTCGCGTATCCCGTGAGCACTGTGCGTGAAGTAGTCGATCTCTCCGAGCACGGCGCCGTAGAAGTAGTCGAAGCCGCGCTGCTTCGGCCAGTACTTCTTGTCGGCGTGTCCCAGGTGCCACTTGCCGATCATGACCGTGCGGTACCCCGCATCCTTCAGCGCCTGTGGCAGCAGGCGTTCCTCGGTACTCAAGCCATAGGTCATGCCGGAGGGGATCACTAACGTCTGCAGGCCATAGCGCAGCGGATAGCGGCCGGTCATCAGTGCCGCACGGGTCGGCGTACACATCGGCTGGACGTAGAACTGGTCGAGGCGAACACCGTCGTTTGCGAGCTTGTCGATCGACGGTGTACTAATCTCTGAACCGCGGAAGCCGAGGTCGTTGTAGCCGAGATCGTCCGCGACGATATAGAGAATATTTGGCCGCGGCGGAGCATCCGCGGCTGCTGCCGATAGCGCTAGAACCGCGCACAGGCCGGCTAGGGCAAGAGTGAAGGAACTGCAAACGCGCCTCGATGTCATCTGGCAAACTCCATCGTATGTTCTCGGTCTGCTAGTTTCCGGCAGCTGTAAGGGTGTCGCTGTGGTCGGAACGCGGTACCGACCTTGAGCTCAATTCCGGAACGCGGCGTATCGTAAACGAAACCGTCGTGGTTGTGGTTAACGCTGCGGAACCGATAGCTGATGCGACGGATGGGCGGACATCTATCGGTTCTCGAGCTCGTCTGGAAACTTCCGGAACCGCTCGGGAACGGCCTGTTGCCCCAGCGGGAATTCCTGGAGCGCCACAGGGTGAAACCGTCTGCGGGAGATCGCCGCGCAACGTCCGCTTTCTGGAACCTCTCCCGGATAGTCGCGTCGCCGGTCAGTGACGGCATTGCGTCCTTTGCGGTCGTCCAGATGGCCAGGCTCGGGCGACCGGTATCAGCGTCGAGCGGTCGCTCGCTACGTTCACGGTGACCGGCAGCTTCTGGCCGGTTGTTGCCCTTCGCTGAGGGGCGCGGCTGGCCGTCAAGAAACTTTACAGTCGCGTTCCCCAGTCTGCTCCCCGAATGTCTCTTCATGGCCGGATAGCGATCTTTGCGGACAACAACCTCGCGACCCATCGGTTGCTGCACCGCAATCGTTCCCTCCCGACCCAGAGCGGACTCCGGCGCTCACAGGCGCGGTAGCGGCAACGCGATCAGTAGCGGACGCCGGGGGGATCGCAGCCTTCATCACCGAGACCGTGCCGGTGCAGCGGGTTCCCCAATATATCGAGGAGCCAGCGGAGACACCGCGCATCGCCCCCGGCACGCGGGCCGCCGCTGTGGGACGACGGGCTCGATTCTCTTCCGGAGCGGAAGTCGGATGGACTTACTTAGTCAGCACAGTCAAAATGGCCCGCCTTGGCCAACCCTGCGGGTCCAGCTTTGCGGTCGGCCCCACGAAAAATCGATCAGGAGGCTTGGGTGAGAGGCATCTCGAATATCAGCGGCAAGCACGTAGCGGCAGCGGTGGCCGTTACTCTTGCTGTTTACGCTGGTGCAGTTCGGCTAACCGGTAATTTCCATGTGGTTTTGCCGGGTGAATTGTATCGCTCGGCACAACCGACGTCTGCACAGATTGCCAACTACTACGAGCATTACGGAATTAGGACCATCATCAATCTGCGCGGGGAAAACCCTGGTGCCGCATGGTACGACGCGGAGGTTGCGGAAACACGTCGGTTGGGGATCACGCTCGTTGACTTCCACATGTCGTCGCGCAAGGGGCTGACGGTAGCACAGGCAGAAAAACTAGTTAGCATCCTCAAGGATGCGCAGAAGCCGCTGTTGGTTCACTGCGAGGGTGGAGCGGATCGCACAAGCTTGGTTGCCGCACTCTATGTAGCCGCACTGACGAACCTTGGAGAAGAGGCTGCAGAAGCTGAGCTTTCCGTATGGTATGGACATGTTTCGCTCCCGGTAACTGCAACGTACGCTGTCGACCGCAGTTGGGAAGCGCTGGAACCATGGTTAGGTTTCATGGACTCATGACCCAGCGGTAATTGCCAGGTGTGAGACTCATGAATATCGAGCGACTGAGCATCTCGAGCCACCGTGTCGGCTCGGATCTGAAATTTGGCGCCGTGCCGGTTGGCGCTCAAAAAGTGGCTGCAACTGCCGCTTCGCCTGCGGGGAATCGCACCTAAACGACAGCCGCACCCACCGATTCGATCACCAGAAACGCCGCATCTCAAGACAGGAAAAGGACGCCGACCAACTGATCATGAGCCGGCCTGGTAGGGCCTCGACACCCGCCAAGATCCGGATTTCTCCGACCGGAAAATATCGGCAACGCCCAGTGAGGTAAGGGATTTTTCTAGGTTCTGTAGTTTTCGGCCGCCGTCCCTTACGCGCGATGAGTGGGACGACGACGCCCCCCTCGTCGCAGCATGCGGCCAGGATCGGCGGAAGCCCCGTTTCCCGCGCTTGCCAACGAAGATCAAGGTCTCGGTTGTGGTCGGTAGCCGAGAGTCCGTTTCCGTCCGAATAAAAACGATCGACCCCTTCATGGCGATCCGGAACCGTCAACATCTGTTCCCGAACCGAAGGGACATGCGCGGTGCGGTAAAAGTCGACGAGACCGGAGAAGCGTAGGCGCGTCCCGTCGGACGGTCGTGGCATTTTGGTTATTTTGCCTTAGCTCTGTAGGTCGACAACTCCTTCTTTAACCAGTTAGAGCTAGGGATTGGATCGCCATCGCCGCACTTTACCATGTAATTTGTGCCGGACATACTACTTTTCGACGCGGCATACTCGATAAAGTCTTCAGTAGAGTGAATCATTCCCTTCGCCAAAACGAAATCGTATTTCCTTTCGATATGAGCCCTTGCGTCTGGCGAATCATACCATTTCCCATTTCGGTGAAACTGGCAAGGAGCGGAGCTGATAAAAGAAAGAAGATGCGAAATTTCATTTAGCGTCTTGTTGTCAGGCTCGCCTGCATAGACAAGCCCTAATGAAACAGACAGTATTAGGAGCCGTATCAACATGCGTCTTTCCAGTCGAACGATGCACCGGATGTGTCTAGGTCCTCTGCGGTCGGTGCGCCGGAGTCGATGTTCTGCTGGGGGTTGCGCCCAAGCGCACGGTGATGCCCAAGTTGGGTACATCGAACTGCTCGGCGACCCGGTTCTCGCAGGCCAGACCGACCTTTTCGATCACAACCTCGATCTCGTCCCCCGCCATGGCAGGGTACGCAGAAACCACCAACGGAGGCAAGGGCCACAGTCAGCAGCGAGAAGCTGGGTTTTATGCGCATAACGTCCCCAGTTCCCCTCGGTCGGACCATCTTCCGACGGCGCGCTCGAGTCTGAGTTCTTGTATCCTTCGGCGATGAGCAAGCTCGAACTGACACCGTACCCGCTTAGCGACATCCCGCCGGCCGAGCGCAACGGCCGCCTTCGGGCCGATATCGAGGTCACGATGCCCGATTTGCGGCGCCTGCTCGCGACGAGCTCGAACGTGCAGCGGGAGATCCTGGAATTCCGAGCGCGCTACGACCGGCTGCCCGAGAGCACCCCTCTCGCGCCGCGGTCGCTGACGTCGATCAATCAGGGCCGCTGGACCTATCTGAATCTGCAGGGGCGCCTCATCACGCTGGCGAAGCACTACAAGCCGCTCTTCAACCTGGACGCCGACGAGCTGGAGCGTCTGCAGATCGACCCCGTTCTTCGCGAGCGTGCGCTCCTAATCTCGTTCGTCGCGGCCCTGACGCTGTACGACAATCATCTTTCCCTGCGCCTCGTCCTTGAGGACGACCGCCTGCGCCGCCTGATCACGGACCCTCTCCAGAGTTACGGCCAGACGGAGGAGGAGATCACGACTGTCCTCCAGGATCTGAATTCCCCCGAGCGCCAGGAGCAACTGAAGGACCTCGTCAACGCCTACGATCGGCTCGAGGGGCATCTCGCCGCGCGGCACGACCCCCTCATCGACTTGCTCCGGACGGCTGTGGACGCCAACGCCGCATACCGCTACGCCCGCCAAGCCACGCTGGCCGAGAAGCTACCGTCCAGCCCCGCGCTCTTTGGCGAGCGGGTCATGGACGTGCTTACCCGGCTCGGCCAAAGCGCCATCGGCACCCTGAGCGAGGTGTTCGGCAACGGGATCGGGCTGGTGGAGCTGCGCAAAGGGAAGCTCTGGCAGGATGCGAAGGTAGAGGAAGATCTCCGCAAGGAGCTCCAGCCGCTCGACCTGCTGGTGGAGAAGACGCCCTTCCGCCTGACCGACAAGTTCATCCCCGGACACTTCGGACACGTCGCGGTCTGGTTGGGGACGGCCAAGGAGCTGGACGAGCTTGGCCTATTCGACGACCCCCTCTTCGCCGACCCGAGATACCACGCCGGCGAGAGCCAGGTGCGCGCCGGTCACTCCGTCCTGGAGGCCCTGCGAACGGGCGTCCAGTTGAGCCGCCTCGCCGAGTTCCTCAACGTGGACGATGTCGCGATCCTGCGACCGCAGGGTCTAACACCGGAGGAAAGGCACGCGTCGCTGATTCGCGGCTTCCAACAGATCGGCAAGCAATACGACTTCAACTTCGAGGTCGAGACGATCGACAAGATCACCTGCTCGGAGCTTCCCTACCATGTGTTCCCCGACATCCCGTGGGAGACAGAGGCGCAGCTCGGGCAGCACACGATCAGTCCGGATCAGGTCGCCGAACAGGTCTGCGGCGAGGGCGCGCCGCTACGTCTGATCGACTTCTATCACGATGGCAGACCGGTCGACCGCAAGGACGCGTTAGCGACGATGGTGGAGCTCATCGCGGACGAAAAGTCATGAGCCTCGAGCGGTCACATTCATTCATTGGCGTCAGCTAAATGGCGACCCCGTTTGACGCTTGAGGGTCGAGCTGCGGCGGCAGACGGGCAGATGAGAGCACATAGGTCCGACACACGTCTGCGGACTTGTGTTAGCTTTGATACGTTGGGGGGCCGAGGTGGCACTCCAAAACATAGGAGAATGCCTGAGTGAATAAGACAACAGGAAAACCCGTGAGGAGCGCCGTGGGCGCTATGTCCGCGTTGGCGCTAGCCTTGACGCTTACGTTGGGGACGACCATAGCGGCAAAAGCTGACGAGGCAGATGCCAAGAGGTTACTTAAGTCCATGTCCGATTACATGGCAGCGCAGAAGGTCCTCTCATTCAAATATGATGCTACTCTCGAGGTGGTCACACACGATGAGCAGAAGCTCGCTCTGGTCAGCTCGGGTGCCGTGACTCTTAACCGTCCTGACAAGATCCGAGCCATGCGCGCCGCGGGGTTTGCGGACGTCGAGACATCTTTCGACGGGAACACGCTGACGTTGCTGGGCAAGAACCTGAACATCTATGCGCAGATCGATGTGCCAGGCACGATTGATCACCTCATCGACGAGTTGCGGTCGAAATACGACCGGCATCTCCCTGCCGCGAATTTGCTCTTGTCAAATCCCTATGATGCCCTGATGGCCGATGTCGTCGACATAAAGGACCTTGGCAGTGGCGTGATCGGCGGCGTTGAGTGTGATTACCTGGCATTCCGGAAAAAGGAAATCGATTGGCAGATCTGGATCGCCCAAGGGGACCGCCCCTATCCGTGTCGGTATAGCATCACCACCAAAGACCTTGCCGGACACCCTCAATACAGCATTCAGATCGAGGACTGGAAGACAGGAGATGAGGTCGCAGCTACCGATTTCAGCTTCAAAAACAAGACGGACGCAAAAAAGGTCGAGCTAAAGAACCTGGAGGGTACAGGTGACCTGCCAGCGCACTTCACGATTGGAGAACTCAAATGATCATGTTGAAACGATTCGCTTTCCTAGTAACTGTCGGAATTGTCGTCGTTGGCGGATCTGAGTCTGGCCAGCGGTTAGCGATCTCAGGGATTCACAGTCTGATCCCGACTGCCGAAGCGGTCGTCGGACGGCCACTTACACCGGTGAGCGTCGCTGGGGTGGCGCGACGTGTCGATCGGCGTCACGACCGGCGTTACTAACGGTTAGTCGTGCGAGTGTCAGTTAGAACCGGGTCTAGAGCTAAGGCCTTAGGCGTTCCGCTCGAGACAGAGGGAGGCGCGCCGCGATCGCCGGGATGCGCGCCTCCCTGTAGGCGGCACGTTAGGGTCAAGGGAGCCCGGTCCGATTTCCAGGTGAAGCGCCCCCACCTTCCCGCCCCGGCCTCGCGCCGGGATTTTTCGTTTCTGGAGGCGGGTCCGCTCCGAGCCGGACAACCTTTCTTCCGCCGCCGACCCCTTGCAGCCACTGGCCTGACCGCAGCCAGCGGCATGTCGGCTGTAACTCCGCTAGAACCTGAACGAAACGGCCACCGCGATACTATCGGTGTCGGCGCCGACTTCCTCTCCAGTACGGCTTCCGACATAGCCGATCTTGGCGCTGGCTCGCCGGCCCACTGGAAGGCCAGCGCTGAGCCCAACGAGCAGATCGCGTTTGGAGTCGTCTTTGCGCACGCCGTCAACGCTGGATTCTCCGCCCCAGTCGTGGGCGGCACCCACAGAAACCCACCAACCGGTGTTGGCGGTATATACGATGTGGCCCTGGAGCGCGAGCAGCGGGTCCTGCGCCCGGGTCTGGTCGGGATAGAGCTCCGTATTGTCGGTAAAGAAAAAGACCGAGCCGGTCAGCTCGTAGGACCAGGGCCCACGCCGGTGCACCACGCCTATCTGAGGACGGATCACGAAACGGTTCTGCCCCAGGTTCAGCAGCTTGTCCGGTTTGTATTCGCCCAACGGCAAGGTCACGGCCAGCGCGGCACCGGCCACCGTATACACCGGATGCGCCGTCTGGTAGGCCCGCAGCCCTGCGGCGTCCAGCGCGGGCGGACCGAGGAAATTGACCGACAAGCGTAGAAGTGGGTCCGCGATCCCCCGGCGGTCCACCTCCCGCGGCTCGCCGTTCAGCAAGCCCTTCCAGCGGGCGTGCTGCTGGGGTAAGAGCACGTCGACCCGCGCCAGCTTGCCGAGCGCGTCGAAGGCGTGCAGGAACGAGAACGCCCAGGTCCTGGCGTTGAGTGTCGCGCCCTCGACCTTCAGCACCGGGTCGAAGGCGATATCGCCCGAGGTGTAGAGGTAGCCGGCGCCGACGACGCCGGTGCCAGTCGGCAAGGGTGTCCAGCGTCGGGGCTCGACATCCTGGGGGAGGGCCGGACCCGTGCCTGCCGCAAACAGCAGACCAATGGCGACCACGGCCGTGCTTGGCTTCATGCGGCAGATCCCCTGGCGGTTCAGATTCGATCGGTCAGACGCCGGCTCCGCATCGGTACGCCCAACCCGCCGGCCCCGCGCAGGATGTCTCGGACCGGCAATACGCGCGGCTGGCGGAACAGCTAAGGGCTCGGCGGCGCTCGGCGCCTGGACCGTCGGCTGTCCCGAATCAGAGCTGCCCTTCGACGGGCAGGAGCCGAATGAAGCCGGCGATGAAGCGCTGCATGCCGGTGCTGTGGGGGTCCTTGTCGTAACGCTGCTCCTTGCCGTCGGATTGGGTCAGCCAGTAGAGCTTGCCGTTCTCATCGAGCAACACCCGATAGCTGTTCTCGGGCCGCACGCCCTCGTCCATGTATTCGACGACCTGCGCCGCCAGCTCCGGACTCTCGACGTAGAGCCCGGCCTCGGTGTTGATGTCGCCCGAGCGCGGGTCGAGGTTCATGCTGCCGATGAAGACGTCCTTGCGGTCGAAGACGATGGCCTTGGTGTGCAGCGCGGCCTTGGAGGAACCGGAAATGACCTTCTTTTCCACCGGGCCTGGGTAGGGGCGCAGCTCATAGAGCTCGATGCCGTCGGCGACCAGGTCGGCACGGTGCTCCGTGTAACCGGCGTGGGCCGCCAGCACGTCGTTGGAGGCGAGCGAGTTGGTTAGCACCCGGATGCGCACGCCCTGATCCTGCAGTCTGGCCAAGGTATCGGCGCCGCGGTCCCGCGGCGCGAAGTAGGCCGATTCGATCAGCAGCTCGCTGTCCAACCGCCCGACGCGCTTGAAGACCCCCTCGGTCAGCGTGCTGGTCTTGCCGCTGGCGACGATCTCGGCCGGGTCGTCCCAGACGATGCGGCCCGGGGCCCAGATGAAGTCGTCGAAGATCCCCATGATCTGGGACTTGAGCTGCGCGACGTCCTGATCCAGGGGATGGGGGTAGCCCTCTTCGGCGATCTGCTCGCGCACGGTCTTCATGGTCGCCCGCAGGTCCGCTTCTGTGTGGGGGCGATCGACCAGTGCGGCGATGGGGACGGACCAGGGACCGTTCCAGAAATGGTCGAACACATCGGAGATCTCGCGCACGATGGGTCCGCCGGCGGCGATGTCGAGGTCGCGGAAGTTCGCGTGCGTGTCCACCCCGAAGTAATGGTTGCCGATGTTGCGCCCGCCGACGATGGCAAAGGCGTTGTCCATCACCAGGATCTTGTTGTGCATGCGGTGATTGACCCGGTTGAAATCGGTGATGAAGCTCAGGGCGCGCGCCTTGCGGTGGGCCAAGGGGTTGAAGATGCGGATCTCGATGTTGGGGTGGGCGTCGATGGCGGCCACCGCCGCATCGCGCCCGGTGAGGGTCATGTCATCGACCAGCAGGCGCGCCCGCACGCCGCGGTCGGCGGCCTCGACCACGCGCTCGGCCAGGATGCGCCCGGTGGAGTCCGGCTCCCAGAGGTAGTACTGCATGTCCAGGGTCTTCTCGGCGAGCTCGGTCAGAGCGACGCGCGCGGTGAAGGCGGGGCGCGGCTTGCGGATGATGCCAAAGCCGGATTTGCCCGGGTGGCGCGCGGCGACCTTCGCGAAGTACTGGCCGATCGCGGTGCTGTGGGGGTCCTTGAAGGCCGACGATTGGGTACGCGGGTAGTCCTTCGGGACGCTGGCGCAGCCGGCAAGGAACAGAACCGCGAGCAGGAGCAGCAGGCCGATGCGCAGCAGACCTCGGCCGCCAGCGCGTGGCGAGGGAGGCGGCGGTGAAGCTCGACCGGCGGGTCGAGGGGTACGGGCGAACGTCGTAAGCTTGGCTGGTTCTTTCATGGTCATCGTTAGGCTTTGGGGCAGCTCGGCCCGCGGCGGGTCACACGACCCCAGGGTCGCAGGTCAGAATCGGAGCTTGGCCGCCAGCAGCGGCCCGCTGAAATTGATGTTGTCGAGCCGGCTGCCCGATTCGAAGTCCCACTCCATGTGCTGGAGTCCGGCGCGAGCGGGACCGGGACCTTGCCGCTGCCGTTGGCCCCCACGTTGAGATAGATTACGTCGGTCAGCACGGACCACCGGGCCTTGCGCGCCTCGAAGGCGCCCATGAAGGCCATGTTGAGATTCTCG
>Ga0114938_1001907_pt1 | contig 13721 bp, 12 predicted proteins | sample AshMeaBigSpring_FD_88675 | JGI IMG/M metagenome (GOLD analysis project Ga0114938, IMG submission 88675) | Groundwater microbial communities from Big Spring, Nevada to study Microbial Dark Matter (Phase II) - Ash Meadows Big Spring | ecosystem: Environmental > Aquatic > Deep subsurface >...
CTCCGGACCGGCTCAAGCCTTTCATACCGGAGGCCCTGGCCGGCCTGGGGCGGACCGGGGTGTCCGCCGAGCGAAACGCCGCGATGGGCATCCAGGTCTCAGAGGCGAGCGGTACGTACTCGGACAACGCGGGCCGCACGCTGCGTCTCGAGATCGTCGACATGGGCAGCATGAAGGGGGCAATGGCTTTCGCGGGCTGGATGGGCGTGGAACAGGACCAGGAAACGGCGCAGGGCTACGAGAAGACCTACAAGCAGGACGGACGCATGGTGCACGAGAAGTGGGACCGCAGTCCCCCGGGCGGCGAATACGCGGTGATCGTAGGCGAGCGATTCTCGGTCAAGATCAGCGGCGAGGCGCCGAACATCGACGAGCTCAGGTCCGCCGTCTCGAGTCTCGACCTGGCGGGACTCGAGGCCCTGAAGAACGAGGGTGTGAAGCCCGACTGAACGCCGCCGGGAATGATCCGATGACGCCGTACACAGGTCCTGTCCCGCTCGCGGGCGACGACGAGAGCGTGGAAGTGACGCGGTTTCCCGCGGTATCGGTCGTTGCCGCCGACAGGTGCTGTCACGCCGCCAGGCTGCTGCAAGGCGTCAGGCTGCTGGCCGCCGAGGCGACGCAATTGCCCTTGCCGGAGTGCACCATGCCTGGCGAATGTCGCTGCAGATTCGAGTGGCACTCGGACCGGCGCGCCAATGAGGAGGACCGGCGGGGGAACGCCGGCCGCGCAGGCGAAGTCCGTTTCCCGGGTGGAGATCGCAGGAGATCCAGCGGCCGCCGCGGGGACGATCGCTGACTGCCCCAGGGGCTCCGGGCTCCTGCGGTCGTCGTGCGCAGAGCCCAGCGAGCGAGCGGATCCTCAGGGCCGCGTCGTCGTCGCTCCGTTCCCGACCGTTCCCGCCTCTATCAGCGCCATCCTCCCCAGGTCGATGTGGCGCCGGATGGCACCATTCACCTGGTCGAGCGTCAGGGCATTGATCCGCTGCGGATACTCGTCCACGAACTCGAGCGGCAGGCCGGAATTCAACGTCGTCAGGATCGTGGACGCGAGACCGGTGGTCGTGGCGAGCCCGACCAGGTAGGACCCGGCAGTTCGAGTCTTGGCGCGAGCAAGTTCGTCGGCCGTCACGCCGTCCTTCCGCCAGGCATCGAGCTGTCGCCTCGTCGAGGCGAGACCCTTGTCGAGCAGGCTCGGCGCGAATGCCGCCTGGATGCGCCAGTCCCCGTCCGTGAACGTATCGTTTGCAACGTAGGACCCGATGCCGTAGGTCAGGCCTTCCTTGTCGCGGACGTTCGCCATCAGCCGCCCGGTGAATCCGCTGCCGAGGATGCGGGTAGCGAGCCTCAGTGCGAGCGCATCGGGGTCGTCGTAACGCAGCCGCGTCGCCTGGCCCATCACGACGCTCACGCTGGTCTTGTCCGGCATGAAGATCGTCTCGTTCGTCGCCGCTGCAAGTCCGGGCGCCCGGGCCGGCATCGGAGGGATCGACCCTCCGGTCCAGCCCGCGAACGCCTTGCGGACCTCGGCCTGCGCCGTGGCCGGATCCACGTCGCCGACGATCACGAGGCGCATGCCCGTGGGGCCGTAGTACTGGCGATGAAATTCCTTCACTTCGTCGAGCGACGCCTTGCCGATGTCGTCCAGGACCTGCTCCGGCGGCGGTTGCCGATTCGGGTGGCCCGGGGGAAAGACGGCACGCGAGAAGGCATCCTCGGCTCGAAAGTCGGGGTCGTCGAGCTGCGTGCGTATCGCGCCCTCGAGCTGAGTCTTGAGCTTGGTGAACTCCGCCTCCGTGAAGGCTGGCGTCCGCAACTGCTCCGCCAGCAGCGAAACGAGCAGCGGCAGGTCCTTGCGCAGGCACTTGCCGCCTGCCTGCAGCGCGCTCGGGCCGACGGAGAACGACAGGGCGGCGCCGACGTCGCCGAGCTTCTGGGCGATCGCGAACTTGTCCTGCAGAGTCGTGCCCTTGTCGAGCATCGCGCCTGCGAGCGTGGCGATCGCGACGTTGCCGGGCGGGCTGCGGTCATCGCCGGCCCGGAGGGTGGCGGCCACGGTCACGACGTCCTTGGCGTCGGTCGGGACGACCACGAGATCTATGCCGTCGATCTCGGCACGCGCCGCGTCGGCGGTGACGGAAGCGCGCGCGACGGGTTGGAGCAGCAGTCCCAGCGCGCACGACGCGAGGATCGTCAGGGTCTTCATCGGAGATCGCATGCTCGGGCTTCCTACTTGTTCGCTGCGGCGGCGGGCGGCGCGGACTCTGCGGCCGGCAACGGGATGAACCAGCCGGTCGTGCTCCGCTCCGCGTCGAGGTACTGATTCGCGACCCGCTTGACGTCGGCGGCCGTCACCTTCGGCATCGTCTCCTCGAGCGTGTAATAGAGCGTCCAGTCACCCGCGGCAATCGCCTCGTTCAGGTTGCTCGCGATCGCGAACGACCCGTCGCGCCCGTAGGCCGTCGCGGCCTGGTACTTGCCGAGTGCGGTCGCGACCTCGGCGTCGGTCACGCCGTCCTTTATCACGCGCTCGATTTCCTCGATCAGCACGCGCTCGACCTCGGCGTGCTCCACGCCCGGGGCGACCATCGCATAGACCTGGAACAGGGAGGGGTCATGGAAGAACCCGGCGTTCGCATAGACGTTGAGTGCCAGGTTCTTGTCGGTGAGGCCCCTGTAGAACCGGCTGGTCTTGCCGCTGCCGAGGATCGAGCCCAGCACGTCGAGTGCAGCGTAATCCGCGTCGCGGCCGGTCGGGCTCTTGTAGGCGATGCCCACCATGCCGATCTCGCCGACACGCTCGACGGTCACGCGCCGCGCACCGCGCTGCTCCGGCTCCACGGTGTAGAGCGCCGGGATCGGGGCGGGCGAGCGCGGGTAGACGCCGTAGTACTTCTTCACCAGCGCGAGGGCCTGCGCGGGCTCGAAGTCGCCGATCACCGAGACGGTCGCGTTGTCCGGCCAGTAGAACGTGTCGTAGAACGCGCGGAGCTTCTCGATCGGCACGTTCTCGATGTCGCTCAGCCAGCCGATCGTCGAGTGGTGGTAGGGATGTGCGACGAAGGCGGCGGCGTTGATCTCCTTGTCGAGCGATTCCTGGGGGTCGTTCTCGCCCTGCTCGTACTCGTTGCGCACCACGGTCATCTCGCGCTGCCGGTCTTCCTCGCGGAGCCAGAGGTTGCGCATGCGATCCGCCTCGATGGCCATGTAGCCCTCGAGCGCCTCCTTCGGCACGACCGCGTAGTAGTTCGTCCGGTCGAGCCAGGTCGTGGCGTTGTACATGCCGCCCACGGTCTCGAGGTACTGCTTGACGCTGTTGCCCTTCGCGTCGTTGTAGGTGGGCGTGCCCTTGAACATGAGGTGCTCGAGCAGGTGCGTCGCGCCGGTGGTGCCCGTCACCTCGTTTCGGGACCCGACCCGGTAGGTGACCATGAAGGTCGCGACCGGTGCCGAGTGCTCCGGCATCAGCAGCACCGTGAGGCCGTTCGAGTCGAGCGTGTATTCCGAGATCGCCCCGACGGTGCGGACATACGTGAACCCGGGGACGTTCGCAGGAACGGCCGTCGCGGCTCGAGCGCTTCCGATTCCGCCGGCGATGGCCAGGGTCAGGCAGGCAACGGCAGTGGCGTGATTCATGGGGCAGGCGGCTCCGTTCCGGTCGCGCAAGCTTACCTCACCAGCTGCGCTCGGTAGCATCGAAAGCGGTCGGGCTTGCGGTCCGCGGGTCCGATTGTCCAAAGTGCCGGCTGGCGCAAGCAGACGAGGCGACACCAGTGGCCGACATAGACACCCGGCTCGCGAACCGCATCCTGCTCGGACTGGTGCTCGGCGCCGTCGCGGGGGCGATCGTGCTGGTCATCGGTCGTTTCGCGCCGCCGCTGCTGCAGGCAGCACAGTGGCTCTCGACGACCCTGCTCGATCCGATCGGGCAGGTCTTTCTCCGCATGCTGTTCTTCGTCGTGATTCCGCTCGTCTTCGCCTCGCTGGCGAACGGGGTGCTGCAGCTTGGCGAACTGTCCCACCTCGGACCCCTCGCGGGCCGCACTTTCACGCTGTTCTTCCTCAACATGGCGATCGCCGCCACCCTCGGGCTGCTCATGATGAACACGCTGCAGCCGGGCCGGCATCTCGGCGAGGAGACCTCGGCCGAGCTCATCGCCGAGTACAGCGGGCAGGCGAAGAAACACGTCGAGACGAGCGAAGCGCGCCCCGCGGTCAATCCGGCCGCAATCGTCGACACGTTCATGCCCCGGAACCTCTTTGGCGCCTTCGTCGGCAACCAGCGCAACATGCTCGGCGAGGTCCTGCCCCTGATCCTGTTCGCAATCCTGGTCGGCGCCGCGGGGCTCGGGTTGCCGAAGGAAAGGCGCCACCGGCTGCACGACGGCCTCGAGACCGTCACCGAGCTCATGACCGGCATCGTGCGTTTCGCGCTGCGGCTCGCGCCGATTGCCGTCCCGGCGATGATCTTCAGCGTCGTCGTGAAGGTGGGGTTCGAGATCATCGTTGCGCTCGGGGTCTTCGTCGTCGGCTGCGTCGCGATGCTGATGCTGCACCTCTTCGGCACGATGTCCATCTGGCTCAGATTGCTCGCGAAGCGGAGCCCGGCCGAGTTCTTCCGGCAGATCAAGGACGTGCTGGTGACGGCCTTCTCGACCAGCTCGAGCAGCGCGACGCTGCCCGCCGCGCTCGCCGCAGCGCGTGACCGGCTCGGCATCGCGCCTTCGACGGCCGGTTTCGTACTGCCGCTGGGCACGACGATGAACATGAGCGGCACGGCGCTCTACGAAGGTTGCGTGGTGCTGTTCGTCGCCCAGGTGTTCGGCGTGCAGCTCGACCTGGCCCAGCAGGTGACACTGGTCCTGCTCTCGGTCCTGAGCGCGGTGGCGGTGGCCGCCATCCCGGGCGGGTCGCTGCCCCTGATCGCGGGGCTGCTGGTGGCCTTCGGCATCCCGCCCGAGGGAATCGGCATCATCCTCGGCGTGGACCGCATCCTCGACATGACGAGGACGATGACCAACGTGGGCTCGGACCTCGTGACGACGGCCGTGGTGGACGCCGGACAGAGGGCCCGGTTCGGACCGTGAACGCCGCCAGGGGGCGTCGCACGATCTAGGTACAAGCCGCGAGCCGCCCTGCGCCTGCGCGGGGGCGCCGCGTCTTATGCTACCCGAGGCGCCGACTGTCCGGCGGCCGACCGATCCGACGGAGTCTCCCATGGACGCACCTCGGAACATCCTCGTGCTGATGGAACCCGCGGCCGATTCGCCGCAGCCGGCGTTCGACGCAGCGCTGACGCTTGCAAAGCGCTGCGGCGCGAAGCTGGAACTCCTCATCGGCGAGTTCCAGGACCTGCATGCGGCGTATTTCGAGCCGATGACGGCCACGCTGCACGAGTTCCACGACTCTGTCATGGCTGGCCACCGCGCGTTGCTCGAGCGCTACGTTCAGCAGGCGGCGGAGGAGGGCGTGAACGCGATCGGCGAGGCGCTGTGGGGAACACCTTTCCACGAGCTCGTGCTGGCTCGGGTGGTTGCGACGCGACCCGACCTCGTCGTCAAGCACAGCGTCTATCACAGCCGCATCGAGCGCACGATCTTCACGGGCTCGGACTGGCACCTGATCCGGGACTGTCCGGCGCCGCTGCTGCTCGTGAAGGATCCGGCCTGGCTCAAGGCGACGAGAATCGTAGTGTGCGTCGACCCGATGCACTCGCACGACAAGCCGGCTGCCCTGGACCACCAGTTGCTGCGGCGAGGGGTCCTGCTGTCCAGGCTCCTGGAGGGCGACCTGCACGCGCTCTACGTGTTCAACGTACCGACGCCGGTCGCCGTGGTCGGCGACGCCTACGTTGCCGCTGCGGCGATGCCCGTGATCGACGCCACCGTCAACGACGCAAAGGAAGCACTCGCGGCGCTGCTGAAGACGCACGATGTACCCGCGGACCACGGGCATTTCCGGGTGGGCGTGGCGGCGCGGGACATCGTCGCCGAGGCGCGAGACCTCGACGCGGGGCTGGTCGTGATGGGCGCCGTCTCGCGGCGTCGTCTCGAGCGATGGTTCGTCGGGAGCACCGCGGAGTCCGTGCTCGACAGACTGCCCTGCAACGTCTGGATCGAGAAACCGGAGCGGACGACCTAGCCGCAGTCAGCGGTTGACGAGGCGCCTGACCTGGCCGAGGGCCAGAGCCTCCGCACCCGGGACTGTCGTATCGACCTCGACGACCTGCGGTGATTCGCCGGGCTGGAAGGGCTCCCAGTAGCCGGGCTGCCTTTCGAGCACGCCGAGTCCGGCTTCGGAAGCATCCTGGCCGGCGGCCGCTCGCTCGCCGACTCGTTCGCGCAGGACCTGGGCGGGTGCCGAGCAATGCAGTATCGCGCACGGGATTTCGAGCGCCCGTGCCAGGCCGAGGAGCCGGCCCCGCTCGGCGCGTCGCAGGAAAGCGGCATCGACGATGACGTCCTCGCCGCCGCGCAGCGCGGCCGCGGCGCAGTCGTGGAGTCTCGCATAGGTGCGCTCATTGAAATCCAGCGTGTAGATACCGCCGCCCGGAGCTGACCGGGAAGCATCCAGCGGTCCGAGCCCGGCCAGTCGCTTGCGCTCGACGTCGGAGCGCAGGTGCAGCGCCGGCAGGGCGGTCGCGAGCGACCGGGCGAGCCACGTCTTGCCGGAGCCCGATAATCCGCAGGTCAGGAGCAGTACCGGCGGTGCGCGTCGCGTCCTGCGCCGCGCCCAGGCGAGGTATGAAGCGGCCGCGGCGCAATCCGCTGCACGCGAGGGCGTGCCCGGCGGCTCCTGCATGGCGCGAAGCGACGCCACCTTGGCGCGGACCAGCGCACGGTAGACCTCGAAATAGGGCATGAGGCTCAGGCCGTCGAAATCGCCGAGCTGCTCGCACCAGCCCTGCAGTACCGCGTGGCGCAGATCGTCCCGGCCTCTCGAGGAGAGGTCCATCGTGAGGAACGCGAGATCGTTCACGACGTCGATGAATCGCAGCGCCGGATCGAACTCGATGCCGTCGAACGGCGTCATCCGGCCCGCCCACCGCACCACGTTGCCACAGTGGAGGTCGCCGTGGCACTCGCGGACCCAGCCACGCTCACGGCGCAGGCCGATCTGGCGGCGCCCATGCGCGTGGGAAGCATCAACCCAGGTCTCGAGGATGCGCAGCTCGTCGATCCATGCAGCAGACTCCGGGAGGCGACGGACTTCGGGGAAATTGTCGAGCGTGACGCGCTGCACGGTCTCGGCACTGCCGAAGTCCCGGTCCGCAGGCGCGTGAGCCGCGGCCGAGTGAAACCGGGCGATGAGCTCGCCGAGGGCGGACATCTCGGAATCCGCGACGGCCCGCGCGGCGAGCAGCGCGCCGAGTTCGTCACTGGCATCGAACTGGCGCATCTTTACGGCGTATTCGAGTGGCTGCCCGCCGGCGTCGACGCGTGGCTGAGATGCCGTGCCGCCGATCGGAACCACGGCGAGATACAGGTCGGGCGCATAGCGCCGGTTGAGCCGGACCTCTTCTGCACAGAAACTGCGGCGCCGCTCCAGCGTCGAGTAGTCGAGGAAGCTCAACTTCAGGGGCTTTTTCACCTTGTAGGCATAGGCGCCGGTGAGCAGCACCCAGGAGATGTGCGTCTCGGCCATGCGCACCGGCGTGACGACCGCGTGCGGATAAGCTTCGGGTGACAAGAGCCCGGTCACGAGCTCATTGTCCGCGGCCGCTGTCCCCTTCGTCACGGGAACTCCCGGTCGACCCGGGCCGCGAGTTCGCGCAACGCCGTGGAAATCGAAGCCTCGAGTGGAACCGGCCCCTCGATGCGACGGCATGCCGCCGGCAGGGAGTTCAGCTCGCGGCGCGTGCGGGCACGGATCTCGTCCAGGGAGGGATGCTCGAGAGCGCGACCGCCGCGCATGACGGGCTGCAGCAGCGCTCTCCCCGGCAACTTCTCTTCGAGCAGACCGACGACGTCGCCGGCGATGCACCCGTTCACGTCCGACTCGCGGAAGACCTGCTTGCGTCCCGGCCACGTCGCCTTGCCGGACGAGCGCTTCCGGCGCGGCCGCCCGGCGTATTCCTGCAGCTTGTAGACGCAGTCGAGATAGGGCGCATCCGCTGACACGTCGAGTCGCGTGCCGACGCCGAAGGAGTCGATCGGCGCGCCGGCCGCGAGCAGTCCCGTGATCGCCTCCTCGTCCAGGTTGCCGCTGCAGACGATGCGCGTCCGCCCGCACCCTCCCGCATCGAGCACTGCGCGGACCTCGCGCGCGAGAGTCGCGAGATCACCGCTGTCGAGGCGCACCGCCTCGACGGTCAGGCCCTGCCTCGCGAGGTCGACGACGGCGCGTGCCGCGCGGACCGTGTCGTACGTGTCGATCAGGATGGTGAGGCCGCGCGGGTGGACGCGGGCGAAATCGCGGAACGCGCCCGTTTCGTCATCGTGCGCCTGTATGAACGAATGAGCCATCGTGCCGGTAATCGGAATTCCGAATCGTCGCCCCGCCTCGACCGTGGCTGTCGCGTCGAAGCCCGCGACATAACAGGCGCGCGCGGCGAGCAACGCCGCTTCTGCGCCGTGGGCCCTGCGCATGCCGAAGTCCACCAGCTTCCGGTCGACGGCCGCCAGCCGGCACCGCGCCGCCTTGCTCGCGATGGTCGTCTGGAGGTTGAGCAGGTTGATGACGCGGCTTTCCACGAGCTGCGCCTCGGGCAGCGGTGCCGTGACGCGCAGCACCGGCTCGTTTGCGAAGAACACCGTACCCTCGGGCATCGCGTCCACGTCGCCCGAGAAGCGCATCGCCGACAGTCGTCGCAATGCATCGGGCTTGAATCGGCCCGTCTGGCCGAGCCACTCGAGGTCGGCGGGTTCGAAGCACAATCCCTCCAGGTAATCGAGCACCTGGCGGAGACCGGCCGCGAGCAGGAAGCCGCGCCCGGCCGGCAGGCTGCGCACGAAGAACTCGAACACGGCGGGCTGCTCCATGCCGAGTTCGTGGTAAGCGGTGACCATCGTGAGCTGGTAGAGGTCGGTGAGCAGCACCGTCACCGGCGGGGTCGAGGGCTCCTTCACGCCGGGTGCTCCATCGCGGCGAGTACCTCGTCGGTTGTCGAGAGCAGAGCACCGCCGGCGACCATCTCCTCGATCGCCCGCTCGCCGTCGCCTGGGTTCACGTCCACGGCGCGCACTGCATCGGTCAGCACCACGACCTGGAACCCTGCGGCGCGCGCGTCGGCGGCAGTCGCCCGCACGCAGTAGTCGGTCGCGAGACCGCCTATGAATATGCGACCGATCGAGGCGCGGCGCAGTTCGTCGGCGAGACCGGTGCCGTGTAATGCCGAATAGGCCTCCTCGAGCCGCAGCGTCGCCTTGGAAACGAGGGTCGCGACCTCCGGGACGTGAAGAGCGGGCGCGAAGCGCGCGCCCTCGGTTCCGGCGACGCAATGAACCGGCCATGGCCCGCCCTGGGCTGCAAAGGAGCAGTGCTCGGGCGGGTGCCAGTCGCGTGTCAGGAAGACGGGGAGATCCGCGGCGGTCCAGCAGTCGATCAGCCGGTTGATGGGCGCGATGACTTCGTCGCCACGCCGCACGCCGAGTGCACCGCCGGGCATGAAGTCGTTCTGCACGTCCACCACGAGCAGCGCGTCACCGGGTCCGGGCTCTTTCATGGGCATGCAACCCTCGGTCCGGGGTTTTCGGCCGCACAGCGCCTTTCCGGGCAACGGCGCCAGATTCGGCCTAACCCGTGCCACGGTGTCCAGTGTACGCTTGGGCGGGTCGGGCCGAGCCCCTGCGGCCAATACTTATGTTCGCGGGCAGCCTCGGTTCGACAATGAACCCGTCCTGTCGGGAAACAGCAGAAAGGACAAGCGTCGTGACCATACCTGTGCAAATCACGTTTCGTCACATGGAATCTTCACCCGCCGTCGAGACCCGCGTGCGCGAACTCGCGAACCATCTCGGCGTGTTCAGCGACCGGATTCATTCCTGTCGCGTCGTCGTCGATTCACCCCATCGGCACCACCACCAGGGCAAGGTGTTCAACGTCAAGGTCCAGCTGGCGATGCCCGGCGAGGACGTGGTCGTGGACATGGAGCGGCCGCAGCGCGACGGGCACGAGGACATCTACGTCGTGCTGCGCGACGCCTTCGACGCCGCGAAGCGGCAGCTGCAGCAGCGCATGTCTTCGCTGCGCGGCGAGGAGAAACGACGCGAGAAACTGTCGTAGTCGCGCCCACGGGAGCCGGCCTCCCGGGAGCCGGAGACAGGTGCGCGATGGGCGAATGGGAACATTTCGCGCACGGCGCGGACATCGGGATCCGCGGCCGGGGCCGCACGCTGGCTGAAGCGTTCGCCCAGGCGGCCACGGCGCTCACGGCCGTGGTGACCGATCCCGCCCTGGTCCGGCCCGCCGAGGCGGTGCGGATCGAGTGCCGGATCGCGGACCCGGAGCTGCTGTTCTGCGAATGGCTGAACTCCCTGGTCTTCACGATGGCGACGCGCCGCATGCTGTTCTCGCGCTTCGACGTGCGCCTGTCGGGCGACGAGCTCGAGGCTGACGCGTGGGGCGAGACGGTGGACGTGCCGCGGCATGCGCCGGCTGTCGAGGTCAAGGGTGCGACCCTGACTGAGCTCGCGGTTCGCCAGGAGCCGGACGGGCGCTGGCTCGCGCAGTGCGTGCTGGACGTGTGAGGAGGATCTCGCGATGGATCTGCAGGGGCTCGAGCGCGCATCGGAGTTCCGCTGGGTCATCGAGCCCACGAGTCGCATGCGCGTTCCTGCCGTGCTGTACGCAGACGAGCCGCTCATCCGCGACATGGACGACAAGGTGCGCGAGCAGATCTGCAACGTGGCCGCGCTGCCCGGTGTCGTCGGTGCCGTGTATGCCATGCCGGACGCACACTGGGGCTACGGTTTCCCGATAGGCGGCGTCGCCGCTTTCGATTCGGAGCAGGGCGGAGTGGTGTCCGCCGGCGGGGTCGGTTTCGACATCTCCTGCGGTGTGCGCACGCTGCTGACGGGCGCTACCCGTGAGGACGTCGTCGCGGTGCAGGAGACGCTGGCCCACGAGCTCGCGCGCGCGATCCCGGCGGGCGTCGGCAGCACGGGCCGGCTGCGCCTCTCGGAAGAAGAAATGAACGCGATGCTGACGGGCGGGGCCCGCTGGGCCGTCGCGCGCGGCTATGGCAGCGCGACGGACCTCGAGCACATCGAGGAGCGTGGCTGCATCGAGCACGCCAAGCCCGCGGCGATATCGCAGCGCGCCCGGCAGCGACAGCGTGACGAAATGGGCACGCTCGGCTCCGGCAACCACTACCTCGAGGTGCAGTGGGTCGCTGAGGTGTTCGACGAAGTCATCGCCGCCGGGTTCGGGCTCGCGTTGGGCCACGCGGTGGTGAGCATCCACTGCGGGTCGCGTGGTCTCGGCCACCAGATCGGCACTGACTACCTGCGCGACATGGCGCTCGAGGCCCCTTCGTTCGGCATCCACCTGCCGGACCGGGAACTCGCCTGTGCACCGCTGCGGTCCGACCTGGGCCAGCGCTACCTCGGGGCGATGCGGGCGGCGATGAACTGCGCGCTCGCGAATCGGCAGATACTGACCCACCTCTGCCGCGACTCGTTTCGACGATTCCTGCCGGCCGCCGACCTGCGGCTGCTCTACGACGTGTCGCACAACATCTGCAAGGAGGAGGAGCACGAGGTCGAAGGCCGGCGGCGCCGCCTGCACGTGCACCGCAAGGGCGCCACGCGCGCCTTCGGCCCCGGACATCCGGACGTGCCGGAGTCGATGCGTCCCTTCGGCCAGCCCGTGCTCATCGGCGGCTCGATGGGCACCGCTTCCTACGTGCTCGCGGGCTGTGCGAGCGGCGAGGCGCTGGCACTGAGTTCCGCCTGCCACGGCGCCGGCCGCAGCATGTCACGCCACCAGGCGACCCGTCAGTGGCACGGACGACAACTGGTCGCCGAGCTCGAGGCGCGGGGCATCCTGATCCGAAGCCCGTCCATGCGTGGCGTCGCGGAGGAGGCGCCGGGCGCCTACAAGAGTGTCGAGCGCGTCGTGGACGTGGCGGAGCGTGCCGGGCTCGCCCGCAAGGTTGCACGGCTCGAGCCGCTCATCTGCATCAAGGGATGAAACGATGACCGAACCGTTGATCTTTGCCCCGGCGGCGTCTCGACAGTTCGGCGAGCGTGTCTGCAGGTCGCTCGGTGCAGCGCTCGCGCCGATGGAGGAGCGCGAGTTCGAGGGCGGGGAGCACAAGACGAGACCGCTCGTGAGCGTGCGCGGGCGCCAGGTCTTCGTGCTGCAATCGCTGAGCGGCGATGCCGTCGGCAGCGCGAATGACCGCCTCTGCCGACTGCTGCTGTTCATCGCCTGCCTGAAGGACTGCGGCGCGGCGAGCGTGACGGCCTGCGTGCCCTATCTCGCGTACGCGCGCAAGGACCGGCGGACCAAGGAGCGCGACCCCGTCACTCTGCGCTACGTCGCCCAGCTGTTCGAGGCGGTGGGCACCGACCACGTGATCGGCCTGGATGCTCACAACCTCGCCGCGTTCGAGTGCGCCTTCCGCTGCCCGGTCGATCATCTCGAGGCGGCGCCGATGCTCGCCACGCTGCTCGCAAACGAGCGGTCCGACCTGCCCGTGTGCATCGTGTCGCCGGACTTCGGCGGCGCCAAACGCGCGCAGCGCGTGCGCGAGCTTCTCGAGACGCGAACGGGCCGCGAGGTCGGCTTCGCATTGATAGAGAAGCACCGCAGCAGCGGCGTCGTGAGTGGCGGCGACGAGGTCGTAGGGCCCGTCGCCGGCTCGCGGGCCGTGATCGTGGACGACCTGATCAGCGCCGGAACGACGCTCATGCGTGGGGTGAAGACCTGTCGCGCCGCAGGAGCAGGCACCGTGGACGCCTTCGCGACTCACGGTGTATTCGTGCCGGAGTCCAGGCAGCTCCTCGGCCCGGACGGGCCCGATCGACTCATCGTCACGGACTCGATCCTGCCGACCAGGATCGGCACGGCGGCGGGCGAACGGGCGCCGCTCGTGCTGCCGGCATCGCAACTCTTCGCCGAGGCAATCCGGCGAATCTGCAGCGGGGAATCCGTCGTAGCCCTCCGGGAACTCGAGCCGCGCGCCGCTCAGCCGACGCAGGCGAGCGCGAAGTCGACGTAGGTCAGGGCCCGCCGCCGCCATTGCTCCGGGCTTTCCCCGTCGGGCTCACCGGCGCGCCAGGTGTAGAGCTTGGCGCGCGTGGCCGCACGGTGACTGCGATAGAGACCGAGCAGCGGCTCCGGCGCATCGTCCGGCAGTCGCGCGAGGCAGTCGATCAGCAGCCGGCGTCCCTCATCGGCGTGGCCCGCGCGCGCGCACTCGAGCTCGAGGAAGCACAGCTCCTCGGCGCGATCGAGGATGCGCAGCTCCCGGTCGAACTCGAGGCAGTCGATTACGGCGGGTGGCTCGGTGATCAGGATGTGCTCCGGACGCAGGTCGCCGTGCGCCTCGACGACGCAGCCCTGCGCGGCCCGTGCATCGAGGCAAGGTCCCAGGGTCTCGAGCTGCGACTCCTGGCGGCTTCTCAGGTCGTCCGCGCGGGCCGCTTCGAGTGACAGGAGCGCTGCGTGGTTGGCCGCGATCTGTCGGGCGAGGCGACGTTGGAACGCGCCGGGCGCCGTGCACTCGGGCGCGCCCGAGCGGTAGAACGCCGCGAGCAGCTTCGCCACTCGCGCCA
>Ga0114938_1001911_pt1 | contig 13710 bp, 10 predicted proteins | sample AshMeaBigSpring_FD_88675 | JGI IMG/M metagenome (GOLD analysis project Ga0114938, IMG submission 88675) | Groundwater microbial communities from Big Spring, Nevada to study Microbial Dark Matter (Phase II) - Ash Meadows Big Spring | ecosystem: Environmental > Aquatic > Deep subsurface >...
CGGGAGGAGCTGACCCTGTCACCCGGTCAGACGCGCCAGATCGTCAAGCCTCTGGATCCCCAGGCCCGCTATCTGGGTGTCCTCGGGGCCTTCAGGGACATCGACCGCGCGGCCTGGCGGTCCCTGGTGCCGCTGGCGGACGGCAGGGACAACGCGATCGATGTCAGGGTTGGCGCCAAGGCCATCCAGGCCGAGCTACGCTGAGGGGCGGTTCCATGGCCTGGGACAATCGGGTGCTGTGGTCGGAGGGGCTGTTCCTACAGCCACATCACTTTCAACAGCACGATCGCTACCTGGAACGGCTGACCCGCGCCCAGGCGGGGATCGGCACCCCCTATCCCTGGGGGCTGACACGGCTCGCCATTGACCAGGACCTGCTGGGACTCGGCAAGGTCGCAGTCACGGACTGCGCCGGTATCCTGCCGGACGGCACCCCCTTCGACGCGCCGACCAGCGATCCCCTGCCGCCGCCCCTTGACCTCGGGGATGACGCCGCGGGTCAGATCATCTACCTGGCCCTGCCTCTGGGTCGGGCCGGGGCCACGGAGAGCGGCGGCCCCGACGCCCGCGAGACCATGCTGCGCTATCGGGCCGGCGAGCTCACGGTACGGGACAACACAGTAGGTCCTGGGACCGAGACACTGATGGAGGTCGGACGTCTGGACCTACGCCTGCTGCGCGAGCGGGACAGCCGGGACGGATTTGCCTGCTGCGGTCTGGCGCGGGTGCTGGAATGTCGAGCAGATCGGCAGGCGATCCTCGATGCCGGCTATATTCCTCCCTGTATCGACTATCGGGCCTCCAGTCGACTCGCGGCGTTCAGCGACGAGCTCCAGGGGCTGCTCCACCGGCAGGCCGAATCGAGGGCGGGGCGCGTGCGCGGCGTAGGCCGCGGCGGTGTATCGGACTGGGCGGATTTCCTCCTGCTGCAGCTCATCAATCGGGCCGAGCCCCTGGTCACCCATTTGGCACGAATCCAGGGTCTCCACCCAGAGCACCTGTACCGTGTGCTGCTGGCGCTCGCCGGGGAGCTGGCCACCTTTGCCAGCGACGCCAAGCGGCCGCCGGATTTCCCCGCCTACAGGCACGACGATCTGGAGGCCACCTTTAACCCCGTGGTCGATCGGTTGCGGGAGTACCTCAGTCGGGAAACGGTGGAACGAGCCATACCTATCCCCATTCAGGAGCGGAAATTTGGCTTTCGCGTCGCCCTGGTACCAGACCATTCGCTGCTTGCCACCGCCCGCTTTGTGCTTGCCGCCCAGGCCCAGGTGGACTCTCAGATGCTGCGTAACCGGTTCCCCGCCCAGATGAAGATCGGGCCGATCGCCAAGATCCAGGAGCTGGTCAAGCTGGCCCTGCCGGGGATTGCGCTCCGGCCCATGCCGACCGCCCCGCTGGAGATCCCCTATCATGCGGGGTTTGATTATTTCGAGCTCGACCGCACCAGCGAATTCTGGACGCAGCTTGCCGGCAGCGGCGGTTTTGGTCTGCACATCGGCGGTGAGTTCCCCGGTCTCCAACTCGAGCTCTGGGCGATTCGGGAATAGGCCGTGACCATAGACGACCCCTTCTTCAGTCCCGAGGACGCGGGCCCCACCGTGGTTCGTCCGATGCCTGGTGGCCGCAGGCCGACGGGGGCGCCGCCCGGCACCCCCCCTGGCCCGACGCCACGACCCGGCCCGCCCATGGGCGCCCCGCTGCCCGAAGAAGCGGACCGCAGCACCGCGCTGCCCGCCTCAACGACCGACAACCCCCTGGTGGCCTGCGCCTCGAATCTGCTCACGGTGGCCAGGCAACTGCGAGGGACCGCCTCGCATCCGGACCCGCAGGGGCTGCGCGAGCGCTTGATTGGTCAAATGCGCGAGTTCGAGCAGTGTGTGCGGGCCAAGGGGTTGACCGACCCGGTGGTCTTGCCGGCGCGCTATGTCCTCTGCGCCCTGGTTGATGAGTCGGTGCTGGACACCCCTTGGGGCAGCCAGAGCGTCTGGGCCAAGCGGGGGCTGCTGATCAGCTTCCACAATGAGACCTGGGGTGGCGAGAAGTTCTACGACGCACTCGAGCGCCTGCAGGCCTTCCCGAGCGGCAATCTGCACCTGCTCGAGCTCATGTATTTGTGTCTCTCCCTGGGCTTCGAAGGCCGCTACCGGGTGCGCGACGGCGGCCGCGACCAGTTGGAGCGGGTGCGCGAGCAGCTCTTCCAGACCATTCGCACCCAGCGGGGCGACCCGGAGCCAGAGCTCTCGCCCCATTGGCGGGGCGTCACGGAGCATCGCGATCCGCTCATCCACCAGCTCCCCCTGTGGGTCTTCGGCGGCCTGGCGGGTCTGCTGCTGCTCGGGCTCTTCGCGGCATTCACGTTTGCCCTGAGCCGCGATTCCGACCCCGTATTTCTGTCGCTCAGCGCCCTGGACAAGCGACTCCCGTCCACCCCAGAGCGTCCCGTTACCCAGATCCCTCGGCCAGAGCCCCCGCCGATCGCCCCTGTGGCGCAGGGTCAGCCGGCGGCACCGCCGATCACGTTGGCTAGCCTGCTCGCGGACGACATTGCCGCCGATCGCATCGAGGTCGTGGATCGCCCCGAGGGTCAGACCGTCATCATCCGAGGCGATGGACTCTTCGCCTCGGCACGGGACAGACTCCAGCCCAACTTCCTGCCCCTGATCCGGCGTATTGGGGCCGCCCTCGGGCAACTGCCGGGACGGGTGCTGGTGACGGGCCACTCGGACAGCGCCCCCATTAAGAGCCTCAAATTCCCGTCTAACTGGCACCTATCCCAGGCCCGTGCGGATTCTGTCATGGCGCTCCTGACCGAGGTCACCGGTGAGCCTGGGCGCTTCGTCGCCGAGGGCCGCGCCGACACCGAGCTGAGCGTTCCGGAGAACCCACGGGATGCGAGAAATCGCCGGGTGGAGGTCACCCTCATGCCGGAGCGCAGCGGCACCTCCGCCCAGCCGGGGGCACCCGCATCATGAGACGCCTGCTCGGCATACTTGGTGCGCGCTGGTTCCTGACCCTGATCGGTACCGCCGCGCTGGCCACCTTGGTCTGGTTCGTCGGACCGCTGTTCGCTTTTGCCGGGCGCGCACCCCTGGCCGCAGAGGCGGCGCGCTGGTGGGTCATCGGTACCCTCTTCGCCGTCTGGGCCCTAATCCAGATCGTCTCGGCAATTGTGGCGCGGCGCCGCAACCGCCGGCTCATGGAACAGCTCGCCGCTGGGCCAGAGCCGGCCCCAGATCCGGCGCGGATTGCCTCGCAGGAGGAGGTTGAGACCCTGCGCCAGCGCTTCGACGCGGCCATGCAGGTGCTGAAGGCCAGCGAGGGCCGGCGCCGGCTTGGCGGGCAGTGGGTCTACCAGCTCCCCTGGTACCTGATCATCGGGCCCCCCGGCTGCGGCAAGACCACGGCCCTGGTCAACTCCGGGCTGCGCTTCCCGCTGGCCGAGCAATTCGGACAGGACGCCATCCACGGGATCGGCGGCACCCGCAACTGCGACTGGTGGTTCACCGACGAGGCGGTGATCCTGGACACGGCGGGTCGCTACACGACCCAGGACAGCTACTCGGAGGTGGACAGCGCCGCCTGGGCGGGTTTCCTCGGCCTGCTGAAGAAGCACCGGCCGCGGCGGCCAATCAACGGCGTGCTGGTGGCAATCAGCCTGTCGGACCTGCTCCAGCAGTCCCAGGCGGAGCGTGACGCCCACGCCCGTGCCATCCGGGCTCGCGTCCAGGAGCTCTACACGACATTCAAGATCCGCTGTCCGGTCTATGTCCTCTTGATGAAAGCGGATCTGGTGGCCGGTTTCACGGAGTTCTTCGCGGACCTCGGCGAGGAGGGCCGGGCGCAGGTCTGGGGCATGACCTTCCCCTACGATGCCGCTGGGCCGCTCCCAGCGGCGGCGTCGCCCCCCACCATCCGAGACGCCGGTCCGTCCCTCGGCGCCGGGACCCCGGGAGCGGGCGCTGGGCCCCTCACGGCCTTCGCCTCCGAGCATCGTGGCCTGGTGGAGCGATTGGACCAGCGCCTACTCGCGCGCATGCAGCAGGAGCGTGACCCTGGCAAGCGCGCCTTGGTATTCAGCTTCCCGCGCCAGTTCGGGTCGCTGGGCGAGGCCCTGGGCCAATTCCTGGATGCCGCCTTCGCCCCGAGCCGGTTCGAGGCGCAGCCCCTGGTGCGGGGCGTCTACTTCACCAGCGGCACCCAGACCGGGACCCCGATCGACCGTGTGCTGGGGGCCATCGCCGCCAATTTCGGCTTGGGGCGCCAGGGTCCGTCGCCATTCAAGGGGACGGCCAAGAGCTTTTTCGTCACCCGGCTGCTGCGGGATGTCGTCTTCCCGGAGGCGGGGCTCGCCGGTCTTGATCCGCGCCGGGAGTTTCGGCGGCTTTGGCTGCGTCGGGGGGCCTACGCCGGTGCCGCCGCAATCGCCCTCCTGGCCGCAGCCGCCTGGACCACCAGCTATTCCCGCAACCGGTCTTACGTCGCGCAGGTGGCGGCGTCGGCCGCTGACATGGAGCGCCGGATCGAGGCCCTGACGCCGCAGGATCGCGACCCGCTTGGGGTTCTGCCCATGCTGGATGCAGCGCGGGCCATTCCCGGCGGCTACGCTGATCGGGGCAAGGGCGCGCCCTGGTCCATGGGTCTTGGGCTCTACCAGGGAGATAAGCTCGGCTCACAGGCGGTGCGAGCCTACCGCCGGCTGCTTCACAAGGCCTTGCTGCCTCGGGTCATGCTCAGGTTGGAGGACCAGATTCGCCAGGGGGCGGGAGATCCCGAGTATCTCTATGACGCCCTGCGCATCTACCTGATGCTCGATGATCCGGTCCGCTACAACCCGGAGGCGGTCCAGCTTTGGGTCACCCGTGACTGGGAACGCAGTCTGCCTCGGGGAACGACCAAGGAGCAGCAGGACGCCCTGCGCGGACACCTGGCAGCACTGCTCGATGAATCTCCGCGTCCATTGCCGCTGGTTCTGGACGGCGCGCTGATCCAGGGTGCCCGGGAGGTCCTCAACAATGCGCCCCTGGCCAGTCGAATCTACGGTCGCCTCCAGCGGGAGGGCATCGGCGGCAACCTGCCCGCTTTCACCATCGCCGGGGCGGCGGGGGACCTGGCCACGCTGGTCTTGACCAGGCCGAGCGGCAAGCCGATGACCCAGGGGGTTCCCGCCCTCTACACCTACGCCGGTTACCACCGTGGATTCGATGCCGCCGCGGCGCGCCTGATCGGCGCCGCGGCCGAGGAAGCCTGGGTGCTCGGGCCCGAGGCCCAGGTGATGCCCGGTACCGACCGGGCCGAGCGCCTGGTCCGTGAGGTTCGCGACCGCTACCTGACGGACTATGTGGAGCAGTGGGACGGGTTGCTCAAGGATATCGGTCTCGTCGCCGCGAGGGACATCCAGCATGCGGCCGAGATTGCCCGTATCCTCTCAGACCCCAAGGACTCACCGCTGCGCCGGTTGTTGTCGGCCGCCGCAAACGAAACCGAGCTGGACCGTCCGGTGGAGGCTGGGGCCGGTCTCGATACGCTGGCCGAACAGGGGGTCAGTGTGCTCCAACAGGCCTCCGCGGCGGTTGGCGGGCTGCGGCAGCGGGTGGAACGTTATTTCGGCGACGGGCAGACCGTGACCGTACCGGCCCAGGAGTCCCCCGAGACCTATGTCAGCCGCCGCTTCGCCTGGCTGCGCGATCTGGTGCGGGGCAGTGGGGACAAACCTGCACCCATCGATGGAGTACAACAGCAGCTCGCCCAATTGCAGCTTCACCTGAGCTCCATCGCCGCCGCCGAGGCCACCGGGCGCAGTACCCTGGCCGCCGGTGAGGGCAAGGAGATCCAGGGGGCTCGGCAGGCCGCGGCTCAGTTGCCGCAGCCGGTAGGCGGGCTTCTCGCCACCCTGGCCCAGGACAGCGCGACCCTGGTGGCGGGCGGTGCCAGGGCAAGGCTCAATAACCTCTGGACCTCCCAGGTACTGCCCTTTTGCCGGGAGGCGATCAACGGCCGTTATCCCTTCGAGCGGGGGAGTCGCCAGGACACGACGCCTGCCGATTTTGCCCGGCTGTTCGGACCGGGGGGGCTTCTGGATACCTTTTTCTCTGAGCATCTGAGTCAAGTAGCCGATACTACCCGTCGTACCTGGCGCTGGGCGAGCGGCACCGGCATCGCTGACGCCGTGCTGGTCCAGTTCCAGCGGGCAGCCACCATCCGGGAGGCATTCTTCCAGGGTGGCGGTAAGACCCCGGCGGTGACTTTCCAGCTCACGCCAACCCGCATGGACGCTGGGGTAAGCCAGTTCATCCTCGACATCGGCGGTCAGATCGTCGACTACCGGCACGGCCCGTCGAACGCCCAGAGCCTGCAATGGCCATCGCCGGAGGGCATCGGCCGGGTGCGCCTGGTCTTCGTTGGCTTGGAGGGCAAGGAGTCGAGTGTCACAGAAGAGGGGCCCTGGGCCTGGTTTCGCATGCTCGACCGCGCCCGGATGCAAGCCACGGCCCAGGATGAGCTGTTCAAGGTCCAGTTCTCCTTGTCCGGCATGTCGGCGGCCTTCGACCTGCGGGCCGCGAGCGTGCGCAACCCCATCCGGCTCGACGAGCTGCGCGGATTCCGCTGTCCGGAGCGGCTGTGAGCGCCCCGGCATGACCCAGCGCAACACCGCCTCCGATGGCGCCAGTGCGGGCTTCTATGGCAAGCTGCCGAGCCTGGGCGACTTTGTCGCCCGCCGCTTGCCGGCCCGGTTCCTACAGCCATGGGACCTCTGGCTCCGGGAGTCGGTTGCCGCAAGCCAAGGCCAGCTTGGCCAGGAATGGCTTGAGCATTATCTGACCAGCCCACTGTGGCGATTCGTGCTCAGCCCAGGGATTGCCGGGCAGACCGGCTGGGCCGGTGTCCTGATGCCGAGCGTCGATCGCGTCGGGCGGTATTTCCCGCTGACCCTCGCCTGCCCCCTGTCACCCGACACCAATCCCTTCCGGCTGTTGTGCACCGCGGACTGGTTTGAGCGTACCGAGGCCATTGCGCTCTCGGCCCTGGCCGAGGGGTTCGACCTGAGCGACTTCGACAGCCGGGTGCTTGGCCTTGGGCCCGTGCAGCCCCAGGCCCCAACCAGCGCCACGGTGGCGGTGGAGTCCGGGGTGCAGAATGCCTGGCAGGTCGAGGTTCCCTCGGTGGCCCAACTCCCACAGGCCTGTCAGGTCCTCCTGGGGCGTGCCCTCGATGAGCTCTTCTTTGCTTACAGCCTGTGGTGGACCTCCGGGTCGGAACGGGTCGCCCCGTCGCTGCTGGCCAGTCAGGGTCTGCCTGCCCCAGATGGCTTCGTCGGACTCCTCGCCGGAGACTGGGACAGCCGCGGCTGGCAGCGGCTCGGTCCAACCTGATGGTTGCATCGGCGAGGCATGGGCCCGCATCCCTGCTGCGGTGGGTGTCTGCCGGTGCCACCGACAAGGGTGCTGTCCGAACCGTCAACCAGGATGCCTACCTGAACCGGCCGGACCTCGGGCTATGGGCCGTGGCGGACGGCATGGGAGGCCATAGTGACGGCGCCTTGGCTAGCCAGGCCATCGTCGCCGGGCTGGGGCTGCTGTCCCACCCAAAGCGGTTGGGCTCGGCCGCCAGGGAGGTCCGTGCGATCCTGCGCCAGGTCAATCAGGACCTCTTGGACCTGGCGGGGAACCTTCGCACGGAGGACCTCATCGGAAGCACGGTCGTCGTATTGCTCGCGGTCGGTGGACACTGCGCCGTCCTCTGGGTGGGTGACAGCCGCGCCTATCGCTTGCGTGACGGCGCCCTGACCCAGCTGACCACCGATCACAGCCATACCCAGGCCTTGGTCGATGCGGGCGCGCTGCTCCCCGAGCAGTCGCAGGGACACCCGTTGTCGAACGTATTGCTGCGCGCCGTGGGTAGCGAGGACCATCTGGATGTCGACGGCCAGATCGCCCGCATCCGAGCCGGCGACCGCTATCTCCTGTGCAGTGACGGGTTGTACCGGGAGCTTGACCCGCAGACGATGGTGGCCATCCTAGGCACATCTGAGCCCGACCGGAGTGCGGAATCCCTGGTCCAACAGGCCTGTCAGCGAGGCGGCAGGGACAATGTGACCGTTGTGGTCGTTGACTTCGCCGCCCGTCAGGCTGCCCAGGAGCCGTAGCTACCCCCTGCCATTAGGGCGCCTCCAGCGCCAACGGCGTCGTTTGGCGTTTGCCTCGCAGACCAGGCGCCGTTAGCATCCGGGCTTTTACGCCGGAAGCCCCAATGACCGAAACTCTGCGTATCGCCACCCGCAAGTCGCCCCTCGCGCTGTGGCAGGCCGAGCATGTTGCCCAACTCCTGAGGAGCACTCACCCGGGGCTCAGTGTCGAGATCGTTGGGATGACCACCCGTGGCGATCGGATCCTCGATGCGCCGCTGGCCAAGGTCGGTGGCAAGGGCCTGTTCGTCAAGGAGTTGGAGCAGGGCATGCTCGAGGGACGAGCGGACATCGCCGTGCACTCCATCAAGGACGTCCCGGTGGATTTTCCAGCGGGTCTGCACCTGTCGGTCATCCTGGAGCGTGAGGACCCACGCGACGCCTTTGTCAGTGAGCGCTTTGACTGCCTTGCCGCCCTGCCGGAGGGGGCACGCGTCGGCACATCGAGCCTGCGCCGCCAATGTCAGCTCCTGGAGCGGCGTCCCGACCTGCGCATCGAGCCCCTGCGTGGCAACGTCAACACGCGCCTTGCCAGACTGGACGCAGGGGACTACGAGGCCATCATCCTGGCCGCCGCCGGCCTGAAGCGACTGGGCTTTGCCGCGCGCATTCGCCGCCTGTTGGAGACCGACGAGTCCCTGCCCGCCATCGGCCAGGGGGCCATCGGCATCGAGTGCCGCGCCGAGGATGCCCGCACCAATGCCCTGATCGCACCCCTGCACCATGGCGATACCGCAGCGTCGGTCCTGGCCGAGCGGGCCATGAATCATCGCCTGCAAGGTGGCTGCCAGGTCCCCATCGCCGGCCACGCCACCCTGGACGGCGACCGACTCCACCTGGTCGGCCTGGTGGGCGATCCGCACGGCTCGCGCATTTTGCGCGCCCAGGCCGAGGGCGGGCGCGGGGCGGCCGACACCCTTGGCACGACCGTGGCCGATGCCCTGCTGGCCCAGGGGGCGGCGGCCATTCTGCACGCCCTGCGCCAATGATTACCGGATTGATGCAAAGACCATGACCAAGCCCTGCGATTTGTCCGGCATCGGCGTCCTGGTCACTCGCCCCGCGGGTCAGGCCGATGGTCTGTGCCGCCTGATCGAGGCGGCGGGCGGACGGGCCATCGCCCTGCCGGCGGCCTGCATAGCCCCGGTGGTCGATCCCGAGCCCGCTCGTACCTTGCTCGCGGCCCCCTGGGACCTGCTCATCTTCGTCAGCCGCAATGCCGTGGAGCAGGCAATGCCCCTCTGCCCCGGAGGACGCCTCCCGGAGGGGCCTGCCATCGCGGCCGTTGGCCAGGCCACGGCGCGGGCCCTCAGCGCCGCCGGGCGGGACCCGGACCTGGTCCCAGGCGGGCGCTTCGACAGCGAGGCCTTGCTTGCCATGGATGCCATGGAGGATGTCCTCGGCTTCCGCATCCTCATCGTCCGCGGCGAGGGCGGCCGAGCCACCCTCGGCGAGACCTTGGTCCGGCGTGGTGCTCGGGTTGCTTATGCCGAGGTCTACCGTCGCCTCCTCCCCGAGATAGACCCGACCCAACTGATGGAGCGCTGGCACTGCGACATCCAGCTCGCCACCGCGACCAGCGATGAGATACTGATGAATCTGCTCCACCTGGTGACGCCGAGTGGGCGCGATGCCCTCCTGGCCACCCCCCTGGTGGTGGTCAGTGAGCGGACCGCGGAGCTGGCCAGATCCCTGGGCTTCGTGCGCGTCGAAGTCGCCGACCGCGCCGGCGACCCTGAGATTCTGGTCGCCCTCTGCCGCGCCACCCGCCCGGCGCCAGCGCCTGAATGATGGCCGCCAGGGATGGTGGACATGTCGGAAACGCTCGTCCGGAAGCGCTCCTGCCTTCCGGACATGTCCCACATCCCTGTGGGCCAGGTACAGTTTCCGACAAGGCCGCCAGGGATGGCGGACGCCACCTGCCGCCGCGGCGCCCCATGTCTCCCTGGGTACCGGTCCTGCTGATCTCCCTGGCCCTACTGACCCTCATCGGGGGCCTGGGCGTCGGGGACTTCTACTGGAACGACCTGCGGCCGGACGTGGGCCGCATCGGTGCCAACCTGGCCCAGGTGCGTGATCGCCAGCGGGCCATGATGGGCAGCTTCGCCGAGGCCCAGGCCCTGCTGCTGGAGCGGCAGCGGCACCTCCTCGCCCAGTCCCAGGACCTGCGCCGCCGGGAGCAAGCGGTCTACGAGGCCCGCCTGGAGATCGATGCCCAGCGGATGCAGCTCGCCCAGGGACCCGTCACAGAGTCGCGGCGGTTGTCCGACGCCGACAGGGGCCGGGCGGTGGCGGCCGCAAACCTGGCCGAGACCGCCGCCGCTGGCCTGGATCGGGACGATACCCTCGATGCCGCCCGGGCCGCGCTGAGCCTGGCCGAGTCCGTCCTGGCCTCCCTGCCCGGCCCGAGGGGAGACCCAACGCGTTCCGCCCTGGCTGGTGCCCAGGCCCGGCTGGCCGAGGTTCGCCCGGTGGACCGCGCCGCCTTGGCGGAGCACCTGGAGGCCGTGCGTGTCCAGGCGGTGTCCCTGCCGCCAGTGGCGGCTGGGTTGCTGCGCCATGATGGCCAGACGGGTGGCGCCGAGGCGAGGGCCGGTCAAGGAGAGACCGACCCAGAGGCCCTGGCCGCGGGGAGCCTCGATGATCAGCTCGAGGCGGCACGCCTCGCCCTCGATGCCGCCGACGCCAAGGGCTTCGGGCTGGCCCTACAGGGGATCGATCGCTGGCTTGGCGCCTTCTACGACGCCCAGGACGGCCCCACCCGCCCGCCGATCGGCGGGGACGGCGCGAGGGGGCAGGCCCCTGACCAGGTCAGTACGCAGGTTCGGGGCCAGATCAGGGAGCTGGCCAGGACCCCCATCGCGGCCGAGGTCGCGCCCCTGGCGGCCGCCCTGGCCGAGTTGGCTGCGGCCCTGCGGGCAGCAACCTCGAGGGAATGGGAGAAGTAACGGGGCGGCTCGGCGGGGCTTGGCACAAACATGCCGGCCACCCTACCGGGTCGCCTCGGTGCCAGTGCCTGCGCCGTCTCTGGCATAGGTGAAGGCGTCGGAGAACATGTGGTCCAAGGTCGCGCCGCGGGCCTCGCAGGCGAGGCGCCCGGCCTCCACCATGGCCGGTGGGCCGCTCAGGTAGATGTCGTAGCCGCTCAGGTCCGGGTAATCGGCCATCAGTGCTGCGTGGACCAGGCCGACACGTCCGCCCCAGTCCGGGTCTGGCTCGGAGAGGACGGGGGTATAGGCGAAGCCCGGCCAGTCCCGGGCCCAGTGTTGCGGAAGCTCGGGAAGGTAGAGGTCGCGGCGGGATCGGACCCCCCAGTAGAGGTGCATGGGGCGGCGGATGCCGCGGTGCATGGCGTGCTCGATCATCCCCTTGAGGGGCGCAAAGCCGGTCCCCCCGCCGATGAAGATCATGGGGCGATCGGATTCCTCTCGCAGGATGAAGGTGCCCAGCGGCGCCTGGATGCGCAGGATGGTCTTCTCCGCGAGGCCGTGGAAGACGTGGTCGGTAAAGGCCCCGCCAGGGACATGACGGACGTGCAGCTCGATGAGTGCATCGTCGTGGGGGGCGTTGGCGATGGAGAAGGCCCGCCTGCGCCCGTCCTGCAGGGTGAAGTCCAGATACTGGCCGGCAAAGAACTGCAGGCGCTGATTCTCAGGCAGCTTGAGCCAGAGGCGCATCACGTCGTGATTGAGCTGCTCCTTGCGCTCAAGCCGGCAGGGCAGGAGGCGGGCCTCGACCTGGGAGGCGCCGCGCACCTCGGCCACGCGCAGGGACAGGTCGGAGAGGGGCACGGCCTGGCAGGGCAGGCAGATCCCGGTTGGACGCCCCGCCAACGCCTCCGGCTCGCCCTCTGGGTAGTTCAGCCTACCCGCGACCAGGGTGGCGGCGCAGGCCCCGCATTGACCGTTGCGGCAACCGTAGGGGAGCCAGATACCCTGGCGCAGGGCGGCGGCCAGGATGGTCTCGCCCGGCCCGACCTCGAAGGCGTGGCCGCCGGGCTCCGTGTGGACCTTGAAACTCATGGGGACCCCTGCAACCTTGGCGGTGGGAAGCGGCGATTCTCACCCAACCGGAAGCGGATGAAAACCATATGACCAACACCCTGATCCTGGGCTGCGGCTACATCGGGCGGCGCCTGGCCCACCATTACCTGGGCCAGGGTGTCCGGGTCCTCGGGGTGGTGCGCACAGCAGAGAGTGCCGCAGCCCTCGCGGCCGAAGGGATTCCTGCCCTCGCCCTGGATCTGGCGGGCGTCCCCGGTCCTGAAGACATCGCCGCCCTGGGGCTGGCGGGGGCCCAGGTCTTTCACCTGGCCCCGCCGCCCGAATCGGGGACTCTGGACCTGCACACCCGCCACCTGGTCGAGGCCTTCGCCAGGGGTGGAGATCCGGCCCGGGTCGTTTATATCAGCACCACCGGGGTCTATGGCGATTGTGGCGGCGACTGGGTGGATGAGGGGCGTCAGGTCAAGCCCCAGGCGGATCGGGCCTTGCGCCGCTGGGACGCGGAGCAGACCCTGGGCCACTGGCGGACGGGCCAGGGGGGGACGCTGGTGATACTGCGGGTGGCCGGGATCTACGGCCCAGGGCGACTCCCATTGGAGCGCATCCGCGCCGGACTCCCCCTGGTGCGCCCGGAGGAGGCACCCTGGTCCAACCGCATCCATGCCGATGACCTGGTCACGGCCTGCATCTCCGCCATGGCGCGTGGGGCCGACGGGGCCGTCTACAACGCGTGTGACGGTAGCCCCAGCACCATGACGGACTACTTCTTCCAGGTGGCGGACGCCGCGGGTCTGCCGCGCCCCCCGTTGATTTCACGGGAGGAGGCCGAGCAGCAGCTCACCGCCGGGATGCTGTCCTACCTGCGGGAGTCGCGCCGCCTGTGCAATCGCCGGCTGGTGGAGGAGCTTGGGGTGACCCTGCGCTATCCGAGCCTGGCTCAGGGGTTGCCGGCCTGCCTGTGATCCTCCGCCCAATGGGGCGCGCTAGGCCTGGCCTTCCCGGCGGTGCGCTGGATAGTATGGGGCTGGACCACCCCTCGGGGGGACAGGTTCAACCAACCAAGACGCACCAAAGGGGGGACCCCTGCGAGGAGTGAACCGGGCCTTGGTCGATCTGTCTCATTCCTGCGGGCGCAGGCCAAAGGCGACGCTCACCGAACATCGGGAGTCACACCGGATCCATCGATCAGTCTGCGAGAAACGCGAAAACTGTGAGGAGGAACGAGGATTTCGGCGGCCGTGGCAGATCCCCGGTCGGGCGGCGCTCGGCGGTGAGGGAACCTGTTATAAGCCTCCGATCAGGTTCGCCTTCATTCGTGTTCTGCGCGGGTCAATTCCGGGACTAACATTGACGGGTGCCTGCACTGGACCATGACCGCGTCCCTCACCGCCTACCTCGCCGCCGTTTGGCAGGTCCTGTTGGAGCTGTCCCCCTCGCTGCTGGCGGGTCTGTTCATCGCCGGGCTGATCCACGTCTATCTGCCCCCCGGGCTAGTCCACCGGGCCCTCAACCGCCCCAGCC
>Ga0114938_1001912_pt1 | contig 13709 bp, 15 predicted proteins | sample AshMeaBigSpring_FD_88675 | JGI IMG/M metagenome (GOLD analysis project Ga0114938, IMG submission 88675) | Groundwater microbial communities from Big Spring, Nevada to study Microbial Dark Matter (Phase II) - Ash Meadows Big Spring | ecosystem: Environmental > Aquatic > Deep subsurface >...
CCGCCAATGAGGCGCGCACCCGTGACGGGCGGCGTGACGTGGCTGGCAGATGCCGAGAGCGAGCCATCCGGCGCTGCCCAGACAGCGTAGTCCGTGCCCGCGACGAGCGTTCCAGGCATGGCGATGACCGTGCCGCCAGCGATGCTCACAAGCGCGCCAGCGAGGCCGAGCGTGAGAGCCTGCGATGTGGCGAGCGTTCCCGCTCCGGTGACGCTGATCGCCACGCTTGCGGGATTGGCTTTTGCAAAGATCGTGCTGGTGGGGTCTCCCGCGTCGGGCGCGAATGCCAGCTTTCCGCTGAGTGGGTCGAGTGTGATCATGAGCGGGTGACAGAAAGCAGTTTCGCGTTGTCCGAGACGGGAACCCCGCCGACGTAGGCCAGCGTGAGCGTGGCAACCGTCGTGCCGCCCGCCCCGCCGCTCTTGTAAACCACCGTGGCGAGATTGTTCGTCGTGCCGTGGTAGGAGTTGAGGATGTAGTCGTGGAGCGGGATTGCCATGCCGCCTGGGGAAATGGATCCGTCCGAGGTCACTTTGATCGGCGTCGGCACTCCCTCCGGCGTCACGCCCACCATCACATTTGCATTCAGCGGCTTCGTGTAGCCGCCCACTTCGACAATCGGTTCGCTCATACCCACCGGCAGGCCGTCAACTTATCCCACCGTCGCCAGCGGCTTCGCGCTCGCCATCGCCCCGATGATCTCGTAGGCCACATGGCCGCGGGCGTCCGAGGCCAGCGCATTTTCCGTATCGAAGTCCACGAGGCGCGCGCGCAGGGCAAAGTTTGCCGTTGTCGGAGCCGCCGCGTTGTTCCCCTCCCACACGCCGTATTCCATCACGTCGAGCGAGATCGTATCCACCGAGGCCACCAGCTTGCGGTCGATCCGCGCACCGAAGCCATGCGTCTGCCGGTTTTGGGTCAGGATGAGTCGTTGCGAGAGGATCGGATCCGGCTCCCACTCCACATTTTCCAGGTTCGCCGCCGTCGTGCTCGGAGTCGCCTGCGAGGGAGCCGTGCCCCGCTCGATCACGAGCGTCCACTGGGCATTGCTCGTCGCGTTGAGCAGCCGCAGCGCCAGGCCGAACTGCACATCCAGCACACGGTTCACCCGCAGCATCCGGTCATTGATGAAGATCCGCCAGAGTTCCCGCTCGAACCCCCTCGGGAAATAGCTCGACGTGCCGCCCGACTTGCTCAGCGCATAGCGCACCCGGCCATCGCTCCCGAAGTATTCCGTCGCCCGCACCTTTCCGCCATAGATCCCGCGACCGAGATCCACCGTCGCGCCCGAATTGTTGTAATAGACCTCGCCCGCAGCCAGCGCAGGCAGCGCCCCGCCCGCATACATCATCGGCGCCGCCAAGTGCAAGGCCGGCAGCATCAGCGGCCCCCGCGGCGCCACCGAGAGCGCATCCAGCCCCTCCGCGATCACCTTCGCCTCATCATCCGCCGAGCCCTTCCAGAAGAGGATTTCCTTCGTCTCCGGCAGTTCGATCGAGATCCCGCTCGCCTGCGTCGCCGTCGCCGCCACGCCCACGCTCGGCAGCACATCCTCCAGAGTCTCCACCCGGGCCCCGATGTCGTCCATGAAGCTCGCAAGCGAAGGATACCCGCCGCCCGCGAGCACCTGCGGGACAGTGTGCTGGTGGTTCTGGAACACCGATACCGGCCCAGCCGTCGTGATGACCGCCACCACGCTCGCAGCCGCCACCGCAGGCGAGAAAAGAATGCTCACCGTATTCGCACCAGTGACCACCGCCGAGTAGTCGGTCCCCGCCACCAGCATCGCCCCGGTCGCGCCCACGCGCAGCGTCACCGAGACATCCATCGTCCCCAGCGAATGCACGATGCTCGCCGAAGATCCCCCGATCGTCGCCACGTAATGCTGCGTGCCCGTGAGCACCTGGCCGGGGTCGAACTCGACATAATCCTGCGGCCACGGCCGCAGCCAGTCGATATTCTGCGCCAGCGCCAGCCCGTCCCAGGCCACCGGCCGCACCACCGTCACCACCTCCGAGAAGATCACCGTGCGGGTCGTGCCCGCCGTGTGGTCATCGGGATCGATGTAGATGTCGGCCACGCCCTCCAGCCGCAGCGCCGCAATGTTGGTTTCCCGCAGGGCCGCTTCCAGCTCAGGCTTCCTGAGATCCAGATCCACCGCCACATCCGGCGGCGGGGCGGAATGCACCGGCACCTCCAGCAGCCCGACATTCACGCCCAGCAGATCCCCGCCAAACGTGATATACACCAGCCCATCCGCCACCAGCGCCGTCGTCACCACGCCATCGCCATCGAGCATCGCATTGATCGCATCCGCGATTTGCGCCACCGTGGAATTGATGTCCAGCAGATCGCTCTTCTGGTAGCCGCGGCGGAACTGGTATGTCCCGCGGAAATCCGGCGGAACGGTCACCGCCTGGATCTCCGCCCACACCGTCGCCCCGTCATCGCTCGTCCCGCCCTCCTGGATCGTCGCGATCGAAGGCGCATCCGGCAGCACAGAGACCATCGTGTCGGTAAACGCCACCGGCGTCACCGTAGGCCGCAGTTCGTAAATATGCCTCCCGTCCGAGCGATCGCTCTCCACCACGCGCACGATGCTCACCGGCCGGATGTTGTTCTCGCGGATCGCAAACGTGATCGCGCCGCCACCCGTCCGCCAGACCTCCATGCCCCCCGGCACATCCAGCCCCGCAAAATCCGCCGTGCCGCCCGAGAGCGCGTTCAGTGCCGTCACGACCACCGCCACCGGAGCATTCCAGTCCAGCGCCGCCGTCGTATTGGCCACCGTGGAAGCCCCCTCGCCGAGCTGGATCTTGTATGTCCCGCTCTCCGGCCGCTTGTCCAGGTAGCCGAGCGACACCCGCAGGGCCGCCAGATCCAGAATCTTCTCCGTGAGCCCCGCGCCGATCCCCTCCAGGAACCGGAACGAAATCCGCTCATTCTCTCCCGCCCGCAGCGGGGCGATCTTCGAGGGAGATCCCGACGCACTATCCGAAAGCCGCTTGTCGGGCATGTTGCAATAAAACAATCTGCGCATGACCTCTCCCTACAACGTCAACCCAAGATCCTCCCCCTCCGTGTCCTCCGCACTCTCCGTGGTTCAACTCTTCCGGAACACCCCGAAAAACACCGGATCAAACTCCTGCCGAGCATACGGCTCCGGTGGGTTCAGTTGGGCCGAGGCCAGGATCTCCGCTTTTTTCCAGTCCGACGAGAGCTGCTTCGTCGCCGCCGTCTTGCGCGAGAGCCCGGCCCCCGCCGATGTCGCCCCCGGGAAATCCCGCTCGGTGAGTGTAAAATTGTCCATAAAGCGTTCAGTGGTTCAGTTTTCAGTGCTCAGTGCCAGAGACGGTCCGCCGTGCGTGGGCCTCTGAAAACTGAACACTGAAAACTGAAAACTCTTTTACGTCGTCCAGAACTTCCCCTCCGGTTGCAGGTAGGTCATGCCGAGATAGAACCGCTGGGTCGCCTCGTCGATGAACGACATGCTCTGGTTCACGATCGCATCGCCGATGCCGAACGCCAGCCCGCTGTGGTAGGAGATCGCCATCGGCGTCATTCGCAGCACCGGCACGCGCTGGCGGTAGTTCAGGTTCCAGAACGTGCGGTATTCAAACTCCAGCGTCCAATCCGCCGCCACCACCGGACTCCACTTCGGATCCACCGCCTGCTCCTCCGTCACCGGAGGCGAGATCGCCCACACCCGCACCAGCGGGCGCTTGTCGATCATGTCGTCCGGCATCGGGGCCACATTCAGGAGCCGCTGCACCATCGTATTCTGTCCCCGCATCATCGTATCCTGCACCAGCCACCCGTCGTAATCCGGCATCTGGTAGATGAACGGCCGGAACCCGAACGCCTGCGTCGCCCGCGCATCGAACGCCGCGTTATACGTCACCAACCGCCCCGCCGCCGAGGCCGTCGCAAGGCTCCCCAGCGTCACGCTCTCCTGCAAGCCGTAGCGGGCCACGCCAAGCACGATGTCCACCGTCTTTGCCACCCGCGTCCCCGCCGCCAGCCCGGTCGGCGCCGCGCCCGCATCCGCCTGCACGATCCCGAGATCCGCGTTCACTTTCATCGAGGGTGCCGCCTTGCGGGCCGGCACGCCGTAGCGTTGGATCGCCAGCGGCACCGCCGCGCCCGACTCCCCCGGCCAGTCCCGCGACTGCGAGAAATCCAGCGCTATGAGCGCACCCGAGAGCAGCGGGCGGTGTTCGCGCTTCGTCGCCGTGATGACCATGCCATCCTCTCCCACCACCGCCACCTCGCCCTGTGCGCCGCCGCGCGAGGCCCGGTCGCTCGCCACCGCAGCCCCCGACCGCGTGCTCTTGTCGTAGCCCACGCTGTTCCTCACGATCGGATCGATCCCGTTCACAAACCCCGGCCGGAACGTGCAAAGCCACGCCCCGCCCTTCATCGATCCACCGAAATCCGCATCGATCCATCCGCCGTTCAAAACCTCCCACGGATGCGACGGCTCCCCGTTCCTCCGCGCCGACAGACCCTTCCCCTCCTCGGTCGTCCGCACGTCCAGCCGCGATGCCAACAGTTGCCGGATCATGACCAGAAGAAATGTTGCAGGACCTTCGAGAAGTTCCCCAGGCCATCGGCCACCGGATACCCGACCGCGTGCCGCAGGTTGAAAAACGTGATCTGGTGCACGCGCTTCGGCGTCAGCACCGCCAGCGGATGCAGCCCCACCGTGTCCGACTCTCCCGCCACGCGCTGCTCGCCGGCCGAGGCCATGCTCACCACCGTCACGGCATCCTTCGACTTGGCAAATTTCCCCGTCTGCGGATCGATCGTCACCTTCAGCATCACCCACGACCTGTCCTCGGAATCGTAGCCCTCGATCTTGATCTGCGGCACCTCCCCATCCTTCCCGCTGATCGGAACCCCGCCCACCGTCGGCTCCACATCGTTCACCAGCCCGAACCCCACCTGCACAAATCCACCGCCGAAGAGCACCGGAAACGCCGGATCGATCCGCCCACGCCGCTCGCGCCCAGCCAGCACCACCTGATCGCCAAACCGGCTCACCAGCACGCCCGGACCGCCGCAAATCTGCTGCCTGCCAGTCTTATCGTAAGACTTCATGCCTTGAAAGCGCCGCTGCCCGATGACCCCCCGCCAGTCATCGCGCCGCTCTCGGTCGTCCCGTCATAGACGATCGATGCCCAGCCGCCACGACCCGAGAGGATGTATTGCTCGGTCACGTCCCAGGCATTCCCGCGCCACGTCATCACCGGAGCCCCCTTGAGCCAGTTGCGGTCCGACGGCACCGACGGCACCGGCCCCGGCACGCTCTCCGCGATCAGTCCGATCCCCGACATGAGATCGACCGGCAGCGCGGTCGCCGCATACCGCATCGACCACACGCCGCCCGAGACAAGGAACGATTCCACCCCGAGCAGCGGATTGCGGAGTTGATCCTTCATCCGCCGCGCAAGCCGCGAAGAGGTGTCCGGCAGCGAGCGGAACGGCCGGAACGTCCCATTGAAATCCTCCGTGCCATACACGCCCAGCCAGCTCTTGTATTGGGGGTGCGCCTGGATCGGCACGCTCTCGAACGATCCCTGCCACTCGTAGAGGTAGATCTCCTTCTGCACCCAGCTCCCGAGCCCCTCGTAGAGCCAGCGCACGGTCGCGATCCCGCCCTCGGCCTCCACCGTCGTCCGCGTCCAGATCGCCCCCAACACATCGCTCATCGGGCTCGCCGGCAGCCCGCCGGACAGAATATCCGGCGAGGCAAACGTCTTGCGGATCGACGCGTTCACAAATCCCACACGATCCACCACGATCGACTCCACCACCGCCTCGGGAGTCCCCTTTGTCTTGATAGCCATACCAAGCCCTCTCCGGGTCAACCGGAGACGGGATTGCTACTCCTTAAGTTGCTTTTGCACGCGGAGCTGGTCCTGCCCGATCGTTTGGGCGGCAAGCTCATCCTGGATCTTGCGGATCTCATCGATCACCGCGCGGAACTCCGGCGGCACGCCGCCAGCCGCCTCGCCCATCGCCCCGCCCACGCTCGCGCGCCCGCTGGCAAAGACATTCCCGCGCGACATCATCGCCTCGGAGAGCGAAGTCAGTTCGGCCGCACGGCCCATTTTATCCGCCTTCCCGTTTGCAGCCAGCTCGGGGAACTTCAGTTTCAGTTCCTTCGCGAGCGCCTCGCCGCGCATTCTCGCCTCCAGGCGGTCGGCCTCCATGAGCTTCGATTGGTCGCCCGACGCCGCGCCCGTCGCCCGCAGGACTTGCGCCTGCGTGCCCGCTTCCGACATCCGCTGGTTAAACGCCCGCTCCAGCGCCTCCGGCTGCACGCCATTTGCCACCTTTGCAAATTCCTTGTTGAGCCGCTCGATCTCCCTGTTCTTTTCCGGGCTATCGGCCCGCTGCATCACCTTGCCAAGCTCCTCGGAGATCGCCACCATCTTGTCCTCCGCCTCGGCCTTCGCCCGGGCGTAGTCGGGATCGTTCATGAACCCGGCCGGAGTCACGGCGCTCAGCTTGTAGGCCTCGTCCATGTTGCGGCTCGCCTCCTGCTCATTCTTCTGCGAGGCGATAAATTCATTGCGCGCATTGATCTTCTGCCCGATCGACATCCCGACACCGGCCACCCCGCCCCATACCGCACCGACCCGCGCGCCCATCCAGCCACCACGACCGCCCATCATCGCCCCCATGGCCATCCCGTTGAGGACATTTCCGGCAAACCCGCCGAACCCCGATGCCTGCGCATACTTCCCGCCCGCAGCCTGCCGCGCCCGCGTAGCCTCCAGAAGCGCGTCGCCCGCCTTCGACATCACATCCGCCTTCACCCCGACTCCGCCGCCGACCGCCGAGGCCAGCGCAGTCTTCACCTCGTTGTTGCTCTCCTGGATGTCCCTGGCATTCTTCGCGATCGCATCGCCCATCGGGCCGCCGTGCGAGTTGAACGCCCCCGCCAGTTCGGCCACGCCCGTGAGGGCCAGCGCAACCAGGCCGATCGGCCCAAGGGCCGCACGGAACGCGCGGCCCAGCATCGCCGCGGCCATGCCCACCACACGCATCCCGCTCGCCGACCGCGCCAGCACCGCGCCGGCCTTCGTCAGCACTCCCGAAAGCTGTAAAATATCACGGATCGCGATCGCGATGCCGTGCATGGCGAAGGCCACCGAGAGCGAGGTCAGCCATGCGATCAGCGTCTTGATCGCCACCTTCACCGGCTCCCACGCCACCACCTTCGCCAGCCTCTCCAGCATTTTGTTCCAGAGATTATAGACCGCAGCGAGCGGGCGCATGAGATCCACCAGCACCGGCCCGAACGCCTTGATCATCGTGAGACCCGCCCGCATTCCCGCCGCCTTGCCCTCGGAGAAGAGCCCGCCCACATCGCCCATCACTCCCTCCTCGGCGCCAGCCATCCGCTGCGAGAGTCCGACCAGCGTATCCTCGAGCGCCTTCGCCGCGCCCTTGTTACGGCCGAGCGCCTGCTCCAGCGCATTGAGCATCTGCTCCTCCCCGGCGCCGCTCCGCGCCAGATTCCGCAGTCCATCCGCCGCCGCCGCTGAGACGAGCCCCATCTGCCCGAGCGCATCCACCGCGCCATCCACGCCCTCGTGCCGCGCGATCGCCTGCATCGCCTCTCCGATCGCGCTGGCCACCTCGGCCGGATCCCGCCCGCTCGCCGCAGCGGCATCCGTCACCACAGCCATCGCCTTCCGCCCTGCATACGCGCCACGCGTGAGAAGCTGGAGCCGACGGTTCGCCTCCACCAACGAATCAAACTTGAACGGCCCCCGCGCCGCCATGCGCGCCAGCTCGTTGAGCCGTGCCTTCGCCTGCGCCATCCCGCCCAGCATCCGAGCGAAGCTCGGCGTGTAGTATTCCACACGGCTCCACACCTCCAGCGAGCGCCCGATGAGCTGCGAAGCTGCCAGCACCGCCTTCAACCCGACCAGGAACTTGAACGAAAACCCGATCGCGATCCCCAGCGGCCCGATCCACTCGTTCAGCCCCGCCACGATCCCCTTGTTCTTGCGGGAGATATTGTCCATGTAGCCCGCCGCCTTCTTCAGCGCATCCGCGCCCGCCTTGTCCGCCTTCTGCACATTCATTTTTCACCCTCCTTGAGTTTTGCTTTGAGCCTCCGCAACATGGCCTCCTCCTCGGTGGAGACCACATGCAGATCCCCGCCCTGCGTCTTCGCCATCGCGGTCGCCATCCACGACAATTCGCCCAGCGGTATATCCCACGGCTCCGGCCTCGGGCATCCGGTGTAGTAGCGGTAGATCGCCACATCCATGAGCGTGCTATCGATGTCCGGCACCTGGCCCCCACTCGTGCCCGTGTTCCCCTTGCGTCCGCCAAACGTCACCTTTGGCAGCGATACATAGTCATCGATGTATCGGAAAAACGCCTTCACCCCGGCATCGTGCAGATCCGGCCGACGCGCTGCGCGCGCCAGATCCCGCCTGGCCGTGCTCTCCGCGCACAACCGGCCCCACAAGCCCGACGGAGCAAGAGGCATGTCGGGAAACCCGCGCCGGCAAACCTCCACGGCAAACCGGAGATCCGCCGGTGAGGGATGCGAGCCCAGCATCACAGGGGAGTTCACATACTCCAGCACCGTGCGGTGCCACGCCGAGAACGGCCGCAGCGACACCCCGAGCACCTGATGCCTCACATGGAAAAACGCCTCGGCATATCGCTCGTCAAAGGCGAACCCCTCTTCCTCCAATGAAGAAGCCGGAGACACCGGCTTCTCACCGCCTGTCTCCGGCTCTATCATGATTTTGCTCTTTTACCGGAAGCGATCAGGAAATGGCCGGATAGCCCACGCCATCGACCCGCACGCGAACGAAGTCCTCGGCCGATCCGGTCTGCTCGACCGACATCACCCAGCCGCTGAGCCCCTTCGCGCTGATCGCGCCGCCAACCGCAGGCAAATCGCCCGGGTTCGCGTAGCCCTCGATCTGAATCGAATGCTTTTCTTTCCCGTAGAGGAACGCGCCGATCTCTCCGTCGCCGCCCACGCCCTCGACCTGCGTGCCAAACTCACGGCGAACCGTGTAGCCCGTCACCTCCTCAATTCCAACGCAGGAAACCCCCGATGCGATACCGAAATCCCACGACGCGCCTTTTCTTTGAAGTGCCATAATATTTGTCCTTTGGTTATTCCGCCGCCACGCCCGCACCGGCGATCGCCAGGGTGAACGAGAGCGTGAAAGTGGTTTGGAACGTGCCGGCGGCATTCGGGGCCGTGCTGCTGCGCTGGATCCTCACCTTTGTCGGCTTGTCCACGTCGGGCAGGGCCGCGTAGGCCGTCTGCACCTTGTCCAGAATTGCGTAGAGGAGCTTCCGCGAGTCGCCCGTCAGCTCATCGGCCTCCGCTGCAATAAGCTGCGGGATGTCCGCGATCTTGATCGTGACGTTGGTTGCGTCGGCCAGGTAATTGCTCCCAAGGAGCACCGTGGGTTTTGCGTCGAATGGCATATGCCATTCGCCCGTTGTCAACCGGCACTACCCGACGCCCGCTAAAGCAGCGCGCCCGCTCCCACGACGAGAGAGATGATCTCCGCGCGCGAGCGCGTTCCCGTCTCCCGGTGCAGGCCGGTGACGCGGTAGCCATGCACCCGCAGATCATCGCTCTCATGCGATCGGAAAGGACAATCCGCCGCATCCAGGTAGTCGGCGACCGCCCGCACCCGCACGCGCGCCCGCTCGGCCACAGCCGGATCGTCCACCGGCACGACCACGCGCACATCCATCTCCACCAGATACACGCCGCCGCCGCGGATCTCCGCGTCACCGGCCACGACCGAGATATATTCATCCGGCCTCGACTCCGATCCATTCGCCGCGCCGGGCAGCACCACACAATCCACCAGCGGCTTCAGCACCGCCGTCAGATCCCGCTCCAAAAGTCCACTTACCTCGTCCATAATAAATTAGTGTTCTGTGCTCAGTGGTTCAGTGTTCAGCAAAGAGCCCCGCATCCGCGCCAGCCCTGAAAACCGAAAACTGAAAACTGAAAACTTGTTTCAAAACTCAGCCCCCGCCTGCCCGTTCGTGCCGATGCACATCAGCGCCACCGTCCCCGCGTTGTCCCTGGTGCCGCCCACGCGCCAATACTCGATCCGGCCATTGGCCACCGTCTGGATCTTCGTCCCCGGCTTGATCTGGAACTGCGCCACATCGTCGGCAGAGACATCGAACCGCACCTGCCGATCGCACGAGAACCCACCGTCAGCCAACCGGCTGTCCAACTCGCCCCCGATCCGGATCGCCTGGATCTTGGTCCCCGCCACCAGGATGTCCTCGCCCATCTCCTCAAACGCCGCCGTGTCCGCCAAACCCATTGCCTCAGAAAAGCTCATACACAGCCTCCCCCGGTCAACCGAGGGAGGAGTTGAGGGGAGGAATAGTTGAGGAGTTGAGGGGAGCGATTCCCGCGCTTCGCGCGGCTTGCCATCTTCTCAACCTTTCAACCCCTCCTCCCCTCAACCTTTTTTTGCGCCTTGGCGCAAAAAAAGCGGGGCGGCCTCCGTTTCCGAAGACCGCCCCGCCCGGCAGGGGTGGGTATCCCTTATCGCTTACGCGAAGTTTGTTTTGATGAGCGTGCCGCAGTTCTCGTTCACGACCTTCTCATCCGTGTGCTGACGCACCCGAACGATGTCGGACCGGCGCGCCTCGTCGCGGAAGGTCTCCACGACGTAGAGGCTCGCGGCATCCTCTTCCCAGAGGATCGTGCGGCCTGCGCCGCCCGCGCTGAGATCGCCGCCGACCACGCTGCCGATCCAGATGTAGGAGTCGCCCCACACATAGTTCAGCTTCGCGTCCGTGACGGCCTGGCCTTTGCCGGCGGTCGAGTAGGTCGATTCCGCGATGAGCAGACGGATCTGCGCGCTCTCGGAGAAAGCGTTCGCGAAGAGTTCGCTGTTCACCGCCTGCGAGCCCCCGAGATCGCCGAAGATATACTTGCGGAGCAGGGTGGACCGGCGGATGCGCTTCCACACATTGCGGCTCATGACCATCGTGTTCACCATCTCGCCGCGCTTTTGCACACGGGCGACAGCTTCCTCGATGTCGTAGGCCACGTCGAACGTCGCGATGTTCGCTTCGGTGTAGGCCACCTTGGCGTCCTCTTTGCCCCACACGTTCTCATCGAGAACCTTGTCGGCGACACGCTTCTCGTAGGCGAGGGCGATGTTGCGCTGGACGAGCTTTGCGCTCGTGGCCTCGGCGTCGAGGAAGCGGGACATGTCGGCGGCATCGGCGTCATCGACCACTTCGGTCAGACCACGATCCTGGCAGCGGAAGCCGTCTTTCTCGTAGGTCCGATCGACCTCTTTGTAGGGGGTGCGAGGCGCGCGGAGCGTGCTGTCGCCGAGATCCGCTGCGAGCAGTTGGCCCTTGGCCTTCTTGATCTTGCGGAACTCCCCGTATTTCGTGGCACTTCCGAAGATCGGGAAAATCTGCGGGGCGATGAAGTAGCGGTCCGCGAGGGCCGCTTCTTCGACAACGGCCTGCAACTCGGGCCGGATCTCTGCATCAGTGTTTGTATACATGGTATGTGATTCCTTTCAGTGATTCAGTTCCGATCAGACCTCCAGCGCCGTGACGCGATCCGTGAGTGTGGTGAGAGCGGCGGCGATGCCGGCGTTGCCAGGCAGAACCTCCACGATGTCGCCAGCGGCGGTCGATGCCGCCATGGCGATGCCATAGACCGAGCCCGCGCCGGTGTCGTCCACCTTGCCGTCAGCGCAGCGCTGAAGGCTGGCACCCTTGGCGAAGGCTCCTGCGGCAGTCACCTCCACGGTGCCGGGCGCATTGGCGAGCAGCACGCGCACCGGATCGGTGCCGTTGCTCACGCCGGAGCTTGTCACCCCGATCTCGATGTCAGTGACACCGGCCGGAACGAGCTTCAAGTCGCCGTCGAGTTTCACCCGCAGACCGGCGGCGATGCCGGAGCTGCTGGCAGCCAGGAAGCTGTATTCTTTGTTTTCGGAGTGTGCCATATTGGTTCCTTCGGTTGGTTGTGATTCGTTGCGTCAGTCCCCGATCAATCGAGGGACTTGACGATCCCGCGTCCGGCGAGGTAGTCGCCATAGACGCCGGGGGCTTCCTTGGCCGCGAGCATCACGGCTTGGCCTTTGGTCTTGCCGGCGGCGACCTTCTCGGCGACGAGCTTCTCGAACTCGTGCTTCTTGTCGGACTTGGCCTCGAACATGCGGACCGATGCCGCGGGAGTGACAGCGCGAGCGCCGCCGGTCTTGAGCGCGAAGCGGAGGGCTTCGTTCTCGGTGGCGAGCGTTTCCATGTTCTTCTCGATCGTCGAGAAATGGTGCGCGATCTCGGCCTCTTCGGCCTGGCGATCCTGCCACTCGAAGCGGGCGGAGAGCTGCTTGACCTGCTTGGTCAGAGCGGAGAGCGCGTTGGCCGTAGCCGGAGCCGCAGCCCCCTCGCCAGCGCTAGCGCCTTCGGTTCCCTCCGTCCCTTCGGTCGCCGCCGCCTCGTCGCCCTCACCAGCGGCTTCCGCCTGGAGCGCAAAGATTCCGACCGCGTCCTCTTCCGAGATCGAGCCGTCGTCGAGGAGGCTCTGGATCTGCTCGGGGGTCAGCGTGAGGAGATCCTCGATGCTGATGTCCTCGCCGCCAGCGGCCGTGATTTCCTGAATGGCCTCCTCCTGCGCATCGATGCGCTGGGTGAGTCCATTGATTGCTGCCAGAACGTCGGCCAATGTCGGCTCGGTCGCGGCACCTTTGTTATCGGGTTGGTTTGCCATAGTGGTTTGATGAATGTTTGGATTGTCAACTGCGGAGGTCGGTTTTGTGGTTGTCCCGTCGAGCTTGGCCTCGAAGAGCCCGTCGGGATTTGCGGCCGGCTGGGCAACCAGATCGACCGAAAGCAGTTCGTCGCACCGCGCGAATTTCTTGGTGTCCTTGCCCACGCGCTGGATCTCGTCGTCCCCGAGAAATGCCGCCGAGAGGCCGACATTGCCGGGCATCCGCTCGGCCATTTCCATCGCCTGCGAGTATTGCGAGTGGCTCTTGAGCAGATGCCAGTCGGCCTTGAGCTTGTTCTCCTCGATCCGGAAATTCTTGAGGTAGCCCGCCACCGCATCCGCGCCCGACTTGTGGTTCCACTTCACCGGCACGGTTTCCATGGCGTCCGCACACGACTTCATCTGCCGCAAGGTCGTCCCATCGACCTCCAGATCGTGCCCACGCGCCGAGATCCCCGCCGTGATGATCGATACCCCGTGAATAATCCCGTTGTGAGAATCCACCTTGGAACTCTCCAGCGCTGAGTGAAATTGCCTTAACTCCATGCCCACCCGCGCCCCGTCAACGAAACCATTTCCGTGACGCCACGAAAATGGTCCGCCCCACAAAAAAAGCGGGCCGTGCGACTATGATTCGCACGACCCGCCGCTTCTCCCCTCCAGGAAAACTTGGTTGCAGGGGCGGGATTTGAACCCGCGATCTTCGAGTTATGAGCCCGACGATTTAACCAGACTTATCCACCCTGCTATTTTGAAAATTTAGCCGCCAACTCCCGCAGGCGATCCGTCGCCTCCAGCCCGACCTCCTTGGCCTTCGCCTCGCGCTTCGCCGCAGCGGACTTCCGCCAGGCCAGCCCGAGCCCGAGACCACCGGCGATGCCACCAGCGAGGATGCCAACCCCGCCAATGTTCGCCGCCCGCTGGCCCTTCGCGCGAA
>Ga0114938_1001914_pt1 | contig 13703 bp, 11 predicted proteins | sample AshMeaBigSpring_FD_88675 | JGI IMG/M metagenome (GOLD analysis project Ga0114938, IMG submission 88675) | Groundwater microbial communities from Big Spring, Nevada to study Microbial Dark Matter (Phase II) - Ash Meadows Big Spring | ecosystem: Environmental > Aquatic > Deep subsurface >...
ACGTGGTTCATGATGAAGGTCGCCCACAACCTGCGGGCGCCGCTGGCGGGGATGCTGAGCATTCTCGAAGTGGTCCGCGACGGCTACCTCGGCCCGGTCAACGACCGCCAGGGCGAATACCTGCGGCGGCTCGATCGCCGGGCGCGCACCATGCTGGCGCTGGTCAACGAACTGATGACGCTCTCCCGCAACCGCCAGCGCGGCGAGATCGAATCCGGCGTCACGGAGCTGGCGGCGCTGGCCCGGCGCGTCCGGCGGACGTTCCAGGACAAGGCCGCCGAAAAGCGGATCGGCTTCCAGGTGAGCCTGCCGGAGGGTCTCCCCGACGTCCGCGGCCGGCTGGAAACCGTCGAACAGATGGTCGAGAATCTGGTGTCCAACGCCATCAAGTACACCCCCGCCGAGGGCTCGGTGGAAGTGCGCTTCAGCCGGGCGAACGGGACGGTGCGCCTCGAGGTGAGCGACACCGGCATCGGGATCCCCGCAGCCGACCGCCCGCGGCTGTTCACCGAGTTTTTTCGGTCCGAGAACGCCAAGGCCATGGAGGAGGTCGGCACGGGCCTGGGGCTGGCCATCGTGAAGGAAATCACCGATCAGCTCGGCGGCCGGATTCTCGTGGAAAGCGAGGAGGGCGCCGGCACGATTTTCGTGGTGCACCTGCCGATTGCAGCGGCGGCGACTTCGTAAGGAGGCCAAACCATGACCGAGACCCGTATGAGCGCGAACGCCGAACCGGACCTCTCCCGACTGGAGCCCATTCTCAGCGAATACCGGGGGCAGAGAGGCTCCCTGATCCCGGTTCTGCAGAAGGCTCAGAAAATCTATGGTTACCTGCCGCCGGAAGTGCTGCGGCAGATCAGCGCGGGCCTGCGCGTGCCCCTGAGCAGGATATATGGAGTGGCAACCTTCTATTCCCAGTTCTACCTGACCCGCCGCGGCCGTCACATCGTGCGCCAGTGCGACGGCACGGCCTGCCATGTCCGCGGGGCGGCGAAGATCATAGAACGCATGGAGCGGGACCTCGGGGTGCCCGCCGGCGGCACCACGCCCGATTACCGCGTCACCTGCGAAGTGGTCTACTGCCTGGGCTCCTGCGGCCTGGCGCCGGTGGCCGTGGTGGACGAGCAGACCATCGGCAAGCTCGCGCCCGAAAAGATGAGCGCGATTTTGAAGGGGCTGGCGTGAAAGGCAGGCCGCAGGGTTCAGGGTTCGGGGTTCAGGAACCCCAGGGCACGCGCCAAAACTTTTTTCCCGAACCCCGAACCCTGTCACCTGAATTTTGAACCCTGAAAAGCGAGGACCGAACCCATGCCCAAGCTCATGAGCATAGAGGATTTCAAAAAACTCCAGGAGGACTCCCGGCGCAGCATCCGCATGCGCATGAAGACCGGCACCCGGATCATCGTCGGCATGGGGACCTGCGGCATCGCCGCCGGCGCCCGCGAGACGCTGCAGGCCATCGTGGCGGAACTCCAGCGGCGCGAGATCGACGCCCACGTCACCACGGTCGGCTGCATCGGCATGTGCGCCTCCGAGCCGCTGGTCGACATCGAGCAGGCGGAGGGCAGCCGCATCACGTACGGCCCGGTGAAGCCGCACATGATCCCGCGATTGATCGAAGAGCATTTGATCAACGGACGCGTGGTCACCGAGTGGGCGGTGGGCCGACTGGGAAAGGACTAGCAAAGGAGGCTTTCAAATGGCTGAAGCGCTGCTGCGATCCAACGTGATGATCTGTGAAGGCACGGGCTGCGCGGCCTCGCAGGCCCGGGATGTCCTGGCGGCCCTGAAGGGCGAGATCCACCGCCGCGGCTTGGACGAAGAAATCCGCGTGGTCCAGACCGGCTGCCGCGGGTTCTGCGCCATGGGCCCCATCGTGATGATCTATCCGGACGGCATCTTCTACTGCCAGATCAAGCCCGAAGATGTCCCGCATCTCGTGGAGGAGACCCTGCTCAAAGGCCGCATCGTCGAGCGGCTGGCCTACCGTGAGCCGCTCGGCCACCGGGCCATCCCCCATTACAGCGAGATCCCCTTCTACACCAAGCAGAAGCGCATCGCGCTGCGCAACTGCGGCATGATCGACCCGGAGGACATCCGCGAATACATCGCCCGCGACGGCTATTCGGCCCTGGCCAAGGTCCTGGGAGAAATGTCGCCCCAGCAGGTCCTGGCCGAGGTCAAGGCCTCGGGTCTGCGCGGCCGCGGCGGGGCCGGGTTCCCCACCGGGCTCAAGTGGGAGTTCACCAGCCGATCGCCGGGCCAGCCCAAGTACGTGGTCTGCAACGCCGACGAGGGGGACCCCGGCGCCTTCATGGACCGCAGCATCATCGAGGGCGACCCTCACAGCCTGCTGGAAGGCATGGCCATCGCCGGCTATGCCATCGGCGCCCGCCAGGGCTACGTCTACTGCCGCGCGGAATACCCCCTGGCCGTCAAGCGCCTGCATGTCGCCATCGACCAGGCGCGGGCGCTCGGGTTGCTCGGCGAGAACATCCTGGGATCGGGCTTCAGCTTCGATCTCGCCGTCAAGGAAGGCGCCGGCGCCTTCGTCTGCGGGGAGGAGACCGCCCTGCTCGCCTCCATCGAGGGACGGCGCGGGGAGCCCCGTCCGCGGCCGCCGTTCCCGGCGGTCTCGGGGCTCTGGGGCAAGCCCACCAACCTCAACAACGTCAAGAGCTACGCCATGACGCCCCAAATCATTTTGAACGGGGCCGATTGGTTCGCCGGCATCGGATCGCCCCAGAGCCCCGGTACGGCCATCTTCGCGCTGACCGGCAAGGTCCGCAACACCGGGCTGGTGGAAGTGCCCATGGGGATCACCCTGGGGGAGATCATCTACGACATCGGCGGCGGCATCATCGGCGACCGGCAGTTCAAGGCCGTCCAGACCGGCGGGCCCCTCGGCGGCTGCATCCCCCCGCAGTTCCTGAACGTCAAGGTCGACTTCGACTCGCTGCGGGAGGTGGGGGCGGTCATGGGCTCGGGCGGCATGATCGTGGTGGACGAGGACACCTGCATGGTGGAATTCGCGAAGTTCTTCCTGACCTTTGCCACGGCCGAAAGCTGCGGCAAGTGCGTGCCCTGCCGCGCCGGCGGCAAGCGCATGCTGGAAATCCTGAGCCGCATCTGCGCCGGCCAGGGCCGCCGCGAGGACCTCGCCGCGATCCGCGCCATCGCCGAAGGCATGGACCAGGCGGCCCTCTGCGCTCTCGGTCAGCTCACCCCCGGCCCGGTCATGGCGGCGCTGCGCTACTTCGAACGCGAGTTCATCGCCCACATCGAGGACAAGCGCTGCCCGGCCGGCTCCTGCAAGGAGCTGGTGCCGGCGCGTTGTCTGAACGCCTGCCCGGCCGGCGTGGACGTGCCGACCTACGTGAGCCTCGCCGCCGAGGGGCGCTTCGCCGAAGCGCTCGCGGTCCACCGCGAGCGCAATCCCTTCGCCATGATCTGCGGCCGGGTGTGCCCGGCCTTCTGCGAGCAGCGCTGCCGCCGGGGGGACATCGACGCGCCGGTCGGCATCCGCGCCATCAAACGCTTCATGGCCGATCACGAAGCGGCCGCCCCATGGTTCCCCGCCGGCCCCCGACCCGCCCGCAGCGAGAAAGTGGCCGTGATCGGGTCGGGCCCGGCGGGTCTCACCGCCGCCCTGCGCCTGGCCCAGGCGGGGTTTCCGGTGACGGTTTTCGAAGCCCTGCCGGTCCCGGGCGGCATGATGGCCGTGGGCATCCCCGCCTACCGCCTGCCCCGGGAGGTGCTCAACCGCGAAATCGAGCACATCCGCCAGGCGGGCGTGCAGATCGTATGCAACCGCGCCCTCGGCCGGGATTTCCGCCTGGAGGATCTCTTCGACCGCGAGGGCTTCAAGGCCGTGATCGTGGCCATCGGGGCCCATCGCGGCCTGCGCTTGGGAATCCCGGGCGAGGAAACGACGGGGGTCGTCAACGGCACCGATTTCCTGAGGGACGTGGCTCTCGGGCGCGCCCCGTCGATCAGGGGCCAGCGCGTGGCGGTCATCGGCGGCGGCAATGTGGCCGTGGACTCCGCCCGCACGGCCTGGCGGCTGGGGGCGTCCGAAGTGCACATCGTCTACCGCCGCACCCGCCAGGACATGCCGGCCTACCCCGAGGAAATCGAGGCCGCCCGCGAGGAAGGCATCACGTTCCACTTCCTGAGCGCTCCGGTGCGCGTGCTCGGCCCCGAGAGCGTCACGGCGCTGGAGATCCAACCGCAGCGGCTGTCGGAATTCGACGCCACCGGCCGAAGGCGGCCGGTGCCCGTGAAAACAGGGCCGCAGACCCTGGCCGTCGATATGGTCATACCGGCCATCGGCCAGGAGCCGGACAAGGCCTGCGTGCTCGAGGCCGGCCTCGAAACCAATCGCGACTCGACCCTGAAGGTGGGCGACTCGCTGGCGACGACCCGGGCGGGGGTGTTCGCCGCCGGGGATGCCGTGAGCGGGCCGGCCTCGGTGATCGAAGCCGTGGCCCAGGGCAACCGGGCGGCCCGGGAGGTGGACCTGTATCTCTCCACCGGGACCCTCTCCAAAGCGGCCATCCCCCTGGAAACGCGCCTGCCGCCGCTCACATGGAACATGGAAGAGCACAGCGAAACGCCGCGCCTGCTGACGGCCCTTTCCCCGGTGGCCGAGCGTGCGGGCAGCTTCGCGGAGGTGGAGCTGCCGGCCCAGGAAGCCCAGATCCGCGCGGAATGCCGGCGCTGCCTGCGGTGCGACCTCGAATGGGGCCAGCAGCGCAGGCAAACGCCTACGATGTCAACACCGGATGCACGCGCGCAGGCGCTATAGAAGGTGGCAGACCGCAAGGAACAATGGTCTAGAGCAAAGGGCAAAGAGCATGGGGTCAATAAAAGAATAACCCTATGCTCCAGGCTCTATGCCCTATGCCCACTTAACCGGAGGCAGAGACATGAGCTCGATCACGCTGACGATCAACGGTCAAAAGGTTTCCGCCCAGCCCGGCCAAACCGTGCTCCAGGCGGCCAAGGCGGCCGGAATCGACATCCCGACCCTCTGCCATCATCCGGCGCTGGCGCCGAGCGGCGGCTGCCGCGTGTGCCTCGTGGAAGTCTCCGGCCAGCGCGCCCTGCAGCCGGCCTGCACCTTTCCGGTCGCCGACCGCATGGAGATCCAGACCGAATCCCCGAAAGTCGTGCGCGCCCGCAAGTTCGTGCTCGAACTGCTGTTTTCCGAACGCAACCATTTCTGCATGGCGTGCGAAATGAGCGGCGGCTGCGAGCTTCAGGCCTTGGGATACCGCTACGGCCTGGATCACTGGGTCTATCCGACCTACACCCAGCGCTTCGCGGTGGACGCCTCGGCGCCCCATCACCTCCTGGACCACAACCGCTGCGTGCTCTGCCGCCGCTGCGTGCGGGCCTGTGCGGAGCTGGTGGGCAACCACACCTTGGATCTGCGCCGGCGCGGCGCGCACACCATGCTGTGCGCGGACATGGATGTGCCGCTGGGGGAGTCCAGCTGCGTCGGCTGCGGCACCTGCGTGGAGGTCTGTCCGACCGGCGCACTGGTTGACAAGCGCAGCGCGTTCATGGCCCGGCCGAACGACGTCGCGCGGGTGGCCACCGTCTGCACCCAGTGCAGCCTGGGATGCGGACTGAACGTGGTGATGCACCGCGGACAGGTCCTGCGCCTGGAAAGCCGCTGGGAGGCTCCGGTGAACGGCGGCCTCCTGTGCCGGCGGGGGCGTTTCGAGGCCCTGCACGACCGCCGGACCCGCCTCCTCGAGCCGCTGATCCGGGAAAACGGCCGCAGCGTGCCTGCCAGCTGGAACTATGCCTTGGCCGAAGTGGCCCGGCGCCTGCACCACGAGCCCCCCCAGCAGCTGGGGCTGCTCACCAGCACCCGGCTCACGAACGAGGCCCTAGCACTGCTGCACGCGATTTTCATCAAGCAGCTGCGGGTCGCCCGCCGGGGGTCCTTCGGCGATCCCCCGTGGCTGCCGCCGCTGCCTGCCTGCGGGAAGCTGACGGACATCGCCGGCGGAGACCTCATTCTCCTGGTGGAAGCCGACCCGGCGCGGGATCAGCCGGTGGCGTCGTTTTTCATCAAGCGGGCCGTGGACCGGGGAGCGCGCCTGGTGACCGTCGAGAGCCGACCGACGGAGCTGGCCGCGTTCGCCGAGGTGTCCTTCCTGCCGCGGGACATGGCCATCGCCGTTGACCTGGCGACGGCTGCCGCCAACCCCGTGGTCATCTACGGCGCCGGCCTGCGCAAGAGCGAGGCCGACCTGCTGCAGAAACGGACGCCGAAGGCGCGGTTCATTCCACTGGTGCCCGGGGTCAACACCGTTGCGGCGGCGGCCCATGGCCTGATCGATCGCCTGGACCCGGCCGACTGCAGCTGCCTGTTCATCGCGGCCGCCGATGAAAACGGTGCCCTGGATCAGACGGCCGCCCGGATCAGCCCCGCGGCGTTCGTCATCGCCATGGCCAGCAACGTCTCGCCCCTGACCGAGCGCGCCGACGTGGTCCTGCCGATGGCCACCTGGCTGGAACGCTCGGGCGGGTTCACCAGCACGGACGGGACCCTGGTGCGCGCCCATGCGGCGCTGCCGCCGTCCGGGCAGTCGCGCTCGGACTGGGACATTCTGGGTCGCCTGGCCGAGCGGCTGGGGCTGGATGCCAGGGCGGCCCGGTCCGAGCTTCCCCGGTGTGATGCCTGAGAAGGAGAACGAACATGTCCAAGGTATTGATCGCAACCGACTGGCTGGCCGCCTGCGCCGGCTGCCACATGTCCCTGCTGGACATGGACGAGCGCATCGTGGAGCTGCTGAACCACGTCACGTTCACCTCGAGCCCGGTGACCGATCTCAAACACCCGCCGGAGAGCGGGGTCACGGTCGGGGTGCTCACGGGCGCCGTCAGCAACACCCATAACATCGAGGTCGCCCGCCGGATGCGTGCGCGCTGCACCTATCTGGTGGCGGTGGGCGACTGTGCCACCTTCGGCGGGATCGTCGCCGCCCGCAACCTGGTCGGCACCTCGGCCGCACTGAAACGCGCCTACCTGGAGACCGAAAGCACGGTGGACGGCCGGATACCGGATTCGCCGGAACTTGGACGCCCCCTGCCGCACGTCACCGGAGTCGGCGAGGTCGTGAAGGTGGACATTTTTCTCCCTGGCTGCCCCCCGAGGCCGGACGATTTCTACTACGTGTTCTCGGAAGTACTGGCCGGGCGGATTCCGGTGGTGCTGCCGCCGCAGCATTTAAGGTATGACTGAAGTAAAAGATCAGTGTTAAGTTTTAGGTTTTAAGTTTTAAGCGCCTGGGGAGAATGGGGGGTGACTTATAAAAAGACATGATCTTTTGCCAACACTTAACACTTAAAACTTAACACTTAAAACGGATACCCGGGAGAAGAGCCCTATGAGCGCGCAAAAAATCACGATCGAGCCCGTCACCCGCATCGAGGGGCACGCCCGCATCACCCTGTACCTCAACGAGAAGGGCGAGGTCGAGCGTTCCTACCTGCACATCGACGAATTCCGCGGGATGGAGAAGTTCAGCGAAGGCCGCCCCTATTTCGAGATGCCGCAGATCACCCAGCGCATCTGCGGGATCTGCCCGGTCAGCCACCATCTGGCTTCCGCCAAGGCCTGCGATGTCATCTGGGGGGCCGGCCCGACCCGGCCGGCGATGCTGCTGCGCGAGCTCATGCACATGGGGCAGTTCGTCCAATCCCACGGCATGCATTTCTTCTATCTGGCCGGCCCGGATTTCGTCCTGGGGTTCGACGCCGACCCGGCCGTGCGCAATGTGTTCGGAATCATCGCGGCCGACCCCGCTCTGGCGCTGAAAGCGGTGGGGCTGCGGCGCTTCGGCCAGCAGATCATCGAACGGCTCGGCGGCAAGCGCGTGCATCCCAACTTGGCCGTACCCGGCGGGGTCAACGCGCCGCTGAGCGCCGGTGACCGGGACGCCATCGCCGCGGAGATCGAGACTCAGCTCGGCGTGGCCATGGAGGGGGGGGGCCTGCTGGCGAACTGGATCGAGCGCAACCGCGATCTGGCGCTGAGCTTCGCCGCCTTCCCTTCCAGCTACATGGGGCTGGTCGATGCCAAGGGCGGCCTTTCGCTCTATGGCGGCCAGATCCGGGTCTGCGGCCCGGACGGAAGCCGCATCGATCAGTTCAAACCCGAGGACTACCTGCTTTACGTGGCCGAACACGTGGAACCCTGGTCGTTCCTGAAGTTTCCCTACTACCGCCAGCAGGGATGGCCGCAGGGGGCCTACCGGGTAGGCCCGCTGGGGAGGCTGAATGTCGTCGACCGGATCGGGACGTCGCTCGCCGGGGAAGAGTTCAAGCGCTTCCGGCAGCTCGGCAACGGGCGGCCGGTGGAGGGTTCGCTCTTCTACCATTATGCGCGCCTGATCGAGCTGGTCTACGCCCTGGAGCGCATCGAACAGCTGCTCGCGGATCCCGAGATTCTCTCCACCGACCTGCGGGTCTATGGCCCGGCGGGGCTGCGGCAGCAGGGGGTCGGGGTGATCGAGGCGCCGCGGGGCACCCTGATCCACGACTACGGTGTGGATGGCGACGGCCTGCTCACGCGCGTCAACCTGATCGTCGCCACCGGGCACAACAACTGGGCCATGAACCGGGCGGTGGACAGCGTCGCCAAGGCCTTCGTGCGCGGCCCGGAGGTCCCGGAAGGCATGCTCAACCGGGTGGAGGCCGCCGTGCGCTGCTACGACCCCTGCCTTTCCTGCTCGACCCATGCGTTGGGGAAGATGCCGCTGGAAATGACGATGGTGGGGCCGGACGGAAGCGTGCTCGCCAAGGCTGGGCGTTGAACGCAACGCAGAGAACGAGGTCCGGTTACGAAGGCGGAGGGCGGAAGGGGGAAGGCGGAAACAAGGAAGTTGGAGTCGACGGATTTTCAGACTTCCGACTTCCGCCTTCCGAATTCAGCTCAGTTTCGGATTTCGGATCTTATCGGTCTTAATGTGAAACGGTGAACCGACATGTGGCGCTCATGGGTCATAGGCTACGGCAACCTCGACCGCGGCGACGACGGGGCGGCCTTTCATGTGGTCAACCGGGTGCGCGCGCACCTGGGCCAGCCGCCGCTTACGGAGGACGAGAGCGGCCTGGAGAGCCTCGGCGCCGAAGCCGTCGTCTTCGTGCCGCAGCTGACGCCGGAGCTGGCCCACGATGCCGCCGCCTGCCGCCGCCTGGTGCTGGTCGACGCCCATTTCAGCTCGGACGCCCGGCCGCTGGTCGCTCGGCGCCTGCAGCCGCTGTGCCAGCCGCCTGTCCTGAGCCACATGCTGCCGCCCGCCATGTTTCTCTGGCTGATGCAGTGCATCTCCGGGAGGGGGCGCAGCGCGCATCTGGTTTCGCTGCGCGGGCATTGCTTCGATTCACGACGCCGGCTGTCGCCGCAGACCTCGGCCCTGGTGGCCCCGGCCGCCGACCGTGTGCTGGCGCTCATCCGCAGCGAGCCGGCCCGTGGGGAGGCATGCAGGGCCTCACGAGGGCAGGCTCCAGAGACGCTGCCTTTGCCAAGACATCAATCCCAACAGAGGGAGGTACGCCATGATGATGCTCAACCCCAGCACCCCGTATGTTCCCGGCACCTACGCCCGGAAACGACCCGAAGCCGGAAAAGTGGCGGCCCGGTATGCCCAGGAGTGGGAAGCTCGGCAACAGAAGCTGCAGCAGAAGCGAGGGGCTCCCACCGAGATCCCGCCCTGCATCTGCTTCTCGCGCAAGATCGGCGTCGGCGCCCTGGAGGTGGCCGACATCCTCGCCAAGAAGCTGCATCTGCGCGTGGCCGACCGCGAGATCCTGGAGCTAATGAGTGGCCGGACGCAGCTGGACAAGGAGACCGTCAAATTCTACGACGAGCTCTACCCGGGCAAAACCGTTGAGTTGTCGGCCCTGCTGTTTGGCAAGAAATCGTTCCAGATGGACGACTATCTGCGCAATCTGGCGAGCGCGGTTTACTCCCTGGCCATGCTGGGCTCCACCATCTTCGTCGGACGAGGCACCCACCTCGTGCTGCCGCGCGAGCGGGTTCTGGCCGTGCGCTTCATTTGCTCCGATCCCTTCCGGATCGAACGCCTGGCATCGCTTCTCAACGTCAGCCGGGAGGAGGCGGTCAAGACTCTGGGAAAAATCGACCGGGAGCAGCAGGCCTTCTTCCGCAAAGCCTTCGGCAAAAAGGACGCGCCGGCCGCCGAGTTCGACCTGGTCTTCAACTTCGACCATCTGAGCGGGCCCAAACTCGCCGCCGACCTGGTCGCACGGGCGTTCCGGAACAAATTCGCGGGCGAAATGGCGGAGTAGAATCAACGCCTATCGTCCCGAGTCAGGATCACGCGCGTTCAGCCGTCGCCGCGACGTCAGTAGCGAGGGAAACAAACCAAATCTCAGATTACTCCGACCCCTTGTCTTCCCTCGTGGATGATGGCGATCGCCCTATCGGTTCGGGCGCGGATCGAGCGGGAGTTCATCCTGATTCGCCACAAACAGCTGTCGCTGGCGCATCTTCTGCTATCCCCCGGCACAGATGCACGGAAACGGCTGCCGAAAAGCCTGCAGCGGGTCCAGGAAAGCGGGGTCCGGCCCATTGACATGGTCGTGCCGGCAGCCCGCCGTTGCATGGCGTGCGGACAGTACAGCAGCTGCACAGATCGTGGGACTCTGGAAGAAGGAAATCACGAAGCTGGGCCTCTTCACCGAAAGCCTGATTCTGACCGGCCAGGGTTCGATCGACAGCGCGCTCGAAGCCATGAAGCTGGGCGCCCATGACTAACTGACCAAACCGTGCGAGATCGACGAGCTGGTCGCCAAACTCGAATCGGCCCGTGGAAAAAAGCAGAGCACCTTCTGAAGACCTCAGATTTACAGCGTGTAAAGAATCCGGACAGCCGACGATGCCGGTTTCTTCCCCCGCGCCATTGGTTTCCGCAGGTAATCCTATATTTTTCAGGTAGTTGGCTTCCATCGGCCCAGAAGGGTTGTTTGGCATATGAGTTGCTGAACAACCTGGTGAAGCGCCGGTTTTGGGCTTTGGGAGAAACCGCCGAGGATTCTGTGAAACCGCCATTCACCATTCTGATCGCCGACCGCAACCCGAGAGTGCGGGGTTTCCTCGAACGCGAGATGCGCCGGGCAGGCTACCGGATCCTCCTGGCGGAAAGCGCCCGCGAACTGTTGCAGTGGCCCTATGACCGCGACCCCGTTCACCTCGTCATCCTGGACCCGGACCTTCCCGATGCCGTCGATTCGCACCTCATGCCTATCCTTTCACAGCGCATCCCGCAGATCCCGGTCATCGTGCATGCCCATCCGTCCCTGGCCGCGATCGGTCCGGATGCCGCGGCACCGTTCATCCAGGTCGAGAAGGGCGGCAACAGCGTCGAACGCCTGAAAGAGGTCGCCGAAGACCTCCTGAACCGGCCCCGCCGGGTCCCGGCGGGCTCCCGAGAAATTGATTGAATTTATTTTCTGTTTTTATGTTTTTCTCGGTTTATGCACTACCGCCGGCAAGCCCGGCGCATGCCGGAGGAGGGTGATCCTTGAGCAAATTCCACGTGTTGTTCGTCGACGACGAAGCGGATTTCCGCGAGACCCTGATCAAGCGCATGCAGAAGCGCCATGTGCTGGCCTCCGGGGTGCGCAGCGGCGAGGAGGCCCTGGACTGGCTCAAGCAGAACCCTGCCGACGTGGTGGTTCTCGACGTGCGCATGCCGGGGATGGACGGAATTCAGACCCTGCGGGCCATCAAGAGCGATCATCCCCTGCTCGAAGTGATTCTGCTCACGGGCCACGCCAACCTCGAAATCGCCCGTGAGGGGATGCAGCTCGGGGCCTTCGACTACCTGATGAAGCCGATCGACCTCGACGAACTGCTTTACAAGCTCGAGGACGCCTACAAGAAGAAATCCATACAGCAGCATAAAATCAGGAACATCGAGGGGGTGATCGAGTCCCGCAAGTGAAACCGGTGTAATTCAAGCGATCAGCAGGCATGCTCGGGGTACGCAACCATTTTCAAGAGAAAAGGAGAGCGGATGGAGATGAATTTTCTAAAACAGCTTGGACGCTTCATGATGGCGGGCGCCCGGTACCACGCGCAGTGGGAGCTGGAGGTATCCAACCGAATTTTTGGAAGCCGGCGGCGGCTGCTCGTGCTGCTCCTGCTCATGCTGCCGATCGTGATCGGCGGCATCGCGCTGGCCGACGACCTGCCGGCGATGATCGGGGGCAAGTCCACCTTCAGCCCGGCCTTTTATTCCAACACCATTTTCCTGGCCTCGATCGGCATCGGGCTCATGGCAGGCCTGATCACCGGCTGCATCGGGGCCGGCGGCGGGTTCATCATCGCGCCGGCGCTGATGAGCGCGGGCATCAAGGGCATTCTCGCCGTGGGCACCGACCTGTTCCACATCTTCGCCAAGGCGATCATGGGCAGCGTCATCCACCGCAAGCTCGGCAACGTCTCGGTCCCGCTGGCGGCGGTCTTCCTGATCGGCGCCGTCATCGGCGCCACCCTCGGCGGCATCATCAACCGCGGGCTGTACGAGCTCAACCCCGTGATCAGCGACGCCTTCATCACCACGATCTACTCGATCATGCTCGGGTTCCTGGGCTTCTACGCCCTGTTCGATTTCCTGAAGGCCCGGGGGAGCGCCAAGAAGACCGATGCCCCCAAGGGCACCGCCGCCCACCACGGCGGCAAATCCGAAGGCGCGGAGATGGGCAGCCTGCCGCGCAAACTGCAGGCGGTCAAGATCCCGCCCATGGTCAAATTCGACTATGACCTCGTGCCCGGCGGACGCGGGATCTCCTGGGTGTTCCTGGTGATCAGCGGGGCCCTGGTGGGCCTGGCCGCGGGCATCATGGGGGTCGGCGGAGGGTTCCTCACCTTCCCGATCTTCGTCTACGTGCTGGGCGTGTCCTCCATGACGACGGTCGGCACCGACATCTTCCAGATCATCTTCACGGCCGGCTGGGCGGCTATCTCCCAGTATGCCATCTACGGCTTCATCTTCTACACGCTGGCCATGGGCATGCTGCTCGGCTCGCTGCTCGGCATCCAGATCGGCGCCATGGCGACCAAGGTGGTCCCGGGCATCACCATCCGCGGGTTCTACGCCATGGCGGTGCTCGCCGGGTTCGTGAACCGGATCTTCGCCCTGCCCTCCAAGCTCAGCGACGTCGGCTTCCTCCCGCTGTCCCGGGAGGCCGGTTCTTTCCTGGAGTCGATCGGGATCTACGCCTTTTTCATCGTCATTACGATCTTCTCGGTCTGGGTCATCGGGACGTTTCTCAAGAACATTCCGGTTCTGCTCGGAAAGGGGGTGAAAAAATGATCGCACACAAGAAGAAATTCACTCTCGGCCTGGCGATGCTCATCGCGTTCTTCGCGGTGCTGGCCCTTTTCTTCACCCCAATATTCGGAGGCCTGAACGGACTGGACTACCTCGACAGCCTCTACAACTCCATCTCCAAGGGCTCGGCCTACTACATCCCGAAGCTCAAGGACGAGGCCAAAACCTTCAGCGGGAACAACGTGGAGCTGTCCGTTGCCATGGCCAACCCGGCCCAAGCCCAGCAGACCTCCCGGCTCTTGACGAAAACGGGGGCCACGGTCAGCGTGACCGACGCCACGCTCAAGGCCTCCGGCGACTTGGGCAAGATCCTGGAGGGTG
>Ga0114938_1001915_pt1 | contig 13702 bp, 7 predicted proteins | sample AshMeaBigSpring_FD_88675 | JGI IMG/M metagenome (GOLD analysis project Ga0114938, IMG submission 88675) | Groundwater microbial communities from Big Spring, Nevada to study Microbial Dark Matter (Phase II) - Ash Meadows Big Spring | ecosystem: Environmental > Aquatic > Deep subsurface >...
AGCGTCATCCGCGACGGAACCTGGATTTGACCGCTCCGATGAGACTCACAATCCGGCTCCTTTCCCTTGCCCTCGCGGCGCTTTGCGTGGGCGGGTGTTTCTACGATCACCCGCTCACCGGAGGCCCGTCGAAGGACGTTAATACCTGGCTTCTGGGAGTCTGGGAAACGCGTGACAGCGACGGGCGGGAGGTGCGTGCAACAGTGACCCCCGCCAAAGTTGACCGCTACCGCGTGGAGGTCGAAGTGGCCGCCAAGCCCCCGAAAAAGGCACAGACCTTCACGTTCTTGGCTTGGCCGTCCCGCGTGGGTGACAATCTCTTTTTGTCCCTGAAGTGCGAGTCGGACGGGGGAGTCATTCCCCCGGGTTCCCACGTTTTCGCCCATATCCAACTCCTTTCCCAAAATGTCGTTCGCCTCCGCGGACTCGACCTCGATTCGCAACCGTCGGCCTCCGGATTTCGACTCCGGCAGGAAATTCGCCAAAAGCAAAAGGCGGGAACGCTTTATGCCGAAGGCAAATTTGCCGACTGGAAACGCGTCGGAGAGGTTGCATGGAACAAGGACGGAACGAGCACCGTTTTCACACCCATCCGCTATCCTTCGGTCGGCCAAGTTGAGGCAACGACCAAGGAACAGGATGAGTTCAGGAAAAGAGACGAAGAGGAACGCAGGAAACGCGAGCGTGACCTCGGGCGGTAGGGCTGCGGCCTTGCCGGTGTCCCCGGACCATGGAAAACGCCGACTATCCCGCCCTTGAAAGGCGGCTCGGGCGCGAGCGCTTGGCAGACCGCCTGCTCCGGCAAGCGCGCAAGGAGGCGCACCTACTCCACCAAGGCGAAGGGGTATTTCGACTGGAGCGGTTGATTCCGTTCGACGCCGCCGTCGAGTGGGGATTGCGCATGTGCGGGCTGCGCGGACGCTTTTACCGGAATTTTCTGGGTGTGCGGGTCGTGGAGGTTGTCTGGCAATTTCCAGATTTGCCGTCGGCATTTGACGGCTTTCGTCTTCTGCAACTCACCGACCTCCACCTCGACCTAGACCGCGAGCTCGCTCCGGTCGTCGAAGCCCTTGTGCGCAAAACCCCGCACGACGCTGCCGTGGTCACCGGCGATTTCCGCAACCGCACGGATGGCGACTACGAACCCTGCCTGCGGGGAATGGCCATCATTACACGCTCGCTGGCACCCGCACGCTGGGGCGTTCTCGGCAACCACGACTTTATCGAAATGGTGCCCACCTTGGAGGCTGACGGACTCCCCATCCTCCTGAACGAGGTTGCATCCATCGAACGCGACGGCGACCGGATTTGGATCGCCGGCATTGACGACCCCCACTTCTATAAAACCCACGATATCGTCGGCGTCCGCAAGGCCATCCCCGATAGCGCGTTTTCTGTCCTCCTCTCACACAGTCCCGAGACCTACCCCGAAGCAGCGGACGCACGGTTTTCGTTCCAACTCAGCGGACACACTCACGGGGGTCAGATTTGCCTGCCCGGAGGAATCCCGGTTGTTGTGCCGTGCAGATTGCCTCGACGATTCCTCGCTGGCCGCTGGACCCACAAAAGCCTCCAAGGCTATACGTCCCGCGGCACGGGAAGTTGCGGGGTCGCCGCACGCTGGAATTGTCCGCCGGAAATCACCGTCCATACCTTCAATCGGCACGTCTTTTCCGACGGATAGCATTTTGTGCCAAGACGGCAGGGAGTACCTTTGCTGCGCGAGTTTCTTGAACGCACACCGCACCCCCCGCCGAGCTCTTTGGAGGTCCGCTTTGGGGGTGGCGTAGAGGCTGCCGATCGACTACGGAATTTCCTTGGCGTCGAGGGCACGATTGTGGATGCGGACATCGCGAAGGGTGCCGACGAACTTGGCGGATTTTGCGGCTTTTTTGCCTTTGGCATCCGGGGCGGCTACGGTCACGTCGCCGACCGCTTCGAAGGTGTCGCCGACAGCTCCGAGCCGCCCGGCTTTGGTGTCGTCCTTTGTGGTTTGGGGGATGCCGGTTTGGGTTTTCAGCAGCTTGCCGTCCACAGTGATGCTAGCCGTGCCTTTGTCGAAGATGCAAGTGACACGCGCTTCTTGGCCCGCTTTGTAGGCTGCGGGGGCGACGACATCGGTGTGGTTTTTCCCGCTGCCGATCCGGAAGACGAGGTCGCCATTGGCGCGGAGTTGGACCGCCCAGCCGTCATTTCCCTCCGCCGGAATACGTTCGATGGGGGATGTGGTGGCCAGTTTGGCTGCATTCATGGCAAACGAAACGGTGATCGCATCGCCGTAGCCGACCATCCGGTCGAAGAAATAAAAGGTATCGTCGCCTTTGAAGGTGATGGGTTCCTTGCGGGCCAACCGCCAGATGGGGTCGCCGCAAAGTACGAAGGGTTCCGGTTCGGGAGCCTTTTGTCCGGGCGTCATCGGTTTCTGGAAGCGGATGTCGTCTATTTCCATCCACTGCATCGCCTCTCCCTCCGCTTCGATCGTGATGGTCGCGGAGTGGTTCGCGACGGCAATTTTTGGGATCGAGATTTTGTTCCATGTCTCGCCTGGGGGAATTTCCACAACGCAATCCGGGCTGCCGGTATTCGTCACTTTCAGGCTCGCCTTTTGTGAGTCTCCGGGGCGGCGGACCATGACGGTCAGTTCATAGTCGCCATTGCGGATGAATTCCAAGGTTTGCCGGAGACTGGCCTTGTAGGGAGCGCCCTGGCGCCCGATGCGGAGTTTGTAGCGGTCACGGGTCGCCTCGCCCTCGAGGACCTTCACGGACGGTTTGTCGCCCTCGACCACCCAGGAGACCGGCTTGGCGGCATCGATTTTATCCTGGTTGTATTCAAAGCTGCCGTTGGGCAGGAGGTTCACGCCCGGATAGTCCTTCGCGTAGAAGCGGAAGTAGTCGAAGGTTGATTCCCCCGGCAGCTTCGCGTCGTCCACCTTCCCGCAACCATTGAGCGCCGTGAGCCAGACGCACTGGGCGGCAGTCAGGTTGTCCCACTCGGCCTTGGCAACGACCTTCCCGTTGTCGTAGAAAATCACGCCTTCGGGCGTGTATTCGTAGCCGTCCAGAAACGAGCCATCCGGCAAGAGTTTGAACGGGACATGGCCCCGGTGCGGCCACGGACTTTCCTTGTACCCCTTGAGCGAGAGGAGGAGGTAAAGGTTATTGGTGGCGAGGAATTGGGTGGAGTCAATTTCGTAGGAGTCGATCTCGAAAATGTTGTTGTTCGGCACGGTGCCGCCCCGCTGCCAGAACGAGGTGTGCACGCCTTTGCCTGCCATGAACGGACGCGACAGACACTCGTAGTAGCCGTAGCCGAACTGGTGTTTGCTGATGACTCCGCCGCCGGTGTATTCCTCTTTTCCGTTGACGGATTCCTTTCGTGCGGCAATGCGCAACAGGCCATCGGAAACCGAGACGTTTTCCTTGCGGTTGAGCCCGTTGAAATATCCGCCCTTGCGCTCGTCGATCCGGTATCTCCAGTCAGACTCATTCAGGGCGTTTCCATCGAAATTGTCCTCGAAGAGGAGTTCGTAATCTTTCGAGGGGGGGGCGGCTTGGAGGAGGCTGGCGACCGGTGAGAGACATGCGAGGGCAAGAAAAATGCGGGCATTCATGGGGTGAATGGGATCGTTGCTGGGGTTACGATTTCTTGGATTGGTTGACTTCTGATTTTACGGTTTCGGTTTTGCCATTGACGCGGAGTTTGAGTTCGCGCGGGGAGGACGAGCGGATTTTGTAGCTGGTCACTTTGCCGTCTTTCCATGCAAAATCGATTTCGAATCCTCCCCGGGCGCGAAGTCCGGAGACCGAACCATCCTTCCATGCGGGAGGCAGGGCGGGCAGGAGTTCGATCTCGCCCGCGTGGGATTGGAGCAGCATTTCCGCAATGCCCGCCGCGCCGCCGAAATTGCCATCGATCTGGAAGGGGGGGCAATTGTCGAGCAGGCTGGGGAGGGTGGATTTTGCGAAGAGCAGATTCAGGTGGCGACCGGCTTCCGTGCCGTCCTGCATCCGGGCAAAGAAATTGATCAGCCAAGCCCGGCTCCAGCCGGTTCCCCCGCCGCCATTGGCGAGACGGGTTTCTAGGCTCTTCCGGGCCGCCGCCATGAGTTCCGGGGTCCCTCGGGGGGTGATTTGCGTTCCCGGGTGCAGTCCGAAGAGGTGTGAGACGTGGCGGTGTCCGATTTCCACTTCTTTGTAATCCTCCACCCATTCTTGAATGCGACCGGAGGCCTTGCTGATTTGGACGGGGGCGAGACGGTCGAGGGCGGAGCGGATTTCCTTTTGCAAATCCGGCTCGAACTGGTTTCCGCCCAGAACGTCGATGGCCGCGAGGCAATTCTCGAACAAATCGCGGACGATCATCAAATCCATCGTCGAGCCATAGGTGAGTTTCGCACGTGTGCCGTCCTGCAGGAGGAAGGCATTCTCCGGGGACTGGGAGGGGTTGGTGACGAGCTTCCCGGCCACCGGACTGCCGGCGGGCGCCTCGATGAGGAAATCGAGGACGAAGCGGGCGGCCCCCCGCATTTGCGGCCAGGCCCGTTTTTCGAGAAATTCCCTGTCGCCGGTGAATTGGTAGTGGTCCCAGGGATGGCGTGCCAGCCAGGCCGAGCCCATGGGCCACACGCCCCAAACCCCATCCACCGGAGCCGCGCCGCGCCAGAGGTCGGTGTTGTGATGCACGACCCAGCCACGGCAGTTGTATTGCTCCTTGGCGACCTTGGTCCCTGTGATCATGAGGTCGTCCATCATGTCATAAACCGGCATGCTACACTCGGATAAGTTCGCCACCTCGGAGGGCCAGTAGTTCATTTGCAGGTTGATGTTGGTCGTGTATTTGCTGCCCCAGCAGGGGGATCCGGTCGGGTTCCAAATACCCTGCAAATTCGCCGGTTGCGAGCCGGGCCGACTAGAGGAAAGGAGAAGGTAGCGGCCAAATTGGAAGTAGAGTGCGGCAAGCGCCGGATCCTCGGCCCCATTTTGCACTGCCTGCAGGCGTTCGTCGGTCGGTTTGGCATTGGCTTCGGACCCGCCCAAGTCGAGCGAGACGCGGTCCATGAGGGGCTGAAAATCCTTCAGGTGGCGGTCGAGCAATTTCGCATAGCCCATCTCCGCGGCTGTTTGAACAAGCCCCGGCCATGTGGCGGCGGGGTCGCCCGAGATGTCGCGGAAATCGCGGAAGCTCGTCCCGGCTCCCAAGAGGAGGGTCACCGAGTTCGCTCCCTCAATTTGGATTTTTTTGTTGGCGGTTTGGACTTTTCCGCCCTCTGCCACGGCCTTGAGACCGATGGAATAGCGCATGCCGGGTTCCGTCCATGTGGCCGTCCAGCTCTTCGGTTTGCCATCCTCATGCCACTGGCCATCGAGAACCAACCGGTCGTTGCCCTGCAGTTCAACCCTGTTGGGATAACTCGAATCGATCTTGGCGGACAGCGAGATTTTTCCCGGCTCGCTGGCCGTAACGCGCACGACCATGACGCCATCCGGGTGGGAAATAAAACACTCGCGGGTGAACGTGATTCCGCCGGACTTGAAGCGGACGGTGACGACCCCCTTGCGCATGTCGAGTTCACGGCGGTAGTCCGACACGTCGCCCGAGAGGTTGAGATGAATGCCGAGGCTGCCGAGCGGTTGGAAGGCCGCTTGGAATTGCGGGGTGCCAAGGAATTGCTCGCCCGCCAATTTTGAGGCCGCAGGCTGCTTGCCCTCGAAGATCAATTTGCGGAGTTCGGGCAGATATTTGACGGCTCCGTTGCGGCAGTAATCGTGCGGTTGGCCGGCCCAGAACGTACCGTGGTTCAATTGGATCAATTCATCGACCGGCTTGCCATACACGATGCCGCCCAGGTGCGAATTGCCCACAAACAGGGCCTCGTTCCACTTTTGCGCCGGTTGGAGGAACCACGAAATGGCGGGCTGCATTTCTGCGGCCGGGGAATTCGCAAGAGCCAATAAACAGGAGGCAAGGGATGCCAGGAGAATACGTTTTTTCATGGGGAATGACTAGTATTTGGGCTGGAGAGAGTAGGTGGATCCGGGGACTGCGGCAAATTCGACGATGCCCGTTTTGGCATCGAACCGGGAGGGTAAAACTTTCCCGCTCTTGTCCTTGATCGTCCAAGCGGTTGCTCCTTCCGCGCGAAAGCGGCAGATTTTCCCCCACGTCGAAGTGACGGAAACATTTGTCAGGCGCGCATCTTTCCATGCCGCATCGAGGCGAAATCCCCCCCTTGCAACGAGGCCGGAAAAGGACCCGGACGCCCATGCGGACGGCAGAGCCGGCAGGAGGTCGATCGAGCCCGCATAACTTTGCAGGAGCATTTCGGCGATGCCCGAGGTGCCGCCCAGATTGCCATCGATTTGGAAGGGCGGGCAGATGTCCCAGAGATTTGGCAGGGTGGCGGAGCGGAACATTTGGTGCAGGATCTTGAGGCAGCGGTTGCCATCCCTCAGGCGCGCCCAGCAGTTCAACCGATGCGCCATCCCCCAGCCACTGGTTTTGTCGCCGCGAAGGTCCAGCGAAACCCGGGCGGCATCCATCCATTCCTTTTTTTCCGTGATGAGCGTGCCGGGGAAAAGTCCCATGAGGTGGCTGATGTGGCGGTGTTTGGCCTCGCCGAATTCCCCGTAGGCGTTCTCTTGGCGGAATTCCTTGATCTGTCCGGACGTGCCAATTTGGATGGGTGACAATTTCGGCAATTGAGCTTTGATGGTCTCCAAAATCGGGTCGGATTTTCCGAGCAAGCGGGCGACTTCCAGCGTGATGCGGTGGTTTTCGGTGGCGAGTTGCTGGTCGTAGGTCGTGCCGGGGAGGCTGTGGCTTTCCTTGGATGGAGCATTTTCTGGTGAAAACGAGGGGTCGAAGAGCAACGTGCCATCCGGTTGTTCTTGGACTGCGGCGACGAGGAACCGGCTGGAGCCCAGCGTGAACGGCCAGAGTTTTTCGAGCACCGCCGGATCGCCGGTGAATTGATACCACTCCCAGAGCAGGAGAATCACAAACGGTCCGGTGCCCGCTCCGGAGGTCGCACCGGGATTGTAAACCCGGAACGGGGTCAGGCTCGTGCCCAGACTCCACGCACCCGGAACCGGAGTCCGATTCCACTTCTTGAGAGTTGCGGCTCCAACTTCCAGATGGGCCGGAAAAACCGCATGGAAGAGGTCGTAATACGGATCGAAGGTTTCCTCCAGTCCGGTCGGGAAGGCAGGCCAGTAGTTCATCTGGGTATTGATGTTCGCCCAGTAGCCAGCCATCCATGGTGCCTTCCGAAGCATATTCCAAGTGCCCTGCAAATTCGCCGCCAGAGTCCCCTTCCGGGATGAGGAAAAGAGGAGGTATCGGCCAAATTGGAAATAGAGTTCCTCCAGATAGCGCGCGGCGGCGGGATCCGGCTTCGGGTTTGCCAGCAAAAGTCGCGTGGGCGTGCCCGGATCGCGTCCGCCCAAATCGAGCGTCACACTATCCAGAACGCGCGAGACATCCTCCCCGTGACGTTTGCGCAGGGCGTCCCATCCCAACTTGCGTGCGGACGCCAAGGCTTGTGCGATCTCTGCCGAGGGAACCTCCCGCCCCGCCAGTTTGTCCTCGTGTTTCTTGGTAAGATACACTTGGGGGTCGAGCCGATAATTGGTCCCCAGCGCAACATAGACAAACGCCTCATCGGCCCCATCGACGATCAATTCGCCCGCGGCTCCCTGCCCCTCCGCGCGGATTTGGCCTCCCTTGGTTTCCACCCCGATATGGACTTCGTATTTGACGCCATAGGGGCGGGTTACTCCCTTCATGACCAGCGTGTTGGTGCCAACGGCCTCGACGGTTCCGTCCCGGTAAGCATTCAAATACGCATGGAGCGCCTTGAGTCGGAACGACACCTTGCCGGGCGAAGACGCCCGGATCCGGGCCGCGAAACAACGGTCCGGATAGCTGGCAATCGTCTCGCGAGTGAACTGGGCTCCCCCGACCTCGTACGAAACCGTCCCCACCGCATCCACCACATCCAATTCCCGAAGGAAGTTTTTGGCCTCCCCCGGCTTCTGGTCCTGCAGCAGGCGCAATTCGCACAAGCTCGAAAGTCCGATGTAACTGTAGTTGGTCTCCGGAGTTTCCGGATCGCGCACATGGAGGCTTTTTTCGGTGAACTGCCAGAGTTCCTCCTCAATACCGCCGAAGAAACTGACTCCGAAATGGCCATTCCCGAGCGGATACGAGCTGTTTTCCCAGCCCTTGAGCGTGAGGGGAGCCGGTTGGTCGTCGCGGAGTACGAGGTGTTTCCGAGGCGCCGCCGCTGACAAAGCCGGCAATCCAAATACAAGACACAAAATCGTGAGAAGTCGGGGGGATGGAAATTTCATGGTGGGGTGGAAAGGGTCAGAGCTACGCTCGTCCGTGTAATTCCGAGAATCGCCCCCCGGTCACAAGATTCTGCGGAATCACCGGAAGTTCCCGTGAGGCAGCAATGTCGTCATGGCCGACATGTCGGTCTCCAATAGGCTCATGGACCACTTGATATCAACTTTTTGGTTTCCGGCGCTATGCGACGACAAAAATGGAAGAAACGTCTCGCTCTACCGCTGATAGCAACCCATCAAACAGTCAAAGTCCGCTGTGGCGGCCGGGCGTGGACGCCATCCGCGCCCTCGACATCGGCCCCATGTTCACAACCTAAAATTTGAAGCGCGAGACGTGGTCGTTCAATTCTCTGGCCAGTTTATTGAGTTCACGGGCGCTTGCGGTAATGCGCGAGGCCCCCTTGGAGGATTCGCTGGCAGCCTCGGAGACGCCATGGATGTTGCGAGAGACCTCGGAGGCCCCATCGGCTGCGTTTTTCACGTTTTCGGAGAGGGAATTCGTGGCCGAGGTGACTCCGTGAAGCGAACGGACGATTTCCGAGGTGGTGGCGGATTGTTCCTCGACGGCAGCGGCGATGCTGTTGGCGATGTGGCTGACCTCCTCAATGACTTTGGCGACCTCGTCAATCGAGCGCATCGAACTGCCTGCGTTGTTTTGAATGAGGGAAATCTGGTTCCGGATATCCTCGGTGGCAGAGGCCGATTGGCGGGCGAGTTCCTTGACTTCGTTGGCGACGACTGCGAATCCGCGTCCGGCTTCCCCCGCACTGGCGGCCTCGATCGTGGCATTGAGCGCAAGAAGGTTGGTCTGGCCGGCAATACGGTTGATGAGTTCAACAACTTTGCCGATCTCAGTTGCCGCCTCGTCCAGTTTGACCATCAAATCCCGCGTTTGGCGGGCGCGGACGTCGGCCTTGCCGGCGATCTCGGATTCCTGGGCGCAATTCCGGGCGACTTCTTGGATGGATGCCGACATTTCCTCGACAGCGGCGGCGACCGTCGTCGCGGAGAGCGTAATCTGGGAGGCGGACTCGGACATTTGCTGGGAATTTGTGGCGAGTTCCTCGCCCGCTGCGGCCACGGTCGTGGCCTGCACGTTGGTTTCTTCCGCTCCGGCTGCCTGGCTATTGGCGGTCTGGGTGAGCAAATTGGCCGATTCGGTGAGCGAAGCCGCATTTGCCGCAATGGCTTGGAACATCTTGCGGAGGTTGGAGCAGGTTGCGTTGATTGCCGACGTGACCTCGCCGATCTCATCCTGTCGCCCGGCGTCGAGCGTGCGGGTGAGGTCGCCATCGGCAACCGCATTCGCGACGGAAACAAGATCAGAAAGCGGCCTGACGACCTGTCTGCGCACAAAGAAGAACATGCCAACGCAAATGGCACCGGCGCACGGGACAACCCAAGCAAGCGTCGCAGTCGTGCTGGCCCGGACGGTTGCCGACACTTTCTCGATTGGGCTTGTGAGGATGAAGGCCCCTCGGATCTCCCCCTCCTTCCAGTTTTCCATCCGGAACCCAGTCACGTCCAGGGAATCCCCGGTTGAGCTGGTCTTGGGATCGCCATGGCAAGCCAAACAATTCGCACCCAGAACAACCGGGCGGGCCGTCACGATGACTCCCCGCTTTTCATCGCGCTCGACAAATTCCTGAACACCCGGGCGCTCAACTTCGCGCAGGATCCTGCGCTCGGCCTCATCCGGCGCGTTTTTTGGATTGCGGGGATTCTCGCGCACGACGCGGAAGGCGAGGCCCTGCTTCTTGGCGTCAACTTCCGCGATTTGCATGGCCGCAACGATCGGGATGGTACTGAAAAAGACGGTTTGACGGAAATTGTCGCGTCCGTTCTTTTTGAGGTCCGCGAGGAGGTCCGCCTTGTTGAACGCATCGCGCTCGTGCAGGTAGCTCATGCGGGAGCGGGTATCCTCCGCACTGTCCAAAATCGTGCGCATGGTATCGACCGTGAGGCGTTCGCCTTGCTTGTTGATCGTTCCCTTGCCAACAAGGAGGGCAATAACGGCCGTGGCCGCAATGGATCCGATCGTTGCCAAAATGAGTTTTGTGCTGAGTTTCATAGGGGAGGAGTAAAATGGAGGCCCCTTTGCAATTAGGCGATTTTGCGCGGAAAGGGAATCCCCAAATGCGATTCTTTTCTGGGACGTCTTTCCCCCACCCCAAGGCCTTATCCTTTAACCGCCCCCTGCAATAAAATCCCCAGAGAGGCGAATTTTTGCCAAACAATTCTGGACGGGGCGTCAAAATCATGCTCGATGACAACCCTGAAATATACAGCATGGAGGAGCGTGGTTTCAACACGGAGCCGGGACCCCAAATCCACGCGTAAGGGATGAGCTTTCGCAAATAGTTCGCTGTCGGGAGGAAAGTTGGCCTCGACCAGACTCGGCCAGTCCGAGGGAACGGATGACTCGGGAGGTGGCCAGCAGGCCGACGTGGGCGCCGCCCATTTCCTCCAGAGGACGGGAGTCGAAGTCGAAGGGAGATTTATTGAGCGTAGGGATTCGTGCTGGCACAAAACGTTGTATATAACCAATCTATAATGAAAATCAACAGAAAAATTCAAATCACCCAAAGAATATTTCAAAAACAAAATAATTACGCGTGGATCAGGGTATCGGCAAGAAAACGTTCTTCGGCTTGGGCGCATCTCCGTTTGGTGCAGAAATCAATTTTTGGCGGGCATTCGCCCGCGTAGGCAACATGCGGGCAAGATGCCCGCGCTCCTTTGGTTGCACCAAACGGAGAGGCGCCCCTTCGGCTTTCGAAATCATGGCTGCCTCTTTGAGCCGTCGCTGGGCACTGCGGCAGAGCAGCAGTTGGCTCTCGGCATCTTCCGGGTCTTCCATTCGAAAGACCTCGATTTGCTGGTCCTGCTGCCGTCCGGGGATGGGTTCGAGGGTTTTGGTTTCGGTGAGATGGAGCTTGTCACAGGCTTCCAGGGCAACGAGTTGGGTGCCGAATTGGACGACATTTTCGGTCTCGATCTTGTCCAGGAGAACCCCATCGACTGTGTCGAAAACGGGAGGTTCCGACGACGCACGAGTAGCGAGGTCGAGGTATTCGACGACCGGAGCCTCGACGTGGATGTCGATCCGGTCGAGCAGGGGACCGGAAATGTTCGCACGGTAGCGCTCGACCTGACCCGGCGAACACCGACACTCCCGGGCCGGGTCTCCAAAATAGCCGCAAGGGTGGGGACAAATTGTTTCCAAGCCTTTTGTAAACCGCATTGGCTGGCTGATTGTTTGAGAAATTCAGCCGTTTTTCAACCATTGCCGTTCAACTTGGTGACGTCCTCCGACCCGGCTTCGGGTATTTGACCGGGCGTGGGGAGGTCGGAGAGGCCATGCCCGCCCGGCCCTTGAGTTCGGCAATTTGATCGCGGAGGAGAGCTGCCCTTTCGTATTCGAGTTTGGATGCGGCATCGGCCATGTCGTGTTCGAGTTCGCGGATGGTTTCGTGGATGTCGAATTCCGCAGGATCCTCGCGGAGGACGGCGCGCTCGGCGTCGGCTCCCTTGAGGACCGCATGCAGGCTTTCTTGGACCGCCCGGACGACGCTGCGGGGGGTGATGCCGTTCTCGATGTTATAGGCCTCCTGGCGTGCACGCCGGTAGGAGCTGATCTCGAGGAGAGCCTTGATCGAGCCGGTTAGGGTATCCGCAAAGAGGACGACCTCGCCGTTGATGTGCCGTGCGGCGCGTCCGGCAGTTTGGATGAGGCTCGTCTGACTGCGGAGGAATCCCTCCTTGTCGGCGTCGAGGATGCAAACGAGGGAGACTTCCGGGAGGTCGAGTCCCTCGCGGAGAAGGTTGATGCCCACCAGAACATCGCAGGCTCCGCTCCGCAGTTCCCGGAGGATTTCCACCCGCTCGATCGTATCGATGTCGCTGTGGAGGTAGCGAACCTTGAGTCCAATCTCGCGGAGATAATCGCTCAGGTCCTCGGATGTTCTCTTTGTCAGCGTCGTCACCAGAACCCGCTCGCCCACCTCAATACGGCGGCGGCACAATTCAATCGTAGCGTCGATTTGACCCTCAAGTGGCCGGATCGTGATCTTGGGATCGAGGAGTCCGGTCGGGCGGATGATTTGCTCGAAAACAAGCGGGCTGCCCGGGGTGGTGACGTCCGGCGGGCGGGGGGGGGCCATCTTGCGACGGGCGGCCATGGGAGTCGGAAGGGAGGGAAACACTTTCGATTCCGGGAGGGACTTGTCGCCGAGCGGGATCCATTTCGTGTTGCCCGCGACGCTGTTGCGGAGTTCGAAGGCTCCGGGCGTCGCGCTCACGTAGATGGTCTGCTTGTTTGTCTCGAGGAATTCCTCGAAGTTGAGCGGGCGGTTGTCGAGGGCGCTCGGCAGGCGGAATCCGTAATTGACCAAGACGGATTTCCGCGAGCGGTCGCCCGCGAACATGCCGCCGATTTGGGGCACGGTGGCGTGCGATTCGTCAATGACAAGGAGGGTTTCCGGCGGCAGGAAATCCATGAGAGTATAGGGCCGCGATCCGGGGGGACGTCCGCTCAAATGGCGCGAATAGTTCTCAATCCCGCTGCAATAGCCCATTTCCTGCATCATTTCGAGGTCGAACTCGGTGCGCATTTTGATGCGCTGGGCCTCGATGTATTTTCCCTCCCGTTCGAATTCGGCAATGCGCGCGTCCAGTTCGTTCCGGATGTCCCGCATGGCCTTGTTGAGTTTTCCGGCGGGCGTAACGAATTGCTTGGCGGGGAAGAGCGTGAGCTTTTCGAGCGTGCCGACGACGTGTCCGGTGAGCGGGTCGAACCGGCTGATGCGCTCGACTTCATCGCCCCAGAACTCAACCCGCACGGCCTCGTCGTCGTTCTGGGCCGGAAATACCTCGACCACATCGCCCCGAACCCGGAATTTTCCGCGCGCGAAGGCGATGTCGTTGCGTTCGTAGAGCATGTCCACCAGCCGCCCGAGCAGTGTCTCGCGACCCATTTGCTGGCCGACCGCCACGGTGGTCAGCATGAGCAGGAAGTCGTCGGGCGAAGCCAACCCGTAAATGCACGAGACGCTCGCCACCACAATCGTGTCCGGGCGGCTCATGAGCGAACCCACCGCCGAAAGCCTCAAACGCTCGATTTCCTCGTTGATGGCGGAATCCTTTTCGATGTACGTATCCGAGCGGGGGATGTAGGCCTCCGGCTGGTAGTAGTCGAAATAACTCACGAAATACTCGACCGCATTCCGGGGGAAAAATTGTTTGAACTCGCTGTAGAGCTGGGCGGCGAGCGTCTTGTTGTGCGACATGATCAGGGTCGGACGCCCAAGATCGCGGATGACGTTGGCGATGGTGAAGGTTTTTCCGGAGCC
>Ga0114938_1001916_pt1 | contig 13698 bp, 11 predicted proteins | sample AshMeaBigSpring_FD_88675 | JGI IMG/M metagenome (GOLD analysis project Ga0114938, IMG submission 88675) | Groundwater microbial communities from Big Spring, Nevada to study Microbial Dark Matter (Phase II) - Ash Meadows Big Spring | ecosystem: Environmental > Aquatic > Deep subsurface >...
CACATTCATTGCATATGTGCTGCTGATTTGTTTGTTGCTAATAATGTATTTAATTTGTGACAAATAAACACGGTAGATGGGAAATAAAAAATACATATTTAATAAAGAAGTAGCTGCGCAAAAATTGAACCGTTTGGCATTAGAAATTGCCGAACACTTGCAAGGCGATGGGGCCGAACTCATTATCATAGGCATCAAAGAAAGTGGCATTGTGATTGCTGGAAAAATTGGGCTTTTGGTACAAAATTATTTACCCAACCAAGTTACCATCATCAGTGCCGAGCTCAATAAAGACCATCCTTCAGAAGTAACACTTAGTCAATCCATCGATTTTACTGATAAAAACGTAATTGTGGTGGACGATGTGGCAAATAGCGGCAAAACCCTTCTATACGTAATGCAGCCATTATTGCAGTACCATCCAAAACGCATTCAGGTATTGGTGTTGGTAGAACGCATGCACAAGTTATTCCCAGTTAAGCCAGATTATGTGGGGTTATCGTTAGCCACCACCCTTCAAGATTTTATCAAAGTAGAAGTAAAAGACGGCGAAATTGAAGGTGCATATATCAACTAAAATGTATGACCAAAAGTATTACCACCCTTTCTAGTGCTTTTTTCTACAAAATATTCCCTTGTAATGAACGACGAATGCATTTATTTCGTCGAATTATGCTATTTTTCGGGCTACAAAAGCGCAAAAATGTGTTTTTAAACCATAATAAAAAATATTAACAACCACAAAAACCATTAAACATTGATTGTATGGACGCTGCTATTTTAGACAAAGTAAACATTTGGTTAAATGGTAATTATGATGCCGAAACAAAGGCCGCAATTACCAAAATGCAAACCGAAAATCCCGACGAACTAGCCGATAGTTTTTATCGTAATTTGGAATTTGGCACAGGCGGTTTGCGTGGAATTATGGGAACAGGCACCAACAGAATGAATAAATATACCGTTGGTATGGCTACACAAGGCTTTGCCAATTACATGAAAAAAGTACTGGGCAACAAAGAAATCAAGGTTGCAGTAGCACACGATAGCCGCAACAATAGTCGCTTTTTTGCCGAAACGGTGTCGAACATTTTTGCAGCTAACGGCTTTAAAGTATACTTATTCGATGCATTGCGCCCTACTCCGGAACTCAGTTTTGCCATTCGCTATTTGGGTTGCGATGCCGGCGTGGTAAATACCGCTAGTCACAATCCGAAAGAATACAATGGCTACAAAGCCTATTGGAACGATGGCGGTCAGTTGGTACCACCGCACGATAAAAATGTAATTAAAGAAGTAGAAGCAATATCAAGTGTAGATGAGGTACTTTGGTCGGGTGGCGAAGCCAATATTTCCCTATTGGGTCAAGAATTGGACGAAGCATACATCAAAATGGTGAAAGGCATGAGCGTTTATCCGGATGTAATTGCCCAACAGCACGATTTGAAAATTGTTTACACCCCTATTCACGGCACAGGTATCAAATTAGTACCGCAAACCTTAGCAGCATTTGGTTTTACAAATGTTGCAGTAGTAGAGGCACAAGCAACGCCCGATGGCAACTTCCCTACGGTTGTTTACCCCAATCCGGAAGAAAGCGAAGCCATGAATTTGGGCTTGCAACAAGCAAAAGCTACCGATGCCGATATACTTTGTGGTACCGACCCCGATGCCGACCGTGTGGGTGTGGGTGTTAAAAACCACAAAGGCGAATGGGTATTGATGAACGGAAACCAAACCGCTGTCCTAGCTATTGCCTATATGCTTGAAGCCCGCAAAAGCAAAGGCATTGCACAACCAAACGACATGGTGGTAACTACAATTGTAACCTCCGAAATGGTGAATGTATTGGCAGCTAAAAACAATGTGGCATGCTACAATGTACTCACCGGTTTTAAATGGATTGCTGAAGCTATTAAAGAAAGAGAAGGAAAAGAGAATTATGTAATTGGTGGCGAAGAAAGTTTTGGCTTAATGATTGGCGATCAGGTTCGCGATAAAGATGCCGTAAGTTCGGTAGCATTGATGTGCGAAATGGCGGCTTATGAAAAAGCAAAAGGTCGTACACTATTCGACAAACTAATTGATTTATACATAGAATATGGCTTCTATTTAGAAAACTTGATTAGCATTACCAAAAAAGGCATGAACGGTCAAAAAGAAATTGCCGATATGATGACAGGGTACAGAAACAATCCTCCCGCTTCTATCAATGGTAGCAAAGTGGTAGAGTTGCTCGACTACGAATTACAAATTGGTAAAAATTTGGTTACCGGCGAAACATGGGCTATCAACTTGCCCAAAAGCAATGTTTTACAATTTATTGTAGAAGATGGTTCTAAAATTTCTGCCCGACCCTCTGGAACAGAACCTAAAATCAAATTCTATTTTAGTGTAAATACCACCCTCAACAACAGAGCAGAATTCGACGAAAAATATGCGTTCTTAGAAAATAAAATTCAAGGTATTATTAAAGACATGCAATTGAAATAATCATCAATTTTTTATTTTTCTTAAAAAGCCGGCTATTAGCAGCCGGCTTTTTTTTGCCCATAGGTTACAAAATAACTATCATGAGCCAAAGGCCGGTACTTCGTATTAAGCTGCATGGGCGTTGGCACCGTTCAACGGAATCAATTCTATTAAGCAACACTTGCATATATAGATATATAGCTATTTTTTACTACCTGACACTTAGAACGGCATTTTGAAGCAATGACAGAGACCCTTTTCTGTAAAACAACTAACTAGCAATTATGTACGCATTTAAATTGTATATAAAAAAGTTGAAAAAAAATTTCACGTTATAATATTGTTGATATATTTTTATATCTAATTTGCATATCATTAACACCAACTAACCTATTATGGAAAGCACTCCCTCCACAAACAAAAGTTATCAGTTAAACTTTATTGGTAACGGCAGCAGTTTTTTTAGCATTATTGCCATTAATTGGCTATTAACCGCCATTACATTAGGCTTTTATTATCCTTGGGCAAAAGAAAAAAAATTAAAGTACTTGTATGGTTCTACTACCCTCAACAACGACCATTTTCAATTTTTAGGTACGGGTAAGGAAATGTTTAAAGGATATATCAAAGCGCTCGTTCTAATGGTCGTGCTATTTGCCATATTTATTGGAATTGTAGAAAAAGGACACCCTAACCTAGCTACCCTTGTACTTTATTTGTCGCTTGCCGCAATTTTGCCTTTTGCTATTCACGGCACCTACCGCTATCGGATGTCTAAAACTATTTGGCGTGGTATACGATTTGGCTATCGCGGAGACAGAAATGAGCTAGTTCGTAATTTTTTTACGTGGGTGTTTTACACCATTATTTCATTCGGTATTTATGCCGCATGGTTTACCGTTAATTTGCGCAATTACATCTTCAACAATATTCGACTTGGCGATATTGAATTTAAATCAAAAGCAAAAGGCGACGATTATTTTTGGTTAAATGTTCGTGGGTATTTTTTCACCATCTTTACTTTGGGCATTTATATGTTTTGGTGGCAGGCAAACTTGTTCAACTTTTATATCAACAACCTCTCTCTCGAAAAAGGCGAACAAACAATCGAACTAAGATCCACGGCTACTGCCGGAGGCTTTTTTAAGTTAATTATTGTAAACTTGCTCATAATCGTTTTCACTTTTGGTTTTGGATATGCATGGGCCGTAACAAGAACTTTGAAATTTATCACTTCCAATATCCAACTAGAAGGAGATATTGATTTAGATACTGTTTTTCAAACTGAAGCAAGCTACAACGATGCTACGGGCGAGGACATTAGCGACTACCTAAATTCTGACATTGTAATATAATTATTGATATGCTTACAAAAGGTTTGTTTTTTGATGGAGTATCTTCAACGCCGCAACACGTTGCTGTACGTTTAGATACGCAAAATGGCAACCTCACCATTTCCAACGACGGCATTACGCTAGCTGCGTGGCCACTGAGTTCTATTGAATCGGAGCAAAGCGAGCAAGTATTGCATATTTATGAGTATAAAAATAGCCTTGCCTATTTAAAAATACCCGAAGTGGGCTTTCATTTGTATTTACAGAAGTATTTACACGAAAATGGCTATTTGTCGTGGTACCAACGATTAATTATTGCGGGTACGCATGTTCATTTGGCCATCGTTGCTTTTTTAATGGCATTTATTGTAGTTGGTTATTTCTACATACTGCCGGAAGTAGCTGCTGCAGCTGCCGAAATGCTGCCCGAAACATTTGACGACTCAATTGGCAATACGGTCTATGCTGAATTTGTAACTGAAAGCACCATCGATTCTACTAAAACCGCTCAACTAAACGCTTTTGCAAGTAAGATTCGTTTCAACAATAAAAAGAAAATTAAGTACATCGTTGTAAAGTCTGCTACCGTCAACGCATTTGCCTTACCTAATGGCACTGTAGTCGTATATACAGGTATTGTAGACCAAATGAAGCATTACGAGGAATTGGCCGCTCTGTTAGGACACGAGGTGGCACACATCAATAATCGGCATTCTATTAAAATGCTTTGTAAAAACCTCTCTGGCTATTTGTTTATTTCGGCTGTTTTGAGCGATGTAAATGGTATTATGGCAGTCATTGGCGACAATGTAAATAATCTGCAATCATTATCGCATTCCCGCAACTTTGAAAAACAAGCGGATGTGGATGGATTACAAACATTGGTAAACAACCACATTAATCCCAATGGAATGATTGATTTATTCAAACGTTTACAACAGGCCACTAAGCACGAAATGACGTCGTTGGAGTTTTTAAGTACCCATCCTGTTACAACTGAAAGACTAAAATACATTAGCGGTTTAATTGCAGAAAAAAAGATGGACATCAACCATCAACCACAATTAGAGCAATTGTTTAAACAACTGAAAGCCAAGTAATTAGAATAGATAATTAAACCAATTATTACGACAAAGAAAAATGCAGCTGCGGCAATCATTTATGCTTCGGCTGCATTTTTTTTCGAACAGCTAATACTTCGGTAGCAGTTACTGCTGAAGATTGATTACCAAAACTCTGCCTAATATAGGTAAGCACATCTGCAATTTGCGCATTGCTTAAATGAGCAAATGCAGGCATGCTGTTACTATAATATTCATCGTCGATAGGTACCCTATCGGACATGCCTTTCAACACAATTTGAATAATGCGCTGTACATTACCATTAGCCCAACTGCTTTCCGCCAAAGGCGGATTTAAATGTGGCACACCCCCGCCATCTATTTGATGACAACTTAAACAATGGGTTTGGTACACCACTTTCCCTTTATTGATGGACGTGCTGATATCTTTTTTGGGTGTGGTAGACGATTGTTGGGCTTGTGCACAATAGGTTGAAGAAAAGCAAAAGCTCAAAAAGAGAAACCGAAACATAAATTGGTTAATTTTTGTAGGTTATTTTATAAATGAAGCCCTTATTGTCGTCACTTACATAAAGTGAACCGTCAGGCCCTTGCGCCAAACCACAAGGACGGTGTTTGGCTTGACGAGGCGATTTTATTTCCGGTTCTCCTGCAAAACCATCCGCAAAAATTTCCCATTCACCACTTGGTTTCCCATTTTTGAATGGTACAAAAGCCACAAAATATCCTTTTTGTGGTAAAGGTGCCCTATTCCAACTGCCATGAAACGCAATGAACGCCCCATTCTTGTATTTTGCCGGAAACTGATTACCCGTATAGAACAACAAACCATTGGGTGCTAAATGACCTGGAAAAGCTACAGTGGGATTGATTGCATCTTTACCACCTTCCTTAACACCATCGCCACCGTATTCTGGAGCTAAAATCTTTTTCTTTTGTATGTGATCGTAAAAAATGTATGGCCATCCGGCATCATCCCCTTTTTTCACTTCATACATACATTCTGATGGCAGTTCAGCACTTTGCTGTTGAGTAAACAATGCCGGCCAATTATCGTACAATTGATCGCGGCCATGTTGCATAACAAATAGTGATTTAGATGATTGATTCCAATCTAAACCCACTACGTTTCTCAAGCCGGTAGCATATCGAATACCTTCTTTGTATGATTGATTGGGCAAATCGACGCTAAACTGCCATATTCCGCCCGCGCTATCCAAAATTGGACAAGGCATTTTGCCCGGTGAACCTTTGCTACGGTCTTTTTCCTGACACGCATTTGCATAGGCGCCAATATTTACATAAATATGCCCCTTATCGTCTAATGCAATTGATTTGGATTCGTGTTGTCGACGATTGATAAGTCCCGTTACAATTCGCTCGGGTTTGCCAAGATTAACCACATCGTATTGCTTGTCTAATTCATATCTAAAAACCTCTTGATCGTTACTAGCATACAAATAGCCATTTTTTATAGCCAAGCCCGTGCCCCCATAATTACCAAAGCCAAACGATGTATCATATTTGCCATCGTTGTTGGTATCCACCAATTTAAAAATGCCTTTCCCATTAATCGGGCGAGCTAATTTGGCATACAAATCGCCCTTAGGCGTCACTGCTATATGCCGTACACGACCTACATTTTCCGCTACTATAGCATAAGAAAAACCTTTTGGAAGTACAAGCGGATTGTCAATTTCTTGCTGTACAAAAGGCAAATGGTGTTTACTGGTATCGGTTGTAAGATGATTGGCGGCCTTTGTATTTACCAAAAAAAATAACCCAAATAAGGCAGCACCTGCATACTTGGCAGTCAAACGTATTGTTTTTGAGGCTTGCATAAAAAAAAGTATAGGTGATAGATAGAATGCAATTATACATGCTAATCATCAAATCACCTACTAATTTGCTAAGAAGTATACAAAAAGTTACAGCATAAAAAGAAGATTATGAATCAGCAAGTTGTGCAGGTAAAACTTCTTCGCCAAGTTCGCCCTCCCATTTGCTTACAACACTTGTTGCTAAGGCATTACCCAATACGTTAGTGGCTGTTCGCAGCATGTCGCAAAAATGGTCAATTGGCAAAATAAGGGCAACCCCTTCTGGTGGAATTTTAAACATGGCACATGTGGCTAAAACGATTATTAAAGATGCCCTCGGCACACCCGCTATTCCCTTACTTGTTAGCATAAGTACCAACAACATGGTTAATTGTGTAGCAATTGGCAAGTGAATTCCATAAGCTTGTGCAATAGCAAGGCTTGCAAAAGTCATATACATCATACTTCCATCAAGATTGAAAGAATAGCCCAATGGCAAAATGAAAGACACAATTTGGCTTTTGCATCCAAAACGCTCAAGTTCCTCTGTAAGTTTAGGGAAAACTGATTCGCTACTAGTTGTACTGAAAGCAATCAATAAAGGATTACCAATGCGCGTAAGCAAAGCTACAATTCGTTTACCTAGAATCACATATCCCACCACAATCAGTATCACCCACAACAAAGCAATGCCCAATGCAAAAAAGCCGAAATAAATAATATAGAATTTGAATATCCCCAACCCTTTTTCTGCTACCACTGCTGCCAAAGTGCCAAAAACACCAATAGGTGCAAAATTCATTACGTAGGTAACAATTTTCAAGATAATGTGCGAGAAAACATCTAAGGTTTTAATAACGGGCTGGGCATAAACACCAAGCGAAGCGGCAGCAACACCAAAGAAAATAGAAAATACAACAATTTGTAAAATTTCATTTTCTGCCATTGCCGCAATTGCACTTGAAGGCACAACGTGTTCTACAAAATTTTGAAGCGAAAATGCATGCGATTTGCTCATCAAATCTTTCAGCCCCGCATTATCGGCTTGGGATAAGTCGATATAAGAACCGGGTTGAAAAAAATTAACCAACAACATTCCCAAAAGCAAGCTTGCTAGCGATGCCGAAATAAACCACAACATGGCTTTTCCTCCTACCCTACCAACTGTTTTTAAATCGCCCAATTTAGCAATGCCCACAACAAGCGTAGAAAACACGAGTGGCGCAATAATGGTTTTCACCAACCTGATAAATATAGTCCCCAACAACTTGATGCTACTTGCAAACTGCTTGATAAATGCGGGCGAGGTAAACTCATGCACCACATAACCCAAAGCAATACCAAATAAAAGCGCTACAAATATATAAATTGTTAATTTATTAGATTTCATAAGCAGTGATTGATTTTAAATATGCAATATAGCAATCCTATAGGATAGTTTACTGAATGTGCCTTTTTGAAATCTTTTGTAACATGAATTAGATAAATGATTATTTTGCTTAAATAAATATTATTGACCAAAATAAAATTGCTCATGAGTTTGTTTGTTAAAAAGCCATTGGAGAGTTTATTGGCAGAATCAAAAGAAAGTAATGAAGGTCTAAAAAAAACTTTAGGTAAAGGTTCTTTGATTGCATTGGGAATAGGTGCAATTATTGGTGCAGGCTTGTTTTCAATTACTGGTGGTGCAGCTGCTAATCAAGCAGGTCCAGCAATTACGATTTCGTTTATTATTGCTGCATTTGGTTGTGCGTTTGCAGGTTTATGTTATGCCGAATTTGCCAGCATGATTCCCGTTGCAGGTAGTGCTTATACTTACAGCTATGCAACTATGGGGGAATTTATTGCGTGGATTATTGGTTGGGATCTGGTACTTGAATACGCAGTAGGAGCAGCCACAGTAAGCATAAGTTGGAGTCGTTATCTTGTAAAATTCTTGCATGGATTTGGGATCGACCTTTCCCCTGCGTTTACAACAGGCCCATGGGATGGAGGCATCGTAAATATCCCTGCCGTATTTATTGTCATTCTGATGAGTTTATTACTGATTAAAGGCACTAAAGAAAGTGCTTCTGTAAATGCTGTTATTGTTTCATTAAAAGTTACAGTTGTATTAATTTTCATCTTTTTAGGTTGGCAATACATCAACAACAGCAATTATAATCCCTATATACCTGATAACACAGGCACATTTGGTGAATTTGGGTTCAGTGGAATTGTTAGAGCGGCTGCAATTGTATTCTTTGCTTATATTGGTTTCGATGCTGTAAGTACTGCTGCTCAGGAGGCAAAAAATCCTAAAAAAGATATGCCTTGGGGCATTTTAGGCTCTTTGGCAATTTGTACAGTTTTGTATATCTTATTTGCTCACGTGATGACCGGTGTTACAAGCTACACCACTTTTAAAGGACAAGATGGCATTGCTCCCGTTGCGGTTGCTATCGAACACATGGGTAAGCAAACTGCCCCAGGTGTTTGGATTCCCGATTATCCTTGGCTAAACAGAGCGATAGTAGTAGCAATACTAGCGGGTTACGCCTCTGTAATTTTGGTTATGCTTATGGGACAAAGCCGCGTATTTTTCAGTATGAGTAAAGACGGATTAATCCCTAGTGTTTTCTCAGTTGTACATCCTAAATATCGCACACCAGCTAAAAACAACCTTCTTTTCATGGTTTTTGTGAGTATTTTTGCAGCTTTTGTTCCTGCTCGTGTGGTTGGAGAAATGACTAGTATTGGTACTTTATTTGCCTTTATATTGGTTTGCATAGGTGTAATGGTAATGCGCAAAAAAATGCCGAATGCACCGAGAGCATTCGTTACTCCTTTAGTACCCTTAGTTCCGGTATTAGGAATTGTAACCTGCTTGTTCATGATGGTATTTCTCCCGCCAGACACTTGGATTCGTTTAGTTGTATGGATGTTGATTGGTTTAGATGTGTATGTTTACTATGGAGTTAAAAACAGTATTTTGGGAGGTGGCAAAAAAAATAGAAAAGGAGTGCTTTCTATGAATATTACGGGTATAGCTTTGTGCGCGCTATTGGCAATTGTAGGTTTGTGGCATCAAGCTACCGTTGGATGGGATTCCGACAAAACGCTCTTGATAATTTCATTTCTATTTGCCACTGTACATTTATTTGTATTTGGCGGAAAAATGATTAAAAAATAAAATGTGATAAAGATTTAGTAAACCATTCTGTAATGCAGATTCGATAAAGGTTTGATAAAAAGCAATGAAATAGTTTTCATTGCTTTTTATTTAAAAAAAAATCGAATATAAAAAGCTACCACATACATGATTATCCCTCATAGTAGAGCGATAATCGAAGTCCTTCATCAATACTAGTAGGCCGAAAGCCCAAAATTTGTTTTGCTTTTTGAATATCGAGTTGGCTATTTTTAGGGCGCAATGCAATTTCCGCAAAGGAGTTGGCTGTAACAGGTTGGATGAGCGATTGATTTAAACCACATTGATCCGCCACTTTACAAGCCAATTGATAAGGGGTGATTAATTCTTGACCCGCTAAATGAAAAATACCCGGTATTTGATGAGATATCATATAGGTTAAGGCATTACAAACATCTTTTACATAAGTGGGCGTACGTATTTGATCATCAACCACTTGAATGTTTTCATTAGCAGACAATTTACGCTGCACCCACTGAACAAAACTAGGTCGACAATTTTCATAGGTGTTGCCATACATAAAAACCGGCCGAATAATGCTGTTGATGACAGTACTTTGCTGCACAAGCTGTTCCGCACGAAATTTGGTTTGCCCATAAAAATTAATAGGCTGAGGCACATCCGTTTCTTTAAACAGTGCGTTGTCACCGAAAACAAAGTCGGTAGAACAGAAAATAAAATGCGCTTTTAAAACTTCCGCTGCTTGCAACAAATATTCAGTAGCTTTTATATTTTGTAATATACTAAGTTCTTTCTGCGCTTCACATTCGTCGGGCTTTGACATGGCTGCGGTATGAATAATGACGGCTGGGGCCTCATGGCACAAACATTTGTGTAACTTTAACACATTTGTTAAATCCAATGAAACATATTTATATATACGATTGGTTGGCATTTTACACTCCCCTCTGCCTATTGCAACTACCTGAAAGCCATTGTCAGTAAGAAAATGACACAGATGCTGCCCCAAAAAACCATTAGCACCAGTTATAACTATTTTCATAATGCAACATTAAGAAATGATTGATTAACATCCTTAGGTTGGGATTTAATTATCAATTCCTTATTTTTGAGCTCTCCAAGCCAATTAACATTTAGAAATTAATTTTATACGAACATTATGGAAAAGAAACAAATTACGAAAATTGGCGTTCTTACTTCCGGAGGAGATGCCCCGGGTATGAATGCCGCAGTTAGGGCTGTGGTAAGAACAGGCGTTCATTATGGATTGGAGGTTTTTGGCATTATGCGAGGATACAACGGCATGGTCGAAAATGACATAATACCAATGAATAGTAGAAGCGTAGCCAATATCATTCAAAGAGGCGGCACGATACTGAAAACAGCAAGAAGCAAAGATTTTTTTAGTCCCGAAGGGCGTCAAAAAGCCTACGACAATTTAAAGGCTCTAGGCATAAACGGATTGGTCATCATTGGTGGAGATGGTAGTTTTAGAGGTGCACAAAAATTCTCTTCAGAATTTGATATTCCTTGCGTGGGTATACCGGGGACAATAGATAAAGACATGGCCGGTACTGATTATACCATCGGATTTGATACGGCTGTTAATACCGCAGTTGATGCAATTGATAAAATCAGGGATACGATGGATGCCCACGATCGTTTGTTCATAGTAGAAGTTATGGGTAGAGATGCCGGGTATATTGCGCTACACAGTGGTATAGCAACCGGAGCAGAAAATATTTTAATACCGGAATCTAAAACCGACATAGAAGATTTAATCAAAAGTTTGACAGAAAAGGAAAAAAGAAAAAAACTTGTTAACCTAATTGTTGTAGCAGAAGGCGATGAGTTTGGTGGTGCCAATGAATTGGCTAAAGTAATCAAAGAACGATTACCATCGGCAGATACAAGGGTGTGCATTTTAGGACATATTCAACGCGGAGGCTCTCCAAGTTGCCAAGATAGGCTTGTAGCAAGCCATATGGGCTATTATGGTGTAGAAAGCTTAATGATAGGACGTTATAATGTAATGGTAGGGATGATGAATAACAAAATTCATTATACCCCATTAGATAAAGCGGTTAAAGAGCGTAAAACGATTGGTCATGAATGGATGAAAATCGTTAAAATACTAGCAAGCTAGTATATTTGCTTAAACGAGTAATTTTTAAGAAGTCATTTTATCATATTTAAACCTTCAACATGTCAAAAAACATCGATCGGTATTTGAATAAGCATACTAGTCAGGCATTTACATCGCGCCATACACACAGAACAAAAATTGTTGCAACGGTAGGACCTGCTTGCGACACCTATGAGAAGCTACTTGAGTTAGTTTACGCAGGTGTTAATGTTTTTCGTCTCAATTTTTCTCATGGATCGCACGAGGACAAAGCAAAAATAATTGAGCACATTAGGGCTATTAACGAACTAGAACCATACAATGTATCTATTTTGGCTGATTTGCAAGGCCCTAAATTGCGTGTGGGTGAAATAGAAAACAATGCACTTGATTTGCAAATTGGAGACATACTTACTTTTTCAAACGAAAAGTGTGTAGGCACCAAAGAAAAAATTTATGTATCTTATCCCAATTTAGCCGGAGATGTTCGTGTTGGTAACATCATCATGATTGACGATGGCAAAATTGAAGTTCGCGTAGTTGATATCCTGAAAAATGGCGACGTAAAAGTGCAAGTAACCCTTGGTGGTATTTTATCTTCCAAAAAAGGATTGAACTTACCCGATACCAAAATTTCTTTGCCTGCATTAACAGAAAAAGATTTAATTGATTTAGAGTTTATTATTGAACAAAAATGCGATTGGGTTGCGCTAAGTTTTGTACGCAGTGTAAAAGACATTGTTATTTTACGTAGTAAATTGGCCGAAAGAAAAAGTAAAACAAAAATTATTGCCAAAATAGAAAAGCCAGAAGCACTTACTAACATTCGTGACATCATCATTGAAAGCGATGGTATCATGGTAGCTAGAGGCGATTTGGGTGTAGAATTGGCTGTTGAAAAAATTCCTTTGATTCAAAAAGAATTGATTCGCAAATGTATTCACCGAGGTAAACCAGTCATTGTTGCTACGCAAATGATGGAAAGCATGATTGAACGTGTGAAACCCAACCGTAGTGAAATTACCGACGTTGCCAATGCTGTATTAGAAGGTGCAGATGCAGTAATGCTCAGTGGAGAAACCGCTGCCGGTAACCACCCTGCCTTAGTGGTGCAAACGATGGTAAAAATCATCAAAGAAATTGAAGAAAAAGAATACCGCTACAATAGAGAAGACGATTTAAAACCTCAAACACATTCGCCATCTTTTTTAAGCGATGCCATTTGTTATAATGCTTGTAAATTAAGTGCAGATGTTGATTCTAAAGGATTAATTGGCATGACGCAAAGTGGTTATACTGCTTTTGTTCTTAGCAGTTATAGGCCTAAGGCTCCTTTGTTCATCTTTACAAAAGAACAAACACTTGTAAACCAATTGAGTCTAAGTTGGGGTGTAAAAGCATTTCACTACAACGAAGAAATTAGTGTAGATGATATGGTTACCGATCAAATTACCATCTTAAAAGAAAGAGGTTTTTTGCACTCTGGAGATGTGGTTGTAAATACAGGAAGTACGCCAGTGCATTTGCATTTACCCACCAATATGATTAAACTTACAAAAGTGGAATAAGTACGTCATATACTTTCATTATTAAGGCAATGTGGTCAAAAATAGTTGGTTTTTTGTTGAATTTTTCGGCTGAGATTTGTTAGATCAAGTCAAGGGGAAGCAAGCTCTGCTGAGGAGCAACTTGCCAGCAATAGCTTGATGTAAGA
>Ga0114938_1001917_pt1 | contig 13696 bp, 8 predicted proteins | sample AshMeaBigSpring_FD_88675 | JGI IMG/M metagenome (GOLD analysis project Ga0114938, IMG submission 88675) | Groundwater microbial communities from Big Spring, Nevada to study Microbial Dark Matter (Phase II) - Ash Meadows Big Spring | ecosystem: Environmental > Aquatic > Deep subsurface >...
GACCAACCGCAACTTCCGTGCCGTCAAGGTGTGGGACCAGCGCGCGTTCAAGGATCTCGACGACACGGTCGAGCTCGGCACCCGCAACATCAAGCTCGCGCTGCGCCGGCTGCGCAAATTCGCGCGCCAGGGCGCGGCCGAGGAGCTCGACCTCGAATGCACGATCAAGGGCACCGCGCACAAGGGCTACCTCGACATCCACCTGCGGCCCGAACGGCGCAACGCGGTCAAGGTCCTGATGTTCTTCGACGTCGGCGGGTCGATGGACTGGCACGTCAAGACGGCGGAGGAGCTGTTCTCGGCGGCGCGCAGCGAGTTCAAGCACCTCGTGTACTTCTACTTCCACAACTGCCTCTACGAGAGCGTGTGGAAGGACAACGCGCGACGTTGGTCGGAGAGGACGACGACGTGGTCGGTACTCCACACCTATCCGGCCGATTACAAGGTGATCTTCGTCGGCGACGCCTCGATGAGCCCCTACGAGGTCACCCAGGCCGGCGGCTCGGTCGAGCACATGAACGAGGAGGCAGGTGCGGCGTGGCTCAAGCGAGTGACCGACGTCTACAGCCGAGCTGTGTGGCTCAATCCGGTCGCCGAGCAGCACTGGGCCTGGACGCCGTCGATCCGTCTCGTGCGCGAGGCCTTCGCCGGCCGCATGTACCCCCTCACCCTCGCCGGCCTCGACCGCGCCATGCGGGCGCTGGTGCGGTGAGGGCGTCGGGAGGCAACACTATGTCTCGACGTATCATTCCTGCGTCGTCCGGTCTGACGATTGGAATACATGGCAACAAAGTCGTAGTTCGAGCCACCCCCGACAGATTGAGCCTACGTGACCACGCAAACTCGTAATTCCTCGAAGTCGACCTGGCGAACACTGTCGCCGCGCCTCGTCTATCGAGCCGAACAGATTTCGCCCGCGTTTTTGCGCGTCATGGCGGCCTTCGCCCTGCTTTCACTCGGCCATGCATTGCCGGACCCCCGAACCGAGGCTCTTGGACTACCGCTGAACACAATCGCATTCGGGTTGTTTTGCCTTTCGATTGTTGCGACCGGCCACTCGAGAGTGGCATTGATTCTCGCCGTAATGCTGGCGCCACTCCATCTTATGGCACTATCTCTACTTTGGTCGGAAAATCCTGACTATGGTGCGACCAAGTGGATCAACCTGTATGCCTTGACCATCGTATCCGCGACCTTCCTCTTTTCCGCCGTTCAGCTGACGTCGCTTCGAAGCGTATTTCGCATGTGGATCACCTTGTGTGCAGTTCTTCTGGTTGCAGCGGTCTTGTACAGACTCCAGCGTGGTTTTTTCGATCGCGACGTCTCATTTGCGGTCCACGGGCCCATCACGTTTGCTCGTCAGATGGGCATTGCGGCGGTCATGTCATTCTTCGCCCTCGATGGATATCGCAGATGGGTGTCGGTCCTCGCTTTTTCGGCAGCCGTGGCTTGGACGGCGTCGAAGGGCCCCTTGTTGGCCATAGTCACGGTCATCATGTATCTCGCATTGTTCCGCGCAACGATCACGGTGCGCCTGGTCACGATAGCAATCATTGCTGCAATAGTGGCCTCCTTCCCATTCGCTGTTGAACCCCTTCGCGGGGAGCCGACGCTGGCACGCCTCATCGAGGTGTACGATCACATAATGGGACAGGGCGCAGCTGGTAGCATCGAGGATCGAGCGGAGCTGTCGCGATCAACCTTGGAGATCATACGGGAGAACCCTTTCTTCGGCGTAGGGCTTGGTGGGTGGGGTACGGCTGTGGTCCTCGACCAATCGGTTTGGGATCGACTTGCCGACTATGACTACGTCTACAAGTACCCACACAACATGTTTCTCGAGGTCCTCTCGGAGGTCGGCGTCCCGCTCGGACTCGTATCGCTGCTCCCGTTCTTCTACTTCCTGATAGCTCCCCGCCATCCCGCAGCGATGATCTGCGCATTCGGTCTGATCTGCCAATCCGCCAGTGGCGATCTGCAAGATGGCGCCAATAGCCTTACATTCGCAATGATCGTCGCACTAACATGGGTCAGGAGCCGTTTTGCAGACACCGCCTCCACACCGTCGGCGCGGAACTTTGGTGAACAGCTAAACTCAACAACACTCGCCCACCCACCAACCGCTGGCGCGCCTTGACCGTGCACCTGTCTTCCGGCACCAGCATCACACCGTAGCATCGGATTCGTCAGAAACACATGATCGACAAAGAACGGTACGCCCGAATTGCACTGCTGGCAGCAGCTGGCGCAATAGTTGGTTTGGGCATATTTGAGGCGCTGTTCGGCTTTCACCAGGCTCAGGTTGGCCTGCAATCGCGCGGTGACACGACTGCCTATTTCGAGGGGCGGAGCTACTTCAGCTCGGTCGAACGAGCGCGCAAGTTCGGCACGGCACACAAGCTTGAGCAGGATCCGACATTCATCAAGCTCATGAATGATCTTTCTAACGACCCTAGAGGCAAGCGATTGCGGATCGCCCAGATCTACAGGGTTCAAAAGAACGATCTCCAGCAGATTCCCGAGCAGACCGGAAAGGAACTCCTTCAAGGAGGGCTCACAAGCCAATCCGAGATCAGGATCCATGCCGCCGACCGCACCCAGGATGGGGCCGCGAGACTGGCTGACATGGTCGTCGATTTCGTGCGCGATGTCATCTTATGGAGCCGGATTCGTGCGGCATTCGACAAATGGATCGGAAATACGGACGCCGATCTCGCCGCGGTCCGCGCGCGCATCGCAATGCTCAACGCCGATCTCGACTCGACCAATAAAAAGACCGTGGAGATCGACAAACTGCGGAGCAAGTTCAAGGGTGCAGAGGATTTATCAACGCTAAACTCTCGATTCCAATCTCAGCAGATTGATGCTCGCTATTTGTCGCCACTCCAGCAGATGATCGCTCTCGATAGCACCCGCATCGAGCTTGCAGAGCAATTGCGCATTGCACGCGCGGAGCAAGTCCGTCTGATGACTCTGAATGCAGTAGCAAGCGAGTTTACTGAACGACTGACAATCAACGAGCAGCCGATCGAGCTGGCAAAGTCGATCCGCGAGCGGGTCCGCAAACCCCATAATGAGTCTGACCCGGAACGAAGGATCGCCATTGAGCGAGCGTTGACCGAGATCGATGCCAGGATCAGCTCCGATATTTCGCGGTTTGAGAGCGCCAGCACGGACAAAGCAGGACTCGTCGTGTACCCGCCGAGTCTTCCTGGTCGAATCATCTTCGCCGCTCTGGGTTTACTGCTCGCACTGGCTAGCTACCTCAGTGCAGCACACTTGCGGAAGTTTATCGCGGAAGCCCTGCGTTAGGATCGCGTGGTTCAACACGGCGCCGACAGTTCGGAGCTGATGTCGGCAGTTGCACTGACGCGAAATTGTGGCCATCTTCCAGCCACTTCTCGTCTCCGTCCGCTCAATGAGCGGCTTGCGTACTAGGTTTTTTGTGGCCCCTCCCCCCCGCCGCAGCCAGGCAAACCAGCGCCAGCACGAGGAGGCTCGCGGCCGCAGCCGGGATCCACTGGCCCGACGGCAGCGCCAGCACGATCGCGACCTGGATCAGCACCGCCGCGCTTTGGACGAGCAGGATGGCGCCGTCGCCTACCCCGCGCGACCACAGGAAAGCGCGCAACTCGCTGAGCGCGGCAAAGCCAGCGAATGCGATCATGGCCCACCCGATCAGCGGCCACTCGAACCGGCTCAGCCGGATCGGCACCGGAACCAGGATCAGGAGCGCGCCGACAAGCGAGATCGCAGCGAGCATCGAGAGCGCCATCAGCGTCGATGACCTGAGCGTCCCCTTGCCGGCACAATAGGCAGCATAGTTGCGATTGATGACCGTCATGGCGAGCTGCCAGGCCGCCTCGCCGACCGTCATGGCGACCGCGATGGCGTCGCTCGGCAGCGTCTTCAGCAACAGGCCCGGTGCCGTGATCAGCGCACGGAAATCGGCGAGCAGCAGCATGTTCGACAAGGTCTTGGCATTGCCCTGCACGAGCAGGTGGGCGAGTATCAGGCGCGAGAAGGCGAGCGCACGCCGGCCATAGCGCCACGGCAGGCCACTCCACCAGACGACCGCGACGAGGACCACCATGTTGGTGGCGACGAACAGCACGAGCAGGAGGTCTATCGTCAGGCCCGGCACCACCAGCGCCAGCACCAGGAATGCAACCGAGGGCACGTTGGAGATGAGCTCGAACAGGTGCGGCTCGGTCGATCGCAGCACGCCGGCGAGGAAGAAATAGGCGATGCTGCAGCCGGCTGCGGCCGCGCCGAGCGCCCAGAGCCCTCCGCCGAGGCTGTAGGCGATGAAGGCCGCGATCGTGCCGGCGAGCGTCGCGTGCACGAGCGGCGCCAGCCGGTCGCGGATTGCGCGCTTGCCGCGCACGTAGGTCGGCACGGCGTCCATTGCGCCGAACGACAGGAACAGCGAGGCGAACAGCGCGATCGAGGAGATGTAGGCGTACTGCGCGAAGACGCCGTCGGCGAGCTTTGGCAGCACCAGCAGCACGAACCCGAGCTTGGAGGCGAGCGCCGCGATCTTCCATGCCATCCCGTGGCCGTAGCCGAGCATCACTTTGGCAGTCAGGCTCATGGGGCCGGGCTTTGTCGGGTCGAGGGAGGGGACGTTCAATGCTGGGCGCCATGGGCCTCGGGAATTCCGTCAGCTGGCTATTGCCACCGGTTCGGCCAGCTGCGCAAGCTGCTGCACGAGCGCGCGGACGCCTTTGAGGCGGCGCTCGGGCAGGTCCCAGTCGGCCTTGAACACCAGGCGCTGGTCGGGCTGCACCTTGAACAGGCCCTTCGACTGCTGGATGACCTTCACGAGCCCCGGGGCGTTGGCGAACACCCCCTTGCGGAAGGCGAGGAGCGCGCCCTTCGGTCCCGCGTCGATCTGCTGGATGCCGGCCTCTCGGCAGAGCCCCTTGATCTCCATCACATCCATAAGTGCATCCACCTCGGGCGGGCGCGGACCGAAGCGATCGACGAGCTCGGCACCGAAGGCGTCGATGTCGGCGCGCGCCTCGAGCTTGGAAAGGCGTCGGTAGAGCCCGAGCCGGACCTGCAGGTCGCCGACGTAGGCCTCGGGGATCAGCACCGCGGCGCCGACCGAGATCTGCGGCGACCACGTCTCCGGTGCATCGCCGAGCTCGCCGCCCTTGAGCGCCGCGACCGCCTCCTCCAGCATCGCCTGATAAAGTTCGAAGCCGACCTCGCGGATGTGGCCGGACTGCTCCTCGCCGAGAAGGTTGCCGGCGCCCCTCAGGTCGAGGTCGTGCGAGGCGAGCGAGAAGCCGGCGCCGAGCGTGTCGAGCGAGTGGAGCACCTTCAGCCGTTTCTCGGCGCTTTCGGTGAGCTTCTGCCCCGGCGGCGTGGTGAAATACGCATAGGCGCGCGCCTTCGCGCGGCCGACGCGGCCCCTCAATTGGTAGAGCTGAGCGAGCCCGAACATGTCGGAGCGGTGTACGATCAGCGTATTGGCGTTCGGCACGTCGAGGCCGCTCTCCACGATCGCCGTCGAGACGAGCACGTCGTACTGCCCATCGTAGAAGGCGGTCATGATGTCCTCGAGCTCGCTCGCGGCGAGCTGGCCGTGGGCGCGGGCCATGCGCAGTTCTGGCACCGCCTCGCGCAGGAACTCGGTCACGTCGTCGAGGTCGGCGATGCGCGGTACGACGTAGAACGTCTGCCCGCCGCGGTAGCGCTCGCGGCGCAGCGCCTCGCGCAGGATCACCGGATCGAACGGCGAGATGAACGTGCGCACCGCGAGGCGGTCGATCGGCGCGGTCGCAATCAGCGAGAGCTCGCGCACGCCGGTGAGCGCGAGTTGCAGCGTGCGCGGGATCGGCGTCGCCGAGAGCGTCAGCACGTGAACATCGTCGCGGAGCTGCTTCAGGCGCTCCTTGTGGGCGACGCCGAAGTGCTGCTCCTCGTCGACCACCAGCAGGCCGAGACGCGCGAACTCGATCGATTTTCCCAGCAATGCATGGGTGCCGACGACGATGTCGACGATCCCCTTCTTGATGCCGTCCTTGACGTCGGCGAGCGCGCGCCCCCCGACAAGCCGCGAGGCCTGCGCAATGCGCAGCGGCAGGCCCTGGAAGCGGTCCGAGAACGTCTTGAAATGCTGGCGGGCGAGCAGCGTCGTCGGCACCACGACGGCCACCTGCAGGCCGGCCATCGCCGTGACGTAGGCAGCCCGCAGCGCGACCTCGGTCTTGCCGAACCCGACATCGCCGCAGATGAGCCTGTCCATCGGCTTGCCCGAGCCGAGATCGTCCAGCACGGCCTGGATCGAGGCCTCCTGGTCCGGCGTCTCCTCGTAGGGGAAGCGCGCGACGAACTCGTCGAAGGCGCCGGCCGGTGGCGCGAGCGCCGGCGCCTCGCGCAGCAGGCGAAGTGCTGCGACCTTGATCAGCTCGCTCGCGATCTCCCGCAGGCGCTGCTTGAGGCGGGCCTTGCGCGATTGCCACGCGACGCCGCCGAGCCGGTCGAGCTGCACGCCCTCTCCGTCGCCGAAGCGTGACAGCAGCTCGATGTTCTCGACCGGAAGATAGAGCTTGTCGCCGCCGGCGTAGCTGATTTCGAGGCAATCGTGCGGTGCGCCGAGTGCGGTGATCGTCTGCAGTCCGGCGAAGCGTCCGATGCCATGGTCGGCATGCACCACGAGATCGCCGACCGTGAGGGCGGTCGCCTCGGTGATCACGTCGGCGGCGCGCCGCGTCTTCGGCCGCGCACGCACCAGCCGGTCGCCGAGGATGTCCTGCTCGGCGATGACCACGAGATCGGCGGTCTCGAAGCCCTGCTCGAGGCCGAGCACACCGAGTGCGGTGATGTGGCCCGGCAGCGCAAGCGCCTCGGCGTAGCTCTCGACCGAGAGCAAGTCGGTCAGTCCATGATCGCGGAGCAGCGTGGCCAGCCGCTCGCGGGCTCCGGGCGTCCATGCCGCGACCAGCACGCGGCGCCGGCGCGCGATCTCGGCGTTGATATGGGCGACGACGGCGCCGAACAGATTGCCGCCCTCCGCCGTGCGTTCGGCGGCAAAACTCCGCCCGGTGCGCCCGCCCATGCGCTCGACGTTGCCGCGATCCACCTGGTCGAACGGCGTCAGGCGTCGAACCGGCCGGGCGCCGAGCAAAATCCCCCACTCTTTGCCGTCGAGGAACATCGCCTGCGGCGGCAGCGGCTTGTAGGGTGCGGCGCCAAATCTGGTGCTCTCGAGACCTTCGACGCGAGCCTGAAAATGCTCGTCGACCTGCTCGAAGCGGCGGCGCACCGCATCCTCGGCGAGGTGATCGAAGCTTACGGCCGCGCCTGCGCAGTAATCGAAGAGCGTTTCGAGCCGCTCGTGGAAGAGCGCGAGCCAATGCTCTTGACCCGGATAGCGTTGCCCGGCGCTCACCGCGTTGTAGAGCGGATCGTCGACCATGTTGCCGCCGAACTGGGCGACGTAGCGCTGGCGGAAGAGCTTGCCGGCGTGCTCGCCGAACGCGACCTCGCTGATCGGCATCAGAGCGAGCTTCTGCACCAACTTCGAGGAGCGCTGGGTCTCGGCATCGAAGCTCTTGATGCTCTCGAGCGTGTCACCGAAGAAATCGAGGCGTACGGGATTGATCCGACCGGGCGGAAAGACGTCCAGGATGCCCCCGCGCACCGCGTACTCGCCCGGCTCCATCACCGTGCTCGCGCGCGTGAAGCCGCCCCGCTCGAGCCGGGCGACGAGGCGGCCCATGTCGATGCGCTGTCCGGGCGCGATCTGCTTCAGCGAATTGCGCAGGAACTCGCGCGGCGGCAGGCGCTGCAGCACGGCATTGACCGTGGTCAGCACGACCGTCGGCTCCTTGCGGCTGGCGAGCACGAGCTTGACGAGCGCGGTGATGCGGCGCGCGACGATCACGGGATTTGGACCAATGCGGTCATAGGGCACGCAGTCCCACGCCGGAAAGGCAATCACCCGAACCTTCGGCGCGAAGAAGCGCAGCGCGTTCTCGAGCACGTCGAGCCGCCGGTCGTCGCGGGCGACGTGGAGGACGATGCCGGAGCCTGCGCCCGTCGACGCTTCGGTCGCGAGGCGTGCGAGCACGATCGCATCGAGCCCCTCGGGCACGCCGGACAGAACCGTATCCCTCACCGACACCGCAAGGTCCGTCATGAGTGGTGCACCATCCGCGTCATGGCGTATCCGGCTCGAGCTTGTGAAAGCGCCGCAGCGCGCCGATCAACTCGCCGAGCTCCGACCCCTCGACCAGCTCCGGCGCGAGAACCCAGGCGATGAGATCGGGGTCCGACAACGCGAGCAGCCGCTCGAAGCGCGCGAGTGTGGCCGAATCCATGGCGGCGAGCGAAGCACGTGCGAACGTGCCGAGCATGATGTCCATCTCCTTGGTGCCGCGATGGCTTGCACGCCAAATGGCACGCCGCCGGCGCTCGTCGAGACCGCTGCCCCGTTCACCCTCAGCGCCGCTCATGCGAAGTTCCTGAAAATTGCACACGGTCGGCTTGACGCCCACCGGACCGGAGGCCACCTTGCCGACGCGAGGCGCGTGGTATAGCGCCAGGCGTGCCGAACGCAAAGCGTTCCGGCGACACCGGGTGGTGGAAGCCTCTCCCGTCGATGGTGTGCGCGTCCGGCGTCGAGGAGGAGCGAGCGGCGTCGATGCGGCCGAACGAATTGACGCCCCTGTTCGCATCCGCCCAGTCGCTCACCGGGATCGGGCCGCGCCTCGTCACGCTGTTGAGGAAAGCCGTGCGGCTGCCGCCCGGCGTCAGCGAGCCGCGCGTTCTCGATCTCATCTGGCACACGCCGACAGGTGTCATCGACCGGCGCGCAGAGCCGACCATCGCGGCGGCAGTTCCTGGCACCATCGCGACGCTCTGCGTCCGCGTCCTCAAGCACCGGCCGCCGCCGCGCGGCAACACCAAGGCCCCCTACAAGGTCGCCTGCGAGGATGACAGCGGCCGCATCGACCTCGTCTTCTTCCATGCCGAGCGCACCTTCATCGAACGGCAGCTGCCGATCGGGGCATTGCGCTACGTATCCGGCCGTATCGAGGCCTACGAGGGGTCGATCCAGATGTCGCACCCCGACTACATCGTGGCGCCCGATGCGCGCGATACGATGCCGCGGCTCGAGCCGGTCTATGGGCTCACCGCCGGGCTCTCCGGCAAGGTGCTCGGCAAGGCGATGCGCCAGGCCTGCGAGCGCGCGCCGGCGCTTGCCGAATGGCAGGATGCGGCCTGGCTCGCGCGGAACGGCTGGCCGGACTTCGTTGGCGCATTGCACCGCCTGCACCGGCCCGAGGACGCCGCCGACGTCTCGGCCGGATCGGCGCCCTGGCAGCGGCTCGCCTATGACGAGCTGCTTGCCGGCCAGCTCGCCCTCTCGCTCGTACGCCAGAGCCAGAGGGCGCAGCGCGGTCGCCGCGTCTCAGGCGATGGCCGCATCCGCGCCCGGATCGCCGATGCGCTCTCCTATTCGCTGACCGCCTCGCAGCGTACCGCGATCGCTGAGATCGCCGAGGACATGGCCGGCCCGAGCCGAATGTTGCGCCTGCTGCAGGGCGACGTCGGCTCGGGCAAGACGATCGTGGCGCTGATGGCGATGGCGATCGCGGTAGAGGCCGGCGCGCAGGCGGCCATCATGGCGCCGACCGAGGTGCTCGCCCGCCAGCACCTCGAGACCATAGAGCCGCTGGCCGTTGCCTCGGGCCTTCGCATCGCCCTGCTCACGGGGCGCGAGAAGGGCCGCACGCGCACGGGCCTGCTCGAGGCGCTCGCCGCCGGCGAGATCGACATCGTCATCGGCACGCATGCGCTGTTCCAATCCGACGTCGCCTTCAAGGACCTTGCCTTCGCCGTCATCGACGAGCAGCACCGCTTCGGCGTCCACCAGCGGCTCGCGCTGCAGACCAAGGGTGGCGATGGCGGCGCCAACGTGCTCGTCATGACCGCCACGCCGATCCCGCGCACGCTGCTGATGACGCACTACGGCGACCTCGACGTCTCGCGGCTGACCGAGAAGCCGGCCGGCCGCAAGCCGGTCGTGACGACGAAGCCGCCGCTGGCCAAGCTCGAGCAGGTGATCGATGGCCTCAGGCGCATGCTTGCACAGGGCGCGCAGGCCTACTGGGTGTGTCCGCTGATCGAGGGCTCGGACACCTCCGCGCTGGCGGCTGCCGAGGAGCGCCATGCCCACCTCGTCCAGACATTCGGCGCCGAGCACGTCGGCCTGCTCCACGGCGCCTTGCCGGGCTCCAGCAAGGACGCGACCATGGCCGCGTTCGCAGAAGGCCGGTTGAAGATCCTGGTCGCGACGACGGTGATCGAGGTCGGCGTCAACGTGCCGAACGCCAACATCATGGTGATCGAGCACGCCGAGCGGTTCGGCCTCGCCCAGCTGCACCAGCTGCGCGGCCGCGTCGGCCGCGGTGAGCGCCAGTCCTACTGCCTGCTGCTGCACGCAGAGCCGCTCGGCAGGACGGCGACCGAGCGCCTCGAGATCATGTGCGCCTCGGAAGATGGATTCCTCATCGCCGAGAAAGACCTCGAGCTGCGCGGCGGCGGCGAGGTGCTCGGCGCCCGCCAGAGCGGGGTACCCGAGTTCCGCATCGCCGACGTGCCGGGCTTCACCGACCTCCTCGCCGCCGCCCGCGACGATGCCCGCCTCATCCTCTCCTCCGATCCCCGCCTCGAAGGCGAGCGCGGCCGCGCGCTGCGCACGCTGCTCTATCTCTTCGAATGCGACGAGGCGGTGCGGCTGTTCAGGGCCGCCTAAGGGCGGCGCTCACGCCTCGGTCTTCTGATCCGAGCGCGATCTGCGCCGACTGGCAGTCTTGGCCTTGTCCGCCGCAGCCTTGAGCTTGGCCTGCGTGTCGGGCGTCGCCATGCCGGCGGAGAGGATGATCTTGGCGGCATCCTCGAACGTCATGTCAATCGGCACGACGCGGTTCCGCGGCACGAACACGGTGAAGCCCGAGGGCGGCATCAGGTGGGTCGGCATGAACACCGCGATCAGGTCCTCCTCTGGTGTCGCGGCGCGGATCTCGCGCGTCGCCTGGCCGGTGATGAAGACCAGCGACCAGATGCCGCTCGAGGGGAACTCCATCACCGCGACCTTCTGGAAGGTCTGGTCGGGGCCGGCAGCGGTGACGACGGACTCGAAGATCTGCTTCAACGCGCGATAGACGTTGCGCACAATCGGCATGCGCTCGAGGAACATCTCGCCGGCGCTGATCAGCGAGCGGCCGATGAGGTTCGCCGCGAGTGCGCCGATCATGGTGAGGCCGATGATCGAGAACAGCAGCCCGATGCCGGGAATCGCGAACGGGAGGTAGGTGTCGGGCAGGTAGATGCGCGGCACGAACGGCTTCACCCAGGCGTCGACCGCGTTGATGAACCACCACACGATGTAGAGGGTGATGGTCACGGGGCCGACGATGACGAGGCCGGTGAGGAAGTTGTTGCGCAGCCGCGCGCCGACGTGGAGGCCGGGCCGCGCGTTCTCCTCGGCGAGCCGCGAACGCGCCGAGATCGCATCCGGGCCCGCCGCGTCAGCCTCCCGTACGGTTCGCTCTGTCGGCTTGTCCTGCATCGCCTGCCTTGCGGACCCCGGCTGCCGATGGCCGCCGCCGCGTCCGGCCGCATTTCGCTTCAGGCGCTCATATAGCGGCTTTTGGGCGGAACGTCAGCACGAGCAAACATGCGCCGCATCAGGCCTGCAGCCCATCGGCGTTGCGAGAACGCCTTGAATGGGATCAGTTTTCGTCGGCGGAGGGGCTACGGCGTAACGAGCATGCAGTCCACACCCGCGACGCGAAGCCGCCCGCACAGCTCGCGGGGCTCGCTGGCATCGGCAAACGGCCCGAGCCGGACGCGGTAGAACGTGCCCATGGAGCCGACGTTTGCTTCGTCGATGATGGTCTGGCGGGCGGCGAGCTCCTTGGCATGCTGCTGTTTGAAGCGCTCCGCGACTGCCTGAGCCTCCGCCCGGCTACGTACCGCTGCGACCTGCAGCTGGTAGCGCCCGGTGGGCGCGGCCGGCGCTGTTGCGCGTGGTACCGCTGCGGTCTCGATGGGCTTGGCCGGCGCGGCAATGGCGGCCTTCGCTGTAGCGGGAGCTGCGGAGCCCGCCGCGGGCGCCCCGCGTTGCGCAGGCGCGTCCGCAGCCGGAGCCGGAGCCGCCGCGCGCTTCACCTGCACCTGCTCGCTCCAGCCCGACGTCTGCGGCTGCACCGGCGCGGGCTTGGCCACAGCTGCCGGCGCGGCACTCGAGCCGCCGCCGAACAGATTGCTGAAGAACCCGCCGCCTGAGCTCGTTGGCGCGGGCGGAGCCGCCTCAGGCGCGGCCGCTGTCCTCTTGGCGGCAGCATCGGCCGCGCTCTCAGCGCGCGCCAGCGCGGCTTTCGGCGTGGCGGCCGGTGCCGGGTCGGGAGCCGGCTTGGCGGCCGCCTGCTTGGCCGCCGCGGGATCGGCCTGGTCAGGCAGGCCAGCCTCCCGGTAGGCGGCGGCGCGCTGCGCGGTCGCATCCGCGCGATCGGTGTCGCTGAGGCCGTTCTTCAGATAGAGCGCGCTGGTCAGATCCGAGATGGCGTTCGCGGGCTTCGACTGCTTGCGGTAGGCGGCGCCACGGTAATAGAGAGCGCGTGCCATCTGCGCGGCCGGAAGCTTGCCGCCGGAGAGCGCAGCGGAGAGTTGCTGGACCGCCTGCTCGTGCTTGCCGACGTTGTAGGAGGCGATACCGGCCTCGATCGTCCGCTGTGATTCGGCCGGATCCCTTTTCGCCTCTTTGGCGGCGTCGGGACCCGCGGCGGGCTTCACCGGCTTCTTCGCGGCGGCAGCCTTTGCTGGCGGACCAGCGGGCGGCGTGGCCGCGGTCTGGGCGCTGGCCTCGGCAATGAAGCCGGCACCGATGAGCGCAGAGGCAAGGCCCGCCACCACCCAGCCCTTGTGCGCGCAGCGTCGCGACATGAACGTCCTCGTCCCGGTTCGATACGCCCCGCACCTCCTCGCGTCGAGGACCGTACGCCAACCAGAGCTTTGAGGCAAATCCGCGACCCCGCCAACCCACGGGTTATCCGGATTATTCCACCGTAACCGACTTTGCCAGGTTGCGCGGCTGATCGACGTCAGTGCCCATGAAGACGGCGGTGTGGTAGGCGATCAGCTGGACCGGTATCGCATAGAGCAGAGGGCCCACGAACGGGTGAGCGCGCGGCATCCGGATGTGCGACTGCAGTTTGCAGGCGGCCCTGGCCGGATCGGCATCTGAGATCAGGATGATCTGGCCGCCGCGTGCCGCCACCTCCTGCATATTGGAGACGGTCTTCTCGAAGAGCTCGTCCTCGGGCGCGATGACGATCACCGGCACGTTCTCGTCGATGAGCGCGATCGGACCGTGCTTCAGCTCGCCGGCCGCATAACCCTCGGCGTGGATGTAGGAGATCTCCTTGAGCTTCAAGGCGCCCTCGAGCGCAATCGGGAAGCTCGTGCCGCGGCCGAGGTAGAGCACATCCTTGGCCTTGGAGAGGGCGTGGGCGAGGTCCTCATAGAGCTTCTCGTCACGGAGCAGCGCTGACATGTGGCGCGGGACCTCGGCGAGCGCCGTGATCAGCTCCTTCTCCTGGGCCGGCGTGATCTGACCCCGCGCCTTGGCGAGCGCAATGGCGAGGCTCGCGAGGACCGAAAGCTGGCATGTGAA
>Ga0114938_1001918_pt1 | contig 13688 bp, 8 predicted proteins | sample AshMeaBigSpring_FD_88675 | JGI IMG/M metagenome (GOLD analysis project Ga0114938, IMG submission 88675) | Groundwater microbial communities from Big Spring, Nevada to study Microbial Dark Matter (Phase II) - Ash Meadows Big Spring | ecosystem: Environmental > Aquatic > Deep subsurface >...
AGGGCAATTTCTTGTAATCGAAGGTTTTTTTTGCCAGTAATAGGAAACCAAGCACCTGCTTTTACGGTTTGGTCGTTGGCCACAATTACACACAATCTACCACTTACATAACCCAAACCACCAACAGTGCCACCACAAGGGCAACCACCATGTTCTGCATACATTTCGTAACCTGCAAAACTTCCTATTTCTGTAAAGTTGGTTTGTTCATCTATTAAAAAAGCAATGCGTTCTCTTGCTGTTAGTTTTTGTTTTTCATGTTGTTTTTCAATTGCTTTTTTACCTCCACCTAATTTGATAACATCTACAAGTTGATTGGTTTTGCTTACCAATAGTTTCATCCAATCTTCATTGCGGCTAATTTGTATATTCATAAAACGAACAGTTGTTAGTTTTGTAAAAATAGGTATATACAATTGATTTTGAGGATAAAGTTTGTAGCTTTTATTATGAAAATAGGTTATAACTAAAGGTTGTGAGTATGCTAAAAATGTTTAAAGTGAATTTGTTGATTATATTAAAAAATATTTGTTTTGGTATTGAAACAAACTTAAATCCAATGAGAAAAATTTTATCAATTCTTTTTTTAGCATTTATCTTTTACTCTTGTTCAAAAAAAGAAACCAATCCAATTACACAAACACCCGATTCAAACACGTTTAAAAAGCCTGAAGCCAAACAAAACCCACTTTCAATTAGCCATGCAAGGGAAGTAATTAAGAAATACAAAATAACAAAAGCAGATTTTAAAGGGAATAATGAAATAACGACGTATAGTTCCACCACAAACTATGAAACAGAGTATTATGAAATACCGGATGAAAGTCAATCAGTTTATATAACATACTCTCCAACAGATATTGACCCAGAAACACTACAAATTTTACAACACGATAATTTGGCACATGTATTTAATTTCCCATTTGCCAATGGAGAAGTTTACAGCGAAGCTTCTAGTTTGAACGAAAATACATCTGGATTTTACCAAAATGGAAATATATATGCTTATATACCTATTACTGATAATTATATTGATACATACGTAAACAATATACATCCCACAATTATTGATACGCTGTACCAACCTGTAAACGACCAAGACCCTGTGTTTCTTTATAGTTTAGTTGATGCCGGCTATATTTCACTTACAGAAGCCCAAGAATTAATGCATGAAAATGTAATTAATAGTAATCCTGTAAGCCAAGAACAAGTTTCAGAAAATACGCAAACGCATTTTTTTGGTTCTGTATTTAAGCGACCTAGAGGTTTTGTAAGATATACTGATACAGAACTTGGTCAAAATCAGCCAGTAATGGGTAGTAGGGTTTACACCTTGGTATTTGGTGTGCCTATTTTTACGCATACCAATAATGATGGTTATTTTCAAATTCCATGGCGTTTTCTGGTAGGAACCATTGTTATTACGCAGGCAAGAAATAATAATGTTACTGTTAAGCCTTTAAATCTTGGTTTTTTAGTAGGTAGCATACATGTACATGGTTGGATAGGTAGAGGTAGTTTAGAAAACATAAATATAAACTACACACAACACAACCAAGCAAGGTATTGGGCACATATTTTAAATGGGGTTGCACGGTATAGAAACTTTTGTACTCAAAACGGAATATCTGCTGGCCCCACACATTTAAATATTTGGGCAATTTGGAGCAATAGTTTAGACTGGAATTTAGCACCATTATTAAATTATGTAAACTTATCGAATGCGGTTATTGAAAATTTTGCAAATACTTTGTTAAATACAAATATAGATTTAGCATTAGAGTTACCTAACTTAAGAGCTTTAATGGGCGTTAGAATTTTGCCCGATATGATATTAAGTGCCAGTAAGAATCAGAATGATTATCTTTATTCAGCAACTAAAAACGTATTTAGTTCGGCTATATCGCAAGTGATTTTTCATGAAATGGGGCATGCTAGTCATTTTATAAAAGCAGGTCATGCGTTTTATATGGGGTTAATGGTTAATACTGTTGGTACCACTATAGGTGATTGGTTTAACGGTAAAGATTTAGGGTATGGAACATACGGAAGTTTGTGGAGCGAAAATGTACAAATTGCTGAAAGTTGGGCTGAGTTTATTGGTGATAGAGTTAGCATACAAGTGTACCCAAATGGGTGGAAAAGGGCTGAAGGAAATTTTAGAAGAACAATAACTTTTATCGAAAGCAATAGAACATTTATAAACAACTGGATACCTACAGGAATATTTAATGATTTACAAGATGGGAATATAAGTGTAACGCCTGTGACAAACGACCCAATAAATGAAGGTTGGGATGTAGTTGCTGGAGCAACTACAAACGAACTTTACAATTCACTTGGCCCCAACATCAGAGGAATGGCAGATTTTAAAGAACGCTTTTTGCAATTGTACCCAAGGTTTAATAGAAATGATGTTCAACAAATTTATAATAACCATTAACCATTTATATGTTCAAACTTAAAATTAGGTTTAATAGCTTGCTAATCAAGTTTTTATTTATAGCTAACGCTTTCATCTTTTTTGTAGGATGTAATTATGGTCACCTTGATTCAAAAAATTGGCCGCCAGTAGTTTTAACAGGTAATATAAACACGGAAAAGGAAGTATACAAATTGGGCGATACTTTAATATTTACTTTTCTTGTTCCAGATTCATTACCATCGTTAACAACAACAGGCGAAAAAATAAAAATACATAACTTGAATGAGGCATCTCTATTGTTCAACTTTGATGAATATGATACATTAAATAAAATAAAAAAAATCCTCCCATTAAATACTTCAATTCCTTTGATAGCTTCTATTGGAAGTATAAGAATTGTTAATAAAACTTATTTTATTGCTGACTTTGATAAAAGCAATAAACCTTTTGGTTTGAAGTTTCAAATTGTACTTAATAAAAGAGGGTTGTTTTCTGTATATAATGGAGATATTAGAGATTTTATTGCTAACAATAGCTCTTACAAAGCAGGTTTGTTTTTTAATCTAAATACTGCATCAAAGAATATCCACCTTCTTAATAAGCATTTTCCCGACATGGTTGACAATAACTCAATGTCAAATTTTTTCTATGCATTTTATGTGCAGTAATAACCTATTTGTAAATTTCATAGCCCTTTTTAAAAACTAAGAGGGCTATGTTTTTTTTAAAAAATTAAATTAAGAAAGCATTTGTGCGTCTGTAAATTGCTAGACATAATAATTTGAAAGATGGAAATTAAATGTAACACCAGTTGTTAATACTGAAATAAACGATGACAATGTTGCAGGTGCCAAGGTTAATGAATTGTATAATACTTTAGGCTCAAATGTAAGAGGTATGGCAGATTTTAAAGAACGCTTTTTGCAATTGTACCCAAGGTTTAATAGAAGTGATGTACAGAATGTGTATAATGGAAATCAATAAAAAATTTACCTAAATATTGCCTAAGCCATATGATTGCCTTAATTTTTTAATTTGGTTTAAAATATTATTATATGAATGCTATTGTGAATAGAATACAATTTATATTCTTGCTGGTTTGTTTATTTAGTTTCCATTTTGTGTTTGCTCAAAAAAATCAAAACAAGAAAGTTTCTGCTTTTGTTGAAATGCCTTTTTACAATTTTATATCAGCAAAATATAACAACACAAGAATTAATAAGAATGGATTTGGAGGCCTTGAGTTAGGACTGAAAATTTATTCAAAGAAAAATTCTTTTATTACTGGAAGTTTGGGTTTTAAAACCAATCAAATAAACATAAATATCCATCCGAGATATATCAATGAGAGTAGCAGAATTTTATTTGGATACATGACTGTAGCTAACAATCATTCAATAAATAAATTAAAATTTAGTTACGGTATTTCGTTAAACAACATAAATTACACTAATAACTATTATGATGCAAATAATAATCTGATACAGCAAAGTGAAGATGCTAAGTTGATAGGATTAAATTGTATGGTAGGTTATGCAATTTTAGAACCATTAGACGTAGGTGTAAGTTTTCAATCAGGCTTAGGTGGAATTTCTAGAAAAAACAATATCAATAATTTTACTGCAATTTCATTACGAGTAAGATATTCTTTTAAATTGTAAAAGTAGTATATAACTATTTGTGCCGCCACCAACGAATTGTATAATACTTTAGGCCCAAACATTAGAGGTATGGCAGATTTTAAAGAACGCTTTTTACAATTGTACCCAAGGTTTAATAGAACTGACGTTCAATTAATTTATAATAATCATAACTAACTTCTATGTCAATTGATATAAAAACAATATTTACTTTAATTAGGATTTTTGCCATAGTTATTTTATTATTATTTTCTTTTGGATGTAATTATAGTAATTCAGACTCGAAAAACTGGCCACCCATTACTTTAGTAGGCACACTAAATGTTGAGAAGGAAGTATATAAATTAGGTGATACCTTGGTGTTTAGTTTTATTGTTCCTGACTCTTTACCCTCGTTAACAACTTTAGGCGAAAAAGTTAAAATACACAGTTTAAATGAGGCTTCTTTATGGTTTTATCTTAGTGAATTTGATACATTAAATAAAAAAATTTTACAAATAACGAATGTTATTCCTGTAAATGCAATAAGTGGAAATATACAAATGCGTAACAATACCTATTTTATTGGTGATTTTGATGTAAGAAATAAACCCTTTGCTTTATCATTTGCAATCATACTTAATAAAAGGGGGTTATTTTCAATTCAAAATGGCGATATCAGAAATTTTATTGCAAACGACGGACAATATAAAGCAGGTTTATTCTTTAAATTAAACACAGTTACAAAAAATATTCATTTAGTCAATAAACATTTCCCTCAAATAGTGGATAGTAATTTAGATTTGAATTTTTTCTATGCATTTTATGTGAAGTAATAATCTATTTGTAAATTTCATAGCCCTTTTTAAAAACTAAGAGGGCTATGTTTTTCTTTAAAAAATTAAATTAAGAAAGCATTTGAGCATTTGTAAATTGCTAGACATAATAATTTGAAAGATGGAAATTAAATGTAACATCTGTAGTTAATACTGAAATAAACGATGACAATGTTGTAGGTGCCACGGTTAATGAATTGTATAATACTTTAGGCTCAAATGTAAGAGGTATGGCAGATTTTAAAGAACGCTTTTTGTAATTACACCTAAGAGTTAAAAGGCTGGAGAAAGAAAAATAATTGAAAACAAGTAAACTTATCAATACGGATAATGATTTTAATATTTAATGTTTTGTTTTATAGTAAATTTTTGAATAAAAATGAACCAAACAATGAGAATAAAAATGCTTATTTTTTTAATATGCACTTTTGTTGTTAAGCAAATAGCATTTGCACAAGATTACAGATTTAAAAAAACTCAATTTTACACAACAATTTCTAATTATAGTTTTATAAGTACGAAAAGTAAAAATGAGACTTCAATTAATACTTCTGGTTTTTTAGGATTCGATTTCGGGTTAATAAAATATTATAACAAAAATAATTATTTAAACATTGGTATAGGTATTAAAAGTAACCGACAATTTCCTTTTGTTGCAAATTTTGTTGTATTAAGATCTTTCGATACCAATATCAATACAAATTTTTTTGCTTCATTTTCAAATCATCATGTGTGCAAAAAATTCTCTTGGGGTTATGGTATAACATTAAATAAATTCAGACAATCTACAGGACTTGCGAATTCTTTTGGTGTACCTGACTCTGCTACATTCAAAGAGGGTTTGTTAAGCGGTCTATTAGTTGATGGAAAGTATTTTATAAATAAGCATTTTAATGTGGGTGTAAATTTTCAGACTTCATTTATCAACTTGCGAAAAACAAATGAAGTAAATTATGGTCACCAACTAAATTTTTGCGTTACGCACATTTTTGGTTTTAAAAAAAAGAAGAATCACAAAAAAGATTGGTTGTTTAATTTATATAAACCATAAAGACGCTAATTCATTTTTTAAAATATCCCTAGTTGCAATTATTTTACTCATTCTTCATTCAAATTTCATCCAATCTTCATTGTTGCTAATTTGTACATTTTGTAGTAAAACATCTATCTTAAAGTAATCGAAATTGTGAATGTGTTTTTTATAAACTGAACTTAATATATTTACCACTCGAAAAACTAAGCTATCTATTATAATTAACGTTTATGAGTGGACATGGCCCATCAGTAAAAGTAAAACCGGGTTTTATAATTACCATTATTATTCTTGTATTTGCGTTGTCTTTGTATGGTTTTCATCACCATTTAGGCGAACAGTTTAATGTGTGGGGTGCTATTTATGCAACCATTTGTTTTTTCCTCATGCATCACGTAAGTCCAATTCCTGAAGATGCACCTATTTTAATAGCCCAATATTTAGCAGCATTATTATTAGGATTGGGTGTAATGAATTTGGTGTGGGAATATTTTTACAAAGGCTATATTCTGAATAAAATAAAATTTCAGTATAAAAACCATGTAGTTATTTTTAATTTAAATGTAATTGGTAGAAAAATTTGTCATGATTTGCTATCAAAAGGGTACAAAGTAGTAGTTGTTGAGGTAGATAGTGATAATCACCATGTTGAAGATGTTAAAAAAAGAGGTGGCATCGTTTTAAAGTCTTCCTCTAGAGATCCTAAAACATTAGAAGATTGTGGCTTAATCAATGCAAAAACTTGCATTTTAGCAGGTGATAATGATTCTAAAAATATTGAATTAGCAAAAAGAATTACTGCCTTTACCATTCAGCATAAAAATTATGTTGAAGATAAAAGCTTAAAAATTATCATCAACGTAAGTAGTGAAAGTAATGTAAGCTTGATGAAAGATTATTTTGATATTCATAATCAAGATGAGCACTACGATTTAGAAACCATTAATTTACCAGAAATTACTGCAAAACATATTTTTGATCAATTTCCCCCACATCAATACATCAACATTGAAAAAGACGAAGAGCAAGCTATTGCCATTATTGGTTACAATGCAACTGCTCATCAGTTTTTATTAGAAAATCTTATTTTAAGTCATTATCCAAATCTTCAAAATTTAAAGGTTTATTTAGTAGATAAAGATGCAGAAACGCATTTCGCTGATTTTACATTCAAGCATCCTTATTACCACGATTATTTAGAAATAATACCAGTAAAGCTTTTAAATGAAACCTTCTTCGCCAATTTTGCATGGAGCAAAAAACATATTGAGCAACTGAGTCAAGTTAAAATTGCTTATTTATTTGGTAATGATGATGCTGAATTAATGAATACAGCAGCCAACTTCAGACAGTTTTTATATTCACAAACATTATCGGTTTCTCAAGTTCCTTTGGTTATTTGTATGCCAGAAAACGATGGTATCATCGACTTATTAAATACCCAAAACAATCAAAGAGAAAATGTTTCAACTGTTTTTCAAAAAAGTTTAAACATTCATCAAGTAAAAACCTTTACAGATACTTGCAATTCAAATACCATTGAGCAAAATGAATTAAACGACAGTTTGGCTAGAATTATTAATTATTTCTATTCTATCAAATACGAATTTGCAGGTATTTTATCGAAAGAGTTTGGTGTTTCTAATGCTGAAAATGTAGTAAAAACACTTGAGACCGAATTACTTCAGTTGCCCATTAAAAAAACAAGTATTACAGAAAATGAAATTGATAAGCATGTAATTGGTATTTTGGTAGATCAATTAAATATTCCCTCTTTTAAACTTAACAAGCATTTAAGTATTGATAAACGTTGGAATGCTTTAAATCATCGTAAGAAAGATAGTAATCGTTTTGCAGCAAGAAATATTTCTGTAAAAATTACGAGCATGAAAAATATCGGTTGTTGGCCATTAAGCTATGAAAATATAAAACTATACTATCCAAAATTAGCAAGTATGGAACACAAACGTTGGATGGCAGAAAAAATGGTTTTCAACTTTAAATATGGAAGTTTTGGAGAAGATAAATCGCAAAAGCAATTATTAAAAGAGGTGCTAAAAATTCATGATCAGTTAATTCCTTATGAACGATTAACAGCCATTGAAAAAGAAAAAGATTTAAATCTGTTCATGCTATTGATTTTACTACATGCTGTTAAACCCAATCATGCGTAACTATGCAGTTCGAAAAAGACATATTTATAAGCTATGCTCATATAGATGATGAATCGCTGATAGAAACTCAGAAGGGTTGGGTAAGCGATTTTCATAGAGCATTAGAAATTAGATTGGCACAATTACTTGGTCGTAGACCAGTCATTTGGAGAGATCCATCTTTGCAAGGCAACCATTTGTTTGATAAGCAAATTGTAGATCAGTTTAGTAAGGTGGCCATTGTAATTTCTATTCTAACACCACGTTATGTAAAAAGCGAATGGTGTGTAAGAGAGGTAAACGAATTTTATGATGCATGTCAAAAAAATATTGGATTTAGTGTAAACAATAAAGCTAGAATATTTAAAATTATTAAAACACCTGTTCGTGTTGATTTGCACCCAACCGTAATTCAAAACATTTTAGGATACGAATTTTATACAAGTGATGCAGCAACAGGTAGGGTAAAAGAATTTGCCCAAATGTTTGGTCAGCAAACAGATATGAGTTATTGGGAAAAATTAGATGATGTTGCCAATGATATTTGCTCATTTTTAGAAAGTTTAGAAGGTAGTTCGGCAGCACCATCAAATCATGTAAATGTGCAGCCTGTTACCACAACAGCAACTATAATTAATACACCAAAACAAGTTAATCAAACCAAAAAAATATATTTAGCTGAAAGCAGTTACGATACTTTAGAATTTAGAGATAGCTTAAAAAGAGAGTTATTAGATTATGGTTATCAAATAATTCCTGATAAACAATTGCCATTAATTGGTCCAGTTTTATCCGAACAATTACCCAATTACTTAAATGAGGCTCATCTTTCTGTGCATTTGGTTGGAGAAAATTATGGTGTTGTGCCAGAAGGTGCTAAAAAATCGATTGTAGAAATACAAAACGATATTGCTAGCAGTTTTAGTGCTTCTAATAATTTACAACGTTTAATTTGGATTCCTGAAAATGTAGAACCAGTTGATGAACGGCAAGCTCTTTTTCTAGAAAACTTAAAGACAGGCAAAGCCGGCATTTTAGGAGCCGATCTTGTACAAAGTTCGTTAGAAGACTTTAAAAGTGTGATGATGGATACGCTTAAGCGTATGGAAGAAAAAGAGAAAAAAGCAGCAACTACAATTGATACACTCGTTGATAACGACTTATTATCTACCAATAGCGGCTCTAAATTGGTGTATTTAATTTGTGATTTATCAGATATAGATGCCATACAACCATTAGAAGATTTTTTATTTAATAATGGCTACGAAGTAGTAATACCCATTTTTGATGGCGATGAATCGCAAATAAGAGAAGACCATACCGAAAATCTAAAAAATTGTAATGCATGCATTATATTCTTTGGCAATGCAAATGAATTATGGTTACGAAGTAAGATGAGAGATTTCATGAAAATTAGTGGATATGGAAGAACACAACCATTAAATGCCAAAGCAGTGTATGTAGCAGCACCAACTACCGCTTCAAAAGCTAGGTTTAGAACTTTAGAGGCGGAAGTAATTAATGCTATGGATGCATTACCAGTTGATAAATTAAAAAGCTTTTTGCAAAAAATATAATCGCTACAGATGGTACAAGAAGAAACAATCCACTTCAATCCGTTTCCAGGGCTAAGAGCCTTTGAGGAAGAGGAAGACGTACTTTTCTTTGGACGAGAAAAGCAGGTAGATGAGTTATTGAAAAAATTGAGAACCAGTAGATTCTTAGTTGTAATTGGCTCATCTGGTAGCGGTAAATCGTCTTTGGTAAAATCTGGATTAATTCCTGCCTTATATAGTGGGTTAATGGCTGGTGCAGGCAGTAATTGGAGAATGTGTACGTTTCGTCCCGGTAACGATCCTGTAGGAAATATGGCAAAAGCTTTAAGCGAAAATGGTGTTTTGTATCATCAACAAACAGAAGCTGATGTACAAACCTATAGTGCTATTAATGAAAGTATTTTACGTAGAAGTAATTTAGGATTAATAGAAGCTTATCGTCAATCAGGCATCGATCCAAAAAATAAACTCTTAGTATTAGTAGATCAGTTTGAAGAAATTTTTAGATTTAGCAGATACGAAAAAGAAAATAAAGAAGGAAAAAGAGATGCTGTAGCATTCATTAATTTATTGCTAAAAGCCACAGAACAAAAAGAATTACCTATTTATGTGGTATTTACCATGAGAAGTGATTTCTTGGGTGATTGTACCGAATTTAGAGGATTGCCAGAAGCCATTAATGAAGGGCAATATTTAGTACCAAGAATGACGAGAGAAGAAAGGAGAGATGCCATAACTGGTCCTGTTGCTGTTGGTGGTGCAGAAATTGCTCCTCGATTATTAAATCAATTATTAAACGATGTTGGTGATAATCCAGACCAGCTACCCATTTTGCAACATGCCTTAATGCGTACTTGGGATATTTATAAGAAAAAAAATGCAGACGAAAGACCACTTGATTTAGAAGATTATGAAGAAGTAGGCACTATGAGTCATGCCTTATCTCAACATGCAGAAGAAGCTTATGCAGAGTTAGAAACCGATAAGGAAAGACAAATTTGCGAAAGTTTATTTAAAGCATTAACTGATAAAGGAAGTGATGCAAGAGGAATTAGAAGACCAAGACGTTTGTCTGAAATTTGTGAACTTTCTGGAGCAAATATTGAAGAAGTTAAAGCCATTATTGAAATTTTTAGAAAAAAAGGACGTGGATTTTTAATGCCTCCTGTTGGCGTTGAATTATTACCATCTACCATTATTGATATTTCTCATGAAAGTATCATGAGGGTTTGGGAAAGATTGATGGATTGGGTAGATGAAGAAAATCAATCGGCAGAAGTGTATTTGCGTTTGTGTGAAGCAGCTAATTTATATGAATCTGGAAAAGGAAGTTTATGGAGAGATCCTGAATTGCAGCTTGCTTGGAAATGGAAAGAAGAAAACAATCCGAATGCTACTTGGGCTAGCCGCTACAACGATTATTTTGATAAGGCTATTCTGTTTTTAGAACATAGTAAAAAACAATCAGAGCTACAATTATTGCATAAAGAGTTGATGCAAAAAAGGCGTTTAAAAAGAGCTAAAATTGTAGCCATTGTTATTGCCCTTATTGCATTGATTGCGTTTTTATTGGCTATTAATTCATTCCGTCAAAAAACAATTGCAGACAAGCAAAAGCAAATTGCTGTTTTAAAAAGTGCTGAAGCATTAAAACAACAAAAAATAGCACAACAGCAAACTAAAATAGCTGTACAAAAAGGTCAAGAAGCTTTAGAGCAAAAAATGGCAGCAGAAGCTAGTAAAAACGAAGCATTAGCTCAAAAAGCAATTGCAGAAAAACAGCGAATTAAAGCACAAGAAAGTGAGCAACGAGCCAAAATGCAAGAAGCCATTGCTAAAAGTGAAAAAGAAAGAGCTGAGAAACAAAAAATTATTGCAGAAGAAAATGCTGAGATTGCTAGACAACAAACTGCTATTGCTAAAGAATTGAAAGAAAGAGCAGAAGCAAATGAACGTGTAGCCATTCAACAAAAAGAACTATCCAATAAATTAAAAGATTTAGCTGAAAGTAGAAACTTAGCCAACCAAGCCATTTTGTTGTTAAACGAAAGTAAAGCAACCGATAGTAAAAAATTAGCATTAGATGCTTATGAATTGAATGAAAAAAATGAAGGACCAAAACAAAATAGTGAGGTATATGCTGCTTTAAGTTTTAACTGGAATAAAAGTATCAATTATACCAATCAGGCTTTGTACCACCAATATCCTGTAAAGTGTATGGTGTTTAAACCGAAATCGAATATTTTATTTACAACCGATGAATCTGGTTTAATTTATACGTCTAAAGCTGAAAACGGAGTTGTTCAACCCATTTCTAAAATCAATATCAAACAAGATATACGAAGCATTGCTGTTTCTCCCGATGGTAACAAATTATTGGTAGCAACTGCAATGGGGAAAGCATTTATTTACACCATAAATACCAATAATACTTTATTAGAAATTGGCAGTTTTGCTTTTGCAGGTATTGCAACCAAAGCTTTATTTGTAAACAATAATTATCTTTTTGTATTAAGCAACAAAGAAATTAAACGTGTGAAAATAGAAACCAATAATGCATTGGTTTTAGAAACATCTATTGCTGCCGACCAAATGAATGCGATTGCATTGACTAAAGCTGGTAAAATTTATGCGGCATTTAGTAATAAAATACTCGTATACAATACTTGGAACGATGTTTTGGTAAATACAGCACAGTCGTATGAACTTGCTTCAAAAATTACAAGTTTATCTATTGATGAATCTGAAAATTATATTGCCGCAGGAACTTATGATGGTGGTGTGTGGGTTAAAGATTTAAAATCGAATAAGCAGCCATTTAGTCAAAATATCCATAAATCAATGGTAAACGATCTTAAATTTCATACTATACCTAGTGGAAATTTGCAGCTAGCAACAGCAGGAGCAGACCAAACAGTACAGTTGATAGATGTTAAAGCTGCTACCAATAAAATTAAAGAAGATATTCTAGTTTTAAGAGGACATAGCAAATGGGTGTATCAAACTGTTTACAGTGCTGATGGAGCTTTTGTATACAGTAGTAGTGAAGATAAACGAATATTTGGTTGGCATACTTCTACAAATGGTTTGTATAAAACCTTAAACCGTTAATCAATATGTTAAGGAAATTATTTATAGCAATCACATTATTTATAAGCCTTCAATCTTCTGCTCAATTGATTTGTGCTACGAACTCAATTGCAGAAGCAGAGGCGTTTTATAACATTGGTAGATTTAGAGAATGTATCAACATTTTGCAAAATTGTATGGCTAAAAACAGTTTTGCATACAGTGAAAAATTAGATGCTCATCGTTTATTATCGATGAGTTATTTGGCCATCGACTCGGTTGAACGTGCAGAAAGTAACATTCAACAATTATTGCAAATTAGAGACGATTATTCTGCCGATACAAGAGATCCTGAACGTTTTAAAACTACGCTTGAAAAAGTAAGGGCATTAATGAGGGTAAATCTAGTATCATCAGTTTCAAAAAAGGCGGAAGATATTCGAAAAGCACCTGCAACCATTATTGTAGTTACCCAACAAGAAATTATACAAAGAGGGTATTTAGATTTGGTAGAATTGATTCAAGATTTACCAGGTTTTGAGGTAGCTAATGGATATGGTGTAAATTATACTACCATTTACCAAAGAGGATTAAGAACCTCAACAACAGAAAAAACGCTTTTATTAATAGATGGAGTAGAAGAAAATGATTTATGGAGTAATACGGCCGATTTATCTCGTCAATACCCATTAACCAATATCAAAAGAGTTGAAGTAATTTATGGTCCAGCGTCTACTATGTATGGTAGTAATGCATTTACAGGAGTCATAAATATCATTACTAAAGAACCAGAAGAAATTGCAAAAGTAGGAAGAAATTTTGGGGTTAATATTAGTGGCGGCTATGGTAGTTTCAATACAAGATATGCAGACGTAACTACTGCATACAAAAAAGATTTGTTTGCTGTTTCGGTAAATGCAAGATTTTACGAAAGTGATAGACATGATTTATCGTCTCAGCGGTTTTTCGATTATGATCCTGCTGTTTATGATGGCAT
>Ga0114938_1001919_pt1 | contig 13683 bp, 10 predicted proteins | sample AshMeaBigSpring_FD_88675 | JGI IMG/M metagenome (GOLD analysis project Ga0114938, IMG submission 88675) | Groundwater microbial communities from Big Spring, Nevada to study Microbial Dark Matter (Phase II) - Ash Meadows Big Spring | ecosystem: Environmental > Aquatic > Deep subsurface >...
GCGGGGACTAGCCGAAGTTGATGCCTTGGGCGAGAGGAAGGTCGTCGCCCCAGTTGATGGTGCAGGTCTGGCGTCGCATGTAGGTCTTCCAGGAGTCGGAACCGGCTTCTCTACCTCCTCCGGTCTCCTTCTCGCCGCCGAATGCTCCACCGATCTCGGCGCCCGAGGTTCCGATGTTGACGTTGGCGATCCCGCAGTCGCTGCCCAGCGCAGACAAGAACCGTTCCGCTGACCGCATCGACTCGGTGAAAATGCCGGAAGAGAGGCCTTGGCGGACGCCGTTGTGCACCGCCATCGCTTCTTCCAGGTCAGTCACCGTGATGAAATACAAGATCGGCGCGAATGTCTCTTCTTGCACGATCGGCGCCTGGGATCCGATCCGAATGATGGTGGGTTGCACGAAATTGCCTGATCCTTCGATAGCGGCGCCGCCACTGAGCACTTCCCCACCTTGTGACTTGGCCACCTCGACCGCCGCCACCATGTCCTTGACTGCGCCCTGGTCGATCAGGGGACCCATCAGGGTGCCTGCCACCAGCGGATCGCCCACCTGCACCTGGCTGTAAGCGGCTGACAACCGGTTCGCCATCTCGTCCGCCACCGCCTCGTGCACAATCAGCCGTCGCAGCGAAGTGCACCGTTGTCCAGCGGTCCCTACCGCCGCAAACAGTGCGGCCCGGGTGGCCAGCTCGAGATCGGCATCGTTCATCACCACAATCGCGTTGTTGCCGCCCAGCTCCAGGATGGAACGGCCCAAGCGCTTGCCAACCGCCATCGCCACCTTTTCTCCAACCGCGCATGAGCCGGTGGCCGAGATCAGAGGAACCCGGCGATCGTTGATGAGGCGGTCACCCACTTCGCTGCCAGAGCCAACCACTAAGTTGAAGACTCCTTCGAATCCGGTGCCCCCCATTACCTCAGCCGTGATGTTGGTGACCGCCACTGCTGCCAGCGGGGTGAAGCTAGAAGGCTTCCAGATCACGGTGTCGCCGCACACTGCCGCGATCAACGCATTCCACGCCCACACTGCAACCGGGAAGTTGAAAGCGGTGATCACTCCCACCGGTCCCAGCGGGTGCCACTGCTCGTACATGCGGTGGCGGGGTCGTTCCGAGGCCATGGTTAGCCCATACAGTTGCCGCGACAGGCCAACCGCGAAGTCGGCCATGTCGATCATCTCCTGAACCTCCCCTTCGGCCTCGGCCAGGATCTTGCCGTTCTCGGCCGCCACCAGCCTGGCCAAGTCCCCTTTGCGGTCCCGCACAGCGTTGCCGATCTGACGCACGTATTCCCCACGCTGCGGCGCCGGCAGCATCCGCCAGCGGTTGAACGTCTCCAACGCTGAGGCGAGCACAGTTTCGTACTCCTCGACGGTTGCCCTGCGCACACTCGCCAGCTCGCGGTTATCGGTGGGATTGAGACTCTCTAGCTCTCCGCCCATGCCGGCCAGCCAGCCACCGGCGTACACGCCAGATGGCTTGGATCCGATACCGAGCGCCCCCAGGACATGGTTCATACGCACCTCCAACGCTCAAGGCTACTGCTGCGGCGACCTACCGACCTCCCCGTGTGCATGCACTAGCCCGGGATGGAAGATTCCTCGGTGGGGAGTTCGCTCAGCCGGCGATCCTTCCGGGGCAAGGCCGGCGGCCTGGCAGGAGGTTGGGCCGGCAAAGAGCGGGACGCGAATTCAGGAACCCGAGCGGGGGCGACCAGCGTCTCCTCCAGCACCACCAACTCGATGCCCCCCACTACGTCTGAGATCAGGTTGTAGGCGACTGCCGCCAAAGTGGTAAGGCCGGTTAGGAACAAAGTGGCGACAATGGCGAGGAAGGTCACAATCCGGAAGTACTTAGCCCCGTCGAAGACGACCGCCGGACCTCCAACGCTCTCGACTAAGTCGGCAAACTTGTCAAGCGACCCGGCATTGGTGAGCAGCGACCATGCCACCACCAGGCCCAGCACCGCAGACAGCATGACGATGCTCCAGAACATGATGGATACTTTGAGCACTGTCCACGGGTCGATCTTGCGAATCACCCGCCGAACTCTGCGGACTGCCATTTACCTTCCCTCTGACTCGCGAAATCCTACTCTGGAATGCAGGTTTCTCATGATGCATCTTCTTCGGGCGGCACCAGGGCGAATCCGGCGAGCTTGGCCCCGCTGGATAGGTTCATGACCTTGACCCCAGACGCCGCCCGTTTCTGCAGACTGATGGAGTCAACGCCGGTTCTGATCACGATACCGTCAGTCGAGGTAACGAAGATCTCGGATCCTTTGCTGACCGCCCTGGCCGCAACCAACTGACCACGGGCCGGCGTCACTTTGAGTCCCCTGACCCCCATCCCTCCCCGATGTTGGCGAGGGAACTCACTGATGCGGGTCCGCTTGCCATACCCACCAGCCGAGAGCAACAACACTTCTTTGCCTTCCACATCGCAGGCGGCCGAAACCACCATGTCGCTGCCCTTGAGCTTGATCCCCCGCACCCCTTGGGTGCCGCGCCCCATCGGACGGATCTCCTTTTCCGAGAACTTGATCCCCTGACCCTGGGCGGTGAAAATCAAAAGGTCATTCTCGCCATTGCTGGTGCGTACCGAAACTACCTCGTCGTCATCGCCCAACTTGATTGCAATCAGGCTGGTTTGGCGCGATTCGTACTCGGAGAATTTAGTCTTCTTCACCTGCCCCAGCTTGCTGACCATCACTAGGAAGCGGAAGCTCTCATAGTCGCGGGTATCGATGATGGCTTCGATACGCTCGTCCGGTTGCAACGCCAGCACGCTGTGGACCAGTACTCCTTTCGCAGTACGTTCCTTGCGAGGAATCTCGTGAGCCTTGATCCGATAGACCTTGCCTCGGTTGGTGAAGAAGAGAAGGATGGCGTGGGCCGAGGTGTGCAGCACCTTGGAAATGACATCGTCCTCCTTGACCTGGGCGCCTCGCACTCCCCGACCCCCCCGACTTTGGGTGCGGTAGGTGCTGGCCAGCACCGATTTCACGTAACCGCCTTGGCTGACGGTTACCACTACTTCCTCGTCTGCGATCAGGTCTTCTAACGAGAGCTCCGCCTCGTCCGGAATGATCCTGGTCCGGCGGGGATCGGCAAAGCGCCGCTTGACCTCACCCAACTCGTCTGCGATCAGGCGGCGGCGCTTGGACGGGCTCTTCAGGAGATCGTTGAGAGCCTTGATGGACTTCTGCAGTTCGGCCAGCTCCTGGTGCAGCTTGCTGGTTTCGAGTGCGGTCAACCGCTTGAGCGCCATGTCGAGAATGTGATTGGCCTGGATCTCGCTGAGTCCAAAAGACTCGATGAGAGCCGCACGAGCAGCCTCGGTGTCTGCCGATCGCTTGATCGTCTCCACCACTTCATCGATTCGATCCAACGCCAGCAGCAAACCCTTGACGATGTGCTCGCGAGCTTTGGCCTTCTCCAACCGGAACTTGGTGCGCCGCTCCACCACCGCCATGGCGTGGTCGACGTAGTGGCCGATCAACTGAGCCAGGTTGAGCGTGCGGGGGACGCCATCCACCAGCGCTACCACATTCACTCCGAACACATCTTGCAGCGGGGTGAGTTTGAACAGCTGGTTCAACACCACCTGTGGCACCGCGTCTCGCTTCAACTCGACTACCAGCCGAGTCCCCACCCGATCACTCGATTCGTCGCGCACATCTGCGATCCCGGCTACCTTCTTGTCCGTCACCAGCTCCCCAATCAGGCCCGCCACCCGATCTCGACTCACCTGGAAGGGCAGCTCGGTAATCACGATGGCGGTACGCCCCGGTCGGATCTCCATCACCTCGGTGACCGCCCGCATCTTGACTGAACCCCGGCCAGTGCGAAGCGCGTCCTTCATGCCTTGATTGGCAAGGATGAATGCTCCTGTCGGGAAATCGGGGCCCTTCACGAAACGCATCAGCTGGTCGGGACCTGACTCAGGATTCTCCAGGTAATAGGTGACGGCGTCGATCACCTCGCCCAGGTTGTGGGGTGGGATGTTGGTGGCCATCCCCACCGCGATTCCGGTCGAGCCGTTCACCAACAGGTTGGGGAAGCGAGCCGGAAGCACCACCGGTTCTTGGTACTCGCCCGAGTAGTTGGGAATGAAATCGACGGTTCCCTCGTCGATCCCCTCCAGCATGTGTGCCGCCAACTGCTCCAACCGGCACTCGGTGTATCGCATGGCGGCCGGCGGGTCGTCAACCGTTCCGAAGTTGCCCTGCGGTTCCACCAGCTGATAGCGGGATGAGAAGTTCTGGCCCATCCGCACCAAGGCTTCATAGATGGGATCGTTGCCGTGAGGGTGGAAGCGGCCCATTACATCTCCCACCACCCGGGAGCTCTTCTTGAAAGGACCTCCTGCCCGGAACCCGCCATCTTCCATGGCATACAGGATCCGCCGCTGGACCGGCTTGAGGCCGTCCCTCACATCCGGCAACGCCCGCGCCACGATCACACTCATGGCGTACTCGAGGAATGAGTTGGAAACCTCTTCTTCGATGACCACCCCGCTGATGGGTGCCGGTTCCGCCGCCGGGGGAGGTGGAGTGGGGGGTCCTTTCCTTGCCATCAGAAGTCCAGGAATCGCACTTCCTTGGCGTAGCGCTGGATGAACTTGCGGCGGGATTCCACGTCGTCGCCCATCAGCACGCCAAATCGATCCATTGCGATCCCCTCGTCATCGATCTCGATCTTGTTGAGCACACGTCGAGTTGGGTCCATAGTGGTGTCCCACAATTCGGTCGCGTTCATCTCGCCCAGCCCCTTGAACCGGCTGATCATCGCCTTGCGGTTGCCCCGGGCTTTGGTGTAGGCGTCGAGGGCGGCATCGTCACGTAGATACTCGGCATCCTTGCCGGTGCCCACCCGAAAAAGGGGCGGCTGGGCAATGTAGACGTGACCTTCGTCAACCAGTTGCTGCATGTGCCGGAACAAGAAGGTGAGCAGCAGCGTGCGGATGTGGGCCCCGTCGACATCGGCATCTGTCAGCAAGATGATCTTGTGATAACGAGCTTTGCCGATGTCGAACTCGTCTCCGATGTTGGTGCCGATCGCCGAGATCAGGGCCTGGATTTCCTTGTTCTCCAGAACTTTGGTGAGACGTGCCTTTTCAACATTGATGATCTTGCCGCGGATCGGAAGGATCGCCTGGTAGCGGCTATCCCGAGCCTGCTTGGCGGGACCAGCCGCCGAATCTCCCTCGACAATGAACAGCTCGCATTCGGAGGCATCCCGCGAAGAACAGTCGGAGAGCTTGCCGGGAAGGCCCCCGGATTCGAGCAGGCTCTTGCGCCGAGTCAGCTCGCGGGCTTGGCGGGCCGCCACCCTTGCCCGCGCCGCCAGCAGGCATTTCTCGACGATTGCGCGGCCCTCACCGGGATGCTTCTCGAGCCATTCCGGCAGCGCTTTGTTGATAGCGACCTCAACGAAGGAGCGGATTTCTGTGTTGCCCAGCTTGGTCTTGGTCTGGCCCTCGAACTGAGGTTGCCGCACCCGGACCGAGACCACCGCGGTGAGGCCCTCACGCACGTCCTCTCCTTGCAGACCCACTTCGGTCTCCTTCTCCTTGAGGAGACCTTTGGATTTGGCGAAGTCGTTGATGGCTCGGGTGAGCGCCTTGCGGAAGCCTTCCTCGTGAGTACCCCCCTCGTGGGTGTTGATGTTGTTGGCGAAGGTGAGCACAGTCTCGGCATACTCAACGTTCCACTGCATCGCCAAATCCAGCTCAGCCTCCTTTCCCTTTTCGGCGATGTCGATGATGTGGGGATGAATCGGGTCGCGGTGGGAGTTCAGGTGCTTGACAAAGTCGACGATCCCCCCGCTGTAGTGGAGACGAACCGGCTCCTGGCTGGCGTCGCGTTCGTCGGTCAGGACTATCTCGAGTCCTCGGTTCAAGAAAGCCAGCTCTCGCATTCGCGCTAGCACTGTCTCGAAGGAATAGGTGATCTCGTCCTCGAAGATCTCGGGGTCGTGCCAATAGCTGATGGTGGTGCCGGTGCGCTTGGCTTCTTTCCCCATCTTGACTTTGCCGAGCGATTTGCCGCGGGCGAAAGATTGAGTCCAGCGATGCCCGTCGCGCACAACTTCGACGTCGAGCTGCCGGGAGAGAGCATTGACTACCGACACTCCTACCCCGTGCAGGCCTCCCGAGACGGTGTAAGCCCCAGAATCGAACTTGCCGCCGGCGTGCAGGGTGGTGAGCACGGTGGTCAGCGCGGATTCCTTGGTCTTGGCGTGAGTGTCCACCGGAATCCCACGTCCGTTGTCGGTTACCCGAACTCCCCCATCCGCCATCAGAAAGATCTCGATGCGAGTGGCGTGGCCAGCCATGGCTTCGTCGACCGAGTTGTCGACCACTTCCCACAGCAGGTGGTGAAGCCCGCGGGGTCCGGTTGATCCGATGTACATGGCAGGCCGCCGCCTCACCGCTTCCAGGCCCTCCAACACCGTGATTTGACTGGCGTCATACACGCCGGTCGACCCATCCGCGCGACCACCATCTCGGGCGCGGCGGGTCTGGGGAGTCTTGGATCTGGGCATGTTTATCGGGCCCGAAATAGGGTCGAAAAATGGTCCACTCGGGCAAGCTGGATTCTACCGCCTACCAGTGACAGCTCAACAGATTTCCCGTGCAACAACCGGCTATCCACCACCTCCAGCCAGATTGTCAACATGGTTGTTCACAATCTGTGGAAGCTGCGTCAGCGATGAGAGGAGACACGGATGGTGACCCCTGTCACCACCCGCTTCCCAAGGCCGCGTTCGAGCTGGGTAAGTAGTTCCCCCACCCGATAGCGGAGCCGGCTGGCAGTAGGTCCGTCAGGGACTTCGACCACCAATTTGCCATCCCTGAGTTGGACTGGATCGCTCCCCGCCCAGCTGGGACCGGCCAACTGGTTCCAATCGCTGACCAGCCGGGCCACGCTCGGCGAGGATGCCATTCCGAAAGCATCCAGCAACCGGGCCAGGTCGGGTCCGATCGGGCCTAACTCTCGACCCAAACCAGCTCACCTCCCTCCACCCGAGCGCGAGCGCCGGGCAAAGCAAACTCAGGTTGGTGGGTACCAGTGACGATCACCTGCGCCCCCGGAAGTCTTTCCATTACTGCCTTGACTCGTTGTGAATCCAGCTCCGAGAATACGTCGTCCAAGAGCAGGATGGGTGGTTCTCCGTAGCGTGCCTGGAGGGCGTCGAAAGCAGCCATGCGAAGGGCGAGCACGATGCTGCGTTGCTCGCCTTGGCTGGCATGGGTGCGGGCCGGGCGTTCTCCCAAGCGCAGTCCGATTCCGTCTCGATGAGGTCCCACCGTAGTCAGGCCGCGAGCTCGATCGTGACCGCGCGAGTCGACCAGTGCCTGGGTGAGGCTGGCCGGAGCCTGGGAGACGTCCCCGGTTTCCCAGCTCGGCGCGTAGTTGATGGCGAGTGCTTCTTGATCATCACCAGCAACTCCTGAATAAACCTGGGACGCTCTACTCTCCAGTTCAGAAAGTCCCTGGCGACGAAACCGAGCTACCTCGGCTCCGGCCTGGCCCAGCACTTCTTCCCACACTTCGAACGAAGCGGGTGGCGCCATCACCTCTTGGCGCAAAAGAGCGTTGCGATGCCGCAGCGCTTCTCGGTAACTGTCCTGGGCGGCGGCCGCAGCCGGCCACGCCTGGGCGGCCAGATCGTCAAGCATGTCTCGTCGAAGCCCATCTCCGCCTTGGACCAACTCGAGATCGCCGGGCGCGAACACCACCGTGCGTACCACCGAGCGGAGATCGGAGTGGCGGCGAGGGCGTTTGCCGTCGAGATGAACCTGGCGCGCACCTTGCAGTGGGATTCCTATCTCGATCCGATGCGAACTTACGTTGTCCGTAATCTCGGCTCGCAGCAGGGCCTCACCTCTCCCGGTGGCCACCAACGCCCGATCTGGGCTGCCTCGGAAAGAGGAGAGAACGCCCAGGTAAGCAATCGCCTCCAACAGGTTGGATTTGCCGGCTCCGTTGGCTCCCAACAGGAAAGTGGTGCCTGGTGGGAGATCGATCCGTAGCGAGGTGTAGTTACGAAATTGGCTCAACTCCAACCAACTCACCCGCATCTAGTGCACCACCGGCGGGGAAGCCCCGCTGACTCCCGCAGCCATCATGCCAGAGTTCAAGGCAATTTCCCTTGGCGGCTCATCCTCTCTTGCCCTATTTAGGGAAAAGAGCACTAGAGGCGTACTGGCATCAGCAGGTAGAAGAAGCTACGGTCCTCCGCTCCCCGAATCACTGCGGGTTTGAGGCCGTCGGTCACATCGATCAACACCTCTTCATCCAAGATCCCGGCCAGACCGTCGCTCAAATAGCGGGGGTTGAACGCAATCGTGAGTTTGTCCCCCTTGTAAGAACTCTCGAGTCGTTCCGACGAGGTGCCTACTTCTTGATGGAGAACGCTGAGTTCGGCACCTTCGTCTCCCAGCTCGAGTCGGACCGGGATGTGGTCTCCTGCTACCAGGGTGGCGCGGTCAACCGCGGCCACCAATGCCGCCTTCTCTACTCGAAGTTGGTTGGGATAGGAGGCTGGGATGAGTTGGCGGTAGTTGGGGAAGGTACCCTCGATCAGCCGCACGGTGAGTGAACCCATCTCGGAAACGAAATTGGCCTCCCGCTCTCCCAGCATCAGGTGTAGGTCCTCGGCACCGATAGTGCGGCTCAGCTCTCGCAACCCCCGCGCCGGCGCTAGAGAGGGCTTTTCGGGGGCTGGGACACCTTCCAAATCCCGTACCCCCAATCGGTAGGAATCCGTGCACACCATGCGGAGTGACCCGCCCTCGCTTTCGAACAAAGTTCCAGTAAGCACGGGACGGGCATCGTCTTGCGAAGACGCGACCGTCACTTGCGATATGGCGGTGGCCAGCAAGGCTCCATCCACCGTTTTAGCTTTGCTTGGCTTGGGGACTTCAGTTAAGCGCGGATAGTCGTCTGCCGCAAGCAAGCGGAGGTTGAACTCGGGACCGTTGCCTGAGATCTCGACCTTGCCCTCGTCGGTTCGTATGTTGACCACTCCAGGCGGCAATTTCCGAACCGCCTCCGCGCCCAACTTGCCCGGAATTAGGGCGTTGCCCTCCTCTCGCACCTCAACCTCGACCGAAGATCTGACGGTCATGTCGAGATCCGATCCAGTCAGCCGCAGACGATTGTCTTTGGCCTCCCACAGCACTCCTTGCAAGGCCGCTACCGATGAGTGCACAGCCACGGCCCGGGTGACACGGGCCAGCACGTTGACCAGATCGTCTCGTTCGGCTCGAATGTGCACTGCAAACTCCTCCTAAGAACTCTTTATCAATTCATTGAGATCATTAGTAGTGGTAGTAGTAGGACAGGGAAAGGTGGAGAAGTCAAAATAGTGAGTTGCCACACCAGCTTGGGCTGTGAGTGGTTTTGGGCATGATTTCTTGAGCAAGCCGAATAACTCGAGAGAGACAGCGGCCGGCAGTAGACAAACCTCACGTTGTCCGTAGGGTTTGGGAGACAGCTGTGACTTGGTCGAAAATCTCTTGGTCGGTAAGCATGAGCTCCCGGATCTTGTCAAGGGCGTGGAGAACAGTGGTGTGATCCCGGCCACCGAAAGCCGCCCCTATCTTGGGTAGTGACAGGTCGGTCAGCTCACGGGAGATATACATGGCAATATGGCGCGCTCGCACCAACCGCTGCCGGCGGCTGGGTCCTACCAACTCAGCTACCGAAACCGAGCAGGCCGCCGCAGTGGTTTCGATAATTTCTTGCGCAGTGAGCGGCCGCTCCTTGCGCTCCCGAATCAGGTCATGCAGTAGCTCAGCCGCCAGTTCAGCAGTAAGCGGCCGCTGGGTAAGTGCAGCGTATGCAGTGACTCGGGTGAGAGCGCCCTCCAACTCGCGGACATTGTCCAATACCCGAGTTGCGATGAACTCCAAGACTGCCTCCGGGAGAGGCACTGAAGCGAACTCGGAATTGCGCCGGAGAATCGCAAGCCGGGTCTCCACATCAGGAGCCTGAATATCCGTCAGCAGTCCCCACTCAAACCTGCTCCGCAGGCGTTCGGGGAGGGTGGAGAGGTGTTTGGGGTGCCGATCGGACGTGATCACCAGCTGCTTGCCGGCTTGGTGCAGGGTATTGAAAGTGTGAAAGAACTCCTCCAGGATCTGCTCTTTACCTTCGAAGAACTGGACATCATCTAGCAGCAGAATGTCGATGGTGCGGTAGCGATGCTTGAACTCATCCATTCGCTTGCGCCGAATTCCATCAATGAAATCATTGAAGAACTGCTCCGAGGTGACGTAGCGAGCCACCATCGAGGCGTGGAGTTCGCGACCGTGTTGGCCCACCGCATGCAGGAGGTGGGTCTTACCGAGTCCGGCCGAGGCATAGATAAAGAGCGGGTTGTAGTGATGGCCAGGCTGTTCAGCAACTGCCATGGCGGCGGCGTGAGCAAAGCGGTTGGACGGGCCAACCACGAAAGTGTCAAAGGTGTACTTGGCAGTCGGGCGGGCCGGGAGCAGAGTTGAGCGAGCGGATGCCTCGGTGCCCGACTCGGGAGCGGGTTCAGCATCCAGCAATGGGCCCGTGTCTCCAGGAGCTGAGTCATAGCGAACTGTGGCCTGCGGCCCAAACGCAAAGTGAGCAGCAGCCTCGATTGCCTCACGGTGTCGTTCGCGCACCCACCGGATGTGGAATTCGGTCGGTGCCGCCACCAGTACCTCTCCGGCGTCACCGGTCACCATCAGCGGCTCTACCCACGTTTGCCAAATCACCGGGCTTACCCGCTCGCGCAGATACCGGCGAAAGTCCTCGGCCGGACTAAAAGCAGTTTCCGCTCCCACGTGCCTCCTCCGCTGCTATTCCACAGGTCACTCCACAGGATGTGGAGGACGCTGTAGGGGTGTCCCTCGCCAAGCAGCGGGGTCGGCGAGTATATGGCGCACGCCGCGCCCGACTCAAGAACGCCAAAACCAGACTTGGCCGCGCCGAATCAGCATTTGATGCGGTTGGATTGCTTATGCACCAGGCCCCGCGGGATTTTGTCGAGCTTGCGATAGAAGTCGCGGCTTGAAACTCGACGGAGAAATATTTCGCGAGTCAGTGGGGTCTTGCAGGGTTGAGCGAAGAACCCGTCGACAAGAACGGGCAGTCGCGGAATCAGGACGCGCGACAGCGAACGCGATTCCCTCGATCCAGGCACCTCGCGCAACCTGGTTAAGGCAGTGGCACCCCCCTGGTTGTCTGGGGTGTCTGATCAGAAACCCCCCGACCGCGAGGCAAGCATCGCTTTTGACAGTTGGGAGGGGGCTCCGTAGTCTGCGCCCCGCCCGTGAAACGCACCTACCAACCCAACCGACGCCACCGCAAGAAAGTGCACGGCTTCCGCGAGCGCTTGTCGACTAGGGCAGGACGAGCCGTGATTTCCCGGAGGCGGAGGAAGGGAAGAAAGCGATTGTCTGTCTGAGCGGGTGAAAAGCCTGCCGTCCGCTAAAGATTTCTCCCGGGTGCTTGCCGGGGGATCCAGAAAGCGAGCCGGGAAGATCGAGGTGGCTTTTGCGGTTAGCGCAGGGCCGACCCGCGTTGGATTAGTGGTGAGGGGTGCACGGAGCGCGGTTGCCCGCAATCGCATAAAGCGCCGAATGCGGGCAGCGCTGGCATCAGCGCGACTCCGCTCGAACATGGATTACGTGGTGCTGGTTTCGGAGGAGACTATGCAAGGTGATTTTGAAACCATCAAACAATGGCTAGACGAGTGCATCGAGTAGGGCCGCTACGGGCTTACCAACTGGCGTGGTGGTTGGTGGCTGCTATCCGGCTCTACCAGCTGGCGATTTCGCCGCTATTGGGAGCGCGGTGCCGGTTTGATCCTTCCTGCTCCAACTACGCAGCCATAGCGCTGGAGCGGTTTGGCTTGCTGAAAGGGGGGCGAATGGCGCTTGGGCGGCTGGGTCGATGCCACCCCTGGCACCAAGGCGGCTCCGATCCGGTACCGGGAGCGCAATGAACTTTCTGGCAGACCCGCTGGGCCAGCTGCTGGCTGCTCTTTACGCCGCGGTTCCCAATATCGGCCTCGCCATTATCTTGCTGACGATTCTTGTGAATCTGGTGCTTTTCCCGCTCACCCTGAAACAGACCCGCTCGATGAAGGCAATGCAGGATGTACAGCCCGATGTCAAGCGCATACAGCGCGAGTTCAAGGATGACAAAGCGCAGCTCCAACAAGAGTTGATGAAGCTGTACAAGGATCGCGGTATCAACCCTGCCGCCGGGTGCCTGCCAATGATCGTGCAGCTTCCGATCTGGATTTCGCTGTTTTCGCTACTGTCCCGGCCCCTCGAGCACCTCCCGATCACCTCCAAGCTGGCGGATGCCTTCACTGACGAACGGACAGGGTTTCTGGCGATGGATCTGACGCTCAAGCCTCAAACCGCGGTGTCACAGGGGTTGCTCAAGGGAGTGCCATATCTCTTGTTGATCGCATTGATCGTCCTCACCGGCATCTTTCAGCAGCGTCAGGCAACCACTCGGTCGGCTCGCGCCGGGCAAGAACTGAGCCCGCAAATGAAGCAGACTCAGGCCATCTTCAAGTTCCTACCAATCGTGTTTGGTTTCGTCTCCTTGTCTTTGCCGGCTGGCGTTGACCTCTATATCCTGGCTGGCAACGCTTTCCGGATCGGCCAGCAAAGCCTGATCTATTGGCTGGACGACCAGAAGCAGGAAGCAGGTCCAGCGGGGTCCAGCCAGGTGCGCGATTCCGACAAGCCAAGCGGTCCCAGTAATCAACTGGTTACTCCTCGGCCTCCTGGTAAAAACAGGAAGAAGAGAAAGAAAAGGAAGTAGACATGGAATGGGTGGAAGTCAAAGGCAAGACAGTGGAGGCGGCAGTGCAGGCCGCTATACAGGAGCTGGGCCTCGCTTCAGAGGACGAGGTCAACGTAGAGGTTCTGCAGGAGCCGCTGAAAGGGATTCTCGGGATTGGAGGGCAACCGGCAGTGGTGCGAGTTACTCGCAAAGCGCCTGCCAGGCCTGCCTCCGCCGGACGAGGTCGGCGTGGCGGTGGTCGCGGGCGAGGTGACCGGCAATCGTCGAACAGGAGAGAGCCAGCGAGAAGCTCGGGTGGACGCGGCGGCGCCGGGCGAGACCGGGGGCAAGGCAGGAGAGACGGAGGGGGTGGAGATCGCGGCGACCGGCGGCCGACCGTGAGGCAGGATGGTGGCGGTAGTCGCGAGCGTGGGAGGTCAGGCGGAAGGACTCAGGTGGAAACAACGCCGGAGGAGAGGGAGTCTCAGAGCCAGGAGATCGATACCTTCTTGAAGGGGCTGCTGGCTGAGTTCGGCCTGGAGGGAGAAGTTGCAACCCGCGTCGAAGACGACACCGTGCTGGCGGAGATCAAGGGAGAACAGACTGAGGCCCTAGTGGGGACGAAGGGGGCCGTGATGCAGGCTGTGCACGAGCTGTTGCGGGCGGTGGTGCAGAGAAAGAGCACTGGCCGCGCCAGAGTTCGCCTGGACATCGGCGGTTATCAAGAACGGCGGCGAGAGGCCCTGAAGATCTATGCCGAGAGGCTCGCCAAGCGGGTGCTCGAGGAAGGTGGCGAGGCGATGCTAGAGCCCATGAACCCAGCCGACCGCAAGGTTGTGCATGATGCGATTCTCGAAATCCCCGGCGTCCGTTCCTACTCTGAGGGAGAGGAGC
>Ga0114938_1001920_pt1 | contig 13683 bp, 10 predicted proteins | sample AshMeaBigSpring_FD_88675 | JGI IMG/M metagenome (GOLD analysis project Ga0114938, IMG submission 88675) | Groundwater microbial communities from Big Spring, Nevada to study Microbial Dark Matter (Phase II) - Ash Meadows Big Spring | ecosystem: Environmental > Aquatic > Deep subsurface >...
AGGTAGTCCCCGCCGACGGTGTCCGCCAGCCAGGTGCCGAGTGCCTCCAGCACGCCGACGTTCACCAGCGCACCGACCATGACGAAAAGGCCGGCGAAGAACACCAGCGTGGGCCACTCGACCTCGTCGAGGTACTCGCGCGAGGACGTGCGGGTGACCACCACCATGGCGCCGGCGCCGAGCAGTGCGACCATGCTCGGCTCGGTACCCAGCGGTCCGTGCAGCAGGAAGCCCAGCACGGTGGCGACGAGCACGACCATCGACCGGCGCAGCAGCACCGGGTCGCGGATGGCGCGCCGCTCGTCCAGGTTCAGCAGGGCATCGACACGATCAGGCCGATGGCGGTAGGCGTCCCGGAACAGCCAGCGGGCCAGCAGCAGGAACACCCCGAGCAGAACGACCACGATGGGGGCGAGGTTGAGCAGGAAGTCGTTGAAGCTGAGCCCGGCGCGGCTGCCGATGATGATGTTCGGAGGATCGCCGACCAGCGTCGCGGTTCCGCCGATGTTGCTGGCGATCACCTCGGCGATCAGGAACGGCTCGGGCCGCACGCCGATCGTCCGGCAGACCAGCAGCGTCACGGGGGCGACGAGCAGCACGGTGGTCACGTTGTCGAGTAGCGCCGAGGCGACCGCCGTCAGCGTGCAGAGCAGCACGATCAGCCGGTAGGGCCGTCCCCGCGCTGCCTTCGCGGCCCGGATCGCGAGGTACTCGAACACACCCGACTGCTTGACGACCGAGACGATGATCATCATCCCCAGCAGCAGGAACACCACGTTCCAGTCGACGCCGGTCTCCTGGGAGAAGAAGGCCGCCTCGGCGTCGGTCGCGCCGACGAGCACCATGAGGGCGGCCCCACCGAGCGCGGCAGCCACCCGGTGCACCCGCTCGGTGGCGATGAGGACGTAGGCGCCGACGAAGACCGCGATCGCCAGGCAGACCTGCAGACCGGTCACAGTGGCAGGGCTGCCCGGAGGACGTCGTGGGCGCCGATCGCACCGATGGTGCCGGCGCTCTCCACCACCGCGACCACGGAGCACCGCCGGGTGGCCATCGCCGTCGCCACCTCCAGCAGGGTGGCGGTAGGGCTGACGACCACCGGCTGCCGCGGCGGCTGGGGCAGCACCTGTCCCACCGTGCGGCCGGCCATCGCCTCGGCGAAGACGTCTGCCTGGCGCTCGGCGTACACCGAGGCCAGCGAGACGTCCTCCTCGATGTACTCCGGCAGCAGCAGCCGCAGCACCTGGGCTAGGGAGACTGTCGCCAGCGGCCGCCCGGAGCCCTCGACGACGACCAGGCCGTCCCAGCCGCCGGCGACCAGCCGGCGGACCACGGCCGAGGCGTCGTCGTCCCGGCGCACGACGGCGGAGGGATCGGCGAGGTCGCGGGCGCGCACGAGGGGCAGACTAGGGCGTTCAGGATGACGTGGCCGTCCCCCGGCGTGGCCGGCGGGACGGCGGGGACGAGGAGGCGGCATGGAGGCACGGCTTGGTCCGGACACCCGGGAGCGGGGCTGGGAGGAGCTTCGCCGCCGCTCCTTCGACGTCCTCGTGGTGGGTGGCGGGGTGACCGGTGCGGGCGCGGCACTGGATGCGGCGACGCGGGGCCTGTCGGTGGCCCTGGTCGAGGCCCGGGACCTGGCCTCCGGGACGTCGTCGCGGTCGAGCAAGCTCTTCCACGGCGGCGTGCGCTACCTGGAGCAGATGAACTTCGCGCTCGTGCGGGAGGCGCTGGCCGAGCGGGAACTCATGCTCACCCGGCTCGCGCCCCACCTGGTCAAGCCGATCCCGTTCCTGTACCCGCTGCACGGCCGCGGCTGGGAGCGTCCCTACGTCGGCGCCGGGCTCGCCCTCTACGACAACCTCGGCGGGGCGAACGTGCTGCCCCGCAGCCGGCACCTCACCCGCAGCGGGGCGCGGGCCATCTGCCCGGCGCTGCGACCCGACGCTCTTGTCGGTGCGGTGCAGTACTGGGACGCTCAGGCCGACGACGCCCGGCACACCCTCACCGTCGCCCGGACCGCTGCCCGCTACGGCGCGGTCGTGCGCACCTCGACCGAGGTCTGCGACTTCGTCCGCGACGCCGGCCGGGTCGTCGGAGCGGTGGTGCGGGACGTGGAGACCGGCGAGACCGCCACGGTGCACGCCGGCTCGGTGGTCTCCTGCACGGGTGTGTGGACCGACCAGGTGGAGGCATTCTCGGGCAGCCGGGGCCGGTTCAACGTGCGGGCCTCCAAGGGCATCCACCTGGTGGTGCCGCGGGACCGGATCGCCTCGGAGACCGGCGTCATCCTGCGGACGCCGAAGTCGGTGCTGTTCGTCATCCCCTGGGGGCAGCACTGGCTGGTGGGGACGACCGACACCGAGTGGAACCTCAACCTCGCCCACCCGGCCGCCAGCCGGGCCGACATCGACTACCTGCTCGAGCAGGTCAACCACGTGCTGGTGCGCCCGCTCACCCACGACGACATCGTCGGCGTGTTCGCCGGGTTGCGCCCCCTGCTGGCTGGGGAGTCAGACGAGACGTCCCAGCTGTCCCGCGAGCACGCGGTGGCCCGACCGGTCCCTGGGCTGGTGACGATCGCCGGCGGCAAGTACACGACCTACCGGGTGATGGCGCGTGACGCGATCGACGCGGCCGGTCCCGACCTGCGCGGTCCGCTGCGCCCGTCGGTCACCGACAGCATCCCTCTGATCGGCGCCGACGGCTACCCGGCGCTGGTCAACCAGGCCGACGAGCTCGGGACCGAGCACGGGCTGCCGGTCTGGCGGATCAAGCGGCTGCTCGACCGGTACGGCTCGATGATCGACGAGGTGCTGGCGCCGGCGGTCGAGGACCCGGCGCTGCTCCACCCGGTGCCGGCCGCCGACGGCTACCTCGCAGCCGAGGTGCTCTACGGTGCGACGCACGAGGGTGCGCTGCACCTGGACGACCTGCTGGCGCGTCGGACCCGTATCTCGATCGAGACCGCTCACCGCGGGGTGGACAGCGCCGAGCCGGTCGGGCGGCTCGTCGCCGACGTGCTGGGCTGGTCCGACGAGCGGGTCGCGGCCGAGGTGGACGTGTACCGGGCCCGGGTCGCCGCCGAGCGCGCGTCCCAGGAGGAGCCGGACGACCAGGCCGCCGACGCGGCCCGGATGGTCGCCCCGGACACCCGCCGAGTTGGGGTCGGTCGGGCCCTCGACGACTGAGGCGTCGGCGGGACCCTGCGCTCGCACCGGCCTGCGCCCCGTGATCCACGGCAGCCGAGCCACCTCCAGGCCGTGATCGACGGTGACGAACCCACCGCCGGCGGTGCTTCGTTCACTCCGAGGGACGACGGCAGGTGGTTGGGTTGCCGTGGATCACGGGGCGGAGCACGGCGCCTCGGCCGGCCGGCCGGCCGGTCGACTGGGTCAGCCGGCGGTGCGCTGGAGGCCGTGGAGGTAGGCGGTCTCGATGTCATGGAGCACTCCTCTCGGGTCGGTGCGGACGCGCTCGGGGGAGACGGACAGCACGGTCCAACCCGCGGCGGTCAGGGCTGCTCGGCGGCGCGCGGTGTGCTCCGGGTCGCGGCCGAGCCCGTGGTGCTCCACGCTGTCGACCTCGACCACCAGCCGTGCCTCCGGCCAGCACAGATCGGGCACCACGTAGCCCCCGGCCAGCAGCAGCCTCTCGTTCACCCTCGGGCTCGCCAGCAGCGGACTGGTCGCCACGAGGGCGAGCAGCGCGGCCTCGGGCGCCGAGGCGGCGCCAGAGGCCAGGCGCTGGACGGCTCTGCGCACGACCGCCGAGCCAGCGGACGGGCCGCGGGACACCTCGCTGTCGAGCATCGCCACCGTGCAGAGCCGGCGTTGCACGGCCTCCGCGAGCACCGCCGTGGCCTCGTGCACGGAGGCGAGGGATCGGCAGGCGTCCACGGCTGCTCGCGGCACGGGCGCCACCGGCAGACCGTCCACGGAGTGCGGCGCCGGAGGCTCCCACGTCCGCCGGACCACGACGAACCCGACCGGCCGGACCTGGACGCCCATGGGCAGCAGCACGTGTACTCGCTGGTCGGTGGGTCCGTAGCGGAAGCCGCGCACCTCGAGCGCGGTCGGTCCGCCCAGCTGGGCGGACGGACCGCAGTAGAGCAGCGCGGCCACCAGCTGCTGCCGACGGGTCAGCGGGCCAGACGTCAAGGCATAGACGCGCGGCAGCACCCGTTGCCCACGTCCGCCCGGCGCGCCGAGCCGGTCGACCTGGCGGCCGGTCAGCCCGCCCTGGACCAGCTGGCGACGGGTGACGAGCCCGGCCTGGGCGGCGGCCAGGGCTCGGAGCTCAGAGGACAGGGCGCGCATGCCCGCAGCATGGTCGCCCCGAAGCCGTCCGCGCCGCGGCGTGTTCGCTCCTGTGGACAGCAAGCCCTCGTCCTGTGGACAACCGTCGGTGGAGCGCGAGCTGCCCGGCCAGCCGGCACGGCAAGGGCAGCCATCCCAGGCATGATCCACGGCAGCCGAGCCACCTCCGGGCCGTGATCGACGGTGACGAACCCACCGCCGGCGGTGCTTCGTTCACTCCGAGGGACGACGGCAGGTGGTTCCGTTGCCGTGGATCACCGGGTGGGCGGCAGGCGCGGGGCTGCGCCGCCGTGGATCACCGGGTGGGCGGCAGGCGCGGGGCTGCGCCGCCGTGGATCACCGGGTGGGCGGGCAGGCGCGGGGCTGCGCCGCCGTGGCTGTGCTGAGGGTGCTCAGTCGTCCCCGCCGGACATGCCCGACTTGATCAGGTCCATCACGGTGGAGTCCGCCAGGGTGGTGACGTCGCCGACCTCCCGGTTCTCCGCGACGTCGCGCAGCAGCCGGCGCATGATCTTGCCCGAGCGGGTCTTGGGCAACTCGGCCACGATCATGACCTGACGAGGCTTGGCGATCGGCCCGATCTCCTTGCTGACGTGGTCCCGCAGGGTCGCGACGGTGTCGGCGCCCTCCTCGGCGCCGCCGCGCAGGATGACGAAGGCAACGATGCCCTGGCCGGTCATGTCGTCGCTGGCGCCCACCACCGCCGCCTCCGCCACCATCGGGTGGGAGACGAGCGCGGACTCGACCTCGGTGGTCGAGATGCGGTGCCCGGACACGTTCATCACGTCGTCGACCCGGCCGAGCAGCCAGACGTCGCCGTCGGCGTCCTTCTTCGCCCCGTCACCGGCGAAGTACAGACGCTCGAACCGGCTCCAGTACGTCTCGACGAAGCGCTGGTCGTCACCCCACAGGGTGCGCAGCATGGCCGGCCAGGGCTGCGTCAGCACCAGGTAGCCGCCTCCGCCGGCGGGTACCGACTGAGCCAGGTCGTCCACGACGTCGGCGTCGATGCCGGGCAGCGCCCGTTGGGCCGAGCCGGGCTTGGTGGCCGTCACACCCGGCAGCGGGCTGATCATGATCGCCCCGGTCTCGGTCTGCCACCACGTGTCCACGATCGGGCAACGGTCACCGCCGATGTGCTCGCGGTACCACATCCACGCCTCGGGGTTGATCGGCTCACCCACCGAGCCGAGCAGCCGCAGGCAGGACAGGTCGTAGCCGGCGGGGATGTCCGAACCCCACTTCATCATCGTGCGGATGAGCGTGGGCGCCGTGTAGAAGACCGTCACCCCGTACTTGCCGACGATGTCCCAGAGCCGACCCCGGTGCGGTGTGTCGGGCGTTCCCTCGTACATGACCTGCGTGGCCCTGTTGGCCAGCGGGCCGTAGACGATGTAGCTGTGCCCGGTCACCCAGCCGACGTCGGCGGTGCACCAGTAGACGTCGGTGTCGGGCTTGAGGTCGAAGACGTACTTGTGGGTGTAGGCCACCTGGGTGAGGTAGCCGCCGGTGGTGTGCTTGATCCCCTTCGGCTTCCCCGTGGTGCCCGACGTGTAGAGGATGAACAGGGCGTCCTCGCTGTCGTGGGGGACGTAGGCGTGCTCCTCGCTCTGCGCTCCGACCAGCAAGTCCCACCAGAGGTCTCGGCCCTCCACCCAGCCGACGTCCTGCCCGGTGCGTCGCACCACGAGCACGTTGCGCACGCTGTCGCAGCCGGAGTCCAGCGCCTCGTCCACGGCCGGCTTGAGCGCGCTCGCCTTGCCGCGGCGGTAGCCGCCGTCTGAGGTGATCACGAGGACGGCCTCGGCATCCTCGATACGGGAGCGCAGGGCCTCGGCTGAGAAGCCGCCGAACACCACCGAGTGGACCGCTCCGATCCGGGCGCAGGCCAGCATCGCCACGGCCGCCTCCGGGATCATCGGCAGATAGATGGCGACCCGCTCGCCGTGCCGGACGCCGAGCGACTCCAGCGCGTTGGCAGCCCGGTTGACCTCGGCCTGCAGCGCGGCGTAGGTGATGGTGCGGCTCTCGCCCTCGGGCTCTCCCTCCCAGTGGATGGCGACCTGCTGGCCGTAGCCGGCCTCGACGTGCCGGTCGACGCAGTTGTAGGCGACGTTGAGCCTGCCGCCGACGAACCACTTGGCGAAGGGCGGGTTCGACCAGTCGAGCACCTCGGTCCAGGGCTCGTCCCAGTGCAGGGACCGGGCCTGGGTCTCCCAGAAGGCGAGCCGATCGGCGGCGGCCTCGTCGTAGAGAGTGGCCGCGGCGTTGGCCTGGGCGGCGAACTCCGGCGACGGCGCGAAGGTCCGCTCCTCGTGCAGGAGGTTCTCGAGGGCTTCGGAGGTCATGGCACGCTCCCGTCTGGCGAGTGGTTGCCGGGTCAGGGGCCGCGGCGACGTCGCACGGCGACCCCTGTCCCGGAGCCTATGAGGCGAGGTGGGCCGGGACGGCCGTCTCGCCTGGCCGCCGAACCTAGGAGCGCGGGGCGTCGAGGTCAGGGGGCGCAGGGCCGCGCTGCGACGAGTGGCGCCGAGGTGGCGACGAACGGTCAGAACCGCTTGGCGCTGTCTCGGGCGAGCCGCGTCGAGGACGCGGCCTTGACGGCCTCGCCGTAGGTGGTGATGCCCGCGGCGGCGAGCTGGTCGATCATGCGGACGAGGATCTCGGCGGTGACCAGGGCATCGCCGAGGGCGGTGTGGCGCCCGAAGACCGGCACACCGAAGCGGGCTGCCACCGACTCCAGCCCGTGGGCTTCCCCGTCAGCAGGGTTCAGCGCGGCCGACAGCAGCATCGTGTCGAGCGCCCGACCGGGCACCTCGATGCCGTGCCGGTCTGCTGTCGGCCTGAGGAAGGCCAGGTCGAAGGCGACGTCGTGACCGACCAGGACGGTGTCGGCCCAGAACCGGGCCAGGTCGTCGAGCACCGCCGGCAGCCGGGACCGGCCGGCCACCATCGCGTCGGTGATGCCATGAACGCCGGTGGCCGCCAGGGGGATCGCCCGGCCAGGGTCGACGAGCCGGTCCAGCACGTCGTCCTCGCGGACCCGGCCACGATCCACCCGGACCGCCCCGACCGAGACCACCTTGTCCCCACCCAGCGGGTTCAGCCCCGTGGTCTCCAGGTCGAGCACCGTGAACGCCAGCGTGCGCAGGTCGTCGCCGGCGTCGGGTGCGCTGCGGTCGAGCTCCAGCAGTCGGAAGTCGTACACCACCGGCCGTAGTGCCGGCCGTGGTGCCGTCGCCAGGTGCGTGGCCGCCGCGTCCTCGGCCCTCCCGCGCACCCGCAGAGCGCCTGGCTCCGGCGGGGCAACCAGGACGAACCCGGTCGCCCGGCCGGACTCGTTGACCGGGCCGACGCGTACCCGCACCACCTGGGTCCCGCAGCGCACCTGCGCCGTCACCCGCTCCCCGGCCAGCGCTCGGCGAACCGGATCCGCGAGGTCGTCACGGTCGAGGACCGAGAAGACCGAGCGGCCGACGCCGAGGTAGCCCTCGCTGCCGCAGGCGACCCGGGCGGCGTCGTTGAGTAGCAGCACCAGCCCGTCCTGGGTACACACGATGACCGGGTTCTCCAGGTCGGCGAGCACGGCGGCCAACCGGTCCCGCTCGGTGGCGACCTCGTGCCGGGCCGCGGCGACCTGGGCCGCCACGTCCCGCTCGGCCCGTTCGGCCCGTTCGGCCAGCGCGTTGACCGCCTCGGCTGCGTCCCGCAGGCCCACGGTGTCGGCTGTGCTCTCGGCACGATGGGCCGGGTTCGTCACCGCGGCGGTGCGAGCGGACGCGGCCAGCCGACGGGCCGCCTGGTCCTGCGCGTGCAGGCCGCCGCGCATGATCCACCAGACCCCGACCACCAGGACGACCAGGCCGAGCACGAGTGCCCACGCCTGGGACAGCGCGGCCTCGGCCAGGGCGGCGCGCTCGGCCGGCTCGAGGTCGACGACCAGCAGGACGCCCGTGACCGCGGGCACGATGGCGGCGAAGGCCGCGACTCGGGCGGCCTTGCGGTCGACGGAGGAGATCATCGGGCCCTCAGTTCGACAGGTCGGTCCGAAACCGCAGCGTGGTGGCCTGCTGGACGGAGCGCAAGGCGTCCAGCGCCTCCCGCAGGGCCCGCTCGTCGACCCAGCGCAGCCGGGCCGCCGGCATCGCGTCGGTGATCGGCTGCCCGTCGCGGGCGCAGCGAAGCTGGTGCTGGAGCCGCAGCCGGGTGAGCAGCGCGTGGGCGTAGCCGAGCCGACCGGCCGAGCGGGGGCTGAGCTGGTGGGCGGCCTCCGCGGCGGCGATCCGGTCCCGCGTGCCCACCGCGGTCGACCGGGCGGCGAGGGCGTAGGTGCGGGCCAGCATGGTCAGCGGTGCCAGGCCCCCCTTCTTCAGGTCGACCTCGCCGTCGGTGAGACGAAGCCGGCCCAGGGAGGTGAGCCCACTGGGGTAGCCGACGGCCGCCCGGGCGAGCCCGTGCAGCAGCCGGTTCGAGTCGGCGGCCGCCACCATGATCGCGGTGAGCCGGGAGATGTCCAGGTCGCCGGCGACCGGGCGGAGGTCGAGGAACACGTCCACGTCGACGATCTCCTGCGGGGTGGGGTCCATGAAGCGATGGCGCAGGATCTCCTCCCAGCGGGCCAGGCTGTGGGTCCAGGTAGTGGCCATGTAGTCGCCGTTGCACCGGCGCAGCCCGGCGGCATCCAGTGCGTCCACCACCGTGGTGGCCAGCGCCGCCCCGTACTCCAGCGCCGTCTCGGAGTCGTCGGCCAGCACCAGGGCGTTGTCCTGGTCGCTGGCCAGGGACGGCTCGCGCCGGGCGTGCGACCCCAGGGCCAGCCATGAGTAGGGCACCGGCGGGGGACCCAGCCGTTCGTGGGCGCTGGCCAGGGCGGCCCGGGTGACCTCGTCGTAGTGGTCGGCCAGACCCGCGACCACGTCCAACGGTGGCCGCTCGGCCACCAGCCGCTCGACCAGCGCCAACGCCTCGGCGCTCGGTGCTCCCACGGTCACGGCCACTGTCCTCCTCGGGTCAGGTTCGCCCCCCGGTCGAGGTCGAGCGACTCGGGGGTGTGCAGCCGCACCATGATGCGCGTGACGCCGGTCGGCACCTGTCGGGAGGTCAGCAGGGACCCCACCACCATCGTGACCACCGCTGCCGGCATGGTCCAGGCGGCCGGCTGGGCCAGCAGGGCGCCCGCCCAGCCCGGTAGCGGGCCGGCGAGCAGGGTGATGAGCACCGCTGCCATCGAGAGCCCGCCTCCGACCAGCAGCCCGGCGACCGCACCCGCGGCGGTGAGCCGCGACCACCAGATCCCCAGCAGCAGCAGCGGGCAGAACGAGGACGCCGCCACGGCGAACGCGAGGCCGACCAGGTTCGCCACCGGGAGGCTCTGGCCGCTGAGCGTGACCAGCACGGGGACGGCCACGGCCACGGTCGTGGCGGCCCGGAACGCGCCGACGGGGGAGCGCATCCGCCGGCCGAGCACGTCCTGACTCAGCACCCCGGCCACCGAGATGGTCAGGCCCGAGGAGGTGGACAAGAAGGCCGCGAACGCCCCGGCCGCCACCACCGCCGAGAGCACCTGGCCGCCCAGGCCACCCACGACCGCGCCGGGCAGGGTGAGCACCACCGCATCGGTGCGCCCGGTGATGAGCAGCTCGGGGGTGTACACGCGGCCGAGGGCGGCGTACACGGGAGGGGCGAGGTAGAACACGCCCACGAGCCCCAGCACCGCCAGCGTGGTTCGGCGAGCCGCTCGTCCGTCGGGGTTGGTGTAGAAGCGGACGAGCACGTGCGGCAGGCCCATGGTGCCGAAGAACAGCGCCAGCATGAGCGCGTAGGTGCGGTAGAGCGGATGCTCGAGCCCGCCGCCCAGCGGCTGCGCCCACGCCTGCCCGGTCAGCGTGGGCAGCGGCTCGGCATGTGGGACGGGCGCCCCGGCGGGGAACACCAGCTCGGTGCCGGCGGCCACCTGGTGGCTACCGGTACCGAGCCGGAGGCCGCCGGACACCTCCTCGCCGTCCACGACCCCGTCGGCGCGGACCCGGACCGGCTGGTCCACCTGCAGCACGACGTCGGTGCCGACGGCCACGCTGGTGCGTTCAGCGAACACCGGCGGGGTCTCGGTGAGCACCGGCGGCGCCCCGTCGGCCTGCCAGGCGGCCAGCACGAAGAACGCCGGCGCGACGATGGCGACGAGCTTGAGCCAGTACTGGAAGGCCTGGACCAAGGTGATGCTGCGCATGCCACCCCCGGCCACCGCCGCGAGCACGACCAGGCCGACGGCGAGCACCCCCACCCAGGTCGGCACGCCCAGCACGGTGCGCAGGGTCAGGCCGGCACCGACCATCTGCGGCACGAGGTAGAGCCAGCCGATCAGCACGACGAAGGTGGTCGCGACCCTTCGCACCGGGCGCGACTCCAGCCGGCCCTCGGCGAAGTCGGGCACGGTGTAGGCCCCCGACCGGCGCAGCGGCGCGGCCACGAGCACCAGCAGCAGCAGGTAGCCGACGGTGTAGCCGATGGGGAACCAGAGCATGTCGACGCCGAAGGCCATGACCAGGCCGGCCACGCCGAGGAAGCTGGCCGCCGAAAGGTACTCCCCGCCGATGGCAGAGGCGTTCATCCAGGGCGAGACCGAGCGGGAGGCGACGTAGAAGTCGCTGGTCGTGCGTGAGAGCCGGGTGCCGAAGGCTCCGATCAGCAGCGCCGCTGCCACGCTGAGGACGATCGCCAGCAGGGCCGTGCCGGCACCGGACGTCATCGTGGGGGTCCGACGATGCGCTCGAACTCGCGCTCGTTGCGCTCGGCCTGCCGGACGTAGCGCCAGCCGACGAGCACGGTCACGGGGTAGACCACCAGCCCCAGCAGCAACCACGGCAGCGGGATGGGTCCGACCATGAGGCTGCCCAGGGCCGGCCAGAGCGCGAACGTGGCCGGTAACAGGGCGAGTGGCAGGACGACCAGGGCCAGCACCGCGATGGCCAACCTCAGCTGGGTGCGCAGCAGCGAGCGCATGTAGGCCTCGCCCAGGGCCGTCTGCTCGTCGATCTCCCTCCCGGCTGCCCGCTGGCGCACTGTGCGGGCCGAGCGTGGCGGTCCGGTGACGGTCACCCGTCGGCGGGTGGGCCCCTCGGTCATGGTCGGAGCCGGCCTCAGGCGCCCGGCCGCTGCACGCGGCCCGGACGGACCTGCCGGATGAGCCGGTCCCGCAGCTCGCGGGTGTGCCGTCGGCTCACCTGCAGCACGTCACCCCCGGCGATCTCCACCGTGCAGCGTCCCCCGTCGGTGCGGATCTGCACGATGTGCGGCACGGCCACCAGGTGGCTGCGGTGGATGCGGACGAAGCCAGCGGGAGCCCAGCGCTCCTCCAGCACCGAGAGCGGGACCCGCACCAGGTGGCTGCCCTCGGCGGTGTGCAGCCGGGCGTAGTCGCCTTGGGCCTCCACGTACCTGATGTCCCGCCGCTGGACGAACCGGGTGACCCCGCCGAGCTCGACCGGGATGGTCTCGTCCTCGGCCGCGTCCGGCTCGGGCGCCGCGCTACCGCGCCGGGCCTCGATCGCGCGGCGCACCGCCTCCTGCAGCCGTTCCTCGCGGACCGGCTTCAGCACGTAGTCGACAGCCTTGACCTCGAAGGCGTCCAGCGCGTGGGAGTCGTAGGCGGTGACGAACACCACCACCGGCGCCTGGCGGAACCGGCCGAGCACGCGGGCGAGATCCAGGCCGGTGAGCCCCGGCATGCGCACGTCGAGGAAGACGGCGTCCACCGGCACCTCCTGCAGCAGGCGCAGGGCGGTGGCGCCGTCGCCGGCCGTGTGCACGGTGGCGATCCGAGGATCGCGGCCGAGCAGGTAGGCCAGCTCGTCCAGGGCCGGCCTCTCGTCGTCCACGGCGAGCACCCGCAACGTCATGTCGGCGACACCCCCTGGGCGTACTTCGGCACCCGGACGACCACTTTGGTCCCCGCACCCGGCGCAGTCTCCACGACCAGGCCGTAGGTGTCACCGAACGTGCGGCGTAGGCGCTCGTCGACATTGGCCAGGCCCACGTGGTCGCCGCCCGGCTCACCGGAGAGGGTCGCCCGGACCTGGTCGGGGTCGATGCCGGTGCCGTCATCCTCGACGCTGATGAGGGCCTCGGCGCCGAGGTCCTCGGCCCGGATGCTGACGTGGCCGACCCCAGGACGGCCCTCGAGGCCGTGTCTGACGGCGTTTTCCACCAGCGGCTGGATGCACAGGAACGGGATGGTCACGCCGAGCACCTCTGGGGCCACCCGGAGGGTGACCTCGAGCCTGTCGCCGAACCGGGCCCGTTCGAGCAGCAGGTACTGCTCGATCGACCGCAGCTCGTCGGCCAGGGTCGTGTAGTCCCCGTGGCGGCGGAACGAGTACCGGGTGAAGTCGGCGAACTCCAGCAGCAGCTCACGGGCCCGGTCGGGGTCGGTGCGCACGAACGAGGCGATCGCGGTGAGCGCGTTGTAGACGAAGTGCGGCGAGATCTGGGCCCGCAGGGCGAGCACCTCGGCCTGGGCCATCCGGGTCCGGGACCGGTCGAGCTCGGCCAGGTCGAGCTGACCGGAGACGAAGGTGGCCACCTCCTCGGTGGCCTTGATCGAGATCGCACTCGGGCGGGTGCGCTCGTAGCTGACCAGTGCCCCCACCACCCGACCGTCGCAGCGCAGCGGGGTGGCGGTGGCGTGGCGCAGGAGGGGCGGGGCTCCGTCGAGGTCGTCGGGGCCGAGCACCTGGGTCCGGTTCGTGCGCATCGCCGACCCCGCATGGGCGGCGGCGGCCGCCGCCCGGTCCGAGCCGACGCCGTCGAACGCCAGCGTGGTCGAGGTGTCGGTGATCGCCAGCGCGTCGGCACCCAGCAGCGACCGCAGCCGCTTGACGGCGGTGCCGGCGCTGTCGGCGGTGAGCCCGGCGCGCAGCGCCGGTGCAGCGAGGCTGGCGGTGTGCAGCGTGCGGTGGGTGGCCACGTCGGCTGGGTGGGCCAGCTCGTTGCGGCCGACGACGGCCCGGGCGAGCAGCAGCGCGGCGAGGATCGCTCCGGCGGCGACCAGACCGGCCAGCAGCCACTGCGGCATGAGGAGCGAACGTAGCGGCTGCGGACGCCGTAGCGTGAGGCTGTGGACCGGTTCGCACGTGTGGCGGGGCTGACGGGGATCAGTCAGGCGGCTGCCTCGGCCCGCGACGGCATCGACGTGGTGTTGCGCCAGCCGGACGTGCGTCGGCGGGCGGCCCGGATCGCCGCCGCCTCCGCCGTGCGGGGCGCGGCGGCCTCGGCCGCGCTGGAGGCCGGCCGCCCGGGACCGGCGGAGGCTGTGGGTGCACCCGACCCGGACGACCCGCTGCTGCCGACGGCTCGGTCGACCGCTTCG
>Ga0114938_1001921_pt1 | contig 13681 bp, 13 predicted proteins | sample AshMeaBigSpring_FD_88675 | JGI IMG/M metagenome (GOLD analysis project Ga0114938, IMG submission 88675) | Groundwater microbial communities from Big Spring, Nevada to study Microbial Dark Matter (Phase II) - Ash Meadows Big Spring | ecosystem: Environmental > Aquatic > Deep subsurface >...
ATCGTGCAGCTCGATCTCAAGGGGATTTCGCGATTCCGGGAGGGCGAGGCTCCTGCCGAGCCGGGAACCGGCTGCACGCGCCGGCTGGCCAGCGGCCTCGGCCTCCCAGCATCGTGCAGCTCGATCTCAAGGGGATTTCGCGATTCCGGGAGGGCGAGGCTCCTGCCGAGCCGGGAACCGGCTGCACGCGCCGGCTGGCCAGCGGCCTCGGCCTCCCAGGATCGTGCAGCTCGATCTCAAGGGGATTTCGCGATTCCGGGAGGGCGAGGCTCCTGCCGAGCCGGGAACCGGCTGTACGCGCCGGCTGGCCAGCGGCCTCGGCCTCCCAGGATCGTGCAGCTCGGGTTCGCTCGTCCCGGGGATCTCCCAGGATCACGCACCGTCTAGTGGGCGTTCTCCTTGTCGGCCACGCCCAAGGCCCGCAGCAGGTCGGTGTCGGTGATCACCCCCCACAACCGGTCGCCCTCGACCACCGGAAGGCAGTGTATTTTGTGCTGCAGCAGCTGGCCAATCGCAGCCTCCGTCGTGGCGGAGGGGAGGATGGTCTGCACGTCGGCCGTCATCAATTCGCCGGCCTCGGTAGGACCCAGGTAGAACTTGCCGGTGGCCTGCGCCTGGGCGTCCTGGGCCGCTGCACGACCCAGCGCGCGCCGCACGTCACGGTCCGAAACGATCCCGACCAGGTGCGAGCCGACGACCACGGGCAAGTGACGGATGTGCTTCTTGCACATGATCGCCACCGTCTCGTCCAGCGACGTCCTGGGCCCCACCGTGATCAGGGTGCCGTGCAGGTAGGACCCGACCAGCCGGCCCAGGAACATCCGGCCGTGGTGCGGCAGGATGTCCGGCGCCTCGGCCACCCGCCGCAGCAGGTCCGATTCGGTCACCAGCCCCGCCAGCCGATCGCGGGCCACCAGCGGAATGGCATGCACGCGATGCGTGACCATCAGCCACGTGGCCGAGCGGATTTCGTCGTCGGGCGACAGCGTGTGGACCGGGTGGGACATGATCTCCCGCACGCAGAGTCCGCCCGGCCCCCGCGCTCCGCCGGCCTTGCGCCGATCGGTCTGGCCCGCGGCGACCAGCAGCAGATCGCGGTCCGACAGCATTCCCACGACCAGACCGCCCTCGACGACCGGCAGATGATGGATGCTGTGCTCCTCCATCAAGGCCAGGGCCCGTCCTACGGACTCGCCGGGGGAGATCGATACGACGTCCTTTGTCGAGAGGGGACCGAGTTTCATCGTCGTACTCGCCACGGAAAGAACCGGGGGATTGTGCCGTGCCACCCTGGTAGCCTACGGGGATTTCCGCCGAATGCAAGATCGGATGCGGAGCATGGCGGGACCATCCACCGGGCCCCGCCCGCGCGGCCGAGGAGCGAAGCGGCCCGGGTCGTGAGCCCGCTGCGGGATATCCGGTCACAGCCCGGGAAACGATACGCCGTGATTCCAAGGGGACAGGTCCATGTTTTCGGCCAGCGCGTGTTTGCCGCATAGAGTCAAGCGGCCGAAAAATGAACCAGACCCCGCCCTGTGATTCCAAGGGGTCAGGTCCATGTTTTCGGTCAGCGCGTGTTTGCCGCATAGAGTCAAGCGGCCGAAAAATGAACCAGACCCCGCCCTGTGATTCCAAGGGGTCAGGTCCATGTTTTCGGCCAGCGCGTGTTTGCCGGATAGAGTCAAGCGGCCGAAAAATGGACCAGACCCCGCCCTGTGGGGAACCGCCCGCGGTGGCGGGAATCTGCCACCGGCTACCCTTTCGCCCCCGCGCTCGCATCCGGGTCCGCGGCCAGCACCTGCAGCTGGACATCCAGCCCCTTGCTGGTGGGCATCCCCGACCCGTGCGTGTCGCCGCCCATCAACCGGCTGGAGAGGTCGCCGTAGGCGATAAATAGCAGTCCCGCCGGCAACTCGTCCCCCTTGGCTGCCGTGACGGCGACTTCGATCGAACCGTGCGCGCTGGTCAACCGCACACGGTCGCCGGGGCCGAGCCCCAGGCGCTTCATGTCCTCCGGGGCGACCTGCAGCAGGTTGATTTCCGACTGGTAGTTCTCGGCGAACTTCCCCTCGCTGATCCCGCAGCCCTGTTTGCTGGTGCGGCCCGGGATGAGAATGAACGTCTCCGTCATGATGGCGTGGGGTGTATTCGTGAAGCCGACTCGCGCGGGGACTCGAGTCCGGCCAGGGGTGGACGGCGGGTCGCAATCATCCTCTCGGGAACGGAACGCAGGTCGCGGGCGGCGTGCGGCCCCGCGAGCCGACACTCTAACGCACGCGCCGCGGGGCACCAAGGGGACGGTCGTCGCGCGGCGGGCGTCAGAGGTCGTCCAGCTGCAACTGCCGCAGGTGTTCCTCTTCCAGCTGGCCGTCGGGCCGCCAGCCGCGGGCGAGGTTGTAGGCGCTTACCAGCGCCGCCAGCCGCTCGGCCGTCAACACCGCCTCCGGGTCATCGGGCAACGGCTGGTTGAGGAACCGCTCCGGCAAGGTATCTTCCTGGGGCGTCCAGCCCGCGCGGATATTGAACAGCTTCTTGGCGGTCACAATCCGCCGCGCCGTCTGCCGCAACTCGTCCGGCGCGACGTCCCAGCCAGTGACCGCGCGCAGCATCCGGGCGAATTCCGCGGGGACGTCGGTGAACACGCCGCGGAGGAACTTGCAGAGGATCAGCGAATCGAACAGCGCCGCCTGGTCCTCGGTGCCGGCCGCCAGGCTGGCCGCCTCAGGGGCGGGATGCCGCCGGTCGGCGCGGTCCGAGAAATCGATCTCGTAGGCGCCGCTCCGATTGTGGTCTGCCCCGCGGGTGCCGGTGGCCAGGCCGAGGGCCATCATTTGCAGGCTCCGCGGCTCGTAGCCGGGGAGTTCCAGGCCCTTGACCTGGGGGGCCACGGCCAGCGCATCGTGTCCCACGGCACGCGCCAGGCGGAGACTGCCCTCGCCCAGGAGCCGGCCCAGGCCGCGACGCGCCCCGATCTGCTCGATCGCCTGCAGCAGGGCCCGGCCGTCGCCGAAGCGGAGCCAGGGTGCGTTCAGCCAGCCGCGCTCGACACACTCCATGGCCAAGGCGATCGTGCCGCCGGTGCTGATCGTGTCCAGTCCCAGCTGATCGCAGCGCCGCGAGGCGGCCAGCACGGCGTCCGCATCCTCCACGCCGCAAAGCGGACCCAGCGCGAAGAGATTTTCGTACTCCACCCGGACAGCTGCTCCGGCGATATCCTCGCGCCCCGGGCGCAGCTCGTAGATATGCTCGCAGCCGATCGTGCAGGCCGCGCAGGAGTTCCGCGTCTTGTGCCGCGCGGCGGCCAGCGTCTCCGGCGCGATCCGTGCGGCGCCCTCGAAACTGCCGCGCTGGAAATTGCGCGTCGGCAAGGCGTTCAAGCGGTTGAACGCCAGCAGGTTGGCGGCGGTGCCTAGTTCGCGATACTTTGCCGTGGCCGGGCCGCACGATTTGCGCGACAGCTCGCGGCCCAGTTCGGCCAGGGCCGCCGCATCGGCCCAGGCACAAAGCCGCGTGCCGCCCACCACCACGGCCTTGAGGTTCTTCGCGCCCAGCACCGCCCCGCTGCCGCCCCGCCCCGCGTGGCGGCCGTCGTGCGAAATGGTGGCGTAGCGCACCTGTCGCTCGCCCGCGGGTCCGATCACGGCCGCGTGAAAGCCGGCGCCCATCCGCGCGCGGAGCGCGGCCTCGGCCGCGTCGCACTCCAGCCCCCACAGCCGGCCCGCCGCCTCCAGCCGGACCTGCCCGTCGTCGATCACCAGGACCGACGGACGCGGAGCGCGGCCCGTCACCACGATCGCGTCGAAGCCGGTCCGCTTGCCGGCGATCGCAAAACCGCTGCTGGCCAGGGCATCGTTGATCCGGCCGGTCAGCGGACTCTTGCCGACCACGGCGAACTTGGCCGACGTGGTCAGCGGGCTGCCGACCAGGGGACTGAAGACGAACGCCAGGCTCGTCGCGGCCGAAAGCGGTTCCGAGCGGGCCACGTCCTCTCGCAGCAGGAGATAGGCCCCCAGCCCGCTGCCCCCCAGGAAGCGGCGGAGCAGATCGCCCGGCAGTTCGGCCGGCTCGGCCTGCCCATCGCTGACGTCGACCCGCAGGTAGCGTCCGTGGTAACCACCGGGTGTCTGGCGCGGCGGCTGGGTCATGCAGAGCGGTACCCCGGCGGAGCGTTGTCGGTGTCGGGCGGCACGGCACCCGCTCAACCGCCCGCATCCGCGGACAAGATCAAGAGCGCGTCGCCCGCGCGGAGCGGCGTCGCCGGGTCGCGGACAAACTGCCGGCCGCCGATGTTGGCCGTGTACTCCGCGCGCAGCTGGCCGTTCCCCTGGCAGCAGGCGGCCAGCCCGGGATAGCGCGCGGCCAACTCGCGCAGCACCCGGCCCAGGTCGCTGCTCCCCGTGGGCGTGTCGACCGTGGCGACCGCCGCCCCCACCCGGCTCCGCGCGAGGCCATAGAATTCGACCGTGATCGTCATGATTCCCTCAGGGTCAGGAAGACCGAGGCCAACGCGGCCAGGACGTAGAGCGCCGTCAGGCTCCACCACGCCAGGCGCAGCGCCCGGGATTCGGGGGCCGCGAGGGTCAACACCAGGATCGTCGCCAGCGCGAGAATTCCCGCCCCTCCCGCGAACCAGCCAGGGGGCAACCACTGGGCGCCCGCCAGACCGATCGCCCCGAACGTCACGACCAACAGCAGCTCGGTCAACGAAAACTGCGTCTCCTCCCGCTCGCAGGCAACCGACGGCGGCTCGCCGCCGGACGGCGGTGGGTCGCCGGTGGAGTCGGTCACCGGTCGTTCTGATACGGGGGGTGGGCGCGTCATGCCGTCAGCGGCTACGGTTTCTCCACGACCCAGATATTCCGATAGCGCACCGGGCACCCGTGATTCTGCAGGTACACCGGTCCCGGCTGCGGACCGGCCTGCCGGGGTGCCGCACGCGTCGATTGGTTCCCGGGTAGCTCGATGTCGTCATGTACCACCACGCCGTTGTGGCGGGCCGAAATCCGGGGGTTTTCCAGCAGTTTGCCGGATTCGTCGTACTTCGCAGCGGTGAAGTCGATGTCGTAGGTCTGCCAGGACAACGGCGGGTAGCACATGTTCACGGCGGGGGCCTTGACCGTATAGATGCCGCCGCATTCGTTATCCTTGCCCTCCAGGCCGAAGGAATCGAGCATCTGCAACTCGTACCGCCCCTGCACGTAGATCCCACTGTTGCCGCGGGCCTGGCCCCGGTCGTGAGGTTGATACGGCAGCCGGAACTCGAGGTGCAGGCGATGACTGCCGAACTCCCGCTGGCTCGTGGCTCCCTCCATCAGCAGACCGTCCTCCGTCGTCCGCCCGCCCTGCCAGGCATCGACGCCGGTGCCGTCCAACAGGATGACGGCGCCGGCGGGAGGCTTGTCGCCGAGCGTCGGACTCTGCCGTACGATTCGCTCGAGCGTGCCGACGTCCCCGCCCTCCGGGTTGACCACCTGCATCCGGCCCTCGCGGATCGTTCCACGGCCGTACTTGCCGGCAAACGAAACCAGCCGGTCGACGCGCTGGCTCTCCACCCGTTCCGGCGGTTTGCCGTCCCAGCCGTCACCCGGCAACCCTCCAACGTAGCCGACCGCGAGGAACTTCCCGTCCCCCAGGGCGACCACTTGAACGCCGACCTTTCGCGCCCCCTCGCTGGTTTGGAGCGTTCCGACATATTCGCCCTGGATCGCAAAGTCGGCGTCCGTCTGGGCAGGGTCGGTGTACGTGGGTCCGTGGGCCAGGCAGGTGGCGGTCACGTAGAAGGCCAGACCCAAGGAGGCAGGCAGGCGGCAAAAGACGTGCATCGTTATCGCTCCCCAGTGATGATCGGGACGGACCTGCAACCCACCCGTGGACGGAAGCGTCCGTCCCCGCGGGGCATCCAGACCCATTCTCAGTCCGGAGGACCACGGCCGCAAGCCAACCGGGGCGCTGCGAACTCAGCGCAAGTTGCTCCACAGGTCCTGCACGTCCTGGCGCAGCCGGTCCACTTCCGCCCGCAACTCGGCGATCTCCCGCCGCAGCTGCGTGGCGAGATCGGCGGCGGCCGCGGAAGGCAGGGGGGGTGCGGCGGCCGTCGACCCGGCCGCGGCCAGCGGCCCGCCATGCGTCGGACCGGCTCTCGCGACCGATGCCGCCGGGGGGCTGGCCGACGCGCTGACTTGCGGTCCCGCGTCCGGCGCGGCGTGCATCTCGGAGGATGAGGCGGAAGCCGGCGATCCGCAGGCACGCCTGACCGAATCCCATTCCGCGGGCAGGTACAGCATGTGCGTGACGATCTGCCCGCGACCAGGGGGGGTGAGCGCGGTGACGAGCCGTTTCTGGACAAGCGCATCCAGGAGCGGCCGGAGCGTCGCCTGGTCGGGAATCGTTTCCATCCGGCCGTGGACTCTCTGCCGCAGCTCGCCGACGGTCTGGGCCCCGCGCAGCAGCAGCTCGGTCATCAGCGACAATTCGGCCTTGTCGACCCCCAGCCACTCGTAGAGCAGGTGGCGGTACTTGGAGACGCGTCCGCTGTCGATGACCTCCCGCACCGCACCCATCTGCTTGAGGGCGTCCAGCGCCTGCTCGACGTCGTCCGCCGTCAGGTTCAGCTGCGGGTCGCGATTCGATTTCTGGTTGCAGCCGGCGACCAGTGCGTTGAGCGTCAACGGGTAGGCGTTGGGCGTGGTCTTGGCCTTTTCGGCCAGCACGCCGACCACCCGGCGCTCCACCGCGGGCAGCGGCCGCCAACGTGGTTCGCTCGGCGTTACCGCGGCATCCTGTTCCGTTTGCATCTGTCGCGCCCTCCCGTGCTGTGGCCGCACCCCAAGGGGGTCAGGCACATTTTTCGGCGGGACCGCGGCACGACGCCGAGCGGTCTTCCCGCCGAAAAATGAGCCAGACCCCGGCCTGTGAACGGTTGCCGTGCTGTCCCAGGGTCGACGTCGGAGCCTGGTGCGCGGCGCCGGCGGCCAGCGGTGTGCGGGCAATCTACGAGCTTGCGCCGGACCGATCAAGCCGGCCGTTCGCCCGTCGGCCCGGCGGTCCGTGCTGGCAATCCGGGACCCAGGTTGTTCATAATGCCCGGAGTCGCGGCCGCGCCCAGCGGCAATTGCGTCTGGGCAGCTGCCGCCTCGTGTGGCGGAGAGCCGGGGGAGAAGTCGATGGCGGTCAACGGGGAACTGGTCGGCAAGCGGTTCTTGATCTTCGTCGACGACATCTACGAGGACCTGGAACTCTGGTATCCCAAGCTGCGGCTGGTCGAGGCCGGTGCGTGCGTGACTGTGGCCGGACCGGAAGCCAACCGCAGGTACCTCGGCAAGCACGGTTATCCGTGCGTCTCGGACGCGGCCATTGAGGAAATGGAAGCGGACGATTTCCACGGCGTGATCTGCCCGGGCGGATTCATGCCGGACAAGCTGCGGCGCGATCCGAACGTATTGCACCTGGTCCGCGCCGCAGCGCATCACGGGCGTCTGGTGGCGGCCATCTGCCACGGCGGGTGGATTCCGATCTCGGCCGGCGTTTACAAGGGGATTCGCGTAACCGGGTCACCCGGCATCAAGGACGACCTGATCAACGCCGGAGCTGTCTGGGAGGATGCCAGCGTGGTGGTCGATCAGAATTTCATCTCCAGCCGCCGCCCGGACGACCTGCCCGATTTCTGTCGCGGCATCTTGCGGGTCATGGCCCCGGGCAACCAGACGGCGTCGGTAAGTGGTCCCTCGTCGATCGTTACAACCGGTGAACAAAGGAGTCCACAATGAAGTTCCGCACGATTGTCAGCAGCGTGTTCTGCCTCGCCCTGCTGGGCCCTGCCGGCGCGGCGCAGGCCGAGGTACGACTGGCGAAGATCTTCGGCGATCACATGGTCCTGCAACAGCAAATGCCCGTACCCGTCTGGGGTTGGGCCCCGGCCGGTGAGGAAGTGACGGTCGAGTTGGCGGGTCACAAGGCCACGGGCCGCGCCGACGATACGGGCAGGTGGCAGGTGACGCTGGATCCGCTCGAGGCCGGCGGCCCGCACGAAATGACGATTACGGGCAGCCAGACGATCTCCGTCAAGGACATCCTGGTGGGCGAAGTGTGGATCTGTTCCGGCCAGTCGAACATGGCGTGGACGGTCAGCCATGCCGACCGGGCGGCTGAGGAGATCGCGGCGGCCGACCATCCGCGGCTGCGGCATTTCCAGGTGGCCCAGCGGATCGCGGAGAGCCCGGCCGCGGATGTGCAGGGCAAATGGGACGTGGCCAGTCCCGCCACGGCCGCCGGCTTCACCGCCGTGGGCTACTTCTTCGGCCGGCACCTGCTCGAGGAGTTGGACGTGCCGATCGGCCTGGTCAATACCAGCTGGGGCGGGACGCCCGCCGAGGCCTGGACCAGCCGTGGCGGACTGCAAGCCGACGAAGACCTGAAGGCGTTCGTCGCGCATTCCGCCAAATTCAGTCCCAAGAACCCGCATCAGCCCTCGGTCCTCTTCAACGGCATGGTATCCCCCTTGGTTCCGCTGGCCATGCGCGGCGTCATCTGGTACCAGGGCGAATCGAACGTGGGGCGGGCTCAGCAGTACGCCCGGTTGTTTCCCGCCATGATCACCGACTGGCGCGCCAGCTGGGGCCGCGGGGATTTCCCGTTCCTCTACGTCCAGCTGGCGCCGTTCCGCTACGGGCGGAACGATCCGGCCGCCTGTGCCGAGTTGTGGGAGGCGCAGCTGAAGACCCTGGCCCTGCCCCAGACCGGGATGGCGGTGACGGTCGACATCGGAAATCCGCAGGACATCCATCCCAAGAACAAGCAGGATGTCGGTCGCCGTCTGGCGCTCTGGGCCCTCGCCGGGACCTATGGCCGGAGCCTGGTCTACAGCGGCCCGCTCTACGAGAAGTTCGCCGTGGAAGGGAACAAGATCCGGGTTCACTTCCGCCACGTCGGCAGCGGGCTGGTGGCCCGCGGAGGCGAACTGACACACTTCACCATCGCCGGTGCCGACGGGCGCTTCCTGGCGGCCCAGGCCCGCATCGACGGCGAGACGGTGGTCGTGGAGAGCCCCGAGGTGCCAGAGCCGGTGGCCGTGCGCTATGCCTGGCGCGACGATGCGCAAGCGAACCTGTTCAACCAGGAAGGCCTGCCCGCCTCGCCGTTCCGCACCGACGATTTTCCGCCGGTCACGGCCGCGAAACGCTGAGCCCGGCTCGCCGCCGGGCCTCGCGGGCCAGCAGGCCGGTCACCAGCCTGCGCAGGCGGGGTTCGGCGGCGTTGGCCGTGGCGATAATCTGCTGGACGTCCGCCGCTTCCAGGCAGTCGGGAAAACAAAGATCGGTGATGATGGAAAACCCCACGCTCCGCATGCCGCCGTGCACGGCGACGATCACCTCAGGCACCGTCGACATCCCGACGACGTCCGCCCCGATCGTGCGGAGAAAGCGGTATTCGGCGCGGGTCTCCAGGTTCGGGCCGGAGACGGCCACGAACACCCCCCGGTGGACCACGATGTCTTCCTGGCGGCCGATCTCCAGCACCTCCTCGATCAGGGCCTGATCGTACGGCGCGCACATGTCGGGAAACCGCGGCCCCAGACGGTCATCGTTGATGCCGATCAGCGGATTGTCGCCCATCAAGTTGATATGGTCGTCGATCACCATGATGTCGCCACAGCGGTAGTAGGGGTTCATGGCGCCGCAGGCGTTGGAGACGACCAGCAGGTCCGCGCCCAGGGCCTGCATCACGCGGACCGGCAGGGTGATCTGCTTGAGCGGGTACCCCTCGTACATGTGGAAACGGCCCTCCATGGCCATCACGGAAAGTCCCTCCAACTGGCCGCAGACCAGCCGGCCGCGGTGGCTGAGCGCCGTGGAGCGCGGGAAATGGGGGATCTGGTCGTATTCCAGCGTTGCCTGAACTTCGATCTGCTCGACCAGCGCCCCGAGTCCGGTCCCCAGGATCATGCCTACCTGCGGCGCGGATTTCCACTGGGACCGCACCGCCTCTGCCGCAGCGGCGATCTGGCCATGTAACTCAAGCATCGTCACCCCCTCCCCTTTTCACATCCCGGATCAACGAAGTTGGACTGCAAGATTAGACCAGGCGGTTCGGGCCGGGCAAGTCCCTGGTAACCGTTCACGCCTCGGGGGTCTGGTCCATTTTTCGGCCGATCAACTCGACCTCGCGGATACGCGCTGGTCGAAAACATGGACCTGACCCCCTGGCATCACCAGTCCGCCGGCGGCCCGGAGTCGATCGCCGCAGAGGGCATGCCACGTGTCGCCCGCGTGCCGCTGCTGGTGCCGCAACCCGGAGCCGACCAGATTCCACAGCGGATCGCCGCTTGGTAAACTGACCGGTTTGCACCGCGTCACCGGCTCAATTGGAGAGGTCACCGTCCATGGCGAATCCCACAGCCACCTTCGAGACGTCAATGGGGAATTTCACGGCCGAGATCTTTGCGGACAAGATGCCCGTCACGGCGGGCAATTTCCTGAAACTTGCCCGGGCCGGGTTCTATGACGGCCTGCACTTCCACCGCGTCATTCAGGGGTTCATGATCCAGTTCGGCTGCCCGCTCAGCCGGGACCCGCAGAACCGCCGCGCCGGCACGGGGGGACCGCCGCACGGCACGATCCCGGACGAACACCCGGCGGGTGCCAGGTTGTCCAACGAGCCGGGCACGCTCTCGATGGCCAACACGGGCCAGCCCAACAGCGGCGGCAGCCAGTTCTTTATCAACACCGTCCATAACGCCTATCTCGATTGGTTCACGCCCGGTGCCTCGAAGCATCCGGTGTTCGGCCGGGTCACCGAGGGGATGGACGTGGTGAAGAAGATCGAATCGACGCCGACCGACAGCAGCGACCGACCACTCAAGCCGGTGCAGGTGATCCACGTCGCCGTCGCGCCGACTCAAGAGCCGATCAACTCCTGATGCAGGCTCTGCAGCAGCCGCTGGGTCGGCAACGCGCGGCCCTCGCCCTCGCGAATCGCCTTGCCATAGGCACGCGCGGCGTCCAGATGACGTCCACGCGCCTCGTAGGCGTCACCCAGGTGGCGGTAGCCGGAGACCGGTACTCCATTTGCGGCAGCCTGGTCCAGGTGCCGCTCGGCGCTGTCGCACCAGCCGTGTTCCAGGTGCAGCTGCCCCAGCAGCTCGTGGGCGATCGGCTGCAGTTGATCGGCTCGGATCGCAAGCAGGAGATGCGCCGCGGTCGGCAGGGGGACGCGAGATGGGCCGGGCGCCACAAGCAACTCGTCCAGGCGGATCGCACCAACCCGCTGCAGGCCCAGTTCCAGCTCCAGCAGCGCCACGTACCGAAACATGTCACGCGTGTTGGGCACCACCCGCGCGGGCGCGTGGCTGGCTAGCCGCAACCGCAGGGGACTCAGGCCGTCGTTCCACTCGTCGGCCACTTCGGACTGGGCCAGGCAAACGAGGCCCTGGAAGTAGTGGATGACGGCGTGCCCCGGCTCCAGGTGCCGCGCGGCGTCGAGTGCCCGCTGGGCATCATCGAGTTGAGCCAGCGTGAGGTGTGCCTGGGCCAGGGCGATGAACCGCCAGTGGTCGGTGCCGGGCGGCAGCCGCGTTACCCGCCAGCCCGCCAATGCCTGCTCCGCCTCGCCCCGCTGCTGAAGGTCCAGCAAGGCCCAAACTCGCGCGGCGAGGTCCGCGCGTACCGGCTGGGGGGCCTCAAGCCGCGGTTGGAGAACCTGGGGTGCCGGTTGGTAACCGGCGGGCTGGCCCTCGTCCGCTGCCTCCGCCGCGCCCCCCATTCTCGAAGCGAATCCGAGAATCACGAGGACCAACAACACAGCCGCCGCGATCCAGCGCGCCAGCTCCCACCCGTGATGAACGTGCCTGGCGGTGACCATCGTGCACCTCCCCCGGTCAATAACGGGAATCGTTCGGCAAGAGACATCGGCGGCAAAACCGGTGCCAAACCGGTCGAGGGCGACTCGGCCGAGGACCGGCCGAGCCACTTGTGGGAGGCGTGAGCGGAAAACACGTAACAATCGCGTGGCTGCGGACGTTCAGGGCCTGGATTGTCGGTCGGCGCTGCTCAGAAAGTGGCCGTTCAGGCACTCATCACCTGCCCCTGGGCGGCCACCCGATCCACCCGGCCCCGTGCCCCCCTGCAGCGCACTGTGCTGACATGCACACGCGCCGCGGCCTAACCCGGATGATTCATGAGCCGCAAGCGCGCTAGCGTCCGGTCTTGATGGAATTGGGGAGAACTGGACGCGAGCGCGTGCCGGCTGATCTGCGCGGTGTTTTTGGGAAGACAGCCACAACCTGTCTTTCTGCTTCACCTGGCAACTTTACTCGTTCGGTTGATGATTAATCCGGGCGTAACCGTTCACGGGCCGGGGTCTGGTCCATTTTTCGGCCGATAAACCCGACCTCGCGGATACGCGCCGGCCGAAAACATGGACCGGACCCCCTGGAATCAGGGAAAATCTTCCACCGGGTTGTGAACGGTTACATCCGGGCTAAGGCGCTGCACGACGATTACCTACCGGTTTTGTGGATCAGCCGCGGGGCGCTAGCCCGCGGTCTTTCGCGGATGAACCGCGGGCTAGCGCCCGGCGGCTGATGAGTGATTTCGGTAACTTATTGTTGAAGGGACTGTCCCGATTTTTGTGGCATGGATGCCAGAAAAATGGGACTGTCCCCTTCGGCAGAGCCATTGACACAAAAATCCGTACAGGCCCTTGTTGAACAGCGCCTAACCCACCTCGGCCGCCTCGTAGGCGAAGCTGGCAACCAGCGGGCGTTCCAGCTGGCAGTAGTCGGCCAGCTTCATCCGAATCGACTCGTGGTGGCTATTCCCCTCGAAAACCACCGTTTCGTCGTCGGTCAAGCTCCGCTCCAGCACCGTCTGCATGCCATACTGGCTGCCAAACGGTGGCAGCGTTCCCAGCTCGCAGTCGCGCACATGCTGCGACAGTTCGAACTCCGAGGCCAACTCCAGTGGGCTCGATCCCAGCACGACGGCCGCCTTCTTCAGGTCGACATGGCGGGTCGCCGGCAGGACGGCGACAAAATATTCACCACCCGATTCCGTCCTCAACAGGACCGTCTTGGCCACCTCACGACCCGGCACATGCAGCACCTGCGCCATCCGCTGGGCATCGTACGCTGGCGCGTGTACGAGCGGCTCGAACGGCACACCATGATCCTTGAGAAACATTTGAACGTTCATGACCATCCCCCTTGATTACCCGGCGACAGGCCGGCCCAGAAGTGCGACGTAACAGCCCGTTGAAAAAATCGACTACCAGCACGAAGCGCGAGCGAGTGTGCCGGAATCACCGGCTCTTTTTTTTGTCGGTCTACCCACTCGCTTGGGCGTCGTGGCCGTATTTCAACGGGCTGGTAACCACGACCGTCCCTGCCACGACATCCATGCGGGCTCAACGCCCCGAAGTCCACTCGCACGCCGGCCGCTGCCCAGGCCCCAGTCCGCAGTGCCCGGCCCTGTAAATCGCCGCGGCTACCAACATTCCTCCATTCCTCCTCCGCCGCAACTAACGTGCCACACAGGCTCAGAGGGGCTGCGTGGCTGTCATTGCCCGGCCAACTCGCGTTCAGCGTTAAGGCGCTGCACGACAATTACCTACCGGTTTTGTGGATCAGCCGCGGGGCGCTAGCCCGCGGTCTTTCGCGGATGAACCGCGGGCTAGCGCCCGGCGGCTG
>Ga0114938_1001924_pt1 | contig 13656 bp, 11 predicted proteins | sample AshMeaBigSpring_FD_88675 | JGI IMG/M metagenome (GOLD analysis project Ga0114938, IMG submission 88675) | Groundwater microbial communities from Big Spring, Nevada to study Microbial Dark Matter (Phase II) - Ash Meadows Big Spring | ecosystem: Environmental > Aquatic > Deep subsurface >...
CCGGAAGTATTGCTGCTTATAATCGTGCCTTTTTTTCGGAATTTTTCTACTTGAGCAAATACTTTTTGTTTTATATCTAAATTTTCTACGACAGCTTCAAGCACCCAGTCAGCATCTGATATATCTTGCATATTGTCTTCAAAATTACCTATACGTATAAATTTACGAAAATCCTTATAATATAATGCAGCAGGATTAGCTTTGATAGTAGATTCTAGAGCATCATTCACTATTCTGTTGCGTACATTTATGGAATCCAATGTCAGCCCTCTTAGTTTTTCTGAATCACTTAATTCTTGAGGAATAATATCTAGTAATAGTACATCAACTCCAATATTGGCAAAATGACATGCAATACGTGAACCCATAACTCCAGAACCGAGAATGACTACTTTTTTGATTTGGCGAAACATAGTGTGATATTATATAAGAGTATAAAAATAGTGAAGAATTTATTTTGACACATGAAATAATTATGAGAATGGTTATATTTTTTTAGCTATTTCGTTTTAATATTAATCTTGTAAGGGCATCATCATAAGTAATTTTAATATTTCCTGTATCCCCTTTAATAAAATGTAATTTATAACCAGCGGCTTCGGCTACGCTAGCGTCATCGGTATATTGTTGTGTTGGGATCAAGTTGTTATATGCATCTTTGATTATTTGGGTTTTAAAGGTTTGTGGAGTCTGTATCAAAATGTATTCTTCCCGATTTGCTGCTGGGCCATCTTTTTTGCGTAAGCTATCAATTATAGGTATATAGGGTATCACTGCGTCATATGTAAGACATAAATCTAAACATTGACTAATAAGATCAGGGGAGACTAGCGGTCTTGCTGCATCATGTATTGCTACTACGGGAGTATTGACCATAGCTAACCCATTCATTACTGAGGCGGTACGAGTAGCTCCACCAACGGTGTATTTAATATTAATTTCATGCAAATAGGATTGTTGTATTTGTTCCCAATTTTTTTTGTGTTGTTCATTTATTACCATGATGATTTCTATCGCTGCATCAGCTTTTATAAAAGCCTCTATAATAAGTAATATGATAGGCTTGCCTAATAGGGGTAGAAATTGTTTTGGCATATTAGTGCCAAAACGGCTGCCGATACCCGCTGCTACAATTATTACAGCATTTTGACTCAAAAAAATAGTATTTTATTTGATTACATGATAAGCATAGCATCGCCATAGCTGTAGAAGCGGTAACCATCTTTAATAGCTCTCTTATAGACTTCCATTGTAAATTCTTTTCCCATATAGGCACATACTAATACTAATAAACTAGTTTTCGGCAAATGAAAATTGGTAATTAAGGCATCACAAATATTAAACTTAAATGGTGGGTATATAAATAAGTTACTCCAGCCTTCATTAGCTTTAAGCCTATAGTCTGTCGTTATAGAACTTTCTAAGGCTCGCATTGTAGTAGTACCTATCGAACATATTTTATGCCCTGTATCTTTAGCTTTGTTTATCTTGATAACTGCATCATTTGGCACTACATAATACTCAGCTTCCATCTTATGTTTAGTTAGATCTTCTACCTCTATTGGACGGAATGTACTTAGTCCTATGTGTAATGTTACTTCTGCAAAGTCAATTCCCTTGATCATACATCGTTTTACTAACTCCGGGGTGAAATGAAGACCTGCAGTAGGAGCCGCAACAGCACCTTCATGTTTTGCAAATATTGTCTGATATCTTTCTTTATCTGATTTTTCTGACTCACGTCCTAAATATTTAGGTATAGGTGTCTCCCCTAATGACTCTAATATTAATTTCAATTCTTGATCACTACCATCAAATAGAAATCGTATCGTACGTCCACGGCTTGTAGTATTATCTACTACTTCTGCTACTAGGTTTTCATTATTGCCAAAATAGAGCTTATTGCCAACACGTATTTTACGAGCAGGATCTACAAGTACATCCCATAATCGGTACTCTTTATTCAATTCTCTTAGCAAGAATACTTCGATTTTAGCTCCTGTCTTCTCTTTCCGTCCATATAAGCGGGCAGGGAATACTTTTGTATTGTTGACGACCATTATATCTTTGTCATCAAAATATTCAAGTAAATCATAAAACTTACGATTTGTTACTTTACCTGTAGCACGTTCTACCACCATCAATCTACTTTCATCACGATTTTTGCTTGGGTATTGTGCTATTAATTTTTTCGGGAGCTTATACTCAAATTCGACTAGTTTCATTTTATAAGTTATTTTATTACGGTAAAATAATTTATTTATTATAAAATGTGCAAATATACATTATTTGCTAAGGGAATGCAATAGTTTAAATAGAGATAAAGCTCAATTGTAATGAAAACTGGATATAAAAAAAAATAGTCCTAATATTAAAATGTAGGACTATTAATAAAATAATTGATGATATAAAATAGATTACTTCTTATTTCCTCCAAGCAGCTTGACCAATAAAGAGGCTAGGCCACATCCTGTACCACCACTGCCACCTAATATACTAAGTACAGAATTTAGCATATTGCCTCTCTCGCCTTTTTGTCCGCCTGCTAATTGACCGATAAGACCTTGTATATCAATCCCGGATTGTCCAACCTCTTTTACTTTGCCATTGAGCATATTCAAAACTACTGGGATGGCTTTAGAAGCTAGGCCTTTGGCCTCTCCTTGTGATAATCCTAGTTGTGACATCAGGTTTTGTGTTACACCAGGTGTAAGATTATTTACCATTGGGTGCGAAGCATCTGTTTCCTTGCCAGATACCATTTCAGTAATGGCACTCAGGTTACCACCTTTTACTTGATCCATAATACAATTGATGATAGAGCCCCCAGCACTACTGGCGGCTTGATCAAGCAATACCATTATCTATATCAGGGTCAGCAATAAATTTTTCTCCCAAATGAGAGGATGCGAATTGCAATAATTGTTCGATCATTGTATTAAATGTTTAATAAATTAAGTTAAATAAAATTATTTATTAAAACCTATAACGTCTTTCAGTAATCCGCTGATTTTATCTAATTGGGGATTACTTTGCTGTTGTTGCTGCTGATTTTGTTGTCCACCTAGAAAAGTATTTAATAACCCACCTAATAGATCTGTCATGCCGCTATCATTACTATCGGCAGTATCTACATTTACATCGGTTATTTTGGGCATATTGGGTTGATTTGGTTTACCCCCAAGCATATTGGTTATTAATCCAGCTATATCCATACCGCTATTATGTTCGGCACGGTTTACTTTACCATTGAGCATATTCATCACCAAGGGCACGGCTTTACTTGCTAGCATTTGGGCTATGTTAGGATTTACCCCTAGTTTTTGTGCCAAGGTATTGACTACGCCAGGCATTATCATATTTACAATAGGACTATTGCTGCTAGTCTGGTTGCCTGACAGCATATTAAGTATTCCATTTAATTGACCACCTTTAGCCATATCCATAATGGAATTGATAATGCTATCACCGGCTACATTGGCTGATTGTTCGGCTATTTGGTTATCTACATCAGGGTCTGCAAAAAACTGGTCTGCGAGGTGATTTTTAGCGAGATTTAAAAGTTGATCTAACATGTAATAAATTATTTTTTGAGGTTATAAAAATATAAAAAACAAATTTAAGCATCAAATTATGTACCAAATGTGATTTTTTTTTTTAGGATAAATATTAGGCAATAGTCCAAGTGTCTTTGCCTGAAATAATCTTATTAATATCAGGTATTCCTTGTTCTTGTTGTTTCCTTATTTGATCAAGCATAATTTCTTCGTAACAAGGTCTTATATGAGCATAAAAAACTCCGAAAGGTCTAGGCAAATGATTTTCTTCCTTTGCATCATCAAATAATCGAGTGAGAATTTGAGCTTTGAATATATCAGATTCGTCATGTATCCAGCAGTCATCAGCAGTTATTCCACTTTCATGTAAATGGACACGCTTAGGTTGCAAACCATCTAGTATAATTCCATATTGTTGTTGATCGCCAAAAATTAATGGTTTTCCATGTTCTAGAAATATTATTTCATTGGCTTTGCTTGATTTTTCTGTATAAATTTCAAAAGCACCATCATTAAATATATTGCAATTTTGATAGATTTCGAGGTAGCTCGTCCCTTTATGAGCATTGGCTCTAAGTAACATTGCTTGCAAATGCTTTGGATCTCGATCCATACTGCGTGCTACAAAACTAGCATCGGCTCCTAATGCAAGTGCTAAGGGATTAAATGGGTGATCAAGACTACCGTAAGGAGTGGATTTAGTAATCTTATTTTCTTCCGATGTTGGAGAATATTGTCCTTTTGTCAATCCATAAATTTGGTTATTGAACATTAGGACATTGATATCAAAATTACGCCGTAATAAGTGAATGGTATGATTACCGCCTATAGACAAGGAGTCGCCATCGCCGGTTGCTATCCATACGCTTAAATCAGGTCTTACAGCCTTGAGCCCACTTGCGATAGCTGTAGCTCGACCATGTATACTATGTATACCATATGTATTCATATAATATGGGAATCGAGAGGAGCACCCGATACCAGAAATAATGACTATATCTTCTCTCTTTATACCTATCTGAGGTAGTATGGTTTGTACTTGTTTCAGAATAGAATAATCGCCACAACCTGGACACCAACGTACTTCTTGATCACTGGCAAAGTCTTTTGCAGTATAGGTTATAGGATTTTCTGACATATATTATTTCATTAATTATCAAAAAGGCAAAGATTTACGAAAATAATACAAATTTATATTTTAATCATAATACTAAATGTAAAGTTACGAGAAGCTTGCGGGAAAAAACTATTGGCATATTGTAATTTATTGTCAGCAATAAAACTATATGTATAGCCATTGCTTACTATAGATTGATTTAATAAATTATTAGCTCTAAGGATTATATTCCATTCTTTGATAATACTTCCATAGCTCCTATATGAGACCAATGCGTCGGTGCTTATGTATTCGGGTAAAATGCTGTTGGGGTCATTTGTATTATCTAGGTATTGTTTTGAAATGAATTGCCCGCCAAGTTGAAATAATAAGTGATCTAGGACATGAAAATTTAATCTTGCTTTGCTTATCATATTGGGTGAAAATGCTATAGTACGATTACTGTATGTAGTTATTTCTTGCATACCTGTGTCATAATTGTCGGTATAATGAGTATAGGATTTAATTTTATTGATTGAATACGTAGAGGCTATATCCAGTAATATGTTTTTAAATATAGGCAATTGATATATAAACTCCACACCACGTCTATAGCTCTTTGCTACATTAGTTCTAGTATATTCACCTACTTCATTTATTTTGCCAGTAAGGATCAATTGGTTTTTGTATTCCATGAAATAAACATTTAATTCAGCTTTTGATTTTTCATTACCCATGCGCCAGCCTAGCTCTATATCATGTAGTGATTCTGATTTGGGATTTCCTCCAGATATATTATTAACATGATCATCTCTATTGGGTTCACGTTGGGCTCGGGCATATGAGATATAGACTGTAGCATTATTAATTTTTTTACTTATACCCAATTTTGGATTTATAAAATTGTATCGAACGGTGGTATATGATAGCGGGGGGATAATTATTGCAGGTCTATACCGATAATTTACATTACGTATTTGTGCATCTATATAAAGCATCCATGTTGTATTATAATATTGTTCGCATTTGATATAAGCGGAGATATCATCTTTGTTGGCATTATTTTCATAGTATAGGATATCTTGTTTGTAATTGCCTGTAGCTAGTCCGAAGTGTTTACCCTTATATACATTCGCATTGCCCCCTATAATAAATTTTGTATTTTTTGAATGCCATACGATATCTGTGGTCACTCCTTTGAGTATATTATCTAGATGCTTTTGTCGTATTACATCAGTTATGATAGTAGTATCACTTAAATTATAATCTACAGCATCTTGGCTTTCTTTATATTCTTCATAATATCCTTTTCCTTTAGTAGCATATATCGTAGTATTGAATTGCAAATTTGTATTGATTGCATTGCGATATACTAGTTGATAATAATCTTGTTTATAATGATCGGCTTGATTATCGTAATATTGTATAAATCCATTATCATCGGTATAGCCTCCTGCCGGATTGTATGTAGGAAGGCTATCTAGTAAATAGTGGGGTACTCCATACCATGATTGATAGCTTTTTTCATTACCACTGAAATGAATGAGCGATAAACGATGCTTATTTTTACGGTAATTGGTAGATAAGTAATAAGAATGTAAGTTACTGCTAGCTCTATCTATATATCCATCAGATTTGATCCATGATAAACGAGCATCTATATTAAAATATTTGTGCCATATACCACTACTAGATATTATACTATGTCGTTGTGTTGCAAATGAACCTATACTGGCTTCGTATTGCAATGTAGGCTTACTATTCCACTTTATTGTATTGATATGTACACTGCCTCCAAATGCTGCTGCACCATTGGTGCTTGTACCTACACCACGCTGTACTTCTATATCATGGGCACTAGCTACTATATCTGGCAAATCTACCCAATACATGGCTTGTGACTCTGCATCATTTATAGGCACATTATTAATTGTAATTTGGATACGAGAAGCATCAGTGCCACGCATACGCATTGTAGTATAGCCCACACCATTACCAGCATCGCTGCTCTGTGTTATAGATGGTGTCCATTGCAGTATATAGGGTATATCTTGTCCTTGATTCAATTGCTGTAATTCTTTTGCAGTGATATATTGATAGGCAAAAGTGCTTTTGGCATGCAATCGTTGCTCTTGTATATTGACTTCATTGAGGTGTATCAATTGATTATTTTCATAACGAACATGCAATGATACATTGAGTACCAGGTCATGAGTTAAAAGCACTTGTACTACTTTGGTTTCATATCCTTCGGCTATAAATGTAATAGATATTAGCTGTGACAATTCTGTTCTAATTTCATAATCACCATTTAAGTCGGTAGTGCCTACGGTAGTATTATTTATTTTAATCGCTGCTCCTGCCACAGGCATATTGGTCTCAATATTCGTAACTTTGCCTGTCACAATAAATGCTGCAAAAGCATACTGAGGTATAAAAAACAAAATTGAATAAATAAAAAATAATCGCATAAAGTGATAAATTGATTTTAAAATAATATAGCACCATGCGATATTGCCTATCCTTACGTCAGTATTATCTGCCTCAAGTAGTGTGGGTATATTCTCAGTCTGATTTATTAAAAAATAGTCAAACACCCCATGGCACTACAAAAGTAGATAAAAATAATTAAAAAAAAAATTTTTTTAATTGCCTTCATATCTCACGAAGTTTTTTTCAGTTTCGTACAAAATAATTGCTATATTTATATTTTCTTCTATTATTTTATTTCGGATCAATTTATAAATCACTATAGCTATATTTTCTACAGTAGGATTAAGTTGCATAAAATCTGGCGTATCCAGATTCAAATTCTTATGATCAAATCGTTCAATTATTTCTTCTTGTATTATCTCACTTAATTTACCCAAATCATAGCCATAGCCACTTATTGGATCTACTTCACATTCTAACTCTACATATAAAGTATAATTATGTCCATGAAAATTTGGCGAATTACATTTTCCAAAAAAAATGAAATTTTTTTCATCATTCCATTCTGGTACATGTAAGCGATGAGCTGCATTGAAGCTGGCTCGACGGATGATTTTGATACGAGGCATACATCTTTTTTATACAAAAGTAACTTTAATAAAAGAGATTCTATTTTGATAAATTTTAGTTTTCATTTTTTATTTCACAAATAGATGCTTGTGCTGTGTTTCATATTGTATTTTTGTATAAAATAAATCCTATAGATGCTGAAATTCATCCAATTATTAGAAAAAAATAATGAACTGATACGAATAAAAGAATATGTAAATCCTATACTAGAAATTGCTGAAGTCACGGATAGGATCTCTAAGTCCAAAGATCGAAATAAAGCCTTATTATTTGAAAACACAGGAACACAATTCCCATTACTGATAAATAGCATGGGTTCATACAAGAGAATGTGTCTGGCACTTGGGGTTACAGAATTGGATACTATAGCTGATGAGATAGTAGCCATATTTAAAAATATAACTACTCCTAAAAATTCATTGATTGATAAAATTATGATGTTGCCACAACTAAGTGAGATAGCATCGTGGATGCCTAAAAGTATAAGTAGTAGAGGTATGTGTCAAGAAGTGATACATTTGCAACCTGATATAACTCAGTTACCCATACTCAAGTGCTGGCCTCATGATGGAGGACCATTTCTTACTTTGCCAATAGTGCATACCAAAGATCCTAATACACACATACGCAATGTGGGCTTATATAGAGTACAAGTATTTGATACAAAACTCACAGCACTGCATTGGCACAAACACAAAGTATCAGCAGCACATTATAATGAATATAAAAAAATAAACAAAATAATGCCAGTAGCCATAGCCATAGGCGGAGACCCAATTTATAGTTATGTAGCAACAGCGCCATTACCATCGAATGTAGATGAGTATATGCTTGCGGGATTAATACGCAAGAATAAGGTAGAAATGGTTAAATGTATAACACAAGATATAGAAGTGCCAGCCGATTGTGATATCATCATAGAAGGGTATGTAGATACTAATGAAAATCTGATTTTGGAAGGACCATTTGGTGATCATACAGGGTATTATTCATTAGCTGACTGGTATCCTAGATTTCATATTACAGCTATAACTCATCGCAAGAATGCTATATATAGTGCTACTATAGTAGGTATCCCACCACAAGAGGATGCATGGATTGGCAAGGCTACAGAGCGTATTTTTATTGCACCTATTAAACTCACCATGTTGCCCGAATTACGTAATATGGAACTGCCCTTGGCGGGAGTATTTCATAATCTCACTATCATAAGTATAGAAAAAAATTACGCCGGACACGCTCAGAAAGTGACTAATACGATGTGGGGAGCTGGACAGATGATGTTCAATAAGATACTTGTAGTAACAGATGCTATGGATGATATTACGGATTATAAATCTTTAGCTCAAAAGATAAGTAAAAATTTTGACCCCTATCAAGATATGATGCTATCGCAAGGACCTATGGATGTGCTTGATCATGCTTGTGGCAAGTTTGCTTTCGGTGGAAAATTGAGTATAGATGGTACTGTCAAATATGAAGAGGAAGGCACAGAAAATTTGATGGCGGTGTTTTTGAAAGGAATATTTAATAAAAATGTAAAAACGCAAATGCTAGATAAATTTGACGAGATTGTAAATATAAATTATTCCTTATTGAATGAAGAAATTTCTTTATTGATAATAAGTGTAAAAAAAAATAGAGCCAATCACATCCGAGAATTAAATGATCAATTATTTGAGTTATGCGAATTACAATATGTGAAACTAATATTGTATGTAGAACATACAGTAGATACAGATTGTTTGCAGGACAGTATATGGAGATTTTGTAATAATTATGACCCCAAAAGGGATACCTATTTTGTGCCTGCAAAGCAAGTAGGGTACCCTTCACATGCCGGTTTAGATGGTACACGTAAAACAAAGAAATATGACAACTTTCAGAGAGATTGGCCCAATGTGATTGTAGCAGATGATAGGACTATAGCTGCTATAGACGCTAAATGGGAAAAATTAGGACTAGGAGATTTTATACCATCACCGAGCTTGCGTTATAAAAATATGGTATATGGAGATAGTGCCATAGCTTTGGAATAAATTATCTGAATAATGATATGTGATTAAACTTATACATCAACTTGAATAAGTGAATTTGAGCTATTACACAGTATGTTGTCTCAACCCTAATACATATACATTATATAATCATAGAACATATAGGAAGTAGCGCAGTGCCAGGATTTGCAGCTAAGCTTATCATTGATATGAAATAGTGTGTCTAGTGTGAGGTGATTTTGAATACATTACGTCAAAAATCATGTGAAAATATATTATAATTTGTGGATGATACGGGGGTTTATCATAGGTACGCTTTTTAAATCACACTAGTATCATATACATTATAATACTCTATTTATTACGGAAATATGCTGTACCTGCCTAATATGTGATGAGGATATATTCCATATCGAAAATGCAAATCGTATTTTATAGAAAATAGTGCATTGCAATGATAATTGTAAAATAGAAATTATAATTAATTCTGGGAATATAAGGTCTAATCCGATGCGAGATTATGGATACAAGCAACAGCGTACTCTCGCAGATTTTGATGGGAATACTTGGCACTTAATTTATATGGATATGTCAATATTATATATAGAACAAATCCATATTTTTTTTTATACCCTCTATTGAAACTGCATACGATTATCATCTATATCACTAGCTTTCTCGAGAGCACGGTATAGTTCACTTTCAAACTTGGAACGCATAATTTGAGAAAGTCGCATTTTACTACCAGCAGCATCAGCTCCATCAATAGGTGTGATACTATTGACAGCACCTACATACACGCCACCATTACCAGCTATAGCAGTTGTCATTTTACCAGTAGCGCATCCTGATATAGCCGCTGCTAATTTTGGTTCTGATACCTCACCTACCTGAGGGGATTTAAAAGTAACTCCATCTGCAACTGTTACAGTAACGCCCATAATACTTGCTAGAGAGTCTATAGTGTTAGCATTAGCTTTTTTGATATTTTCTTTTATTTTTTCACTCTTTTTTTCATTCATTACTAATTGTGTAAGTTCGTCTTTCATATCAGCAATATTAGGTAATCCTTTTTCTCTCACCTCGGCTACACGAGCTACTATATATTTATCATCGAGGCTAAAGATATTAGATATTGCATCTTTTTTATTTTCATAAGCCCATTTCACCAGTTCTCTACTAATACCAATCCCAGATATGTTAATAGCATTACTAGGGATAGATTGTGTCATTTGCTTCTGTAGCTCTTGATCAGTAATGGTTGTAGCAAATTCTTCTACATTAGTAGCTTTATCGCTAAATTTACTAGCAGCAGCATACGCTTTTTCTTCTGTTTCTTTACTAGGCAATAATTCTTTTGAAATTATAGCTATTTTTACTGCATCATTTACATTTTTTCTTTTGAGTACTTCTACTATATGTACGCCAAATTGTGTTTTTATAATTTTAGGCTCGCCGATTTTACCTGTTAAAAATAAATGCTTATTGAAAGCGTATACTGTCTGCCCCTGAGTGATATTGCCCAAATACCCCCCTTTTTTACTATTACTCGCATCGGCTGAATATGCTGCAGCTAGTTTTACAAAAGATGCACTATCAGTAATAGCACGTAGAATACTATCTGCCTTAGCTAGTATTTTAGCACTATCCTCTGGTGCAGAGATACGCAATAAAATATGTCTTGCCTCTACAGTATCTGCTACTGCTCTACGATCTATTATTTTAATCATTTGATATGACCCAGACTCAAAAACAGGTCCTATCAAGGTACCAATAGGCAATTTAAATAAGGTGTCAGTATAGGAGTAATTAAGATCAGTTTTATCTTGATAAGTAGTATTAAATCGAGTTTCAGAATTAATAGTGACAAACATAGAATCATCCTTTACTGTCTCGAAAGTGTCTTTGAGAGCGCTGATAGTACTCAATGTAGCTGCTGAGTCAGCAGCAGATGGTATAATATTAAATTGCACATATTCTAATTTGCGAGAAGCCTCATCAGTATATTTCATTTGATTTTTATTAATAAATGCTTGTAAATCAGCATCTGTAACTTTTATCTCAGAATCATTAATGATAGCATAAGGTATATTGATATATTTAGCTGAGACAGTTGCATTATTATTATTTTCAAATGCTATCAACCAGTCCGGTATAAATACAGCTTTTTGCAATAATGATTTATATTTAGTCTCGATTTTGTCTTTTTTAATAAACTTCATAAAGTTATTCCATCGAAAAGTTTTTTCGTATGATGTTATATTTGGATCATCTTGACCTAGGTTTTCTATAAATTTACGTACTTGCAATGAAGAGAATTCTCCTGTTTCTGGATTTGAAAAAGACTGTTTTATTTGAGGGTGAGGATTTTCAAACAAGAAATCAGCTATTTCATCATCAGACAATAAAATGCCGAGTTTTTGATACTCAACCCCGGCAGTATATTCACGTAAAATATCATTCCAAGTTTGATCTCTTATAGATTGTTGTGTCATAGCATCCATCTCTTTCTTGGGATTATTAAGGTTATAAGATTCTAAATTTTCATTGTACTTAGATTCAAATTCCTGTGGATTTATTTTAGTGCCATTTATTTTTGCAATATAATCTTTGCGAGATGAGAATATACTAGTATTGGATTGTATGGCATCTTGAATCAAAAAACCGAGGATACAAATAGCAATAAATATAACTATCCATTTTCCAAATTTTTCACGTAATGTGGTAATTAACATAAAAATATCTTAAATTTTAATTTTTTATAAAAGAGTGCAAATATAATGGGAAATTAGTAAAAAATTATAAATCATTATATTTTATGTTACATAAATATTATTGAAAGTATGTGGTTAAATTAAACGTTTTTTTATTAAACATTTCTTATTGTATAATGTAAAATTTGTCATTAACCCTTAATAATATTTTAAAGCTAAATCTAAAAGACAGGCAATTACTCAGATTTAAATTTATTTAACTTACTAAGGTGTAGCGTTAATTTTGCGTGTTGCCGCAGTTGGCGATTTCGGAGCACAAAATCGTCAATATACCACAAAAGTTGATGCGAGGCAGAATGTTCAATTAACCACTGAACCCGCTTTTTTGCAAAACCGCTGTTTCAAGCTGGTGTTATTGTCCACCGTGTCTGTAAACCATTGTCATTGTTGAGTTTTCCTGTCATTTTTTGTGTCGTGTTGGTCTGTGCGCTTGCGTATTTTTTATTTTCTGAAGGGGAGGAGATTTTTATTAATTCAATTTTTCTATGCGTTAACTTTGCAAGCTCTTTGACAAAGCTTGCCTTGCGGGTTGGTATGTGGGGCTTTGGCAATGTGCTTACAAATAGCGTTGGTTCATACGATTTTGTTAATTGGTTTCTCAATCCCTATTAAAAGTTTTTCTATGTGTCCGCCCGGACTTGCGTAACCAATGGTGATTTGGTCGGCAAGGTCTGTCATGAGTTGGTTGCGTGTCTGTGCGTTTTGGCTGCTTACTCGTTTTACAGATTTGTCAAACGGTGTGATGATTAATAGTCTGCCTTGCTCCAACGGTTTTATAAATTCAGGTTCTAATTTTTCTTTCAGTCCTCTTGCTAATGCCAGAATGATGGGCTGCTTGCCTTTGAGCAAATAATGCAACACATCTTTTTCTATTTGGCTGTGAAAACCACTAATAACACAAAAGCCCTGTTCTCTTTGCTCTATAGCCCAGTCATAGCATTTCAATACCACCGAAGCAGGAACTTGTCGGCTGCATAAAAAAGCTGTTTTGGGCAGCTTTAAAAGGTCGGTATTGCCTACACAATGGTGATTTCGGCTCCGCTCAATCACCGAATTAGAATCAATAGTTTCGGCTCCGGTGGTTTCGGCTCCGGTGGTTTCGGCTCCGGTGGTTTCGGCTCCGGTGGTTTCGGCTCCGGTGGTTTCGGCTCCGGTGGTTTCGGCTCCGG
>Ga0114938_1001925_pt1 | contig 13654 bp, 13 predicted proteins | sample AshMeaBigSpring_FD_88675 | JGI IMG/M metagenome (GOLD analysis project Ga0114938, IMG submission 88675) | Groundwater microbial communities from Big Spring, Nevada to study Microbial Dark Matter (Phase II) - Ash Meadows Big Spring | ecosystem: Environmental > Aquatic > Deep subsurface >...
ACAGGGAGGCGGGCGGGATCGGCGCTGGCTTCTGTGAGACATGGGGAGCTACTGCGGGCCAGATCGGCGTTGGTGTCGGCCAACCTATCTCGAGGTTGCGCCCGCAGCTGGGCTATCTCCTCGGGGGTAAGCACCAAGTTGAGTGAGGCTGCGAGCGTGCGGGCGGTTTCGAGGGCGGCCGTGGGAATGACGGTAGTGGCTGCCGCCTGGAAACCAGCGCCGATGACATCGTCGCCTCGGTTGGCGCCTTCGCTCAGCCCGGCGGCTAGCGAGGTGTTGCTCAGGGTTGCGGCATCGTCGTCGCCACCCAGGATCCCATTGCTGAGTATCCCGTTGAGCGTGAAGAGAATCCCACCCGAGGTGACCAGGAGGATCGCGGCTACTGCCAGGCGGCTACTCCAGCGAACTCGACGAGCCTCGACCCGCTGACGCTGGTGGGTAGCGGCGGCCAGACCGCGAGCCAGCCCAGCCTGTTCGATCTCGGTGAGTCGTTCGCCTCCCAACGCCAGCAGGCGGGACCGTACCGCTTTCTGCAGCGCCAGCTCGGCGCTGGCGTCCGCAGGCAGAGCTGCCTCCAGGCGAGCCGCCTCCTGGGCGGAAAGGCGCCCGCTGGCTAGGTCGTCGAGGGTTTCAGGATTGAAGTGGTTCATGAGTCGCCTCTACTTTGAGAGCTGGACTGACCAGAAAGGTTCCCGAGGGTCTCCGCCAATTTGCGGCGACCTCGAAACACTCGGGATTTAGCAGTACCCAGTGGCAGGTCGAGAGCGTCTGCCACTTGCTGAATGGGAAGATCCTCCACGTCAGCCAGGATCACCGCGGCTCGGAACTCGGCGGGAAGCTGGGCGAGGGCGGCCTCGATCTGGCCCGCCAGCTCCACCGAGTTGAATGCGTCGAGAGCCGTTGGGTCGAGTGGCTCGAAGGCGTCCGCCATCGGTTGCGACCGTGTCCGGCTGCGACGGCGAAGGTGGTCGTAGCAAACGTTGACAGTCACCCGATGTAGCCAAGTGGAGAAGGCGGCCCGCTCTTGGTAGCGATCGGCCTTGCGGTAGAGAATGAGGAAGACATCTTGAGTGGCATCCAGCGCGTCATCGCGGTCGCCCAGCATCCGCATCGACACCCCAAACACCCGATGCTGAAATCGCTCGACCAGCTCGCGATAGGCAGTTTGATCTCCGGCTACGAAGCGGCTGACCAGCTGGCCGGGGTCGGTCATTGCCCCAACAAGCGGAGCTCGAAGATTTGCGAGTAGTACACGTCATCCTGGAACGACAGCGCGGTCAGCCAGAGTAGCCAGACCCCCCCGTTGCGGTTGGGGAGTTCGAGCTGCACTGGTTCGCTCCCAGTCGAAGCGGTGGTTATCAGCTCCCAGCCATCCAGCTCGGCCGGCGCGGTGGGGGCCCAGCGCACTTCGAAGCTGGTATCGGGACTGGCCGCCAGCTCCAAGCCGGTAGCCGGGGTGGAACCGGTAAGGCTGAAAGTCACCCCCACCCCCGGCTTGATTTGTTCGAGGGGCGCGAAGTAACGCTCGGTGCGCCAGAAGGTGGCGAGGTCCCCATCCACCAAGTTGGGGAGGCGATCGTTGTGTTCGCTCCCCCCCCCAAACGGATCGTACACCGCCACTGCCACCGGTAGCACCGGCATCGACTCGACCAAAGTGGTGGGCGGGCGGGTGGTGACCGTGACTTGGCGAGTCGAGTCAGGGGGGGGGACTGAAAACGGGGGTTGATCGTCCCGATAGGCGAGTCGAGCCAACGTTCCCACCGCCAGCGCTACCCCGGCCAGCACCAGCGCCGGTAGCAACCAACCCCACGACCAACCACTCGAGGCCGCCGGCGTCACCGTCGAGGGGCTGGCCAGCAGTTGGGCGGCAAGCCCAGCCGCGTCTAGCTCGCCATTTAGCGCTTTGGCGATGGCAGCGTCGGCGCTTGAGTGAAGTCCGTTCACCATTTCGGCTAGCGGTTGAGTGCGACCGGCTCCCATTGAACCAAGCAGGGTGTCGGCTAGCGCTTGCACTTCGGCAGCGGGGTCGTGATAGCGGGGGCTCCTTCCGAAATGGGCCAGCTTGGCCGGCCGCGCCGCCGAGAACTCACAGGCGGTTCCGTCCAGGGCCCCATGCAGCACACCCCGGGCGTGGAGGGCAGCGACTGCTCCTGCCAGGCCGGCGGCGTTGGGGAGGAACTCTTGGCTGGGAATGAACTCTTGGGCGGTGACTCGATCGGCGATGGATACGCCTTGGGTCCACTCGCCAACCATATAGGCACCGGCCTTGCTGCTAGCGGCTTCATACACGCGAGCCAAATGCATGTGCTCAACCGAGGCAGCTGCCCGCGCCGCCGCCACGAATTCGGTCAAGCGCTCAGGGCTGGCGGTCGCCCCTAACGCACGCACCAGCACCGGACGATCGAGCACGGTGTCGGTGGCCAACCACTGCTCGACGTCTTCATCAGAGTCCAGCCGAAGTTCGAGTCGATATCGCTCGGGAAGGGCTGGCCCCACGGTCAGCCGGGGCGGGGGCGCCCCGCCTTGAGGGCGGCAGCTAGGGCATCCCGTTCGTTTTGGTAGCTAAGCCTGCGATTGGCGGCGGCCGGTGAGAGGAAGACCACCTCCTCCACTTCATGGTCGTGGTTGGTGGGGTCTCCCCCCAACATTCGCATCCGGAAGTACTCGACCCGCTTGTTGACGCGGTTTCCACTGTGATCGACAAACCAGTACTTGATGCTGGCAACGGGTGCTGGGTCGATCACTTCCACTTCCAGACCAGTCTCCTCGGTTACCTCGCGGATGGCGGCTTGGATTGGTGTCTCGTCGGGGTCGGGATGCCCCTTGGGGAGGCCCCACACCGCTCGCCCCGCCAGGCTACGAGTGCGAATCAAGACTATCCGCTGGCTCTCGTCGGTGACGATGCCTCCCACCGAATAATCACCGCGCACAGCCATGGCCTCCGAGCGTAGCCCACTCCCACCATTATCTGGCTGGGTACCGTTTGAAATGGCGTGAGGAGCCGCGGTCGCGGCGGTACCTGATCTTGTTCGGTTTGGGAAATTGCCGGACCCGACCACCATGTTTCCAGACTGGTAACTACCCAGGGAGAAGCTGGGCTGGCGCTTACCCTCCGTAGGAGGACGCCGCCAGGGGGCCACGGGACATAGTGTTTGCTTCCGTGCCCGAGCTCGCGATTAGTCAGCAATCGGGGTATCGCCGGTTCACGAGGCGCCCCGAACTCGGCTGGGAACTCTGAGGAGTGTGCAACGTAGCATGCCCGGGTGCGGTTGCTCCACCTGACTCACCCAGCGATGGCAACCCACTCGGGTGGCCCCCAACACCCCGAGCGCCCCGCCCGGCTGCTGGCGGTCGCGGCTGGAGTACGCGCCGCCAGCGGGGTGGACGTGATCGAGGCGCAGCCCGAACCGGCCGCAACCGAATCGTTGCAACTCATCCATACTCCCGAGTACGTGGCCGCCCTCGAGCGGCTTTGCGCGGCGGGGGGGGGCGACTTGGATGCCGATACCGCCTGCGTGCCTGCCTCTTGGCAAGCTGCCCGCTTGGCTGCCGGCGCTGGATTGAGTGCGGTGCGGCGACTGCGGGGAAGGGAAGCCGAGATGGCCTTTCTTACCGTCCGCCCTCCCGGCCACCACGCCCTTTCTGATCAGGCTATGGGTTTCTGCCTCTTCAACAATGTAGCTGTGACTGCAGCAGAACTGCGTCGGGGGGGGGAGAAGGTAGCCATCTTGGACCTCGATGTCCATCACGGCAACGGCACCCAGGACCTCTTCTTCTCCGATGCGGGGGTGTTGTATGTCTCGTTCCACCAGTTCCCGTTCTATCCAGGCACCGGTTGGTACCAAGAGGTAGGGGCCGGGGAAGCCGAGGGCACCACTTTGAACTTCCCTTTGCCCCGCGACACCGCCGGTGATGTCTACCGGCGTGCCATGACAACCACTGTGCTTCCGGTACTGGAGACATTCGCGCCTGATTGGATGTTGGTCAGTGTTGGTTTCGATGCTCACCACGCCGATCCGCTTGCCGACCTGAGACTCAATGAATCCGACTACGGGATGATTGCTGGCTGTCTAACTCCCTATGCCGCCCGTAAACGGCTGATCTTCTTCTTGGAGGGCGGCTACCACCTCCCTGCGCTTGAGCGCTCGGCCGCCAGTCTGGTGGCCGGGGCGGGGGGCGTCCGGTTGGAGGAGCCCCCTTTTCAGCCGTTATCACCCCCAGCTGCCTGGTCGATTCTGGAAGCGGCCCAGAAACTGTTCTCCCGGTACTGGAGGCTTGGCTAGAACCCGCCAGCCCTGACCGGGAGCGCAAATCCGATTCAAGGAGACGCGGTGGCTAACCGAAGCATGCAAAGTGGCATCGCTCGATCACTTGCTGGCCAAGATGGTGGAATTGGGGGGCTCAGACCTGCATCTCAAGGTCGGCTCTCCACCCGTAGTTCGTATCAATGGCACGCTCCACCCACTCGACCAGTCCCCCTTGAACGGGCAGGACACTGAATCCTTTGCCCAGGCGATCATGCCGGTGAGGGCAGTGTCTGCCTTCCGGGAGAACCAAGAGGCCGACTTCGCATACGGAAAGACCAACTTGGGTCGCTTTCGCGTCAACGTCTACCGTCAGCGAGGTTCGGTTTCACTGGTACTGCGCTCGGTGTTTCCTGCTTCCAAGAACTTCGAGGAGTTGGGGCTGCCCCGAGTGCTGCGAAAACTGATCATGGAGCGACGTGGCCTGTTGTTGGTCACCGGACCCACCGGGTCCGGCAAGACCACCACCATGGCAGCCATGATCGACGCCATCAACAGCAGCCGCCGGTGCAACATCATCACCGTCGAGGATCCGATCGAGGTGCTGCATCCCGACAAATTATCGATCGTCTCCCAGCGCGAGATCGGGGTTGACACCCACGACTTTCACCAGGCTCTGATGCGAGTGCTTCGGCAGGATCCGGATGTGATCCTGATCGGAGAGATGCGCAACCTGGAAACCGTTGAGGTGGCCCTGCGCGCCGCCGAGACCGGCCACTTGGTGCTCTCCTCACTGCACACCATCGACGCCACCGAGTCGATCAACCGAATTCTGGATTTCTTTCCTCCCTACCAGCACCGCGGGGTGCGGGGAATGTTGGGAGGGAGCCTCAAGGCGATCGTAAGCCAGCGGTTGCTGCAACGGGCAGATGGGACAGGAAGATTGCCGGCGGTGGAAGTGATGACGATGACCGGGCGGGTGCTGGAGCGCATTGTCGACGAGGGGAAGACCCACACCCTGAATGAAGTGATCAAGGACGGTGAGTTCTACGGGATGCAGACGTTCGACCAGGCCATCGCCCAGATGTACCGGGACGGATCAATCAGCTACGACGAAGCTCTCGCCCAGGCCTCCAGCCCCCACGATCTCAAGCTGATGCTCAGCCAGATGGAAGCGCTCCGACCGACTGGTTAGGAGCCCGCTCGGGTAGGCTTCCCCGCCCGTTGGTATCCTGCGCCGATGATCCCCGAGCGTGTGCAGCGCTGGCTGGCGCCAGACACCCCCGCCGGAGAACTGGGGAAACGCTTCGAAGACTTGGGGTATCTTCTCTATCTGGTCGGGGGCAGCGTGCGGGACGTTTTCTTGGATCGCCCCCACGACGATCTCGACTTCGCAACCGATGCCCGGCCCGAACAGATCAAAGAAGTTGTGCGGGGCTGGGCCGATGCTATCTATCCGGTGGGGGAGCGCTTCGGGACGATTGGGGTTGTGCGGCAAGACCATCGTTATGAGATCACCACTTTTCGGCGTGAGACCTACGAGGCGGACAGCCGCAAGCCGGAAATCGCCTTCTCGGACGAGCTGACCACCGACCTTTCCCGTCGCGACTTCACCATCAACGCGCTCGCCATCCGATTGCCACTGGCCGAGGGCGAGCCGATGCTGGAGGATCCTTGGGGGGGGCTGATCGACCTGGGAAACAAGGTGTTGAGGACTCCGCTCGGCCCCGAAGTGAGCTTCGAGGAAGATCCGCTGCGAATGCTGCGCCTGTATCGCTTGATGGCAACTCTCGAGTTTCACCCGGAACCATCCACTGAGCAGGCGGTTCACCACATGCGTCACCGCCTCAGCATCGTGAGCGCCGAGCGAATCCGAGACGAGCTCACCAAACTGCTGGCCGCCCCGGTAACCGCCCCCGCCATGCGAGCTTTGGTCCAAAGCGGCCTGGCGGAAGAGTTCCTACCCGAGCTGCCGGCGTTGGCGCTGCAACAGGACGATGTTCACGCCCACAAGGACGTGCTCGAACACAGCTTGGCCGTGATCGACCAGTGTCCGCCCGAGCTGGTACTTCGTCTGGCTGCGCTGTTTCACGATGTCGGCAAGCCGGCCACCCGTGCCTTCGGTCCCGAAGGAGTGAGCTTTCACAATCATGAGGTGGTCGGGGCCCGGCTGGCCCGCGAGCGACTTCGCAAACTGCGCTTCCCACGTCACCTGGTGGAGTCGGTGAGTCAGCTGGTAGCTCTGCACATGCGACCCCACACCTACGAGTTGGGCTGGACCGACCGGGCGGTGCGGCGATATGTGCGGGATGCCGGGACTCTATTGCGCGAACTCAATCTGTTGGTGCGGGCCGACGTCACCACTCGCAATCGGCGGCGGGCGGGCGTCATCCAAACCCGCATCGACGAGCTGGAAGAAAGGATCCAAGAACTCGGGAAGCAGGAAGAGCTGGAGGCCTTGCGCCCACCCATTGACGGACACGCGGTGATGGAGCATCTGGGGCTGGCGCCTGGCCGGCTGGTTGGGGAGGCGATGCACATGCTGACTGAGCATCGGATCGAGGAGGGGCCTTTTTCGAAAGAGGAGGCGTACGGGTTGCTGGATCAATGGTTCGCCAGCCGCGGCTCTGGTGAACCCGCGGTTTCACCTACGGCCATGGAGCACCTGTGACCCGAATCTTGGCGATGGTGCTGGCGGGAGGGGAGGGGTCGCGTCTTCATCCTCTCACCCGGGATCGGGCCAAGCCGGCGGTCCCGTTTGGAGGCCAATACCGACTGATCGACTTCGCTCTCTCCAACCTCGCCAACGCCGGGCTGATGCGAATCGTGGTGCTCACCCAGTACAAGAGCCACAGTCTGAATCGACACCTCTCCGTGGCATGGCGGCTGTCACCGTTGCTGGGGAGCTATGTCACTCCGGTGCCCGCCCAGATGCGAACCGGCCCGCATTGGTATGCCGGTTCCGCCAACGCCATCTACCAGAACCTTAACCTGATCGATGACGAACAGCCTGACCACGTGTTGGTCTTCGGGGCCGATCACATCTATCGGATGGATCCCCGCCAGATGTTGAGCAACCACTTAGAGAGTGGGGCCGGGGTGACGGTGGCTGCGATTCCGGTGCCGATCGAGAACGCCAAAGAGTTAGGGATCATCACCGCAGATGGAGCCGGACGCATCAGCGCTTTCGCCGAGAAGCCAGAACACCCGGTGTCGATGCCGGCCGATCCCACCCGAGCTTTTGCCTCGATGGGGAACTACATCTTCTCCACCAAGATCCTGCGCGAGATTCTGGAGCTCGACGCCGAGGCGCCTTTCTCTCGGCACGACATCGGTGGCGACTTGATTCCTCGATTGGTGGGCCGAGGAGAAGCCAATGTGTATGACTTCGGCACCAACCAGGTTCCTGGCCAGGACGCTCGGGAGCGGGGCTACTGGCGCGACGTCGGAAGCATCGACGCCTACTTCGATTCCAGCATGGACTTGGTGGCGGTGCAGCCAGTCTTTAACCTCTACAACGAGGAGTGGCCGATTCTGACCTGGACGTTTCCGCATCCTCCCGCCAAGTTCGTGCACGAGTCGGGGGATCGGGTAGGAGTTGCCATCAACTCGGTGGTTTCGAGTGGCGCCATCGTCTCGGGAGGGACGGTGCGAGGTTCGGTGTTATCTCCCTTGGTGCGGGTCCATTCCTTCTCGCGGGTCGAGGACGCGGTGCTCTTCGACGGGGTGGAGGTGGGGAAGGGGGCGGTAGTGCAGCGAGCCATTATCGACAAGGGAGTGGTGATTCCTCCCGGCGTCACGATTGGGGTAGATGCCGAGTTGGATCGAGCCCGGTTCAAGGTCTCGGAGCGGGGCGTTGTCGTGATCGGCAAGGGCGACCTCGTCCCCGGCTGAGCGTCCCCTCCTGGCTGGACCCAGCCCGCGGACTCGGGCGATCGCAATAGCCTTGGCCGGTGTGATCATCAAGAGATTTAACGGTTCTTGACTCGAGCGTCCTAATCCCCGGCCGGCCCTGGGTGTAATCTCCGGCTGATGAACTTCGATCCTTTGCCATTCGAGCTGCGCCGCAAAGCCTTTGCTGAACAAGTCGGGGATGGACTGGCAGTGCTGGTAGGGGCGCGAATAACTGCTCGCAACTCCGACGTCGATCATCCGTTTCGGCAGAACTCGGACTTCCATTTCCTCACCGGATTTCCGGAACCGGACGCGGTGGCCGTGATCAACCCCACCCACCCCTCCGAGCGTTATGTGCTGTTCGTGAATCCCAAGAACCGTGACGAGGAAATCTGGACCGGCTGGCGGGCCGGAGTGGAGGGGGCGCGTGAAATCTATGGCGCGGACGCCGCCTATCCGGTTGACGAGCTCGACGCCAAGTTGAAGCAGTACTCGGTGGGGCGGACCACCATCTTCTATCAACCCGGCTTCCCCGAATTCGACCGGCGCATGCTGGCCCTGTTGGGGGCGGGTGTCGACCAGCGCCGCCTGTCTGGGAACCCGATGCCGATGCGGATCGAAGACCCCTCTCACTTGCTGGCCGAGGCTCGGTTGATCAAGAGCGAACCCGAGATTGCCAACCTGCGGCGGGCGTGCGAGATCAGTAGCCAGGCGCATGCCGAGGCGATGCGGCACATCCGGCCTGGGATGTATGAGTACCAGATCCAAGCGGTGCTCGAGTTCGTGTTTCGCACGCTGGGCGCGGCCCGCGACGGCTACCCCTCGATCGTCGGTTCGGGCCCCAACTCCTGCATCCTCCACTACATCGAGAACCGCCGTCAGATGCAGGATGGAGAATTGCTGCTGGTGGATGCCGGCTGCGAGTACGAGTACTTCGGGGCAGACATCACGCGAACCTACCCCGTCAATGGTCGGTTCAGTGCGCCGCAGCGGGCAGTCTACGAAGTGGTGCTGGCCGCCCAGAGCAAAGCGATGGCGGCGGTGCGTCCGGGCCTTGCCCACACCGAGCTGCACGAGATCGCCAAGCGCACGGTCACCGAGGGGCTGGTGGAACTCGGACTGCTTCCGCTATCGGTAGAGGAGTCGCTCGAGTACGGCCACTACCGAGAGTTTTTCATGCACGGAACCAGCCATTGGCTGGGTCTCGATGTTCACGATGCCGGGGTGTACCGGGTTGAGGGGGGGGGCGGCCGCGGCTTGGAACCGGGCATGGTGTTTACGGTCGAGCCAGGGATCTATATCGATCCTGCTCGGGCAGAGCTGAGCCTTCCGCTGCTCCGCTTCGACGAGGACGCGTTTCGCGAGCGGCGCAACCTGGTCGGTCTGTCCGAGGCGACGAAAGAACTCGCCCAGGCCAGGTCCGAGGCCGAACAGCGCAAGTTTGTGATCCCTCCCGAGTTCCTCGGAATCGGAGTAAGAATCGAGGACGACCTGCTGGTCACCGGGACCGGAGGCGAAAACCTGAGTGCAGCCTGTCCTCGGACAGTGGCCGAGGTCGAAGCCACTTGCGCCGAGCTCTCCCGGATGGGGGAGTGGTAGACCCAACCCAGCCGTTCGGACGGCCGGTTCGCCGCGGACTCGTCTGGCTTGCTATTGCCGCCGGGCTGGCATTGCTGGCCTGGTGGGTGTGGCCGGGGCCCATCCCGGAAGGACCCGCTCGCGGTTGGCATTTGGTGGCGCTCTTGCTGGGGCTGATGGCCGGCTTTGCGGCGCTGTTTTCGGTGATCTTCATCGCCATCGCGGTGGTACATGGAACATTCCAGGCTTCCCACTTTCGGCTGGATGAGTTCCTCGAAAACAAGCGGGAGTAGTTCTCCACCGCTGGGCCCGGTGAAATAGACTCGGTGACGATGCCCTCCCAGATCATCCCCCCTGCCCTGCTGGGCCCGGCCTACCGGATCTACGCCGCTCGGCTGCGGTCAAAGCTGGATCGAGAGCGCCTCCCCCGTCACATCGGGGTGATCCTCGACGGCCACCGCCGGCATGCCAGGGCGGAGGGAAGCGACTACGCCAGCAGCTACCGGGCCGGCATGGCGAAGTTCTTGACCTTCTTGGGCTGGGCTCGCGAGCTCGAGATCCCAGCCGTCACCGCTTGGGTGCTTTCCACCGACAACTTGCGCCGTCCCGTCGAAGAACTGGCCCCCTACTACCAGGTGCTTACGGAGACTTTCCAGCAGCTACCCGAGCCGGCGCAAGGGTTGGGATATCGGCTGAGCTTCATCGGAAGTCTGGACTTGCTGCCGGCGCCATTGGTGGCTGCTGTTAAACAAGCAGAGGCCGATGCGGGGAGGGGAGAAAGAAGACTCACGGTGGCGCTGGGGTATGGGGGCCGCCAAGAGATCGTTGATGCCTGCCGTGAGCTGGTTGCCGAGTTGGTGGCAGAGGGGGTTAGCGGGGACGAGCTACCCCGGCGTGTCGACGCCGAAGCAATCGCTTCCCACCTGTACGCGGCTGATCTTCCCGATCCGGATCTGGTGATTCGCACCAGCGGCGAGGCGCGGCTTTCCGGGTTCATGCTTTGGCAGGCTGCCTATGCCGAGTACGTATTCGTCGACGTGCACTGGCCCAACTTCCGGCGGGTCGACTTCCTGCGGGCGGTGCGTGACTTCACTCGCCGGGATCGCCGCTTCGGAACCTAAAGAAGCGGCCACCGAATGGTGGCCGCTTCTGGGCTAACACGGGAGGCGGGAAACCTCTTGGCCTTAGTATCGTCACCGAGGTGGCGCACTTGAGGGAAATCTTTTCGGGTAGCCCGGATCTTGTGGTAATTCATGGCAAGGCAGCGAGAAACCCAAGCAGGGATTGGGTTTTGCAGTCGCCAAGAGAGACCTCAACCCCGTGATCGAGCGCTCGATCTATAGGACCCCAACCCGGGCATGGTTGGGGGCGGTAGTCAGTCTTCCCTTGGTGGCGTTGGGCGCCGACCTGGTGGTTTTTTCGCGCCTGTTTCCCAGCTATCAGCGGCGTTTTGACCTGCTGGTGTCCCGGCTGGGTCACAAGGTCGACCGTCCCTTTCAAGCACTCGACGCCTGGGGGGTTGTGTTTCTGCTGGCGGGAGGGTTGCTGGCGGCGTGGGCGATCCGGGAGCTGCTGTTTCCGCGGCCGGTGCTTGGGCTGCGGGATGAAGGTTTGGCGCTGGGCGCGCCGCTGGGTCCCGGCAGCGGTTGGCTGGTGGTTCCATGGGGACAGGTGAGAGAAGCTGCCCCGGCGGCCATCTCGGAAGATGGCGAGCTCAGCGCGGCGTTGGCGGTGAGGGTGAGCAACCCTGAGCGCCTCCCCCGCTCGGTATGGGGAGGCAAATGGGTGGAAGATCTCCTCCTCCTCCGCGCCGATGACTGGGAGCAAGCACCTGCCGAGGTCGCGAGTGCCATCAACCAAGCCGCCGGGGTTGACGCCACCACCGCCGCCTATGTGGTTGACGAGAACGGCGGAGTACAGGAAGTCGAGAGCGATCCGCTTCCAACTCTCGACCGCCGGCTCTACCTTGCCGGTGCGGTGTTGGTTGCGCTGGCAGTGACGCTGGCGATTGGAATACGCGCAAGGAGGTGGGACCAGGCATGGTGGATGGCGGTGGTGGTTCTGGGATTGGCTGGCCTGGGGACGCTACGACGGTAATAGGAGCCCACCTTGCCAGCGACGACCCGCTGGAGCGGGCGCGGGCGGTGGGGGCCGATGCCATCCAGCTCTTTATCGGCAATCCGCAGACCTGGCGCAAACCGGCTCCTCGTTCCGACGCCGAAGCCCTAGTGAGCTCAAGACTTCCTATTTATGTGCATGCTCCCTATCTGATCAACCTTGCCTCTCCCAACAATCGGATCCGGATTCCCAGTCGCCAGACACTCGCCAATGCCGCCGAAGCCGCCGCCGCGATCAGTGCCAAGGCGCTGGTGGTGCATGGAGGGCACGTTGGAGAAGACGAATCTCCCGAGGCCGGCTTCGTTCGTTGGCGAAAAGCGCTCAGCGAAAGAGAGTTTCCGCTCCCGATCCTGATCGAAAACACTGCTGGCGGCGAGAACGCGGTGGCCCGCCGCCTGGATGTGATCGCCCGGCTGTGGCAGGAAATCGGCGAGTTCGGGGTTGGGTTCTGCCTCGACACTTGTCATTTCTGGTCGGCTGGTGAGGATTTGGCAGGCGTCGTAGCTGGAGTGCGACAAGCCACCGGGCGGCTCGACTTGGTGCACTGCAACGACTCGCGTGACCCCTTCGGTTCGAATCGGGATCGACATGCCAACCTGGGTGAAGGCGAGATCCCTTTCGAGCTGCTGCTGGGCATCCTGCGGGCGGCAGCAACGCCAGTGTTGGTGGAGACTCCCGAGGAGGGCCAGGCCCAAGACATCGCCCGCCTGCGAGCAGGCCTAGCCAAATCTGAGAAGCTGGGAACGCCCACAAGTTGAGCCATCCGACAACTACCGTTCGGGCTAAAGGAGCGCGCCATCAGTTCAACATCTGACATCCGTATGGTCGTCCGCGAGAAGTACGGCGAGATCGCAGAAGGGAAGTCCAGTGGCGGCGGCTGCTGCGAGTCGGGCGGTGGGTGCGGTTGCGGGTGCAGCGACGGAGGAGATGGCTTGAGCCAGATCGGGTACTCGGCGGAGCAGGCGGCCATGATTCCCGAGGGAGCGAACCTGGGTCTCGGATGCGGAAACCCGCTCGGTCATGGCGAGGCCAAGCCGGGCGAGGCCGTGCTCGACCTTGGTTCCGGCGCCGGCATCGACTGTTTCCTCGCCGCCCGCGAGATCGGTCCAACCGGCCGGGTGATCGGAGTCGATATGACCCCGGCAATGATCCAGCGCGCCCGCGCCAACGCCGCCAAGGCTGGCACCGAAAACGTCGAGTTCCGGCTCGGCGAGATCGAGCACCTGCCAGTGGCCGACGCCAGCGTGGATCTGGTGATCTCGAACTGCGTCGTCAACCTCTCTCCCGACAAGCTCCAAGTGTTCCGCGAGGCGTTCCGAGCCCTGCGCCCTGGCGGCCGCCTAGTGGTGAGCGACCTAGTGCTGACCCGCCCGCTCGAGCCCGGGATGGCGGAATCGGTGGATCTCTACGTCGGTTGTGTGGCGGGCGCCTCGCTTCTGGATGACTACCTGGCGATGATGAGGGGGGCTGGATTCGCGCAGGTCGAAGTACTGGAGGAGAACGCCTACTCGGTCGGGATGGAACCGCTTGCTGCCGCGAGTCGGGAGCGGGCGGCGTTCGAGGCGGTGGTCTCGGTCAAGCTGCGGGCTTGGAAGCCCCTAGTTAGCGCTTGAGGAAGGCCGCCAGGTCGTCGGCGGTGGGATCTTCACCGGCGATGAAACGCTCCAGCAGTTCACGGGCTTCCTCGTCCGCATACTGGATGGCGGGGCTCTTCATGAAGTAGGCGGAAGCCGCCAGCAAAGGGCCCACGATCCCGCGATCCATGGCAATCTTGGCAACCCGCACCGCATCGATCACTATCCCGGCCGAGTTGGGCGAAT
>Ga0114938_1001927_pt1 | contig 13649 bp, 16 predicted proteins | sample AshMeaBigSpring_FD_88675 | JGI IMG/M metagenome (GOLD analysis project Ga0114938, IMG submission 88675) | Groundwater microbial communities from Big Spring, Nevada to study Microbial Dark Matter (Phase II) - Ash Meadows Big Spring | ecosystem: Environmental > Aquatic > Deep subsurface >...
CTTGATCTCGATTTCCTTCCAGCCGATGCTCTTGATGTCCTCGACGTCCCAGCGGCGCTCGAGGGAGTTGCGGATCAGCTGCGGGTTGGTGTCGATCGCCGCGTGCTCGTCGCGCACCTGCTCGAGCGCGCGCGCCACCTTGGTGAACTCGAGGTACACGGGAACGAGGCGGATACCCGCGTACAGGCCGGCGCCCAGGATCACGAGGATCGTGACCATGCCGAGGAAAGTCGCGCCACGCTGACGATGCTTCATGTGTGACTCCGGGGTGGATCAGTGGATCGAGTCGCCGATGCGGTTCCAGATCGGAGCATTGGGCAGGTTCCAGTTCAACCAGATGACCACGGCCTTGCCGACGACGAGGTGCTCGGGGACGAAGCCGACCTCGGGAAACCGGCTGTCGCGGCTGTTGTCGCGGTTGTCGCCCATGAAGAAATAGTGGCCGGACGGCACCACGTCGTCGAAATCGTACGACGGGCGGTTCGGGATGAAGAGCACGCGGTGCGGCCGGACCCCGAGCTGCTCGCGGCCAATCTGGGCACCGGTGTGGCCGAAGCCCTCGAATACGCCGTCGAATTCCACCGGCTGCAGCTCGCCATTGATCCACACCCGCTTGTCGCGCACGACCACGTGGTCGCCCGGCAGGCCGACGAGGCGCTTGATGTAGTTGGTGGCCGGGTCGAACGGCAGGCGGAACACCACGACGTCACCACGCTCGGGCTGGCCGAGCTTCACGACCTCGGTGTTGACCACCGGCAGGCGCAGGCCGTAGGTGAACTTGTTGACGAAGATGAAGTCGCCGTCGAGCAGCGTGGGCATCATCGAGTCGGACGGGATGCGGAACGGCTCGAACAGGAACGAGCGGATCAGCAGCACGACGAGGATGATCGGGAAGAACGAGCGCGAGTACTCGACCAGCACCGGTTCGGCCGGCGGCATGCCGCCCTGGGCGGCCGCGAGGCGGCGCGGCTTGAAAACCGTGGCGTCGGCCAGCCAGATCAGGCCGGTCACCGCGGTGGCGAGCACCAGCACGAACGAGAAGTCGAAAACCAAGCGTCACCTCACGAAGGCTGCGCGAGTATTGGGCATTTCCCGCGCAGCATCAATGCCTTGCGTCACATTCATTCCTTGCGGCCGACCTGCAGCACGGCCAGGAACGCCTCCTGCGGGATCTCGACCTGGCCGAGTTGCTTCATGCGCTTCTTGCCCTCTTTCTGCTTCTCGAGCAGCTTGCGCTTGCGCGACACGTCCCCGCCGTAGCATTTCGCCAGCACGTTCTTGCGCAGCGCCTTGACGGTCGCGCGGGCGATCACGTGGGCGCCGATGGCCGCCTGGATCGCCACCTCGAACATCTGCCGCGGGATCAGTTCCTGCATCTTGTCCACGAGTTCGCGGCCGCGCTGATAGGCGCTGTCGCGGTGCGCGATGATCGAGAGGGCGTCCACCTTGTCGCCGTTGATCAGGATGTCGAGCTTCACGAGCGGCGCCGCCTGGAAGCGCTCGAATTCGTAGTCGAACGACGCATAGCCGCGACTGACCGACTTCAGGCGGTCGAAGAAGTCGAGCACCACCTCGGCGAGCGGCAGCTCCCACTGCATGGACACCTGGCTGCCGAGGTAGAGCAGCTTCTTCTGCACGCCGCGCTTCTCGAGGCACAGCTTCATCACGGGGCCGACGTAGTCGGGAGGCAGGAGGATGTTGGCGACGATGATCGGCTCGCGGAGTTCCGCCACCTTGTCGCCGGCCGGCAGCTTGGCCGGGTTGTCCACGTACACGGTCTCGCCGTCGGTCGTCACGATCTCGTAAACCACCGTCGGGGCACTCGTGACCAGGGCGAGCTCGTACTCCCGCTCGAGGCGCTCCTGCACGATGTCCATGTGCAGCAGCCCGAGGAAGCCGCAGCGGAACCCGAAGCCGAGCGCGCTCGATACCTCGGGCTCGAAGTGCAGCGCCGAGTCGTTGAGCTTGAGCTTCTGCAGGGCGTCGCGGAACTGCTCGTAGTCGTCCGAGCTCACCGGGAACAGCCCCGCGAACACGCGCGGCTTGATCGCCTTGAAGCCCGGCAGCGGCTCGGCGCAGGGGCGCGCGTCGAGCGTGATGGTATCGCCCACCGGCGCGCCGTCGATCTCCTTGATCCCGGCGACCACGAAGCCCACCTCGCCGGTCTCGAGCGACTCCGTGACGAGCGACTTCGGCGTGAAGCGGCCGAGCTTGTCCACCTGGTGCCAGCGGCCGGTGGTCCACACGCGGATCTTCTGCCCGGTGCGGATCGAGCCGTTCACCACGCGCACCAGCGACACCACGCCCACGTAGCTGTCGTACCACGAGTCGATGATCAGCGCCTGCAGCGGCCCCTGCGGATCGCCCTTGGGCGGCGGCACGCGCGCGACCAGCGTCTCGAGCAGGTCGACGACGTTCTCGCCGGTCTTGGCGCTCACGCGCACGGCGTCCTCGGCCTCGATACCGATGATCTCCTCGATCTCCTTGATGACTCGCGTCGGGTCGGCCGACGGCAGGTCGATCTTGTTGAGCACCGGCACGACCTCGAGCCCCTGGTCGAGCGCCGTGTAGCAGTTGGCGACGCTCTGCGCCTCGACGCCCTGGGCGGCGTCCACCACGAGCAGCGCGCCCTCGCAGGCAGCCAGCGACCGCGACACCTCGTACGAGAAGTCCACGTGCCCGGGCGTGTCGATCATGTTGAGCTGGTACACCAGCCCGTCGCGCGACTGGTAGCGGAGCGTGACGCTCTGCGCCTTGATGGTGATGCCGCGCTCGCGCTCGAGATCCATCGAGTCGAGCACCTGGGCCTGCATCTCGCGCGCCTCGAGGCCGCCGCAGACCTGGATGAAGCGGTCGGCGAGCGTGGACTTGCCGTGGTCGACGTGGGCGATGATCGAAAAATTGCGGATCAGGTTCATCGGTGCGGGCACCCCGGCCCGACGCCGGTACGTAAACACGGGATTATACCCCGAGCACCCGCCGGACCCGCGGGCCATCGTAGATGGCCTCGCAGAGGATCTCGCCGTCCAACTCGAGCACCGGGACCCGCAGTCCGAAGCGCACGGCCAGGTCGACATCGCGATCCACGTCGAGCAGCTTGACCCTCTCGACGACCGGTCCGAGGTCCACGGACAGCTCGACCCGGAACTGCTCGCAGAGGTGGCAGCCCTCACGAACGTACAGCACGAGCCCCGTCAGCCGTTCGACGTCCACGCGGCCTCCGCCTGGCTGAGCCGGTACCGGGGCGGCGAGCGCCGCAACCACAGCCTCGCCACGCCCCATCCTACTGCGAGCCCCAGCACCGCGCCGGCCAGCGCGGTCGGCTCGCTGCCCGGCACCAGGGTCGCCGCAGCGACCGGGCCAGCCAGCAGCCCGACCAGTGGCGGCAGGTAGGCGAGCGCTGCGGCCCGCAGCAGTTCACCGTCGTCGACCTCGATGATCACGTGGTCGCCCGGATGCATCGGCAAGCCGTGCGCTGCCGGATGGGCCACCTCGAGCATGGAATCACCGGGCCCTGCGAGCGAGCGCAAGGCGCAACCCCGGCGTCCGGCACACGCGCTGCAGGCTTGGGCGACCGACTCGCATTCGAGCCGCGCGCGTCCAGCCTGGATGTCGCGGACCCGGGCGCGGGCCTGCACGGGATCAGCGGTCGGCACGCTCCGGCGCGGGCTGGGCAGGCGCGGCCAGCTCCTCGACCGGTGCAACCGATGTGGCGAAATCGCGAACCGTGGCTTCCGGCACCTCGCCGATGGCCGTGACCACGTGACCCCGGACCTGGGTGGAAAAGGCGTTGGCCGAACCGACGCGGGTCGACTCGGGTGGTGACGGCCCTTTGGCGGGGCCGGGCTCGATGAACACGGACACCGATGCAAAGCCGTCGGAGAAGATCAGGTGCTGCACCGGCATGGGCACGCCGGGCACGACCTGCATCCGCGTGGCGACCAGCCTGAAACCCGGGGGCACCTTGCGCGGGCGCCAGCCGACGTTGGCCGCCGGCGGCTCGCCGCGCTTGCCGGCGCGCACCCATTGGTAGCCCGTGGCATCCACCGCGGGTTCGAGGTCGCGCGCGGCGATCCGGTCACGAACCTCGAGCCGCGTGAAATGCATCACCTCGACGGCCCTGCCCTCGCCGTTCACGACCTCGGAGCGCAGCGGCATCGCCGTTTCCGCGTCGAGCCACAGGCGATAGCCGTAGCGGTACACGTCACGCGGCAGGATGTCGAGCACCTTGACGTCGCGGCCGAGCAGCTTGCTGCCCTTGCGCACGTCGAGCGTGTAGAGCTCGTCGAGCTTCGGGTCCGGCCCAGGCAGCGCACGCAGCAGCGAGCCGTCGTCGTTGCGCGACTCGACGAGCACGACCCGGCGATCGGGCATGTAGAAATGGACTTCCTCGGCGGTGCGCACGATCTCGCGGCCGCTGCCGTCGAGCGACACGAGGCGTTCCATGCTGCGGCCGTCCTCGAAGCGATGCACGATGCGCATCGTCTCGGACTGCTGGCCGGCGGTGTGCGTGAACAGGCCGTCGTAATTGAGGGTGGCGAGGGCGTCGGTCATGCGACCGAGCCATTCGGTGGCGTTCTGTGCCGCCGCATGGGCCTGTGGCGCCGCCATCGCGGCCAGGGCAAGGGCAGCGGCGGCCAGCCCGCGCCGCATCAAGGCGCCTCGACGGTCTCGGGGTCGATGCGGACGATGCCCGGATCGGTCGCGAGGGCGTTCGTCCAGACGGTGCGGCGGCCGATCGGCGTGGCGTACTGCCCGTGCACGACCATGTACCCGGCCAGGCGCTGGTTCTCGCCCGGCGTCGGGCTCGACCCGCCGACCGGCAGCGACACCACCGGCAGGGCCTCGGGCGCGCCCGAGCGTTCGGCGAATTGCCGAGGCTCGCCACCGTCCGGCCGGACCAGCAGCACGGCGGCGAGCGCCGCGCTGGCCGCCACCGCCGTGGCCGCGAGCGGGCGGCGCCAGCGCGTGGGCGCGCGCGCCGGCTCCGTCGGCATCCCGGTTCCGGCACCTTCGGCGTCGCCGATGGCCACGCTCACCCTTGCGGCAAACCCCTGGCTGGCGAGGACGCCGCCGGGAGCGCGCAACGATTCGCCGGCCAGCACATAGTTGCCGAAGGCGCGCTTCAGCTCGGCGTCGCGCGCCATGCGACGCACGAGCAGGTCCACCTGGTCGCGCGGCAACTCGCCGTCGATCAGCGCGGACATCTGTTCTCGGATCTGGTCAGTCATGAGTTCGATTCGAGCTTCGGTTCGGTCTGTGAGATCAATCGAGCAGTGGCTTCAGGCTGCGGTCGATCGCCTCGCGGGCTCGGAAGATGCGCGATCGCACCGTGCCCACCGGGCACTCCATGGCCTCGGCGATCTCCTCGTAACTCAATCCCTCGACCTCGCGCAGGACGATCGCCGTGCGCAGGTCTTCCGGCAGCGCCCCGATCGCGTCGTTCACCGTGCGGTGGATCTCGTCCGTCAGGGCGACGGCTTCGGGCGTATCGCCGTGGCGCATGCGCGACTCGACGACGGACTGCTCGGACTCGCTGAGGTCAGCCTCGTAGTCGAGCGGCCGCCGCTGTCGGGATGCCATGGTATTGCGCGCGGTGTTCACGGCGATGCGGTACAACCACGTATAGAACGCGCTGTCGCCACGGAATGAACCGAGGGCCCGGTACGCCTTCACGAAGGCTTCCTGGGCGATGTCTTCGGCTTCGGCCGGATCACGCAACAACCGCGCCACGAGCTTGACGACCTTGTGCTGGTACCTCAGGACCAGCAGGTCGAACGCACCGCGCTCGCCCTTCTGGGCCCGCCTGACGAGTTCGAGATCGCTCTGCTCGGCGCCGGATGGCGACCGCCCAGCCTCGTCCCGCGGCTCGTGCGGTTCAGTAGACCCGTCGGGTGGGGGAAAGTTCGCCATCGGCCTCATCGTCCAGCCACCAGGCGAACCGCCAGCGACCGCAGGGTCTCGCGCGGCAAGTCGGCAGGGGTGAGCCACACCGCCCCCGACTGTCCGGGAGTCTCCCAGTGCAGGACGATGCTCGCTCCCAGCAGCCGGGAGCCCGGCCCTACGCGGCATTCCGCCCGCGTGCCGCCTGCGCGCCGCAGCCATCCGCCCGTCGCTGCAATTCCAAGGGCTTGAGGCCGGTGGCGACGCTGCCACTCCAGGCCGGCGACGAGCAAGGCGGCCGCGACCACGCCGCCCCCGGCGAACGCGCCCGGGTAACGCGCCAGCACCAGCTCGACGACCGGCGCCGTCGCGCAGGCCAGCCCGAGCGACAACCGGTCCGCCAACAGCCAGCGAGGCAGTTCAACGGTCACGACGGATGCGGGCGATGACATGGCGGACGACGGCGTCTTCGGGCATGGAGCGTCCCACAAGATACCCGAACAGCTCCGGGTCCTGCAGTTCGAGTATCCGGGCGAACGCCGCTCGATCCGCGGCTGCGGCCGACGGGTATTCCTGCTCGAGGTAACGCAGCAACAGCACGTCGAGTTCGCGCATGCCGCGCCGGCAGCGCCAGCGCAGCTTCGCGAGTTCGCGGTCGGCCGGGCCGGCCTGCGGCGCGCTCAGTGCTGCCGCTCCACGATCATCTTCTTGATCTCCGCGATGGCCCGGGCCGGATTGAGGTCCTTCGGGCAGGCTTGCGCGCAGTTCATGATCGTGTGGCAGCGATAGAGCCGGAACGGGTCCTCGAGGTCGTCGAGCCGCTCGCCGGTGGCCTCGTCGCGGGTGTCGATGATCCAGCGGTAGGCGGCGAGCAGCGCGGCCGGGCCGAGGTAGCGGTCGCTGTTCCACCAGTATGACGGGCAACTCGTCGAGCAGCAGGCGCACAGGATGCACGCCGACGGCCGGTCGATCTTCTCCTGGTCCTCCTTCGACTGCAGGCGCTCGCGGTCGGGCGGCGCCGGCGTGCGCGTCTGCAACCACGGCTTCACCGACGCGTACTGCGCGTAGAAGTTGGTGAGGTCGGGCACCAGGTCCTTGATCACGGGCAGGTGCGGCAGCGGATAGATCTTCACGTCGCCACGGATCTCGTCCGTCGCCTTGATGCAGGCGAGCGTGTTCACGCCGTCGATGTTCATCGCGCACGAGCCGCAGATGCCCTCGCGGCAGGAGCGGCGGAACGTGAGCGTCGAGTCGACCTCGTTCTTGATCTTGATCAGCGCGTCGAGGACCATCGGTCCGCAGGAACCCATGTCGACCTGGTAGGTGTCGACCCGCGGGTTCTCGCCCGAATCGGGGTCGAAGCGGTAGATCCTGAACGTGCGCACGTCCTTCGCGCCCGCCGGCGCGGCGTGGGTCTTGCCCGGCTGGACACGGGAATTCTCTGGCAGCTTGAACTGGGGCATGGTCAGTACGTCCTGGCCTTCGGGGGCACGGGCTCCACGTCGCTGGTGAGCGTGTTGAGGTGCACCGGGCGGTAGTCGATCGACACCCTGCCCTGCGCGTCCACCCACGCCAGCGTGTGCTTCAGCCACTCCTTGTCGTCGCGCTCCTTGTAGTCCTCGCGCGCGTGCGCGCCGCGGCTCTCCTTGCGGTTCGCCGCCGAATTCAGGGTGGCGACCGCCTGGCCGAGCAGGTTATCGAGCTCAAGCGTCTCGATCAGGTCCGTGTTCCAGACGAGCGAACGGTCGGTGACCTGCACGTCGGCGAACGACCGGTGCACGGCCGCGAGCTTGTGCACGCCCTCGGCGAGCGACTCGCCGGTGCGGAACACGGCCGCGTGGCTCTGCATGACGCGCTGCATGTCGAGGCGGATCTCGGCCGTGCGGCGCGGACCCTTCGCGTTGCGGAACCGGTCGAGGCGGCTCACCGCAAGGTCGCCGGCGTCGCTCGGCAGCGGCTTGTGGCTCGTGCCCGGCTTGATCGTGCGGCCGCAGTGGTGGGCGGCGGCGCGGCCGAACACCACCAGGTCGAGCAGCGAGTTGGAGCCGAGGCGGTTCGCGCCATGCACCGACACGCACGCCGCCTCGCCCACCGCCATCAGGCCCGGCACCACGTAGTCGGGGTTGCCGTCCTTGAGGGTGACGACCTCGCCGTGCACGTTGCAGGGGATGCCGCCCATGTTGTAGTGCACGGTCGGCAGCACCGGGATCGGTTCCCGGGTGACGTCGACGCCCGCGAAGATGCGCGCGGACTCCGCGATGCCCGGCAGGCGTTCGTTGATCACCTCGGCACCGAGGTGCTCGAGGTGCAGGTGTATGTGGTCCGCGTGCTCGCCCACGCCGCGGCCCTCGCGGATCTCGATGGTCATCGAGCGGCTCACGACGTCGCGCGAAGCGAGGTCCTTGGCGTTCGGCGCGTAGCGCTCCATGAAGCGCTCGCCCTTGGAGTTGGTGAGGTAACCGCCCTCGCCGCGCACGCCTTCGGTGATGAGGCACCCTGCGCCGTAGATGCCGGTCGGGTGGAACTGCACGAATTCCATGTCCTGCAGCGCCAATCCGGCGCGCAGCACCATGCCACCGCCGTCGCCGGTGCAGGTGTGCGCCGACGTGCACGAGAAATACGCGCGACCGTAGCCACCCGTGGCGAGGATCACCTGGTGCGCGCGGAAGCGATGCAGCGTGCCGTCGGCCATGTCGAGGGCCACCACGCCGCGGCAGGCGCCGTCCTCCATGATCAGGTCGATCGCGAAGTACTCGATGAAGAAGCGCGCCTCGTGCTTCAGCGACTGCTGGTACAGCGTGTGCAGCATGGCGTGCCCGGTGCGGTCGGCTGCGGCGCAGGTACGCTGCGCGATGCCCTTGCCGTAGTGCGTGGTCATGCCGCCGAACGGCCGCTGGTAGATCTTGCCTTCCTCGGTGCGCGAGAACGGCAGGCCGTAGTGCTCGAGCTCGAGGATGGCGGCCGGCGCCTCCTTGGTCATGTACTCGATGGCATCCTGGTCGCCGAGCCAGTCCGAACCCTTGATGGTGTCGTAGAAGTGGAAGCGCCAGTCGTCCTCGCCCATGTTGCCGAGCGCGGCGCTGATGCCACCCTGCGCCGCCACCGTGTGACTGCGGGTCGGGAACACCTTGGTGATGCAGGCGGTGCTGAGCCCCCGCTCGGCCAGGCCGAACGTGGCTCGCAGGCCGGCGCCGCCCGCGCCGACCACGATGACGTCGTAGGTGTGATCCGTGAGGGAATAGGCACTCATGCCGCGACTCCGAATGCGATGCGCAGCACCGCCAGCACGCCGATCACGGCGGCGACGGCGAACACGAACTTGACGACGAGCAGCAGCGCGAGACGCTGGCCCTTGGCGCCGACGTAATCCTCGATCACGACCTGCAGGCCCAGCACCGCGTGCCAGGCCGCGACCAGCACCAGCAGCACGGCGAACGCCGCGGCCACCGGCGACGAGAGCCACGCGACGACGTTGGCGTGCGCGGCACCACCCATGGTGGCAAGCGCAATAACCAGCCACAGGCCGAGCAGCACCAGCGCCACCGCGCTCATGCGCTGCGCGAACCAGTGACCCGAGCCACCCTTGGCGGAGCCGAGGTGGGTGACGCGGCGCAGCGGGCTCCTGAGGCTCATGCGCCACCCCCCATGCCCGCGCGGATCAACGACCACACGATCAGTCCGAGCACGAGCGCGCCGATGGCGACCGCCCAGCCACTGCGGCGCGCGGTGCGCAGTTCGAAGCCGCGCGCGGTGTCCCAGACGAGGTGGCGAATGCCGTTCAACAGGTGGTAGCAGAAGGCGAACGCCGCGCCGAACAGCACCAGCTGCGCGAGCGGCGAGGAGAGCGTGGCGACGGCGACTGCATAGCGGTCGGCACCTGCCGCCGCCGCGGCGAGCCAGTACACGAGCAGCAGGAACCCGAAGCTCAGCAGTACGCCGGTGATGCGATGCAGGATCGACAGCGTGTTGGTGTACTGCCAGCGATAGTGCATGAACGGGGACAGCGGCCTCGCGCGCTGGGCCATCTCGATTACCTCCTGGGGCGGCCGCTAGAAGTCGATGCAGCGCCCGGCTTTTTCCCAGTCACCGTAACGCGTGGGCTCGGGACCGTCGCGTCCGCCGATCTCGCGCGGCCGGGCCGGGGTGGGCTCGGCGGGCTGCGCGACGGGCGACTCGGGTGGCTCGGGCGGCTTCTCTTGCGGTGCGTTATTCATGGCGACAGTTTGTTAGTCTGCCAGATCCGTGATGCGTTCACCATATTGATCCTAAAGGCAAAATTCTCGCGAAAGAGAATCATCCACGCCGGCCCCGATTGCGGATCCAAGTCAAGGTTCGGGCAGGCCAGACCCGCTACACTTCGCGCCCACGACCATGCAAGATTCCACACAGAGCATTCACGCCGCCTTGCTGCCCTTCCTCGGCGTCCTGCGCTTCTACGGCGAGGACGCCGCCCGGTTCCTGCAGGGGCAGGTGACCCAGGACACCCAGCTCCTCGCGGACGGGCGCACGCTGCTCGCGGCCTGCAACACGCCACAGGGACGGATCATCGCATTGCTGCGCCTCAAGCAGACCGGGGACGCAGTGTACGCGTTGCTGCCCGCCGACCTGCTCGGGCACGTCGCGTCGCGACTGCGCCGGTTCGTGCTGCGGGCCAAGGTGGACGTCCAGATCGCAGCCGACCTGCAGGTCGCCTGGGTGGGTGGCCACCCGTTCTCGGAGACGCTCGCGGTCGAGAGCTACGACGCCACGCGCACTCTCTCGGCCATCCCCCGGGCGGGGGCCACCGAGGTCGTGTCGTTCGATTACGGCACCGACCGGCACGTGGTCGCCGCCCCGGGCGCCGCCCTGCGGGCGATCACCGGGCTGTCGCTGACCAGGTCGCTGCCCGGCATCGAGGACGAGTGGTGGGCTGCGGACATCGCCGCCGGACTGCCGCAGGTGTTCCGCGCGAGCAGCGAACAGTTCGTGCCGCAGATGCTCAACCTCGACCTGCTCGACGGCATCAGCTTCACCAAGGGCTGCTACACCGGCCAGGAGATCGTGGCCCGCACGCAGCACCTCGGCCGCATCAAGCGGCGCACGTTCCGTTATCGCGTGGCGGGCGGCCCGCCGCTCGTTCCGCTGGCCAGCCTGCACCTCGAGGGCTCGAAGGTCGCCGAGGTGGTGATGAGCGCGCCCCGCGGCGACGCCGTCGAACTGCTCGCCGTCACCGCGCTGGATGCGCGCGACCGCACGCTGGCGACCGAGGATGGGCGGGAGGCGGCGCCCGTCGTACTGCCGTACGACGTGTAGAGGTCAGTGGCTCGAGGTTAGGGGAATGCGAACGGCGGTAAATCGGGTGGCGAACTCGACTGCCTTGCCGCCGCCTCAGTCTTCTGCGCTGCTCTCGCCACTAACCGCCAACCTCTAGGCTCCGGTCCTTCCCCCTATTCCGGCCTCATGTGCGGGAACAGCAGCACGTCGCGGATCGACGGCTGGTCGGTGAACAGCATCACCAGGCGATCGACGCCGATGCCGAGTCCCGCAGTGGCGGCAGGCCGTACTCCAGCGCGCGCACGTAGTCGGCATCGTAGAACATCGCCTCCTCGTCGCCCGAGCTCTTGCGCGCGGCCTGCTCACGGAAGCGCGCGGCCTGGTCATCGGGGTCGTTCAGCTCCGAGAAGCCGTTGGCGAGCTCGCGGCCGCCGACGAAGAACTCGAAGCGGTCGGTGACGAACGGGTCGGCGTCGTTGCGGCGCGCGAGCGGCGACACCTCGGCGGGGTAGGCGCAGACGAACGTAGGCTGCATCAGGCTCGCCTCGGCCGTCTGCTCGAAGATCTCGATCTGCAGCTTGCCGGGGCCGTCGCCGACGCCGGGCTTGACGCCGAGCTTCTCGCACACGTCGCGCAGGTACGCGACGTCGCGCAGGCGCGACCGATCCAGCCCCTGGTTGAAATTCAGGATGAGGTCCTCGACCGTGACGCGGCGGAAGGCCGCGCCGAAGTCGTACACCTCGCCCTGGTACGCCACCTGCCGCGTGCCGAGCAGCGTGTCCGCCAGCCCCTGGAACAGGCGCTCCACGAGGTCCATCAGGTCACGGTAGTCGGCGTACGCCTGGTACAGCTCGAGCATCGTGAACTCGGGGTTGTGGCGCGTCGACAGCCCCTCGTTGCGGAAGTTGCGGTTGAGCTCGAACACGCGCTCGAAGCCGCCCACCACGAGCCGCTTCAGGTACAGCTCGGGCGCGATGCGCAGGTACATGTCCACGTCGAGCGCGTTGTGGTGCGTGACGAACGGCTTCGCCACGGCGCCGCCGGGGATGACCTGCATCATCGGCGTCTCGACCTCCATGAAGTCGAGCGCCTCGAGGAAGCTGCGCAGGTACTGCACGATGCGCGTGCGCTTGCGAAACACCGCGCGGCTCTCGTCGCTCACGATCAGGTCGACGTAACGCTGGCGGTACCGCTGTTCCACGTCGGCGAGGCCGTGCCACTTGTCGGGCAGCGGCCTGAGCGACTTGACCAGCAACCGCATACGTTCTGCCTTGACGGTGAGCTCGCCGGTCCTGGTCTTGAACAGCGTACCCTCGGCGCCGAGGATATCGCCGACATCCCAGCCCTTGAACTCGTCGTAGGACTGGCCGAGCGCCTGCTGCTGCAGGAACACCTGGATGTCGCCGCTGCGATCCTTCAGCTTGGCGAAGCTCGCCTTGCCCATCACGCGCTTCGCCATCATGCGGCCGGCGATCGTGACCTTTACCGGGTGCGCCTCGAACCACTCCGGCGCGTGCCCGCCGTAGGCGAGGTGCAGGTCTTCCGCCACCGAGTCGCGCCGGAAGTCGTTCGGGAAAGCGATGCCCTGCTCGCGCACGCGCTCGAGCTTCGCGCGCCGCTCCGCGATGAGGTGGTTCGTGTCGGCGTCGGTCGGCGGGGACTGCTGCGTGTCGGTCATGGCGTCTCCCAGGAGACGAGGGGACGGGGGATAGGAGACGAGGCACAGTCGGAGGCACCGTCGTACCGTCCGGCAGCCGTCGGCAATTTGCGAAGCCCTTCAATCGCCTGCCGCACCTCTTGCGGTCCCCTGTCCCCTGTCAGAGTCCTTGCTTCAGGCTCGCCTCGAGAAACGGATCGAGGTCGCCGTCGAGCACCGCCGTGGTGTTGCCGATCTCCACGCCGGTGCGCAGGTCCTTGATGCGCGACTGGTCGAGCACGTAGGAGCGGATCTGGTTGCCCCAGCTCACGTCCGACTTCGCGTCCTCGAGCACCTTCGCCGCCGCGTTGCGCTTGTTGACCTCGAGCTCGTAGAGCTTGGCCTTCAGCATCTTCATCGCGGTCGAACGGTTCTTGTGCTGGCTGCGCTCGCTCTGGCACGCCACCACGATGCCGGACGGCACGTGCCTCAGGCGCACCGCCGACTCGGTCTTGTTGACGTGCTGGCCGCCGGCGCCGCTCGAGCGGTACACGTCCATCTCGATGTCGGCCGGGTTGACCTCGATGTTGATGTCGTCGTCGATCTCGGGCGACAGGAACACCGAGGCGAACGAGGTGTGGCGCCGGGCGTTCGAGTCGAACGGGCTCTTGCGCACCAGCCGGTGCACGCCGGTCTCGGTGCGCAGCCAGCCGTAGGCGTACTCGCCCTCGATGCGCATCGAGCAGCTCTTGATGCCCGCGACCTCGCCGTCGCTGACGTCGGTGACCTCCGCCTTGAAGCCGTGCTTGTCGGCCCACCGCAGGTACATGCGCATCAGCATCTGCGCCCAGTCCTGGGCCTCGGTGCCGCCGGCCCC
>Ga0114938_1001928_pt1 | contig 13634 bp, 14 predicted proteins | sample AshMeaBigSpring_FD_88675 | JGI IMG/M metagenome (GOLD analysis project Ga0114938, IMG submission 88675) | Groundwater microbial communities from Big Spring, Nevada to study Microbial Dark Matter (Phase II) - Ash Meadows Big Spring | ecosystem: Environmental > Aquatic > Deep subsurface >...
CTGCAAGAACATGAACGATGTGGTGAGCCTGATCAACACGCGGGGCTTTGCCAACGCGGCCTGCATCTACACCTCCAGCGGTGCGGCGGCGCGCGAATTTAAATACAAGGTCAAGCCGAGCATGATCGGGGTGAACATCGGCATTGCCGCGCCGATGTCCTTCTTCCCCTTCGGCGGCGCCGGTCAGTCCATGTACGGCGACACCAAGGGGCACGGCCAGGAGATTTTTAACTTCTTTACGGACACCAAGGTGGTGATCGAGCGCTGGCTGTAGACGGCTTGGCGGCAAGCCCATCTTCGGCGTTGCGCGGCGTGTCGCGGGTGCTGCGGCGTACTTTCATGTACGCCTCGCACCGCGACACTTGCGCGCCTTGAAGCTGGAGCTTGGGGCCAAACCGTCAACTTCGAAACCGTACCCTAATACTTAAGGACCATCGCCATGCCTTTGCAAAATTTTGGCAGCATTCTCAACTTTGCCGAAGAGCTGGAAACCAAGGACCGGCAGTTTTACGAGGCCGCGGCCGGCAACCCCGCCTGCGGCGCCTATAAAACACTGTTCGGGGAGTTGGCGGCCGAAGCGGGCCGCAATGTCCAGACGGTGCAGCGCATCCGCCGCGAGAACGTCACCGAGATGATCCTCGAACCGATCAACGATTTCACGCGAGCCCCTTTCTGCGAGGCCTGCGAGGGGGCGGCCGTGCAGACGGCGGCCGATGTGCTGGCGACCGCCAAGCGTCTCGAAGCCCGGGCCGAGCGCTACTATGTCGAAGCCGGCGAGAAGATCAAGGCCCTGACCGAAGTTGCCCGGGCGCTCAAGACGCTGGGGAAAATCCGCAGAAACCGCCTGGTCAAGCTATCCTCCCCGGCATAAGGAGATACGCGAAATGAAGGACACATTGCAACGGGTTCAGGACTATGCCGCGCACAGCTTCCACACCTGGAGCCGGCAGAAGGGGTGGAAAGCCCCGCTGCTCGTGAACGACGCCGAGGGCATTTATTTTTACGACCACCAGGGCAAGGCCTACATCGATTTTTCCTCCCAGCTCATGTGCTCGAACCTCGGCCATAAGAACAAGGCCGTCATCGAAGCCATCGTCAAGCAGGCGGAAAAGCTGCCCTACATCGTGCCGAGCTTCGCCAACGAGGCCACCATGGCCGCCGTGGAGGCCCTGCAGACCGTAATGCCGAAGGGGTTGAGGCACTACTTTTTCTCGACGAGCGGCACCGAAGCCAACGAAGCGGCCATCAAGATGGTGCGCCAGGCCTGCGCCCCGGCCTACAAGGTGATCTCCCGCTACAAGTCCTATCACGGCTCCACCGCCGCCAGCATCTCGCTCACCGGCGACCCGCGGCGCTGGTATGCCGAGCAGGCGCGATTCACCGTCCAGGGTGTGCGCTTTGCCCCGGATTCCAACTGTTACCGCTGCCCCTTTGAGCTCAGTTACCCCCAGTGCGGCGTGCAGTGCGCGCGCTACATCGACTACATGATCCGCGAGGAAGGCAACGTGGCCGCCATCATCGTGGAGCCGATCGTCGGCACCAACGGCCGCCTGATCCCGCCGCCGGAGTATTACCCCATGCTGCGCAAGACCTGCGACGAGCATCAGGTCCTGCTGATCGCCGACGAGGTCATGTCCGGCTGGTTCCGCACCGGGACCGCCTTCGCCATGGAGCACTGGGGGGTCGCACCGGATTTCATCACCACGGCCAAAGGCGCCAGCGCCGCCTATACTCCGGTGGCCGTGACGGCCACCTCCGATAAAGTGGCCGCCTTCTTCGAAGACGAGGTCTTCTGCCACGGCCACACCTACGCCTTTCATCCCCTTTCCGCCGCCGCGATTCCGGCCGCCATCGGCGAGCTGAAGAAGCTCATGGCCTCCGGGCTGCCCCAGCGCGTCGCCGCCCACATGAAGCAAAAGCTCCACGAGCTGGCGGACCGGCACATCTGCGTCGGCGATGTGCGCGGGATCGGCCACTTCTGGGCGCTCGAGCTGGTCCGGAACCGCAAGACCAAGGAGCCCTTCGACACCAAGGCGGACAAGTTCGGCACCAAGGCTCTCATGACCGGGCGGGTCGCGGCCGACGCCATGCAGCGCGGGGTGTATGTCAGCCCCTGGTACGACACCCTGGTGATCGCGCCCCCGCTGATCATCACCGAGGCGCAGGTGGACGAGGCGCTCACCGCTCTCGACCAATCTCTCCGCATCGCTGACCAGGAGGCCGTCGACACCGGCATGCGCGCATCCCACAGCACCGAATACCGAAAATGAGCTGACAGCGACTGCAGAGACAAAAAAACCATCAGGCCGGGGGGATATCTCCCGGCCTGATGGTTTTTGGGGGCAAAAAATTAGGGCTAAATTTTTCCGGAAGGCTGCCGATTATTATTGGGAGCACCGATTTTGACCAGTTGACCTTGGTGATCGGTGTCGTTGGAAGCAAGGGCTGCGACCCGGACAGGTCTCCTCCAAGCGGCGCCTATCGATTGAGGCCGAACGTTTTCACTCCGCATCCAGCTTAACCAATAGAATAGGATATCAGCGGGTTATGGCGACAGTCAACTTGAAGAAACATGAAGTCGAGATCAAGATCGTGTATTACGGCCCGGGGCGCTGCGGCAAGACCACCAATCTTCAGTATATCTTTCAGAACAGCCGCCGCTACATGATCGACGAGATGGTGTCGATCAAGACCAAGGGAGACCTCACCTTGTTTTTCGATTTTGTCCCCATGGGGCTCGGCACGATCAAAGGCTGCGAAACCCGCGTCCAACTCTACACCGTGCCCGGGCAGGTCAAGTACGCGTCGACCCGCAAGCTGGTGCTGAAAGGAGCCGACGGAGTGGTGTTCGTGGCCGACTCGATGCGCGTCCGGCACGAACAGAACATCGAATCCCTCAAGGATCTGGCCCATAACATGAAGGACTACGGCGTCAACATCATGAATTTTCCTTTGATCATGCAATACAACAAGCGCGACCTTGCCGATGCCGGCGTCCCTCTGATCCCGATCGAGGAGATGAACCAGCTCTACAATCGCCAGCTCAAGGCCCCCTATTTTTCCGGGAGCGCCGCCACCGGCCTGGGCGTAAACGACACCTTCAAAGCCGCACTGGTCCACACCCTGCGATCCATCAAGAAGCAAGCCGGCTGGGAATAGCGGTCGGGCATCGCTAAAATTTCTTGGCGGCACCCTTGAGAAGTGACTGCGCCGGCGGCGAAAACCAGCAGTCCATGAAGGCCCGGTTCAACTCCGGCCGAACGGCATTGAACCGGGCAGGAATCTCGCGGGTGCGGTGCTGTTTGGTGAGGGCAAAGGCCTCCCGCGGCAAGGCAGCCAACTCGCGGATCTTTTCCAAGGCGCTGTCTTCGACCCTCTTTTCGTCGCACACCGCATCGGCCAGGCCGGCGGTCTTTGCAGCGTGCGGACCCAGGAAGCCGCTGCAAAACTCCATCTCGACGGCCACGCGGTCCGTCGCAATCTGCCTGAGCATCAAGTCCGCGAGATACGGAACCGGCACTCCGATCCTGACCTCGTTCAGCGCCACCAGCCGCTTGCCGTCCGCGACGAATCGAAAATCGCAGGCCAGAGCCAGAATGAAGCCGCCCCCGGTGGCATGCCCGCAGAGGGCGCAGGCGGTCGGAATCGGCAGCGTGTAGAGGGCCAGCACCAGGTCCTCGAACCGGTTCCAGAAATCGGCCATCGCGTCGCGGGTCAGCCCGAGCAGTCCGGGCACATCCAGCCCGATGCTGAAAAATTTCGGATTGCCGGCAAGGACCAAGCCGTTGAAGCGGTCCCGAACCGCGCCGATCGCCGCCGACAACTCTTCGACAAGCTCCACGCCGATCGCGTTGGTGACCCCGTTGACCAGCCTTAGAAGGGCCACCGGCCCTTTATCCTCGATCAGCGCCTTGGGCATGTGAGTATTTCCCCAGTTCACGAAATCGTCAAAGTTTACGCCTGATCTCCGCGACGAGCTCAGGGAGCACCGTGCCGGCCTGGCCCTCCAGAAAATGATCCGAATGGGAAAACGCCCTTTCGATGTTGACTTCGACCACCGCCGCGCCGCGCTCCCTGGCGACATCCGGCAGCGAGGCCGCCGGCTGCACCACGGCCGAGGTGCCAATGACCAGCATGACCCCGCATGAACCGGATTCCCGCCAGGCGGTTTCCAGGGCATCGGGCGGCAGCGGCTCGCCGAAAAGAACCGTATCGGGTTTGAGCACCCCTCCGCATTCGCAGTGCGGAGGGGTGCCATCGGGGATGCGGGGGGCCCGGTACGCTTTGCGGCAGGCGACACAGAATATCTCCCGCAAACTGCCGTGGAGCTCGATCACATTCCGGCTTCCGGCTTTGCGATGCAGGCCGTCGATGTTCTGCGTAATCACGAGCCGAAGAAGCCCCAAGCGCTCCATCTCCGCCAGAGCCAGATGGCCTGGGTTCGGTTGATACGAATCATAGCCGCGGATGAATTCCCCGCGGATGCTCCAATACTTTGAGGGATCCCGGCGGAAGACTTCGATCGAGGCATAGACGGCGGGGTCGAATTTCTCCCAGAGCCCGCCCCTGGATCGGAAGGTGGGGATGCCGCTCTCTGCGGAGATCCCCGCCCCCGTAAGCGCCACGCAGGGCTGCCGACGGATGATCCGCTCAGCTGCTTGCCGGAAGACGGAGTCCATTTCGCCGGTTCTCAATTTTTCCCCCTTGCCGCAGCGGCAAGGGGGAAAAAATTACAGAGAAATCTTCGTGCCGAGCGCATCCAGGAATAGCGCCAGCCACTGGGGGTGCGCCGGCCAGGCCGGCGCGGTCACCAGGTTGCCTTCCCGGAAGGCCTTGTCGACCGCGATGTCCACATACTGGCCGCCGGCCTGCTGCACGTCGGGGCCCACGGCGGGGTAACACGAGCATTTCCTGTCCTTCAGCACGCCGGCCGCGGCCAGCACCTGGGCGCCGTGGCAGACGGCGGCAATAGGTTTGCCGGCCCCGGCAAAATGTTTGACGATGGCGATCACCGCCGGATTGAGGCGGATATATTCCGGCGCTCGGCCGCCCGGGATTACAAGGGCATCGTAGTTTTCCGCCTTGACCCCGTCGAAGCTGGCGTTGAGCGTGAAATTGTGGCCGCGTTTTTCGCTGTACGTCTGGTCGCCTTCGAAATCGTGGATGGCCGTGCGCACGATGTCACCGGCCTTCTTGCCGGGGCAGACTGCGTGCACCGCATGCCCCACGGCCTGCAGGGCCTGGAAAGGCACCATCACTTCATAGTCCTCGACGAAGTCCCCGACCAGCATGAGAATCTTCTTGGCAGCCATACTCCCTCCTTTCGATTGCGTTGCGTGTGGTTCGGCAGGCCCGTTTCAAACCGGAAGCGGCCGGAAACACCTGAACGGGTCCGCGGATCAACGGGCCGACCGGATGTTATGCGTCCTGCATGTGCAGCCGGGTCGTGATCTGCACGCACCCCTTGAGCGTTCGGGCCACGGGGCAGAAATCGGCGTGCATCTCGTGCACCCGTTGGGCGGTCTCCCTCTGGGAGGGCTCTATCTTCAGGTAGTAGTCCGCGTGGATGCGCCTGATCACCAGAACCTTGCCGTCTCTTTCCACCTCGCCCTTCGCTTCCGTCACCAGCCGGCTGTCGCCGGCTGGAATTTTGCGCGCCTCCAGCGCGCCGCCGAACGTACCGGTCAGTCAGCCCGCGGCCGCCGCAACGACATAGTCGAGGGTGGCGGCATGGGGCTCATGCACGTTGGTGTCGACCCCATAGTGCTGAGCGATTTCGGAGTGCACTCCGAAGAAAACCGGGCTGGGCACGTGCGGCAGATAAGCACGGCGCAGCGGTCCCTTGATCCGTTCGATCTTCACGCGCGAAATGTAAGCCACTGGCTCTTCCATGTCATAACCTCCTTGTGCGCCCGGTTGGACAGCCGAAGCGCTGTGTCGCTGAAAAGATACCGCCATCATACCGGCGTCATTGAAACCGGCCCGGCGATCCTTATGATTACCTCATATTCATCAACAGGGCAACGGCGGCCCTGCCGTGAAGGAGTCCCAATGGTCATTGAGGCCGAAGTCCAGATCAAGGCGCCCCTTGCGGTCGTCTGGCGGATCTTTTCGCATCTCGAGCATTGGAAGGATTGGAACACGGCCTGCGAAAGCTGCCGTTTTACTTCCGGCAACGATCTTGCCGAAGGCGCCTGCTTTGCTTTCGTTGTGAAACCCTTCATTTTCCCCCTGCAGGTGGAGCCGCGGGTCGTCAGCTGCGACCCGGGCCGCGAGGTGGTCTGGGAAGGCAAGCGCCTGGGCATCTCCGCGGTGCATACCTGGCGGTTCCGGGAAACCGGCGATGGGGTGCTCCTGGAGAGCATAGAGACGTTCCAAGGGCCGCTGCTCTTGATCGGGCACTTGCTGGCGGTTCCGAAGCGCCTGCACCGGCTGACCGTGGGGATGCTCGATCAGATCAAACGGCATTCCGAGAGCTGTGGCGCAGAAGGCGCGAGCTTGGCCTGACACCGCGGAGTCGAACGCAGGCCTCGGGACTAGTGGCGGCGGGGCCCGGCGTTCAGGCGCCGCCGGTCTGATCCGATGGCAGGGCGCAGGTCGTTGTGTCGGGGTTCGCGTCTTTCAGGAACTGGACCACCTGCCGGGCCAGCTCTCGCCCCACGACATTTTCCTCATCCACCGCGAAGGCGGCCCCCATTTCCCACAACTCCGGCGTTGCGATGTGGTAGCGACTCCTGACGATCACGCTGGAGCTCGGGCTCATCGCGCGGATGTTCTGGAGAACGCGCTTGGCCGTGCGCGGGTCCGGAACCGTCACCACGATCACGCAGGCCCCCTGGATGCCGGCATGGGTGACGATGTCCGCGTGCGAGGCATCCCCCAGGTGCACCTTGAGGCCCATTCTCAAAGCGGCATTGACGGATCGAGGGTTGAGCTCGATCACATGCGGCTGGATGTCCAGCTCCAGCAAGGCCCGCGCCACCTTGCGGCCGGCCGGACCGAAGCCGACGATGTAAACACCGCCCTGCGGCTCGTGGACAGGCTCATCCCGCGGGTCGGCATGCCGGCGCATGGCCGGCCCTCCCCGGTTGATGACCCACCGGGCGGCCGGCCGCGCGAAGGTGACCATGTACGGCGCGAAAAACATCGAGAGGATCGTCACCGATACGGCCAGCGCGAAGACGTGCTCGTCGATCAGGCCGCCGTTTCTGGCTTCGTTCGCCAGAACGAAGGAGAACTCGCCGATCTGGGCGAGGGTGATTCCGGTCGCCAGGGCGTAGACGGGGCTCATCTTGAACAACACTCCGATCCCGAAGATGATGAGCGCCTTGCCGACGAAAACCACCGCCAGCCACAGAAACACGACAGCCCAGTTGGCCAGGAACCACACCGGATCCGCCAGCATCCCCACCGAGGTGAAAAAGAGCGTCACGAAAAGCGTGCGCAGCGAGCCGACATCCGCCCGGATCTGAGAGGCAAACGGCGATTCAGCGAGCAACATCCCGGCCAGAAAGGCCCCCAGCGCCGGGGAGAGCCCCAGCGAGTGCGCCGCCCAGGCCGATCCGAACGCCAGAATGATGGCGAGCAGGACCACCAGCTCGCGGTCGACGAACAGCCCCCTGCGCATCAAAATCCCCGGGATGACGTGATAGAACATCCCGTAAAACAACGCCACCAACCCGCCGGCGGCGGCCGTGGTTTGAGCGATTTTAAGAGCGATCTCGCCGGAGGTGCCGCCGTGGCTCATCACGGTCAGGGAGAGCACCAGGGGCACGACGGCGATGTCTTGAAGCAGAAGGATTCCCAGCGCGGCGCGTCCGGAGACCGAGTCCATTTCGGCCCGGTCCATCAGGGTCCGGAGAACGATCGCCGTCGAACTGACCGCCAGCATTTCGCCCAACGCCACGGCCGGCCCGATGGGATGGCGCGTGGACAGAAGCAGCGCGAACAGCGCCAGCGTGACCACCACCTGGAGCGTCCCGCCCACCAGGGCGAGCGAGCCCATGCGTTTCAGCCTACCGAATGAAAACTCGAGGCCGATCGAAAACAGCAGCAGGGCCACTCCCAGCTCTCCCCATTGCGAGAGTGCCTGGCGGTCAAACAGGGTGGGACCCAAAATCGTCCCGGCGAGAAGGTAGCCGACGATGGCGCTCTGCTTCAGCCGTTGGGCGGCGGCACCGAGCGCGAAGGCGACGGACAGAAGCAGAACCAGCTTGGCAAGCGTCTCCCAGATTTCCATGTTCACACGCAGGATGAACGGCAGTGGCGAGCGGGCCTTCTTCGGCCTCAGGCCCATGGGCCAACATAAAACGCCGCCGGTGGAAAGACAACCGCGAAGACAAACGTCAGATGGGGTTGAAGATGCTCTGAAGCCGGATCGACAGATCCTGAAGGGTAAAGGGTTTCTGGATGAAACCGACGCACCCGCGGGCCATGATTTCGCTGGCCTGACCTTGCATGCTGTATCCGCTGGCGAGCAGCACCTTGACCCGGGGCTGGATCCGCTTGAGCTGATCGAAGACCTCGCCCCCGCCCATCCCGGGCATGATCATGTCCAGTATCACCAGACTGAAACCGTCAGGGTTCTCCCGGAAGCGTTCGATGGCCTCGCGCCCGCTGCGGGCCTGGGTCACCGCGTACCCGAGCCGCTCGATCATCTGGGCCGTGATTTCCAGAACCGTCTGCTCGTCATCCACCAGCAGAATCCGGCCGCCTCCGGCCGCCAGATTCATTTGGGGGGCGGCACTGTCGGCGGTAGGCGCTTTTGTCGCCGGCAGGTACACGGAGAAGGTGGAGCCTTTGCCTTGTTCCGACTCCACCTCAATGTAGCCGCCGTGGCTCTTGACGACTCCGTAGGCCGACGCCAGCCCCAGGCCGGTGCCCCGGCCCATTTTCTTGGTGGTGAAGAAGGGATCGAAAATGCGGCGGATGGTCTTCGGCGCCATCCCAATTCCGGTGTCGGCCACCGTGAGCATGACATAGGGGCCGGGATTGATGACATAGCCGGAGGACGGAATCTCCTTGTGGGACACGTTGCGCGTTTTCAGGAAAAGGTCGCCGCCCTTGGGCATGGCGTCGGCGGCGTTCACGAAAAGGTTGAGCAGCACCTGTTCGAGCTGGCCCTTATCGGCAACGATGCCCATCAGGTTCTCGGACAGGTCCTGATGGATGGTGATGTCCTTGCGCATCCGGCCGAAGGTGTCGGAAGTCTCCCGCACGAGGTCGTTCAACGCCATCGACCTGGATTCGTATTTGCCTCTGCGTGCATAGCCCAGCAGCTTGGAGGTCAGATCTGCGCCGCTGCGGATCAGGTTTTCAATCGTGACCATGATGCGGCGATGCGGATGCTCGGCCTCCATGTCGAACAGGATCAGGGACACGTTGCCCTGGATCGCCATGAGCAGGTTGTTGAAATCGTGGGCGATGCCGCCGGCCAGGGTTCCGATCGCCTCCATTTTTTGGGCCTGCTGGAGGTGTGCGGTCAGCTTCCTGCGCTCCTCCTCCGAGCGCTTCTCCTCGGTGATGTCTTTTCGGATAAATACGAGCACGACGACATCACCCACCTCGGCGGCAACCGGATGAAAAGCGTTTGAAAACACCTCGCCGCCCGCTTCCTCCTCGAAGAAGACCGGCGTTGCGGATCGGATGGCTTCCTGACGTTTCTGCCGATGCGCTTCCGCCGCATCCACCGGCAGACAATCGGCGAGCCACCTGCCCGCCAGGGTATCGAGGGGAGTCGCGGTCATCCGGGCGGCTTCTTGATTGGCGAGCAGGATCCGCCCGTCGAGATCGATGACGAAGGCGGCATCCCGACTGGCGTTCAACAAAACGCGAGCGATGTCCTGATTCAACCTCCAACGCTGCTCGTCGGACAGAGGTTTCATGATGGAACCACATCCTCGGGGGTTTTGTTTTCGATCCCAGATCCGCGTGCCTGCGCTTCGGTTCGGCATGCCGATAAGGAAAAGGGTCTATACCTGCCCGTTTTCAGCACAAAACATGCCATAATGGGAGACAGTGGAGCGCCCAAGGGGTTGAAAAGTAATAAAACGAAATGATTGTAGTGGGTTAAATCAGAGGCGAACTCGGGTGTCGGAAGACCAGCGCGTTCAACCGGTCTTGACACGTCATTTTCTTGACCGCCTTCAAGCTGCCGAAAGCGTTGCGGTTCTTTACCGGCGGGGTTGAACACCCAGCAGTGGTTTTCGACGGATGTGGTGGAAGATGCTGCTCTGCCGGTCCTTGCCCAGGGCCAGCGCGGAAACCTTGCTGCGGGCGGCGTGGATCGCGGCCTGCAGGCCGGCCGGGCCGCTGCCCAGAATGGCGACATCCTAAGAAACGGGTTTCGGTCATCTGCCTCCTTTCTTTTGGATATCCGCCAGCGCCTGCAGCGTCAGCATCCTTTTTTTCAGATGCGGCGGATAGCGGCGCTCGACATGTCCATCATCGAGATGGAAGCACCGGATGTATAGCCGGCGCAGCGGGCGGCCATAGACGCTGACCATCAGGGTGCTGCCGTCCGCCGGGTTCCCGGTGCGATGGATGCCGTCATCGAAGGGCAGCGTCGTTTCGACTTCGCCCGGGCGGATCACACGGCGCGCGGCGACTCTCAGGACGCATCGGTCCGGCTCCGGGCCCTCGCGCTCGCGGCGATAGCGAACCACTTCCAGGCTCCCGAAGGCCGGCCCCGAGACCCCCCAGGAAGAATGATCGTGCACCGGGGTGTGCTCATTCGGACCGAAGAGGTAGAGCCGCAGCGAGAACAGGCGCCCGGGGTCACGGAAGAGGACCAGTTCGTTGTCGAACAGGGTCTCTTGACGCAGATCGGGGTAGGGGCTGCCGGCCTGAATTCCCTTGAGAATTCCCTCGAAGAGCCCGCGCCGGGAGAGCAGGTCCGGCAACTCGCTGCGGATATGCGCCGAGCGCAGTTCCCAGCCGTCGATGGCTTTCAGCTCGGACGACCATTTCCGACAGACGGCCTGCAGCTCCTGCTGGGTGCAATCTTCCATAAGCCATATCGCGTTGGAGAATCCCCCCACCGGGGTTCACGCGCGGCGATTCTCCAGCCTGACGTATTGGTCATAAAACGGCGCCCCTCCGCCCAGGTCCGTCAGGCCGGCGGCGATCAGCTGATTGGCGCCGCCGCCGCGGGCCATCCAATCCCCGCGGCGGTAGACCACTGTTCCTGGGTGCAGACCGGGCATCGTGCGGACCTTCACCGGCAGTCGCCCCGAAGGCGAGACCAACTCGGTCGGTTGGGCAGGATCGAGGCTTGCCAGGACGGGGCACTCCGGGGCCACCCACACCGAGGGCGGCGGCAGCTGGTCCTCCGGCAGGATTTGGGAATGGATGGCCGTGCGCCGCACGAGGGTGAGCAGGCGCAGCGGATAGCCGTCGGGCGCCGCCGGTTCGTCGTGCAATTGGCCCGGGAATCGGTACTTCCCGTCGCCGTGAGCGAACTTCAACCCCGCGTAGGCGACGCGCGGCCGCCGGGAGCGCGCGAAGCCATTGGCCCTGAGCTCCTCCAAAGTGACCTGGAGATGGGGCGAGGCCAGGGCGGCCCGCAGGCATTCCTCCGGCGTCGGCATGACCACCGGCGGGTTCAGGCGCCGGCCCAGCTCGCTGACGATCCACAGATCCGTCCGGGCCTCCGCCGGGGGAGGCAGCACCGCGGCGACATACTGGACGTGCTCATGCAGAAAGGAGCCGACGATGTCCTCCTGTTCGAGCATGAGCGCGCAGGGCAGCACCAGGTCGGCGCGAGCGGCGGTGTCGGTCATGAAGGCATCGACCACCACCTTGAACTGCACGGCCTCGAAGGCTCGCACGGTCTCGAGCGCCCCCGGCGCCTGGTTGACGACGTTGGTGCCGTTGACCCAGAGCATCCGGACCCGGGGGTCCCGGGCTGCGAGGATGTCCCGGCCGATGGTCGCGATCGCAAAGGCCCTGCGGCCCTTGTGGCCTTCGCCCTTGATCCATCCGAGGTCCAGGTTGCGGTAGGAGTGCAAATGGAAATAGGCCCCCCCGCCGCTCCGGCCGACGTTGCCGGAGACAAGCGCCAGGGCATTGATGAAGCGCACGTTCTCGCCGCCGTAGCGGTAGCGCTGCAGCCCTGCGCCGATGAAGGTGGCCAGGGGCTTGACCGTGGCGTACCAATCGAACAGCAGATCGGCATCCGCCGCCGATACCTCGCAGGCGGCCAGCAGCTCCGCGAGCGGCCGGCCCCGGATCAATTCACGGAATTTTTCCGGGTGCCGGGCGCAGGCCGCCACAGCTTCGAAAACGGACGGGTCGGCGATCAGCCGCTGGATCACGGCGGCCGCCAGAAAACGGTCCGTCCCCGGGCGGATGCGGATGCGCCGGTCGCTGAAGGGATCGTTGCCGTCTCCGCCCGGGGAGATGGTCAGCACCCGGGCGCCCTTGCGGCGGGCCGCGTGGACCAGCGCGGCCGTGTGGATCGAGCTGCGCCAAACGTCCTTGCCCCAGTTGACGATAGCGGCGGCGTTGGCCAGATCCTCGATGTCGTTGTTCTCCCGTGAGCCGAAATCCTCCACCCCGGCGATGTAACCGGCCGCATCGCAGAGCGAACCCATGATCCGGCTCGTGCCCAGTTTGGAGAAAAACAGGTTGACCGCCTCCTTGAGGACGCCCTTGGCCCCGTCGCTGTGGATGTGCAGGATGGAAGTCGGCTCCCCGCGCAGGCGCTGGATGTTTTCAGCGCACAGGTCGAGGGCCGCCTCCCAGCCGATCTCCTCCCAGCCGGACTTGGTCCTGCGCCTGGGGGTCCGGATGCGGCTGGAGCTCTTCAGCCGCTGAATCTGGCGCCGGGTTTTGGCGCACATGACCCCGCGGGTGAAGGGGCTGTCGGGATTTCCCAGCAGCCGCAGGCGTCCGTCCTTGCCGCGCTCGAGCACCAGCGAGCAGGCATCCGGGCAGTCGTAGGTGCAGGCGGTCAATTTTCGCATGCGCAAATACTACGTCCGCAGCGCCGGAGGTTCAAGGGTGAAAACGGGTCCACGGGCCAACGCCTTTCATAATTTTTCCTCCACCGATTGGACCTTGCGCTGCATCCGCCCGCCGGGCCCTTGGCGGTAGTCGGCTTTGAGGGACAGGACCACCCGGTTGCAGTCCCGGCGCATGGTTTCGAAACAGCGCTGGACCACGTCCATGACCTCCTCCCATTCGCCTTCGATGCTGGTGCCCATGGAGCGGAATTCGTAGGGCAGTCCGCTTTCCTTGATTATCCGGATCGAGCGGGCCACGTAAGGGCTCAGGCTTTCACCCTTGTCCAGGGGGTACATCGAAAAATCCAAAATGACGCTCACGGGGCGCCTCCTTCCTCGGGTTTGACATTCCGCAGCTCATTTTTTAGTAATGGGTCTATCACGACTTGCATTCGGTGTAAAAGCGCCGACCCCGGCGTTCGCCGGGCCCGCACCCACGCGGCGACATGGGCGCTGCCCGCTGCGGATCGTCACTGCATCGCAGCCGGGGGGGCATGACCTGCGCGACCAACGCCCGGCCGGCGACACCCCCGGCCGCAGGGAGAACCCGATGTCCGAGATCCTGCCGTTGAATTACCGCCTGCGCCTGGTCCCCGACCTGGGCCGCTTTCTCTTCGAGGGCCAGGCCGA
>Ga0114938_1001929_pt1 | contig 13628 bp, 10 predicted proteins | sample AshMeaBigSpring_FD_88675 | JGI IMG/M metagenome (GOLD analysis project Ga0114938, IMG submission 88675) | Groundwater microbial communities from Big Spring, Nevada to study Microbial Dark Matter (Phase II) - Ash Meadows Big Spring | ecosystem: Environmental > Aquatic > Deep subsurface >...
CGCCACTCCCGTCGGCTCCCCCCATGGAAGCGGCATTCTTTTTGCCCTGCCATGCCTTGAAAACGCACCCCGTCGTCCACGAAATCACCCACAAATTTTGCCGAAGACCCCATTTTTCGGCGGCAGCGTCGCACGACGATGACCGGTCTTCCCGCCGAAAAATGAGCCAGACCCCGGCCTGTGACGGCCCTGGGGGCCCGACCCGTACCAGGGCTGTCGGGCCCGAATACGGCATGCGCTCCTGAAACTCCCAGGGTCACGCACGTCGATTCCGGGGGAGACGCAGGGACGGACCCGACCCCGCGCCGGGGTCTGGTACATTTCTCGGCCAATCCGCTCGACCCAGCGCAGACGCACAGGCCGAAAACATCTACCTGACCCCCTCGAACCCCCGGCCGGGGTGTGAACGATTACCTCTGAATCCGCTTGGCCGCCAGGAAGCCGCTTCCCGGCCCGGCCGGCCGCGCTGGCCAACGTACGGAAATGCGGACCCGCTGCAACTTGACGGCTTGGTTGGTTCCGACCATGATAGAAGAGCTTGTCAGTTTGGGCGGATTGTCAGGGGGTTTGCCGCGTCGGGCCCCCCGGGGCTGCAGGTGCAGCAGGTTGGCGGCCGGGTGGTCTGCCGGTCCTCGTCTGCCCCCTGAATTCAGGAACCGTGGCTGGGCGAGGGATGTTCCCCGGTCGGTCCGGAAGGGAACGCCGATGTCGATCTGGCGACGACTGTATCACGACCAGGACGGCGGCATCATCGCCTCGGAGCTGGTGCTGATCGTCACCCTCCTTTTCTGCGCGACGATTATCGGTGTGTTCGTCGTGCGCACCGCGATCGTGTATGTCTTCATGGGCGTCGCGGTGGACATCTCGGGCGGGCAGTCGCACGATTTCGACACCGCCGACCAGGGCGACCTCGTGGGCAGCGACGGCCTCCTGGACAACATCACCGACAGCAATGCCAACGGCTTTGTGGGTTACATGGGGCGGACGACCACCGATTTCGTAACGTCGTTCCCCACGATGACGCCCGAGGCCGAGCCGACGCCGGACGAGCTTGACTTTGACGACACGCACCCCGGCGGCGGATAGCGCCGCCGGCGCGGGCTGTACGTGCCTTGCTCTTGTGACCAGGCCCAGGTCTTGGACCATGCGACAGATTACCTGCAAGCCAGACGACGCGCTCGCCGAGCGGCAACCAGCGGACCCCGTGGCTGGACGCGCCGCTGGCGACGCTGACTGGCGGCCAGCGCTCAGCGGCCGGCGACGCCGCCGGGGCGCGGTATTGAGCATCGAACTGTTGCTGGTTCTGCCGCTGGCCATCGGGGCGGGCCTGGCGATCGTCCAGTTCATCCTGATCGCCACCGCCCAGTTCCGCTTGGAGGCCGCGGCCCTGGAGGGGGCCAAGATCGCCGCCAACGCGGGCGATGTGAACATGGTCTTCAATGCCGTGACCCTGACCCTCGGCAGCCAACTGGACGATCACGTTCGCGTCGACATGGAGTACCAGGATGCCGACCTGAGCGGGTCGCTCCAAGCGGGCACCATCGGCGGCGACTACACCATCGTGTCGGTCATCGTCCCGATGGAGGTGGTCGGGCGGAACTACCTTGGGTTCCTGGGTGGCAACGTCGTCGACCTCAAGATGCAGGCGGTGGTCCAGAAGCCCCTGGACGTAGACGTCTTTCCCTGAGGCTGCTGGGCCGCGGCCCACGCCGCATTCACCGTCGGCGCGCCCCATCGCAGCCTTTGGGCGTGAACGACCTTCGGTCGCTCCCGGCGATTGGGCGATTCAACCGTACGTGGGTCCGTCGCGGTTGGCGTCGGGGCCCGCACCACGTGACGGCACGACAGGTCTCCCGTCCTGGGCGGACCTGGCTGAGCCGACCGGACCGAAGGGACTCGGTCAAGCTCGGACCCGCGGCGATCTTCCTGGTCGATGAAGCGGGCCGGCTGACGGGCACAGGAGCCGGGCGGCGCCGACCGCGGGCAGGGCCGGGCGGCCTGGATAGAGGTTCGAGATTCCGGGAGGTCGAGGCTCCCGCCGAGCCGAGAACCCGTTCGACGCACCGGCTCGGCAGGAGCCTCGCCCTCCCAATACCTTGCATCTTGTTTCGTAGCCGTTCACACCCCGGCCCGTGAACGGTTACCTTGTACGTAGCCGTTCACACCCCGGTGAGTAATGACCCGGATTCGAGGGGGTCAGGTACATTTTTTCGGCCCGCGCGGTCTCGCCTGGCAGGGCTTTTTGGCCGAAACAACGTACCAGACCCCGGCCCGTGAACGGTTACCTTGTACTGCTCAACTTGAATTGGCTCGGCCCGTATCGCTCGGGATCGCGCAAGGCGATCCAGCCCGTTCCCCCGGCGGAGGGGAAGTTGGTTTCTGCTGGCCCCGAGGCTAGAATCCGTCCTCGAGTCGCGACGCGTCCCGCCGTTGCCCGATCACCGCATCACCCGGCCTGATCCGAAGGAAAGTTCCAGATGACTGAACGCTCGAGCCGTCGCCAGTTCCTGGCCGCCGGGGCAGCCGCGGGTTGCGGTTTCTGGCTGGGGTCCTCGCTGGCACCGTTGCGGGCGGCGAGCCCCAACGAGAAGTTGAACGTGGCCTTCATCGGCATTGGGGGGCAGGGCCGCGCGAACCTGTCGGGTATTGCCCGGCCGGACGTCAACGTGGTCGCCCTCTGCGACGTGGATGACCAGCGGGCTGGGAAGGCCTACGAACAGTTTCCGGGCGCCCGCAAATACGATGACTTTCGCCGCATGTTCGACGAGCTGGAATCCAAGATCGACGCGGTCGTCGTCAGCACGCCCGATCACACGCATTTCCACCCGTCCCTGATGGCGATCCAGATGGGCAAGCACCTGTACTGCGAGAAGCCGCTGGCGCATTCGGTCGGGGAGGTGCGGAAGTTGACCGAGGCGGCGCGGCAGAAGAAGGTGGCCACGCAGCTGGGAGTGCAGCGGCACACGCTGGGGGCCGTGCACCGGGCGGTGGAGTTGATCCAGGCGGGGGCGATCGGCACGGTGCGGGAATGCCATGCCTGGGTAGGTGGCGACCGGGGAATGCCCGAGATCCCGCGCGACACGCCGCCGGTGCCCGCGCACTTGAACTGGGACCTCTGGCTGGGGCCGGCCCAACCCCGGCCGTACCATCCCACCTACGCGCCCTACGGTTGGCGTTTCTGGTGGGACTTCGGCACGGGCGAAATGGGCAACTGGGGCTGCCACATCCTGGACATCGCCTATTGGGCCCTGGGGCTGACCCAGCCGACGCGGGTCGACGCCTCCGGTCCGCCGCCCCACCCGCAAACCACGCCGAAGGCGATGGCCACGCGGTTTGCGTTCCCGGCGGTCGGAGACCGCCCAGCGGTGGAGTTGCACTGGTACCACGCCAAGAACGGCCCGCCGATTCTCAGCGAGCACAAGCTGCCGCACGCAGGCTTCAACACGCTCTTTGTCGGCAGCGACGGCATGCTCTTGTGCGGTTTCGACCGCTTTCGGCTCCTGCCGGAGGAGAAGTTCCGGGACTCTTCCATGCCGGCCCAGACCATTCCCAACTCCCCGGGGTTCCATCGCGAGTGGATCAACGCCTGTCGCGGCGGGGCACCGGCGACGTGCAACTTCCAGTACAGCGGTCCGCTCACGGAAACCGTCCTGCTGGGCAACGTCGCTTATCGTGCCGGCGGCGGCTTCAACTGGGACGCGGCCCAACTTAAGGCAGAGGGCAATCCCGAGGCCGAACAGTACATCCAGCCTGTTTTCCGGGACGGATGGGACGTGTGAGGGGCTGAATCGGAGTTTCGCTTTCCGGGAGGGCGAGGCTCCTGCCGGGACGGATGGGACGTGTGAGGGGCTGAATCGGAGTTTCGCTTTCCGGGAGGGCGAGGCTCCTGCCGAGCCAGAAATCCGCCCCGTGCACCGGCTCGGGGAGTGCCTCGCCCGTTCAAATTCGTGCACATCTGGTGAGCGCGTACCGGTTCGGACTTTTTGTTCCCAGCATCATGCAAGGTTAATTCGCCCCGGACGCGTATTCATGAACCGGCGGTTGGGCCTGGCACCCGGGATTTGCACGCCCGGGATCCGGCGGGCCGGGCCGCTCGCCGCCTGGCCGGGTAAGGCAGACGTTGCCTAAGGAGACCCGACGAATGGCCGCCGTCAGCATCTTCAATGACGTGATCGGACCGGTCATGCGCGGGCCGTCCAGTTCGCATTGCGCGGCGGCCCTGCGGATCGGCCGACTGGCGCGGGACCTGATGGACGGTCAGATCACAGAGGTCCTGGTCGAATTTGATCGCGGAGGTGCGCTGCCCACGACCCATGAGAGCCAGGGATCGGACATGGGCCTGTGCGGCGGCCTGCTGGGCTGGGAGGCCGATGACGAGCGGTTGCCGGACTCAATGCAGGCCCTGGACAGCGCCGGGATCCGGCTCCGCATCGAGACCGTCGATCTGGGCGATCCGCATCCGAACACCTACCGGCTGAAGTTGCGCAGTGCGCGGGAACAGCACGCGCTGATCGCGGTCTCGACCGGCGGCGGCATGATGGAGGTGATCTGCCTGGACGAGGTGCCCCTGCGGATCGATGGCGGCTATGCCGAAACCCTGATCTGGATGGAGGCGGGATCGGCAGAGTTGCCGCGGCGTCTCGCGGAGCAGATCGATGCCGAGGAGATCCTCGGCCACGAGACCGGCGCGGGCCCGTTGATCCAGGTCAAGGCGGCGGCACACGTGTCGGACGAGGTCCTGGCCGAGTTGCGCCCGGCGCGTGTGCGCAGGCTCCGCCGCGTACTGCCCGTCCCCTCCCGCAAGGAGCTGCACCTGCCGTTCACCACGAGCACCGAGATGCTGAACCACGACGGCGACCGCCACACGCCGCTCTGGCGCCTGGCGGTTGCCTACGAGATGGCGCGGGGCCAGTTCCGCGAGGACGAGGTGATCGCCAAGATGATCGACCTTGTGCGCCTGCTGCGGCGGTCCATTCAGCGCGGGATCGAGGGGACGCAGTACGCGGATCGCGTACTGGGGCATCAAAGCGGCATGTTCCTGCAGCGGATGCGGGCCGGACAGCTGCTGGATGGCGGGGCCCTGAATCGTATCGTGCTGTACGTCACGGCCTTGATGGAGGTCAAGAGTTCGATGGGGGTCATCGTCGCCGCCCCCACGGCGGGTGCCTGCGCGGCGCTGCCCGGCGCGGTGATCGGCATGGCCGAGGCGCTGGGCCAGTCCGAGGAGGCCATGGCCCGGGCCCTGCTGGCCAGCGGCCTGGTGGGCGTGTTCATCGCCACGCGGTGGACCTTCGCCGCCGAGGTGGGCGGCTGCCAGGCCGAGGGAGGTGCCGCGGCGTGCATGGCGGCGGCAGCCCTGGTCACGCTGGCCGGCGGCAGTCGCGACCAGGCCCTCGCAGCGGCGTCGCTCGCCTTTCAGAGCATGCTGGGCCTGATCTGCGATCCGATTGCCAACCGTGTCGAGGCGCCCTGCCTGGGCAAAAACGTGATGGCCGCCAGCAACGCCCTGGCCTGCGCCAACATGGCCCTGGCGGACTTCGATCCGCTGATCCCGCTGGATGAAGTGATCGAGGCGGCCAAACAGGTCGCCCACAGGATGCCGCGCGAGCACCGCTGCACGTCGCTGGGCGGACTGGCGACGACACCCACCTCGCTGGCCATCGAGCGCCGACTCGCCAGCCTGCCGGACCGCGGCTGTGGCGGCTGTGCCTGCCATTGACACCCGCCAAAAGATCGGCGGCCGGGAGGGGGTCAGGCACCTTCTGCGGCAGTCGTGCCGCCCACATTCGACGGCGGTTAACGCCGAATGAGGCGTCAGATTTCTGAGACGCGCACGCCGGCGCCTGAATAGAATCACGAAGACCTATTGAGCGCGGAAACCGTGGGCTATCGCCGATCGGCTGATTCGCTCGTCAGGAATATTCGTCAGGAATATTTGCCGCACCCACACACGCGGGAGGCTTTCCGGAAGCTGCCCGGTTGAGTAGACTGAGCGGCCTTCTGGTTGCGCGCAGTGAACTGGCCAGAGTGGCGGAATTGGCAGACGCGCTGGACTCAAAATCCAGTGCCCGTCAAGGGCGTGTGGGTTCGACTCCCTCCTCTGGCACATGATCCCCCCCGCACGGTCGCTCCTGGTGCCGGAACCGAGCGGCCCGTGGCAGGCAACTTGGACGCGGCATTCTGCATTCCGCATGGCTCCGGTGGGGAGACGACTGGTGCTTTGTCACAGCTTAGGCGCTGTTCAACAATAAGTTACCGAAATCACTCATCAGCCGCCGGGCGCTAGCCTGCGGTTCATCCGCGAAAGACCGCGGGCTAGCGCCCCGCGGCTGATCCACAAAACCGGTAGGTAATTGTCGTGCAGCGCCTTAATTTTCGGGTTGCACCGGACGGCTCGCGCCGTTCCGCCAGGGATTTAGCGGCTGAACGCGAGCCCCCCCGGTCTGTGGCTGCCCCAAATTCTCAGGTGTGACAAAGCACTAGCGATCACTGATCTTCTTGACCATTTCCACGGCCATCTTGACCAGCTGAGCGGCCTCCTTGCCGCCGGCCTTGACGACCAGGTCGACGGCCTGGACCATCAGTTCGCCGGCCTCGCGGAGGTCTTCCAGGGGCGGTGAGGAGGCTGACGCTTGCGGCTTGACGCCCTGGGCCCGGCCGACAGACTTCTTCTTCCTCCTCCTCCTCTTTTTCCTCTCACCCCCGGCGTGCCGGGCGTGGCTGACGAGCGACTCGCTGACCTCCATTCCCTTTTCAGCCAGGGCCGCCACCACCTGGGGGTTCGGCGCCTCGGGGTTCTCCTGCAGGTAAGCGCGGACGGCGGCGGACTTACTCGGCTGGTCGCCGGACGCGCCCTTCCGACGGGGTGCCGCTCCTGACGGACGGGCTGACTTCTTCTTCGCCATGGGTCGAGGCTCCCTTGCTGCTTGAGTGTCGAAAGACTGCCTGACATTCACCCGCATCAAGCCTGGTCGGTCACCAGGTGCGGGACCAGGCACAACGTCGGGGTGCGGCAGCCATATGCCCTCACCCCGACCCTCTCCCGGAGGGAGAGGGAGATTGTATGTGTTCTCCCGCTGGGAGAGGGAGATTGTATGCGTTCTCCCGGAGGGAGGAGAGGTTTGTATCCGGACAGCCGCTCCGTCAAGAGGCCGGTGCCGGACTCCCGCCGCGCTGCCGACGTCGTGGAACCAGGCGGGAACGAGCCACATGTCACCACGGTAATCAATCGCCGGCGCGGCCGCCATGGTCACGGTCGACCGGCGGACGAGCAGCACCTCCCATTTCCACCCCTACCCGAGGGGGCGCCGCCCGGGCCGGTGATGCGTCACAGACCCAGCACGTAGGCAAAGATCAGCGGGGCGACAATCGACGCGTCCGAGTTGATCATGAACTTAGGGGCATGCTCGTCCAGCTTGTGCCAGGTGATCTTCTCGTTGGGCACCGCACCGGAGTAGGAGCCGTAGGACGTCACCGAGTCGCTGATCTGGGCGAAGTACGACCAGAGGCGACACGGCCGCTCCAGGTCCTGCAGGATCAGGGGGACCGCGCAGATGGCAAAGTCCCCGGCAATCCCGCCGCCGATCTGAAAGAAGCCGATCGGGTGCTGCTCCTGGACGGCCAGGTACCAGCGCACGAAGTGCTCCATCTGCTCCGTCCCGCTGCGGATGGCCGCGTGGCTGGCCACCGTGCCGTCCAGGCAGCGGGCGGCAAAGATGTTTCCGAGGGTCGAATCCTCCCAGCCCGGCGTATAGATCGGAATCTGTTTTTCGCAGGCCGCCACCACCCAGGAGTGCTCCGGCGGAATCTGGAAGTAGGGTTCGAGCTTCTTTTCGCGCAGCAGGCGGTAGACGTTCTCGTAGGGAAAGACCGGCGTCTTGCCCGCGGCGGACTCCTTCCAGTATTCGACCATGTTCCGTTCGAGGTGGCGAATCACCGTCTCGGGGATGCACGTATCGGTGACCCGGTTGAATCCTTCCTCGCGCAACCGCACCTCATCGGCCCGGGACAGTTCCCGATGGTTCGTGATCACGCGGTACTCGTTGTGGGCCACCAGGTTGAAGAGGTCCTCCTCCAGGTTTGCCGCGGTGCACGAGATGGCGTGCACGTTCCCCGCGCGGATCATGGGGGCCAGGGTGATGCCGAGTTCCGCGGTGCTCATGGCCCCCGCCATGGCCAGCAGCATGCGCCCGCCTTCGTCCAGATGCTGGCGGTAGGCCTGGGCGGCGGCCAGCAGCTCGCGGGCGTTAAAATGGCGGAAGTTCTTGTCGAGAAAGGCAGAAACCGTCATGGCGCTCCCGGGGGTTGGGGTTCACGTGGCAATCGAAACGAGGCCGCCGCAGAGGGACTGTCAGAAATCCTGGGGCACGGGCTTCCAGCCTGTGTGGAATCGCGTTCCAATTTCTCTTGATCTTGCCCCTCGACACGAAATTCAAACACCCCCGCCGGAACAGGCGTGTCGGCGCGGCCCGGCCGGGCAAAGGGTCAGCGGTCGCGCATGTCGCAGCTGAGGCCGCCCGCGGCGGGGACGTAGCACGAGCGGGCGTAGTCCATGACCATGCGGTCGGCGCTGAATCGCCAGGCCAGGGTGGCGATCGAGTTCATCATCATCCGGATCCACTGCCGGGGCAGGCCGTCGATATCCCGCTCGTAGTAGAGCGGGACGACCTGCTGCTCGAGCACCCGGTACAGATACTGGCCATCGCGGCGGTCGCTGATCTCGTCCGAGACATGGCTCGTGCCCTTGCCGATGGCGAAGCCGTTGCTGCCGTCGTAGGCCTCGGCCCACCAACCGTCGAGCACCGACAGGTTCAGGCCGCCGTTGAGCACCACCTTCTGGCCACTGGTCCCGGAGGCTTCCAGCGGCCGACGGGGGTTATTCAGCCAGACGTCCACTCCCTGGATCATGTGGCGGCAGACGTTGATGTCGTAGTCCTCGATGAACACGACCCGGTCGCGATACCGGGCGTCGTGGCGGAGGTTCGCGATCCGCTGGATCAGCCGCTTTCCCGGCTCGTCCTTGGGATGAGCCTTGCCGGCGAAGATCAGCTGCATGGGACGTTCCGGGTGGTTGAGCAGCGCGACCAGCCGCTCGGGGTCCGCCAGCAGCAGGTCCGCCCGCTTGTAGGTGGCGAAGCGCCGCGCGAAACCGATGGTGAGCACATCCGGCGAGAGAACGCTGCGGGCGGCTTCCACCACGTCGTCGCTTTCACCGCGCCGCCGGCACTGGCGGCTGACGCGGCGCCGCACGAAGCTGAGCATCAGGTTCTTCAAGGCGTTGTGCGTCTCCCACAACTCGCCGGGGTCGATGCTGTTGATGTACTGCCAGACCTCGGGTTCACCCATCCGCTGGGCCCAGCCGGCGGGGAAGTGGCGGTCGTACAGCTGCTGCATCTGGTAGGCCAGCCAACTGGAGATATGCACGCCATTGGTGATGTGGCCGATCGGAATCTCCTCCTCCAATCGCCAGGGCCAGAGGTGCGCCCACATGCGGCGCGTCACGTGGCCGTGCAGCGAACTGACCGCGTTGGCGCGGCGGGATAGCTTCAACCCCAGCACCGTCATGCAGAACAGTTCGCTCCGGTTCTGCGGCTCCACGCGCCCCAGCCCCATCAGCTGGTCGTAGGTGATGCCCAGCGAATCGCGGAGCGGTCCCAGGTGTTCCTCCACCAGGTACTCGTCAAACCGGTCGTGGCCCGCCGGGACCGGTGTGTGGGTGGTGAACACCGTCCGCTGAGCCACCTCGCGCAGGGCGTCGTCAAACGCCAGGCCGTCCTCCTGCATCCGCTGCCGAATCGCCTCCAGCGTCGCGAACGCGCTGTGCCCCTCGTTCAGATGAAAGACGCCGGGGGTGATTCCCAGGCTGGTCAAGGCCCGCAGTCCGCCCACGCCGAGCACCATTTCCTGGCGAATCCGCGTCCGCTCGTCGCCACCGTACAGCCGGCTGGTCAGCGACCGATCCTCGGGGCTGTTGCCGTCGACGTCGCAATCCAGCAGATACAGCTTCACGCGGCCCACGTGCATCAGCCAGACGCGGGCCAGCAGCAGCCCGTGGCGCGTTTCCACGCTCACGGTCAACGGCTGGCCGTCGGGCAGCACCGCCGCCTGCACTGGAAGATTTTCCACCTTGGTGTCGATATACTCCTCCAGCTGGTAGCCGTCGTCGTCCAGTCGCTGGCGGAAATAGCCCTGGTCGTAGTACAGCCCGACGGCCACCAGGGGCACGCCCAGCCCGCTGGCGCTCTTGATATGGTCCCCCGACAGGACCCCCAGGCCGCCGGAATAGATCGGTACCGACTCGTGAATGCCGAACTCGGCCGAAAAGTACGCCACCGGCTTGGCACCCAGCACCCCCGCATGGGTATCCGCCCAGGTCCGACGCGTCTCGACATATTCCCGCAGCCGGCGATAGGCGTGATGGATGCGGCTGTACAGCACCATCTCGGCCGCCCGCGTCTCCAGCCGTTCCGGCGTGAACTCCTTGAGCAGGGCAATCGGGCTGTGGTCCAGCTGGCGCCAGCGGATCGGGTCCAGATCGCGGAAGAGGTTGATCACCTCGGGGTTCCAGGTCCACCAGAGATTGGCGGCCAGGGCGGAACACTTGTCGTAAAGCGATCGGTCGACGGAATTGGCGGGGACCGCGGTCCGAGCGGCCTCCGGCGCCGGGATGGCCTGCGTGATTTCTGTCTGGCTCATGCGAGGGTTCCTCGGACCGCGGAGTGATCGGCGCCAGCCATAGCGGCCGGGCACACCGCCAACATGAAGGGCGGAATTATAGCGGTTGCCGGCGGTCGGGGCGACCCCCGGATCGACGCGCGACGCGGCGGCGTGAACAAGCTGCCCGCCTCAGGATCGTGAAACAAGCGTCCTCCGCTGATCTTCTTCGGGGGAAGCCGCGCGGGGTTTGATATAATCACGCCCGGCGTCTGTCTGGGCGACGCGTGGCGCGTCCGCGGGCCACATCCAGGGCAGCACCCCTACCGAGAACTCAGCAGGCACGTCGCGGAGTCGCGTCGTACAGCATCATGCGTCCCGACGGGTACATCACCGATCCCGACCACCCGGGGCTCGCGGCGCTCTGCCGGCAGCTGGCCGAGTCGGTGCCGCCACCGGACGACACCCGCGCCTGGCCCGGGCGCCAATTGCAGGCGTGCGCGGACCACGGCGTCATCGCCTGGTTTGTGCCGCGCAGCTGGGGAGGACAAGAATGGTGCGAGACCGACATCGTGCGCGGCTACCTGCAGTTGTCCGCCGCGTGCCTCACCACCACCTTCATCCTCACACAATTGGCCGGGGCCTGTCGCCGAATCGCCGTCGCGGAGCAGAGCGTCTGGCCCGCGCGACTGCTGCCCGAACTCGTCGCCGGGAGGCGCTTCGCCACCGTCGGCATCTCGCACCTGTCGACCAGCCGCCGCCACCTGGCGCGACCCGTGCTGCGGGCCGAGCAGACCCCGGGCGGGTTTCGGCTGGACGGCTTCAGCCCCTGGGTGACCGGGGCGCCCCACGCCGAGGTGATCGTGATCGGCGCCACGCTGGCGGATAGCCGCCAAATCCTGGTCGGGGTACCGACCGACGCCGCGGGCGTGCAGGTCGCCCCGCCGCAGACCCTGGTGGGTTTGTCGGCCAGCCAGACCGGCGAGGTCCGGTTGCAGGGAGTGCAGGCCGCGCAGGAGTGGTTGCTGGCCGGCCCGACCGAAAACGTGATGCAGCAGGGTTCCGGCGCGGGGACGGGCGGCCTGCAGACCTCGACCCTCGCGCTGGGGTTGGCACACGCGGCGCTGGAGTTCCTGGAGCAGGAGGGCGGCGCGCGCCCGGAGTTGGCGGACCCGTGGCGGGAGATGCAGGCGGAACACCAGGGGCTCTGTAACGACCTGCTGGACCTCGCCCAAGGGCGCGACGTGTGCACGACCGACAACCTCCGCGTGCGCGCCAACAGCCTGGTCCTGAGGGCGACGCAAGCCGCCCTCGCGGCGGCCAAGGGGGCGGGCTACGCGGCCGGCCACCCGGCCGGACGCTGGTGCCGCGAGGCCCTGTTTTTCCTGGTGTGGAGCTGCCCGCAGGCGGTCGTCTCCGCCAACCTCTGCGAACTGGCCGGGATCAGCGATTAGCGTCCGGATTTCGATCCGACACGAGGCACCTTGAGCACCGATGAGCCAACCGCACCTTATTCAGTGGCACCAGCACACCGTGTCGCGGGCCGACCGCGAGCGCCTGGCCGGACATCCGGGCAGCGTGGTGTGGTTCACCGGCCTGAGCGGCTGCGGCAAGAGCACCATCGCAAACCTGGTCGACTGGAAGTTGTACCAGCGCGGCATCCACACGTTTCTGCTGGACGGCGACAACATCCGCCATGGCCTGAATGCAGGGCCGGAAGAGCTGGCCCGGCGCCACGACGCCGAGTTTGCCAGGCGCTTCGGCTTGGGCTTCTCCGCCGCGGACCGGGAGGAGAATATCCGCCGCATCGGAGCCGTGGCGCAACTGTTCTGTTCGGCGGGGATCGTGACGTTGACGGCGTTTGTCAGCCCGTACCGCCGCGACCGCGACGCCGTGCGGGAGATGGTCGTGGCCGGGGGAAAGCCCGGCGATTTCAGCGAGATCTTTGTCGACGCGCCGCTGGAGGTGTGCGAGGCCCGCGATCCCAAGGGGTTGTACCGAAAGGCCCGCGCGGGCGAAATCAAGGGGTTCACCGGCATCGACGACCCCTACGAGCCCCCCCTGCAACCCGAGCTGCGCTTGGATGCCGCCAGTGGCTCGCCCGAGCTGCTGGCCGACCAGGTGCTCGCCTACCTGCGGGAAACGGGTCGGTTGGGCTGAAGCCCGACCAATCCGGCAGCCGAGCCCGGCCCGTCGCGAGTCGGTTCCCCGCGGGAAACTTCACGAGTCGGCGATGCGAATGCGGGGAAGCAACAGCGCGGCCAAGCGAACTTGACACGTCTTTTCCCCGCGCCGTAGATTGAACGGGGACCGACGGCGTGGAGAGCGGATCGAGCACGGCGGAGATGCCGGTTCGCTCGGCTGGGTTCAAGCTCGCGTCCATTTCCCCTCCCGGGCGAGGGACCGGCGACCATTTCCACGGAAGGGGGGAGGCACGTTACGGATGGCGGATTCACCCGTGAGCGAGGTTTGCCAACGGGCCCAGGTGGCGTTGGCGAGCAGTCCCATCTATGCCCTGCGCTATCTCCGCGTGGACCGGGCGGGCGACACGATTCTGATCAGCGGCTGCGTGCAAAGCTTCTACCAGAAGCAGTTAGCCCAGGAACTGGTGCGGGCCGTGGCCGAGGGCATACCCGTCGTCAACACCGTCGACGTGGACTGATGTGGCCACCGCGCGCGACGACGCAGCGCGCACGGGCAAGCTCGCCGCACCCCGCTCGGTTCAGCACGGTGCCATGGGGTCAGGTCAAAAGTTGAAAGTCAAGACCTGACCCCATTCCTACGAAAAGTTAAAAGTCAAGACCTGACCCCATTCCTACGTTTCACGAATCCATACTCGTCCGCAATTGCCGCGCGTGCTATACCGCTATTTTGCGGTCGAATACCTGTTCGCTCCCAAACCAAATATCTCACGGAGCCACAGAGTCACGGAGATGCATGAGAACGAGGTAGGCACGTTGATCGTCGACAGCGCG
>Ga0114938_1001930_pt1 | contig 13624 bp, 11 predicted proteins | sample AshMeaBigSpring_FD_88675 | JGI IMG/M metagenome (GOLD analysis project Ga0114938, IMG submission 88675) | Groundwater microbial communities from Big Spring, Nevada to study Microbial Dark Matter (Phase II) - Ash Meadows Big Spring | ecosystem: Environmental > Aquatic > Deep subsurface >...
AGGACAGTGCGCACGCGCCTGCGAGCGCGCGCGCGTAAGCGCCTCCAACCGCCCCGTCCGGACAGCGGCTCGTCGCAGGGCCTGTCGGAGGTGGCGTCGTCGCCACTATCATCGCGCGTGGCCGGGCGTTTCCGCCCGCGGGTGATCGCGTTGCCATTCCTCACGAAACGTCTCGCTCGCATCCCCGAAGGCACCGCCGCCCTCTTCTTCATCCAGGTGTTCGCGACGCTCGGTTTCGCCGTGCTGTACTCGACGCTCGTCCTCTACACGACGCGCCACCTGAATTTCCCGGTCAGGCAGGCGACCGCCATCATGGGCGTGTTCGGCGCGTTCAACTACGGTCTGCACCTGTTTGGCGGCTACCTCGGCGGCCGCTTCCTCAGCAATCGCAACCTGTTCGTCGGCGGCATGGCGCTGCAGGTGCTCGGCTGCGCGACCATCGCGGCGGGCACGACGGCCGCGATGTACTGGGGCCTCGCGTTCTTCCTGACCGGCAGCGGTCTCAACGTGACCTGCCTCAACATGATGCTGACGCAGCGCTTCGCGCCCGCCGACGACCGCCGCGAGTCGGCCTTCCTCTGGAACTATGCCGGCATGAACGTCGGCTTCTTCATCGGCTTCGCGGTCGCTGGCCATTTCCAGCTCACGGAGAATTACCGCAGCCTGTTCCTGTTCGCGACGATCGGCAACTTCCTCGCGATCGTTCTGGCCGGTCTCAACTGGAAGGCGATCCGCGACCTCAGCACGCCGCTGCTCGACGCCGGCCCGGCGGAATTCCGCCGGCGCTTCATCATCGGGCTCCTCGTCCTCGTCGGCGTGCCACCGATCGTCTGGTTCATGCTCCAGCACACGGGCGAGACCGGCACGATCCTCAAGCTGCTCTGCGCCGCCGTTGCCGCATGGCTCGTCTACCTCACGGTCCGGCACCCCGACCCCGTCGGGAGGAACCGCATGTGGGCGTACCTGATTCTGGCCGCGGGCTCGCTCGTGTTCTGGTCCCTGTACCAGATGGCCCCGAACGGTCTGCAACTCTTCGCCGTCAACAACGTCGACCTGCACGTCTGGGGTATCGAGGTCGCTCCGCAGTGGGTGCAGAACATCAACACCGTCGTCATCGCGCTCGGTGGCCCGTTGCTGGCCGTGCTCTTCGCAAAGCTGCGCGCGCGAGGCTGGAACATCGACCTGCCCCGCCAGTTCGCCGTCGCGCTGATCCTGATGGGGTTGGGGTTCCTCTCCCTGCCCACGGGCATCGCCTTTGCCGACACGGTCGGCAGGACCGCCTTCGCCTGGTTGTTCCTCAGTTACCTGCTGCAGAGCGTCGGCGAGTTGTTCATCTCCCCGATCGGCTACGCGATGATCGGCAAGCTCGCGCCGCGCGAGTACCAGGGCATCATGATGGGCGCGTGGATGCTCATCACCGGGCTCGCCTCGCTCTTCGCGGGCGACTTCTCGGGCATGATCCCAGAGCCTGCGGGCACGACGGCGATCGCAACCAACCCCGACTACTCGCGCCTGTTCGCGACGCTCGGGTGGGGAAGCACGGCAGTCGGCATCCTGCTGGTGGTACTCATCCCGTTGCTGCGCCGCCTGATCCGCGACTCGGAATCCGCGTGAGGTCGCCCGCAGGAATATCCTGCAAGCTATTGATTTGAATGGCGCGGCCGGAGGGATTCGAACCCCCGACCCTCAGGTTCGAAGCCTGATGCTCTATCCAACTGAGCTACGGCCGCGCGCGGGAAAGCGGAGTCTACAGCAGGAAGACCGGGACCACGCCCCGACCGGGAATGGCCCGCCACCGCTACTTCATGGTCGGCATGACGAACTGGGCTCCCTCGCGCTGCGACGTCGGCCAGCGGGAGGTCACGGTCTTGAGGCGGGTGTAGAAGCGGACACCGTCCGGCCCGTGCACGTGCAGCGGGCCGAACAGCGAGCGCTTCCAGCCGCCGAACGAGTGAAAGGCCATCGGAACCGGGATCGGCACGTTGACGCCCACCATGCCGCACAGGACCCGCTGCGCGAACGACCGCGCCGCCTCGCCGCTCGCGGTGAATATCGCCGTGCCATTGCCGAACTCGTGCGAATTGACCAGTTCGAGCGCGGCGTCCATGTCCGGCACCCTCACGACGCACAGCACCGGGCCGAAGATCTCCTCGCGGTAGATGCGCATGTCCGGACGCACGTGGTCGAAGAGGCACGGCCCGAGATAAAAGCCCTGCTCGTGGCCCTGCACCTCGAGGCCCCGGCCGTCCACGACGAGCGCCGCGCCCTCCTTCACGCCGAGATCCACGTACCCCCGCACCCGCTCGAGATGCTCACGCGTTACGAGCGGCCCCATGTCGGCGCGCTCGACGGTGCCCGGTGCCACCTTCAGTTCCGCAAGCTGCTGCCTCACCGCATCGACGAGTCGATCGCCGGCGTCGCCGACGGCGACAGCCACGGAGATCGCCATGCAGCGCTCGCCGGCGGAACCGTACGCGGCGCCCACGAGCGCGCTCGCTGCATTGCGCGTGTCCGCGTCCGGCATGACGAACATGTGGTTCTTGGCACCGCCGAGCGCCTGCACCCGCTTGCCGTGCGCGGAGGCGGTCCGGTAGATGTACTCGGCGATCGGCGTCGATCCCACGAAGCTCACCGCAGCGACCCGCGGATCGTTGAGCAGCGTCTCCACGGCCACGCGGTCCCCGTTGACCACGTTGAACACGCCGTCGGGCAGTCCCGCCTCCTTCAGCAGCTCGGCCACGCGCATCGGCAAGCTCGGGTCCTTCTCCGAGGGCTTGAGCACGAACGTGTTGCCGCAGGCAATCGCCACCGGGAACATCCACATCGGCACCATCGCCGGGAAATTGAACGGCGTGATGCCGGCGCACACGCCGACCGGCTGGCGGATGGACCAGCTGTCGATGCCGGTGCCGACGTTCTCGGTGAACTCGCTCTTGAGGAGCTGCGGGATGCCGCAGGCAAACTCGACCACCTCGAGTCCGCGCACGAGTTCGCCGCGCGCATCCGACAGCACCTTGCCGTGCTCGGAGGTCAGCGTCAGCGCCAACTCGTCCGCGTGCGCTTCGAGCAGTGCCTTGAAGCGGAACATGACGCGTGCACGTTGCAGGGGCGGTGTCGCCGCCCAGCCGGGCAACGCGGCCGCAGCCGCGGCAATCGCGGCACCCGCCTCTTCGGCCGTCGCGAAAGCCACCCGACCGCGCAGTTCACCCGTCGCCGGGTTGTACACGGGGCCATCGCGACCGGACGTGCCGGCGATACGGCGTCCCGCCACGAAATGTCCCAGTGTAAATGGCTCCGGCTCGCGACCGGAGGCGACCAGCGGCGTGCTCATCGTGGATCCTCTGGAGGTGTGCGCCGGGCGTGCCGCCCGGGGGCGCCATTGGACACCAGAATCGGCCCGAAACGCCACCCGTGACGGGTTTTCAGCCGAAGACTCTGTCCCCCGCCACGAGCGCGTTGGCGTCGAGCTGGGGTTGCCCGGCGATTTCGGCGTAGAGCGGCGTGAAGTCCGGTTCCGTCTCACGGAACAACTGGGCAAAGTCCTCGATCACGAAGTACGTCTGCTGATACGTATCGATCTTGTAGCGCGTCCTCATGACGCGCCTCAGGTCGAAACCGATGCGACGTGGCTCACGGCTCTCGACCGCGTACTCCACCTCGCCGGGCGAGGAGAGAACGCCTGCGCCGTAGATTCGCAACCCTTCGCCTGTCCGCACCAGACCGAACTCGACCGTGTACCAGTAGAGTCGCGCCAGGTACTCGAGCGCGTGCAGCCCGTCGGCCTTCAGGCCGCCCTTGCCATAGGCCTGCATGTAGTCGGCGAACACCGGGTCGAACAGGAGCGGCACGTGGCCGAAGAAGTCGTGGAAGATGTCGGGCTCGACGATGTAGGTGAACTCGGACTCCTCGCGCAGCCACACCGTCACGGGGAAGCGCCGCTCCGCGAGGTGGCCGAAGAAGACGTGCTCCGGCAGCAGGCCCGGTACCGCCACGACGCGCCAGCCAGTCGCGCGTGCCAGGCGATCACTGACCTCGTCGAAGCGCGGGATGCCCGCGTCGTAGCCGAGGGTGTCGATGACGCGCAGGAATTCCGGGCAGGCCCGCCCCGGCACGAGCCGCATCTGCCGGGCATACAACCGCCGCCACCGGTCCTGCCCGGCTTCCGTATAACACGAGTAGTCCTGCGCAACCGTGTAGTCGGGGCGCATGTCACGGTAATCGCCGCGCAGCCCGTGCGTGCTGGCCCCGTAAGTGACTGGAGCATCGGACGCGGTCATCGGGTTCTCCCCTCGGCTGCCAGTGTGTCGTAAGCATAGCCCCGCCGGGCCCCTCGGGGGTGCCCGGACGGTCTGGTATATTCAGCGCCCCGTGTGCAAGGACCCCCGCGACGGCCGGCGGTCCGCAAATCATCTCTGAGGAATGTCAATGAAGCTCTCGACACACGCAGCCCTCGTGACTCTTCTCGTCGCGTCCGGCGCCTCTGCCCATGCTGCCTGCGTTTATCCCCAGGCGCCGCAGAACTTCCCCAACGGCGCGACCGCGACCAAGGAGCAGATGCTCACCGCGCAGGGCGAGATCAAGGAATACTCGAAGACCGTGCAGGAGGTCTACCTGCCGTGCCTCGAGCAGGAGAAGAACGAGGCGATCGCGGCACTGGACCCGAACGATCCGGAGTACGCACAGAAGAAGTCTTCCCTGGAGGCCATTCAGGCGAAGAAGCACAACGCCGCCATCGACGAGTTGCAGGCCATCGCGGGTCACTGGAGCGAAGAGATCAAGGCGTTCCAGGCGCAGGCCAAGCAGTAACGGGACCATGGGGTCGATGCCGACGCCCGCCGAGGCCGAGGCGCTGGTTCGTGACCGGGTGAGTCGGCTGCCGGTGGAATCACGACCGCTGGCATCGCTGGCCGGGGCAGTGCTCGCCGAGTCCGTCAGGGCCGAGCGCGACCAGCCGCCGTTCGACCGGGTGACCATGGACGGCATCGCGATCGCATCCGTGGCCTGGCGCGGCGGTCGCCGCCGATTCCGCATCGCAGGCGTCCAGGCGGCCGGTCAGCCACCCCTGACGATCGCGGAGCCGGGCGACTGCCTGGAGGTCATGACCGGCGCCGTCCTGCCCTCGGGCGCCGACTGCGTGGTCCCGGTCGAGCTGGTGAAGACCGTTGACGGACACGCCGAACTGGACGGCACGGCCGTGGTCGAACCTTTTGCGAACGTTCACACCCGTGGGCTCGACTGTCGCGAGGGGGACATGCTGCTCGCCCGTGGTACGCGCCTCGGCGGCCCGGAGCTCGCCGTACTCGCCTCCGCCGGCCTGCCTCGCGCGCAGGTCCACTCGGACCCGCGCATCGTGCTCATCTCGACTGGCGACGAGCTCGTCGAACCGGGCGAGCCGATCGAAGGCTGGCAGATCCGGCGCTCGAACACCTACGCGATGCGCGGTGCGCTCGCGTTGCGCGGCTTCTCGCGGATCGCCGAAGACCACCTGCCGGATGACCCGCAGGTGCTCCGCGACAGGCTGGCGACGCAGCTCGCGACGCACGACGTCGTGGTGCTGACCGGCGGCGTCTCGATGGGGCGCTTCGATCACGTGCCGCGCGCGTTGCGCGACGTCGGCGTCGAGGAGGTCTTTCACAAGGTGTCGCAGCGTCCGGGCAAGCCGATGTGGTTCGGTGTGGCCCCCGAAGGACAGGCCGTGTACGGCCTGCCCGGCAATCCGGTGTCCGCCCTCGTCTGCCTCGTCCGCTATGTCGTGCCCGGACTCCTGGCGGCGATCGGCGCCGGCGCGGAACCGCGCGACGCCGTGCCGCTCGGCGCGCCGTTCCGCGTCAGACCGGCGCTGTCGTTCTTCCTCCCGGTGCAGATCGAGCGCAGCCCGACGCTCGGTCACGTCGCGATGCCGAAGCCGACGCGCGGCTCGGGCGACTTCATCTCCCTGCTCGGCACGGACGGATTCGTCGAGCTGCCCCCGGGGCCGGCGGACTATCCCGCCGGCCAGCTCGCAACTTTCTTCCGCTGGTGACGGTGCGCGACATGCGGTCGGACGAAGGCGCAATGGGCATCCAGAATCTCCCGGTGGATCGGGCGGCACGGGACCGGTTCGGCCGACCGCTGCACGACCTGCGCATCTCGGTCATGGACCGCTGCAACTTCCGCTGCCCGTACTGCATGCCGCGCGAGACCTTCCACGATCGGTATCGCTTCCTCAAGTCCGCGGAGCGGCTCGACTTCCCGGAAATCGTCCGCGTGGCGCGGCTCGCTGTCGGCCTCGGAGTGCGCAAGCTGCGCCTCACGGGCGGCGAGCCACTGCTGCGCACCGGCCTGTCCGATCTGGTGGCCGAGCTCTCCACGCTCGAAGGAGTCGAGGACATCGCACTCACGACGAACGGCGTGCTGCTCGCGCAGCATGCGGCGGAACTGCGCGGCAACGGCCTGAACCGCGTGACGGTCAGTCTCGATTCACTGGACGAGGCCGTCTTCGCGCGCATGAGCGGTGGCTTCGGCGGACTCGAGCAGGTGCTCAACGGCATCGCGGCAGCGCTCGAGGCGGGCCTCGATCCCGTCAAGATCAACGCCGTCGTACGACGCGGGATCAACGACCAGTCGGTGCTGCCGCTGCTCGAGCGGTTCCGCGGCAGCGGCGTGATCGTGCGGCTGATCGAGTTCATGGACGTCGGCACGCGGAATTCCTGGCGACCGCAGGACGTCGTGCCCTCGCGCGAGCTGCTGCAGGCGATCCGCAGTCGTTGGCCCGTCACGGCACTGCCCGGTCGCTACCCCGGCGAAGTCGCCGAGCGTTACGTGTACGACGACGGGGCCGGAGAGATCGGCTTCATCTCCTCGGTGAGCGCGCCCTTCTGCGGCAACTGCAGCCGCGGCCGTCTCTCGTCGGAAGGAATCTTCTACACTTGTCTCTTCGCAACGCACGGCGTGGACCTGCGCGCGCCGCTGCGCGCCGGCGCTGGGGACGACGAGCTGCTCGCCCTGATGCGCGGCGCGTGGTCGCGACGGGATGACCGCTACAGCGAGCTGCGCGGCGCCGAGCCCCCCGGCGAGCAGCCGCTGCGCAAGATCGAGATGCACTACATCGGCGGGTGAACGGATGCTGAGCCACGTGGACGACCGCAAGCAGCCGACGATGGTGGACGTCAGCGGCAAGCCGGTGACGAAGCGCACGGCCGTGGCGCAAGCCCGGGTCCGATTTCCGGCGTCCGTCGCCGCGTCCCTGCGCGAGGCGGGTTTCGCGACACCCAAGGGACCGGTGTTTCACACGGCGATCGTGGCCGGCGTCATGGCCGCGAAGCGCACGCACGAGCTGATTCCGTTCTGTCACCCGCTCGGAATCGAGAACTGCCGCGTCGAGATCGACCTCGACGAGCGCGACGAGGTCGTCATCCGCTGCACGGTGAACGTGGAGCACAAGACGGGTGTCGAGATGGAGGCCCTCACCGGGGCGACCGTGGCGGCCCTCACGGTCTACGACATGTGCAAGGCGCTCTCGCACGAGATCGTGATCGCCGAGGTCCGGCTGCTCGAGAAGAGTGGCGGACGGCGCGAGGTGAGGCAACCATGAACGCCGTCATCGAGGGCGCGCTGCCGCCCCTCCACGGGCTCGTGCTCTCCGGAGGGGCGAGCCGTCGCATGGGGCGCGACAAGGCAGGCCTCGAGTACCACGGGCAGCCCCAGGTTCGCTGGGCGTACGCGCTCGTCACGCGCCACTGCGAGCGCACGTTCGTCTCCCTGCGCCCGGACCAGCAACAGGATCCCGCCCGGGCGGGCCTGCCGAGAATCCTGGATGCGCACGACGACATCGGACCCATCGCCGGCATCGCGGCTGCCCAGGCTGCGCATCCGGAGGTGGCATGGCTGGTGGTCGCCTGCGACCTGCCGTTCCTCACCGACGACGCGCTTCGACTGCTCGTTTCGCGCCGCGGCCGGCACCCGGTCACGGCCTTCCGCAGTGCGCACGACGGGCTCCCCGAGCCCCTGTGCGCGATCTACGAGCCCGCTACGCGTCGGGACATCCTCGCCGCCATCGAGCGGGGCAGACACTGCCCGAGGAAGTTCCTGATCGCGGCGGGCGTTCCCCTGCTCGAGCTGCCGGAGCCCTCGCTGCTCGACAACGTCAATACCCCGCAGGATCACGACACCGCCCTCGCGTCGCTGCGAGAGCGGGTGCCGGAACCCGACGCATGAAGATCGTTCACGTGCAGTACTTCGCGGCGCTGCGGGAGCGCGCTGGCCGGGGCGCCGAGACGCTCGAGACGAGCGCCGCCACGCCGGCCGAGCTCTATGCAGACCTGGCCGCTCGACGCGGACTCGGCCTGCCGCGCGAGCTGCTGCGCGTTGCCGTGAACGACGAGTTCGCGGACTGGACGCGGCCGCTCGAGGACGGCGACCAGGTGGTCTTCATACCTCCCGTCGCCGGCGGCTGATGGACGCATTCCGTTTCAGCAGCGAGCCGCTCGAGCCCGAGCGATACCGGCAAGGCCTGGCCGACGCCGGCGCCGGGGGCTACGCGAGCTTCGAGGGCTGGGTGCGCAATCACAGCGACGGCCGCCGCGTGCAGCGTCTCGAATACGAAGCCTACGAGTCACTGGCCCGCAAGGAAGGCGCGCGCATCGTCGCCGCGGCGATCGAGAAGTTCGGCGTGTCGCGCGCCGCCTGCGTGCACCGCATCGGCTCGCTCGACATCGGGGAGCTGGCGGTCTGGGTCGGAGTGAGCGCGGCGCACCGCGACGAGGCGTTCGCCGCCTGCCGCTACATCATCGACGAAGTGAAGCACCGGGTCCCGATCTGGAAGAAGGAGCACTACGAGGACGGCGACTCGGGATGGGTGAACTGCGAGCGCTGCGCCGATGCCTCGCACGTACGACCGCACGCTCACGACCGTGACCACGCTCACGCGCGCACATTCACCCACGACTATTCGCGTCAGACCGCGCTGCCCGAGGTCGGCGAGACGGGCCAGGCCCGGCTGCGATCTGCCGCCGTGCTCGTGGTCGGGGCCGGCGGGCTCGGCGTGCCCGTGCTGCAGTACCTCGCCGCCTCGGGCGTCGGAAAGATGACGATCCTCGACGGAGATCACGTCGAGCCGAGCAACCTCCACCGGCAGCCGATCTATGAGCCCGAGGACGTGGGCCGCCCGAAGGCAGTGGTGGCAGCGGAGCGGCTGCGCCGGATGAACCGCGATCTCGACTGCACGGCAATCACGGAGCACGCGTCTGCGGCCAACGTGAGCGGGCTCGTCGCCTCGCACGACGTGGTGGTCGAGTGCACCGACAACCTGCGCGCCAAGTTCCTGGTGAACGACGCTGCGGTGGGGGCAGGCAAGCCCGCCGTGTTCGCAAGCGTCCACCAGTACGAGGGCCAGCTCCAGGTCTATCGTCCCAGGCCGGACTGGCCCTGCCTGCGCTGCCTCTGGCCGGAGGCGCCACGCGACGGACTGGTGGGCAACTGTGCGGAGGCCGGCGTGCTCGGGCCCGTGCCCGGGACCCTCGGCACGCTGCAGGCGATGCAGGTGATTCAACTCATTCTCGGCCTCGAAGGCGGCGTCAGGCCCGGACTCCTCATCGTGGACCTGCTCGACTTCTCCACCCGCGGCATCGGCGCGCGACGTCGCGCCGGCTGCGAGCACGGTCCGTCCGTCCGCGCTGCGCCGGAGGACGCCGAATCGCCGGAAGTGGATTTCTCCAGCCTGAACGAGGCGCGCGAGGCCGGATTCGAGCTCGTGGACATCCGCGAGGCGTGGGAGCGGCAGTCCGGGCGGCCCGCCTCGCACATCACCCTGCACCTGCCCTTGAGCGAGCTGCTCGGAGGGCGAGTCGCATTCCCCGCTGGCGGTCGCTATCTCATCGTGTGCGAACACGGTGTGCGCAGCCTCGCGCTTGCCGAGCACCTGCGCGAGCGAGGCCACGCGGAGGTTTACTCGATGCGCGGCGGGATCGCGGCACTCAAGGCCTGACCTGGCCGGCCCCCCGCACGACGTACTTGTAGCTCGTGAGCTGCTCCACGCCAACCGGGCCGCGGGCGTGGAACCGATCGGTCGAGATGCCGATTTCCGCGCCCATGCCGAATTCGCCGCCGTCCGCGAACTGCGTCGAGGCGTTGTGCAGCACGATGGCGCTGTCGACGCGCTGCAGGAACCGTTCGGCAGCCGCGGGGTCGTCCGTCACGATCGACTCGGTGTGCGCCGAGCCGTAGCGTGCGATGTGCGCGATCGCCTCGTCAACGCCGCGAACGACCCTGGCGGCGATCACTGCGTCGAGGTATTCCGTGTACCAGTCGTCCTCGGTTGCCGGCCTCACGCGAGGGTCGGCCGCGCGCACCCGTTCGTCGCCACGTACCTCGCAGCCCGCATCCAGAAGGTCACGGACGATCGGCGCCAGGTGCGTCGCTTCACAGCCCTCGTCCACGAGCAGCGTCTCGGCGGCGCCGCAGATGCCCGTCCGGCGCAGCTTGGCATTGAGCACGATCTCGCGGGCCATCCGCAGATCCGCTGCACGGTCGACGTAAACGTGGCAATTGCCCTCCAGGTGCCCGATCACCGGCACCCGCGCATCCTGCTGCACCCGCGCGATCAGGCTCTTGCCACCACGCGGCACGAGCACGTCGATGTAATCGCTCATCGCGGCGAGCATGTGGCCCACTGCCGCCCGGTCCGTGGTCGGCACGAGCTGGATGCACGCCTCCGGCAGGCCGGCGGTGCGCAGCCCGTCCAGCAGGCAGGCGTGGATCGCGGCACTCGACTCGCGGCTTTCGCTGCCGCCGCGCAGGATCGCGGCATTGCCGGACTTTAGGCAGAGCGCGCCCGCGTCGGCAGTCACGTTGGGCCGGCTCTCGTAGATGATGCCGATCACTCCCAGCGGCACGCGAACGCGCTGGATGTGCAGTCCGTTCGGTCGGGTCCATTCCGCGATGACGGTTCCGACCGGGTCGGGCAACGACACGATATGGTCCACGCCGCGCGCCATCGCCTCGAGCCTGCCCCGATCGAGCCGCAGCCGGTCGAGCGCCGCCGCGCCGAGACCCGCGGCCTCGGCGGACTTCATGTCCGACGCATTTGCCGCCAGGACCTCTGCCGATCTCCGTCGCAGCGCGTCTGCCGCCGCCACGAGCGCCGCGTTCTTGGCCTCTGTCGCGGCGAGCGCGAGGGACTGCGCCGCCTCAACCGCAGCACGGCCGATCGAGTCCATCAGCGCTGCGACGGCGGCCGCTGTCACGCCAGCACCAGGTCGTCGCGATGGATCATCTCGTCGCGGCCGCGGTAACCGAGCAGGTCCTCGAGTTCCTGACTCCGTCGGCCGACGATCCTCTCGGCGTCCGTGCTCGAGTACGCCGCGAGGCCGCGCGCGACCTCGGCCCCGCGCTCGTCACGCACGAGGACGGCATCGCCACGGTCGAACCGGCCGCTCACCTGCGTGACCCCTGCCGGCAGCAGGCTCTTGCCCTGCCGCAGTGCCTGCACCGCGCCCTCGTCCACGAGCAGCTCGCCAGCGGGCTTCAGCATGCCGGCGATCCACTGTTTGCGTGCCGCGACGGGCGACCCGTCCGCGAGGAACCAGGTGCAGCGTGCGCCGGACTCGATGCGGCGGACCGGATGGGCCTCGCGTCCCGCCGCGACGCACATGTGACAGCCGGCGGCCACCGCGATCTTCGCTGCGAGCACCTTCGTCGCCATGCCACCCGAGCCCACGTCGGAGGCGGATCCGCCGGCCATTGCCTCGATGTCCGGTGTGATACGCCGCACCTCGTCAATGAATCTTGCGTCGGTCACCCGCGTCGGGTCTGCCGAGTAGAGACCGTCCACGTCCGACAGAAGCACCAGGCAGTCGGCGCTCACCATCTGCGCGACGCGGGCCGCGAGACGATCGTTGTCGCCGTAGCGGATCTCGGCGGTCGCGACGGTGTCGTTCTCGTTGATCACCGGGATCGCGCCGAGTCTGAGCAGTGCCGTGAGCGTGGTGCGGGCGTTGAGGTACCGCCGCCGCTGCTCCGTGTCGCCGAGCGTGAGGAGCACCTGGGCCACCGTGATGCCGTGGTGCTCGAGCACCTCCTTCCAGGCGTGGGCCAGCCGGATCTGGCCGACGGCTGCGGCCGCCTGGCTCTCTTCGAGCCTGAGCCTCGCCGTTTCGAGCCCGAGGTGGCGCCGGCCGAGCGCGATGGCGCCGGACGACACGAGCACCACCTCCTGACCTCGCTTGCGCAGCCGGGCGACGTCCTCCGCAAGCGACTCGAGCCACGTGCGGTTGATGCGGCCGGACGACCGCTCGACGAGCAGCGCTGAGCCGATCTTGACGACGACCCGCCGGGCCGTGGCGAGGCGCGTCGAGCCGGCCACGGCCCCCCGCGTCATGCGAACGCGAAGTGCTCGGCCGGCAGCGTCATGAGTCCCGCCGCTCCCGCCTTCGCCGCCGCCGCGTGCGCGTCGATCCGCGGCAGCAGCCGGTCGAAGTAGTGCTTCGCCGTGACGAGCTTGGCCTTGTAGAAGTCGGCCTCCGCGTCACCGGCCGCGAGCTTCTTCGCCGCGACTCCGGCGGCAGCGAGCCAGCACCAGCCGAGGCACACGTAGCCCGAGACCTGCAGGTAGTCGGACGCAGCCGCGCCGACCTCCTCGGGATTTTTCATCGCAGCCGCGCCGAGGTCCATCGTGAGACGGCCCCACTGCTCGAGGCGGCGTCCGAGCTCGGCGGCGAGCGGCGCCACCTCGGGGAGTCCGCCGAACTTCTCGATGGCTTCGCGGACGCGTGCAGTCATCATCTGCACGCTCTTGCCGCCGGTGCCGAACACCTTGCGGCCCAGCAGGTCGAGCGCCTGGATGCCGTTCGTGCCTTCGTAGATCGGCGTGATGCGCGCGTCGCGCATCAGCTGCTCGACGCCGGTCTCGCGGATGAAGCCGTGGCCGCCGTGGACCTGCACGGCCAGACTCGTGACCTCCATCGCGGCGTCGGTCAGAAATGCCTTGACGATCGGAGTGAGGAAGGCGACGAGATCTGCCGAGCGCTTGCGCTCCTCGGTATCGGGGTTCAGGTGGGCGCTGTCGATCTCGCGGCCCGTGAGGAAGCACAGCACGCGTCCGCCCTCGACGAACGCCTTCTGGGTGAGCAGCATGCGGCGCACGTCCGGGTGCACGATGATCGGGTCGGCCGGTTTGTTGGGCAGCTTCGCGCCGGTGAGCGCACGACCCTGCAGCCGGTCGTTGGCATAGGCGATCGACGCCTGCCACGCGAGCTCGGACAGGCCCTGCCCCTGCAGGCCGACGCCCAGGCGCGCGTGGTTCATCATGGTGAACATGCAGTGCAGGCCTGCGTTCGCCTTGCCCAGCAGCCAGCCCTTCGACTCGTTGAAGTGCATGACGCAGGTCGGCGAGGCGTGGATGCCCATCTTGTGCTCGATCGAGCCGCACTTGACGCCGTTCGCGGGCCCGAGTGTCCCGTCGTCGTTGGGCAGGAACTTCGGCACCACGAACAGGCTGATGCCCTTGGTTCCCGGAGGCGCGTCCGGCATGCGCGCGAGCACGAGGTGGATGATGTTTTCCGTCAGGTCGTGCTCGCCCGCACTGATGAAGATCTTCGTGCCGGTGACGGCGTAGGACCCGTCGCCGAGCGGCTCGGCCCTGGTGCGC
>Ga0114938_1001931_pt1 | contig 13624 bp, 10 predicted proteins | sample AshMeaBigSpring_FD_88675 | JGI IMG/M metagenome (GOLD analysis project Ga0114938, IMG submission 88675) | Groundwater microbial communities from Big Spring, Nevada to study Microbial Dark Matter (Phase II) - Ash Meadows Big Spring | ecosystem: Environmental > Aquatic > Deep subsurface >...
ACGGCCTCGGTGACCACGGTGAGCAGGCGGCGCGCGAATTGCTCCATGGCGAGACCTCAGCCGGCGAGCGCGGCAGCCACGCGCTCGTAGAGCGGGATGCCGACGACGATGTTGAACGGGAACGTGACGGCGAGCGCCGCCGTGAGCGAGAGCGCCGGGTTGGCCTCCGGCACGGCTGTGCGGAACGCGGCCGGAGCAGCGATGTACGAGGCGCTGGCCGCCAGCGTCGCGAGGATCGTGCTGCCGCCGATCGACAGGCCGACCAGGTTCCCCATGCTCGCGCCCACCAGTGAGAAGGCAGCGGGCACCGCGATGCCGAAGAACACGATGAAGAGGCCGTGGCGGCGCAGCGTGGGCAACTGGGCCGCCGCGATCAGGCCCATTTCGAGCAGGAACAGGGCCAACACGCCCTTGAACAGGTCGAAGAACAGCGGCTGGAGCGAGGCCGTGCCCGCGGGTCCGGCGAGCCAGCCGATGGCGAGGCCACCGAGCAACAACACGATGCTGCGTCCGAGGAACAGTTCGCGCAGCAGGCGCGACCAGGCAACGCTCGCGGACAAACCACGGGCGAGCACGATGCCGACCAGGATGGCCGGCACCTCGAGCATCACCACCCAGACGGGCGCGCGCGATTCGAACGCGATCCCGCGCGTCGCGAGGTAGCCCATCACGACGGCGAACGTGCCGACGCTGACCGAGCCGTAGTGGGCCGCGAGCGAGGCGGCGTCGGCGCGCGGCAGGCGCCCGACGAAGCGCGCGAGCGCGAAGGCCGGCAGCGGCAGGACGAAGCCGAGCAGCAGGACGCCCCCAAGCTCCGCGATCGGCAGCCCGCCCGTGTCGCGCGCGAGTTCGACGCCGCCCTTCAAGCCGATCGCGAGCAGCAGCACCGTGCTCACGAATTCGTAGATGGCGGCGGGCAGGCGCAGGTCCGCCCGTGCGGCGCCGGCCAGCACGCCGAGGACGAAGAACCAGATGACGGGATCGAGCTGGGACATGCGGTTGCGCCGGCCGGGGCGGGGTCGGGTGGCGCAACGGTATGCGAATCGGGCGCCGGAGTCACGCCAGCCGTTGCTAGAATGCCGTGCCGCTGGGAGGGACCATGGGCAACATCCTCAAGCGCACGACGCTGATCGTCCGCGACGCCGGCCGCTCGCTGGAGTTCTATCGCGACGTCCTTGGCATGACGGTCTGGTACGACGACGAGATCGTGCTTGGCGGAGTCACGTTGCCGGTCGGCGCGCAGGGCGACCGCACCCGCCTCGTGATCATGCGGGCCGACGACCCCGTCATCGGCATGATCGGCCTGCTGCAGTTCACGGCGCCATCGCTGCCCGTGCCGGCCGTCGAGCGGCGGACGCTCGGCATCGGCGACGTGGTGTTCGTCATGCAGACTGACGACGTCGAGGCCGTGCATGCGCGCCTGCAGCAGAAGCGCGCGCGCGTGCAGGCCGCGCCGCACGCATTCGAGGTCCGCGGGGCCGACGGCAGCACGCTGCGCATGACCACGCTCAGCTTCTGGGACCCGGACGGCTATTTCTTCGAGATCAACCAGCGCCATCCGTCGTGACGAGCGAACGCCCGACCGAGCATCTCGTCTGGGACCTGCCCGTGCGCATGACGCACTGGGCCTTGGTGCTCGCCGTAGCCGGCTGCTGGGTCACGCATTACGCCGGCATCGAGTGGTTCACATGGCACCGCCGGCTCGGTTACGCGGTGCTGGTGCTGGTCGTGTTCCGCGTAGTGTGGGGCTTCGTCGGCACCCGGCACGCGCGGTTCGCCAGCTTCGTGCGCGGTCCCCGGGCACTGCTCGCCTACCTGCGCACGGGCGGAAGCGCAACGGTGGGCCACAACCCGGTGGGTGCGCTGAGCGTCGTCGCGTTGCTGGCGCTCCTGTTGCTGCAGGCGACGACAGGGTTGTTCGCGAACGACGAAATCATGAACACGGGGCCGTTCTACGGCTGCATCGCGCCCGAGCTGAGCAACCGCATTACCAGCCTGCACCGGGCGAGCTCGGATTGGCTGCTGGTGCTGATCGGCCTGCACGTGGCCGCCGTGGCATTCTACGTGCGCATCCACCGACGGCCGCTGGTGCGTGCTATGGTCACGGGGCGCAAGCCTGCGGCGGAAGTGCCTGCAGCCGCAGCCATCACCGGCTCGCGCCCGCTGCTGGCGTGCGCGATCGTCGCGGTGCTGGTGGTCGCGCTGGCACTCGCAGTGCGCGCAGCGCCGGAGGCGTTGATCGCGCTGTACTGAATCCGACGGCTCAGTCGGCCTTGTACTTGTCGTGGCAGGCCTTGCAGGTGGCGGCCGTGTCCAGGAACGCCTGCTTCGACTTCGCGGCGTCGCCTCTGTTCGCCACTGCGGCGAGCGCCGCGCTGCGGTCGACGAGATCCTTCATCTTCGCGTCGAAGTCGGTGCGATTGGTCCACATCTCCGGCTTGGCCTTGGAGCCGGCCACGCCGCTCGAATCCGCCGAATACGATTCGGAGAGCATCGGCGCGAGGGCGGCGACGCGGCTGGCGCGCAGCTCGAATTCCTTCGCGTCGAACGGAATCTTGCCCTGCGCCATCTGGCTCATCGGCGCGAAATTCCACGCGATCGCCTGGTAGACCGCCTTGCGGTACTTGAGCGCCTGCTCGCCCTTGGAAGGCTGGCCTTGGGCGTGGACGCCCGTGGACGCGACAGCGAGGAGCACGGCGGGGGCGAGCAGGCGGACAATGCGGTGCGACGGCATGATGGGCTCCGGTTCCGTTGGAGAATTATGAGCGCCGCAAGTTACCGCAGGGTCCGCGGTGTTACCAGTGCGGAATTCAGTCGCGCGGCCGGCGTGCCTGGGCCTCGATTTCGGCGCGGTGCTTGCGCAGGACCTTCCAGACGTCGGCCTCGGGCGGGCGATTGGCGAGCCGCGCGATGAGCCCGGCCAGCTGCGGCCACTCGCGCCCCCAGCTGATCAGTCGAACGGCATCGGCGATCACGGTGGCTGTCGCCTGAGCGTTGGCTGCCGGTTCGTCGACGACCGGAGTGGATTTCGCGGCCGGAGTGGACGTGCGTCGCGACGTCGGCGAGGGTGAGCGTGCAGGGGGTGCCGCGGGCGCTGTGCGAGACTCGGCGCGTCGCGGCTCGCTGCGGCGCGCTGGCTTGGGCGGGGCGGCAGGGCGCGGCGCGGGCGCCCCGGTTTTCGGCTGAGCGAACGGGATGAAGCGTTCGACGTGTTCCGAGCCGAGCAGGTTGGTCAGGAACGCCATCAGCTCGAGCGCCTCGGCGAATGCCGTATCACCGCGGGACCGCCGCTCGTCGGCGACGCGCTGGAGTTCGAGCAACCGGGTGCGGGCCAGTTCGATGACCCAGCGGGTCGGGCGCTGGTGTTTCGGCCAATCCTGGACCTTCGCGTAGGCAGCGTCGTCCAGCGCCAAATAGCGGGTGTGCAGATCGATGCTGGTCGTCCAGCGCTCGAGGAGTTCTGCAACGCGCCTGTCCGCTGCGCTCATGGTCCGCCCATCCTGCCGTTGTCACCGGAGTCTAGTACGCAGGCCAATCCGGCAAGCGTTGGTGCGGTGCAACATGTTTAAGCTGAGACACAAGTCCCGTTTGGCGCGGGTTAGTCGCGCCAGACGATCCACCCTAAAAATGTGAAATTCATCTCATTGTCAAAGAAACCTGGCTATATTGCGTCGCAAGCGCGGGTCGGCCGACGGATCAACAACAACCGCGCGCGCAGGGGTGGAGCATGGCGGCGTCGTTCACGTGCCCGCTCGAGAGTTCGCTTGGCGGCGAAACCCGTGTGGTCCGTGCCGGGTTGTCGCGCGATATGGGCCCCGCAGGGCCGTCAATCCAACCGCCCGATTCGTGCGTCGGTTCATCACAAGTTCTCTTCCGGAGCGCCAACATGCTTTCCAAGTGGCAAACGCGAGCGATTCTGGTAGTTCTGGGAATCGGCTCAACTCTGGGAGCCGCGGCAGCTTCGGCACAGACCACCGCGACGCAGGTGCTTGATCGCGTGAACGCGGTCAGCCCGAAGGCCGTGCTGGATATGGCCTTTTCAGACCCAGCGGCAACTAACCTGTTCGAGATCGAGATCACCACTGACGATGGGTTCAGTTCCTGTCAGCTTACCGCCAATAGAGGACTCTTCTGTTTGGACCGGAATGCGGACACCGAACTCCCCGGCCGTTGGGTCAGGAACTGGGATCCAGTATTTGCCGAGAACGAAAGCACAAAGCCGTATTTCAGTTGCGAGGACAAGAATCTTGGGCTCGACACGTCCAAGTCGGTCGAGTCCTGCACGTCGATCACCGCGGACGACAACGGTGCCGTGGTCATTGCCGGCAAGCGCAAGGGCGGATACAACCTGATCAAGGTGGCGCGGGCCTCGGATTTGAATGCCGAGCCGGCCGACGACTCGTGCCCCGACGCCGAGGGGTGGAATAGCATGCGCACGGCGGGTCTCTGCTACAAAGTTCTCCTGCCCAGGGATCGGCCGCTGCTGGTGGATATCACCTACGCGACGCTGTCATTCGGGCCGACCGCTACGGATCCGGATGGCGGGGTCTGCAGCGGCGTCATTGGCTTGGAGAATCGCACGGCGCTGATGTTCTTCCGCGATCCTGACGACCCCGCCAACCGCGAAACCTGCCCGGCCGAGATTGGCCAAGTTGAACTTGTCGCTGCCAGGGCCTGGATTCCTGCGCTCGAGCGGAACGAGGTGCTTCAGGGTGCGGCCACGGTCAAGTTCAACAATGGCCGCTCGTATGTGCTCGTTGTGTCCAATACCGGGCGAGTCCGCGCGAAGCAGACAAATTCGACCGCGCCTTCTTTCAGTGTCCCGCTGGTCCGCGACGGCGAGCAGAGTTCATACGATACCCTGGCGCTGCTGCGTGGCAGCCGAGGCACCGAGCCCGAGGATGCGTGCAACGCTGCTCCGCAGAAGTTCGGAATTCGCACCAGTACCAAATCCGGGCGGCTGTACGTCACGGATTACAACTTCTGTGAGGTTTCCGCGCTTGAGCCTGTGGCGCCTCTAGAACCTGAGAATGGTAGGGAACTGGCCAGCAGTTCGGGTCTTAAGATCGTGCAGTTCGCAAGCGGGGACCTAGTGCTGTCCACGACGACGAACGATGCTGCAGCCATCTCCTATCCGCCACTCGAGCCGACCCTCGCGCCGGGTATCAGCATCGACCTCTCGAAGTGCTTCAGTACCGAGGGCTGTGGCCTGGTTATCGCTAGCGACGGCCAGAACGATGGCCAGCAGATCGCGACGCTCAGCAACGTGAAACTCGTGGGCAACGAAACCGGCATGACTCTGTTCCAGATCAAAGGCTTGCCGGACTGCCGCTGGATCTCGCCGAAGCCCGCGGCCTGCACGGCGACCTTCAACGGCATCGGGACCGTCAGCGGTGGCAGTACACCGGAAACTCAGTACCTGAACATCACGCCGCTGCTGCCTAAGGAAGTGACGGATCAGTTCCCGCCGGGCTCGCTGCCGCCGATGTACATCTCGCCGCAGTATCGAGCGCAGTTTCGGAACGGTTATCTTTTCGAAGCCTTCTTCGGCGTCACTCAGGACGGCGTGGTTTTCCAGGACATGGCCCAACTTCGCCTGGACGTGGGCAAACTCTCGGATTCGGGCAACGAGTGGAATTGTCCGCAGACGCCGCCGAAAGGGCCCGTGTCCCTGCCTATACTCCTCGAGTGGGACGTCACGGTGACTGTGTCGGAGAAAGTCGACGTTGTCGGAGGCCCGGACAATGCCCCGGGCAACGCGAAGTCGGACATGCTCACGAACATCGGCTGCGGCAGCACGCGGTCGGGCGTGACCCGCTGGTCCGGCTACGCGTATAACCTCGAGATGAACAAGCATGCGTACGACGCAGACCACGAGGCCCTAGAAGGCAAGATCAAGACTCCTCCAGACGATTACTTTGCCCATCTAGTGGTTGACCTCTTCTATGACCTATGGGAAACGCAAGAAAAGGCGTGTTACATGAACACTGCGCTTGGCGCCGCCACCTCAGATTCCACGCCGGCCGTTGATTACTATTGCGGCAACCTTGAAGCGAAGTGGCTCAATGCCAAGAGCAAGCTCGAGACGTGTCTGTCGGGCTCCAACTTTCCGAAGAAGAACGAGGCCGTCAACAACTGTACGGCGTTCGTGAGCCAATTGGACGGGTATTTGGGTTTGGTCGAGACCGTGCCGCAGTGCGCGCCGGGAACGGGGGATTCTTGCCCTGACGCCGATAACCGGCTCGGCGAGCTCGAGACTCGTGCACGTTCGGTCCGGTACGCGTTCACGGACCGCCTGCTGCCTTCGATTCCCACCGAAGGCTTCCAGTTCCCCGTATATGAGGGCTTGAACAACGGCCTGCTGCCGAGCCCGTAAAGACGCCATGAAGGTGCCGCGCGGCCGCTCGGTGCGGCTGCGCGGTGTCGGTGCGTGCACGCATGCTGCGGATGCAGTAAGTTCCGTGCGCATGTCAACGGCGAACGCTAATGAGACCGATCCAGTCCCTCCGCTAGTCACCGGTGGTGCGCGGCGGACAGCCAAGCGCGGTTACGAGGTTCCGCTGGTCGTCGCCGTCAGCGGGCACCGTGACTTGGTCCCAGGTGAGCTGCCACGGATCCGCGCGCTGGTCCGCGACTTCCTTATCGGTCTGCGCGACACTTGTCCCGATCGCGTCGTTGCGGTGATGTCGGCCCTGGCCGAGGGTGCTGATCGGCTCGTGGCCGAGGAGGCCCTCGCGCTCAATATGCCGCTAACGGTGTTGTTGCCGATGCCGGCAGAACTCTATGTCAAGGACTTCCTTACTGCGGAATCCAGGGCGGAATTCGAGCGATTGTGCACGGCGGGGGTGGACGTGTTCGAGTTGCCGATCACCCCCGGCAATACCGCTGCCTCGATTTCGAACCCGGGACCCAATCGCTCACGGCAATACGCCCAGATGGGCGTGTTCCTATGTGCCCATTGCCACGTGCTTCTAGCACTGTGGGATGGTAAACCGTCGGACCAACTCGGCGGAACCGCACAGGTCGTTCGCTTCCACCACGACGATGTGATGCCAGGGTACACGCCGCAGGCCGCGTCCAGCCGGCTGGTGCTCACGGATGACGAGAGCGACCTCGTCTATCACATCGTTTGCTCGAGGGACCGGCTGGATGGAGCGCCCGCGGAGGGGCTGCAACCGCTGGAGGTCGCGTGGTTCACGACGGACGAAAAGCAGCCGCGGGTCCGCGAGATGCCGGCGCGGCATCGCCAGGTATTCGCGCGCACGAACGAGTTCAGCCGCGACGCCGTGGCGAATGCCGCCGCGATCGAGGATGACAAGTACCCGCTGCTGACACCCGAGCAGGCAGCGGTCATGCCTCCCGGACTGCGGGACATCGATCAGGTCTTCTGCGCCGCAGACGTCTTGGCTATCCACTACCAAAAGCGGGTGCTGCTGGCTCTGCGTGCGACGCACGTTTGCGTATGGCTCACGGGTGTCGCGTACCTGTCGTATACAGACCTGAGTGCCGATCGGTTCCTGCTGTTCCTACTTCTGGCCCTGATGCTGGTGGCGAGCGGCGTCAATATCGTGGCTCGTCGTGGTGACTGGCACCGCAAGTACCTCGATTACCGGACACTCGCCGAGGGGCTTCGAGTGCAGTTCTACTGGGCTGCCGCTGGAGTCACCAGCGGCACCGTCTCCAAGTTTGCGCACGACAACTTCCTGCAGATGCAGGACCCGGATCTCGGCTGGATCCGTAACGTGATGCGCGTAGCCGGCACCGAATGCGACGTCGTCCCGAACCGAGACCCGGAGGGAGTCCGCTTCACGATCCGCGAATGGATCGGGGATGCCAAGGGCGGACAGCTCGGTTACTACAGTCGCAAGGGAGGCGAGCGCGTCCGCAAGCATCAGGACACCCAGAAGCTCGGCAGGTTCGGTCTTTGGGGGAGCGCCTTCACTCTGCTCGTCCTGCTGTTCATCGGTGCCGGGGTCCCAGAGTCGGTACGCATCCCGCTGGTGTTCGGTATGGGATTCGTGCTCTTGGGCATTGGCGTGCGTCAATCCTATGCCCAGGGCATGGCCGAGTCCGAGTTGATCAAGCAGTACGAATTCATGCACCGAATCTTCCATAATGCCCGCAGGCGGATCGATGCCGCTGCGGACGACCGGGAGCGGCGCCGGATCCTTAAGCTGCTCGGAGATGCGGCGCTCGAGGAGCATGCCGAGTGGATCCTCATGCACCGCGAGCGGTCGATCGACCAGAAGGAGATTGTCAAGCTCAGCTGAGCATGGATGAGGCATCGCGCATGGAACAGGAGTTCAAGTACCGCGCTTTCATCAGCTACAGCCACGCCGATGAGGAGTGGGCGAAGTGGCTGCACCGCGCGCTTGAGACATATCGGGTGCCGAAGCATCTCGTCGGGCGCGAAACGGAGTTCGGGCCAGTGCCGGAGCGCTTGGCACCGGTCTTCCGCGACCGTGACGAACTTGCCACGGCCACCAATCTGGGCGAGACGCTGACACGGGCGCTGCGCCTGTCGGCAAATCAGATCGTCATCTGTTCGCCCGCGGCAGCGAAGTCGCGCTGGGTCAACGAGGAAATCCTCACCTACAAGCGTCTTGGCCGCGAGCACCGCGTGTTCTGCCTCATCGTCGACGGTGAGCCGGGAGATCAGTCGCGGGAGTGCTTTCCGCCCGCGCTGCTCTACCAGATGGGTCCGGACGGCGAACTCACGGACCAACGCAGCGAGCCAATTGCCGCGGATGCACGGCCTGGCAAGGATCCGAAAATCGACGTCAAGCTAAAGCTCGTCGCCGGCATGCTGGGTGTCGGCCTCGACGAGTTGAAGCAGCGCGAGGCCCACCGTCGTCACGTCCGCATGATGATCCTGGCCGCGGCGTCCTTTGCCGGCATGGCGATCACCTCGACGCTCGCGACCGCAGCTTGGTTCGCCCGCAACGAGGCAGAGCGGCAGCGGGTACGGGCCGAAGCCGAGGCCGAGACGGCCAAGCAGACGACTCGTTTCATGGTGGATCTCTTCAAGGTGTCGGACCCGAGCGAGTCGCTGGGCAACAGCATCACCGCGAGGGAGATCCTCGACAAGGGCGCCGCGCGGATCGAGAAGGAACTTGCCGGCCAGCCGGCCATTCAGGCCACGCTGATGGACACCATGGGCACGGTGTACACCAGCTTGGGCCTCTACGAGCCGGCCGTGTCGCTGGTGCGTCAGGGATACGACAAGCGCCTGCAACTCTGGGGTAACGAGCACCCGGAGGTCGCCAGCAGCCTCAATCACCTCGGCGAGGTCCTGCGGCTCAAGTCAGATTACGCGGAGGCGGAGGCACGGCTGCGGGCGGCGCTGCAGATTCGCCGCAAGATGTTCGGTGATTCCAGCGCGGAGGTCGCGAACACGATCAGCTCGCTCGTCGAAACGTTGTGGGAGAAGGGGGAATACGCGCAGGCCGAGCCACTGATCCGTGAGGCGCTCCGGATCCGGCATTCGCTCTACGGGACGATTCATGCTGACATCGCCCGCAGTCTCGAGGACCTGGGCCTGAATTACTTCCAGCAGGGCAAGTACGAGGAAGCGGTGTCCTTCCTGCGCGAGGCCGTCGCGATGCGACGCCAGGTGCACGGCACGATTCATCCGGCCCTCGCGCAGGCGATGGGCAACCTGTCCTGGGCCTTGTTCAATCTCGGCAAGAACGAGGAGGCCGAACCGCTGGTCCGCCTGAGTCTATCGATGAACCGGCAGCTGTACGGCGACACCCATCCGGAGACGGCTGCGTCGCTCAACAACCTGGGATACGTGACGGAAGCGCTCGGCGACCTTGCGGAGGCGGAAAAGTCTTATCGGGAGGCACTGGCGGTCAATCGCAAACTGCTCGGCGAAGCGCATCCGATGATTGCGGTGAACCTCAGCAATCTCGCGTTCGTCGAATATGCGCTCGGCCGTCGCGCTGAGGCGATCGACCTGCTTCGGAGTTCGATCGAAATGTCGAGGCGGGTGCTGGGTTCGGAGCACCCGGACGTCGCCGGCGGCGCGGCGAGCCTGGCCTACTGGCTGATCGAAGAGCGGCAGTTCGACGAGGCGGCTGCGCTTCTCGACGAGAGCCTCGCCATCCGCCGCAAGGCGCTCGGCGAGCGGCACCCGCAGGTCGCCGGCACGCTGACGGTCAAGGCGAACCTGATGCTCGCGCAGCGTCGTCACGAGGAGGCGCGCGAACTGGCCGTGCAATCGCGCCAGATACTCGCGGAGAGCCTCCCCGCGGACAGCTGGCAGGTCGCGGCGGCGATGAACGTCGAGGGCGCGGCGCTCACCCAGGCCGGCCAGTATCCGGATGCGGAGCGTCTGTTGCTCGCAAGCCGCGCGCCACTCGCGCAGGCGCCGATCCCGAACCTCGCCGAAAAAGGGCGGCTGCGGCTCGTCGAGCTGTACACCGCGTGGGGCAAGCCGGAAGAAGCGAGTAAGTACCGCGCGGGTTCGTGAGTCACCGGGGCGGCAGCGCGACGTCTCGTCGTCAGCGCGCCGCAGTCGCGATCACCTGCGAGTAGAACTCGATCATGCGGCGCAGGTTATCGAGCGTCAGGTGCTCGTTCGTGCCGTGGACCATTTCGATCTCGCGCAGGCTCAGGACCAGCGGCTGAAACCGGTAGACGTCCCCTGCCAGGGTCGTGAAGTAGCGGCTGTCCGTCGTCGCGTTCACGAGTCCCGGCGCGACGGGCAGCTGCCCGCCATTCGAGGCGGCGGCGGCGAGCACGCGGTAACCGTCGGAGGTGATCGACGACACCGGCGACGGATCGTACGGGGGCTGCGCCCAATCGACATTGACGCCGAGGTCACGTGTCGCGTCCACCGCATGCTGCAGCACTCGTTCGGCGTTGTGTCCCGGCGCGATGCGGTAGTTGATCCAGCCGGCGGCGTCTTGCGGCAGCACGTTTTCCTTGGGGCTGCCGCGCAGCATGGTCGGAGCGATGGTCGTGTGCAGGCTCGCGGCGCCTGCTGGCGTCGCGGCGATCTGCCGCACCAGCAGCGGCTCGAACAGCCATTCGTTCGCAACGGCCATCTTGACGGCGGGCGCCGCATCCGGGGCCAGCGTCCTCACCATGTCGGCGGCCGGTCCCGCGAATCTCATCGGGAACGGGTTCGAGGTGATTGCGAGCAGGGCCTTCGCCAGTACCTCGACGCCGGTCTGCGGTGGCGGCGTGGAGGAGTGGCCGCCTTTGGCGGGTGCGGTAATGCGCAACGTGCCGTAACCTTTTTCGGCAATGCCGATCAACGCCACTGGGCGGCCGAGCAGCGGGAAATCGGCGACCACCAGGAGCCCCTCGTCGAGCACGAACTCCGCCTGCACGTTGCGTGATTTCAGCAGCTGCGCGGCCGCGGCAGCCCCGTATCCGCCGGCTTCCTCATCGTGGCCGCTCACGATGATGACCGTGCGGCCGGGCTCGAAGCCGGAGGCGGCGAGCGCTTCGATGGCCTCGAACAGGCCGATCAGCGAACCCTTGTTGTCCACGGTGCCCCGGCCCCAGACCGCATCATCGGCGACGACGCCCGCGAACGGCGGATGCATCCAGTCCGGCTCCGTGCCTGGCGTCACCGGCACCACGTCGTGGTGGGCGAGCAGCACGATCGGGCTCCGCGTGGGGTCGTTGCCGGGCCACGTGTACACGAGCGTGTGCCCGGCGACGATTTCGCGATTCATCGCCGCGTGCGCGGCGGGGTAGGTGTCCGCAAGCCACGCGTGAAAGCTGTTCCACTCTGCCGCGTCGTTCTCGCTCGCGTCCTGGTGGCTGATGGTGCGGAAGCGCACGGCTTCGGCCAGGTGGGATGCGGCGCGTTGGAGGTCCATCGGCTGTGCCGAGGCCAGATTAACCTCGGCACCAGCGCCATCGCCGGCGCCCGGCGCCTCGTACGTGGCGGTCCGGATGGCGACCACAGCCGCGAGCGCACCGACGATGCCGAGCAAGCCGAGCGCAACCTTTCCAGCAATTTTCATCCGTGCACCTGAGGCCGGCGGCCGCGTGCCGCCGGTGTCGTTTGTGACCGCCGCAGGGCGCGGCGTCAAGTGCCGGGGTTGCGTTCGACGGCCCGCATAGCCGAGGCTACCCGTCACGATGGCGGAATCGCGATGAAGCCCGAGCAGCCACCCCGGTCGGCGCGAGTCGCGCTGCTCGGCGCCATGTTCCTGATGGCGACCAGCGCCATCGGTCCGGGGTTCATCACGCAGACGACGCAATTCACCGCGCAACTCGGTGCGGCATTCGCGTTCGCGATCCTCGTCTCGGTGCTGGTCGACGTGGCGATCCAGCTCAACGTCTGGCGGGTGATCGGCGTGTCGGGACTGCGCGCACCGGAGCTCGGCAACCGCGTGGCGCCGGGGCTCGGCCACGCACTGGCGCTGATCGTCGCCCTCGGGGGGCTGGTGTTCAACGTCGGCAACGTCGCCGGCGCAGGTCTCGGCCTGGACGCGCTGCTCGGGCTGCCGCCGAAGTGGGGTGGGGCGCTGTCAGCCGCGATCGCCGTCGGCATCTTCCTGTCGCGGCGCGCCGGCATGGCGATGGACCGCGTGGTCGTCGCGCTCGGCCTCGTGATGATTGCCATGACCGGTTACGTGGCGTGGGTGTCCGATCCGCCGGTGGGCGCGGCATTGCGCAACTCGGTGCTGCCCGACGAGGTGGATTTCCTCGCGATCACGACGCTGGTCGGCGGTACGGTCGGTGGATACATCACCTATGCCGGCGCCCATCGCCTCATCGATGCCGGCGTGCGCGGCGAGGGCCGCGTCGCGGAGATCACGCGCGCCTCCGTGGTTGGCGTGCTCGTCACGGGGCTGATGCGTGCGCTGCTGTTCCTCGCGGTGCTGGGCGTGGTCGCGGCGGGTGTGTCGTTGTCCGCGGACAATCCGACAGCCTCGGCATTCCAGGCGGCCGCGGGCGAATTCGGCCTGCGCGTGTTCGGGCTGATCCTGTGGGCGGCGGCGCTCACGTCCGTGATCGGCGCGTCCTACACCTCGGTGACGTTCCTGGCGAGCCTGCGGCCGGGATTCGAGGAACGGCGCAACACGCTGGTGGTGGCGTTCATCGCCGTGTCGACGCTGGTGTTCCTTTCGGCTGGGGCAGCGCCCGTGCCGCTGCTCATCTTCGCGGGCGCATTCAACGGCCTGATCCTGCCGATCGGCGTGGGCGTGATGCTCTGGGTGGGTCTGCGCCGGGCCGACCTGCTCGGTGGCTACCGCTATCCGCGCTGGCTCCTCGCGCTCGGCGTGGCCGGCTGGCTGCTCACGATCTACCTCGGCTGGCGATCACTGGGCAGCCTCGCGAAGGTCTTCGCGTCATGACGGCCGCGCCGCAGGGGTCGCTGCGCCCGTGGTGGACGCAGAAGCGGTGGTGGGTGGGCATCATGCTGTGCGCGGTCACCATGATCGGCTACGTGGATCGGCTCGCGCTGTCTGTCGCGGCACCGATGGTGCGCGAGGAGTTCGGGTTCACGAACGAGCAGTACGGCTTCATCACGTTCGCATTCCTCGCGACCTACGCAGCCGGGCAGTTGCTGCTCGGTCCCGTGATCGATCGGCTCGGGAGCAAGCGCTCGCTGTCACTGGCCGTGTTCTGGTGGAGCGTCGCCTCCTGTGCGCAT
>Ga0114938_1001932_pt1 | contig 13616 bp, 11 predicted proteins | sample AshMeaBigSpring_FD_88675 | JGI IMG/M metagenome (GOLD analysis project Ga0114938, IMG submission 88675) | Groundwater microbial communities from Big Spring, Nevada to study Microbial Dark Matter (Phase II) - Ash Meadows Big Spring | ecosystem: Environmental > Aquatic > Deep subsurface >...
CCATTGTCAACAATGCGCCCATGTTGCTCGGCGCGACCATCGTCGGTCTGCTCGGCTTTGTCATTCTGCTGGCCGTCGGCCTGAACCTGTGGGGGCGTGAGCGCCGAACGAAGGATGGGGCTGGCGGGACGCTCAGCGCCCCGGAGGAGAAGAAGCCCGGCTTTCAACTACCCATCCCCGCCGCCGTCACCGAGCGACTCGCGCCGCGCGCCGCGCCGGTTGACCCAAACGCCAACGAGGTGTTGCGTGTGCTGCGGGATAAGTTGACCGGCCGGGTATTGGTGGAGATCAACGGCAAACGCTTCGGCGAACTGAGCGAGGTGAAGGAGAGTGATGTGCGGCGCGCGCTGTTGCTGACGCTGCGCGATTTGCAGGAATTCGTGGGCGTGAGCGCGACGACGGTGGGCGCGTCCGTTTCCCCGGCTGCGCCCGTCGCCCCGGTTGTGCCGGCGCCCACAGCATTCCGCCCGAGCGACTCTGCCCCGGCGATCCACCTCAACCCGGCGCCGCTGCCCAAAGCGCAGCCCGAGGCCTCCGAGCCGCTGCGCACGCCGACGATGAACCTCTTCAGGCAGTTCGCCGTGGCGCGCGAGATGAGCGCCAAGGAACTTCCGCCACTCAAATCCCTCGCCCAGCAGATTGACGATGTGTTGCAGCACGTCATCGCCGGCACGCCGTTTGCGGTGCAGAACCTGCACGTCGCCTCCGGCCCGAACGACAGCGTGATCTTCGAGATCGGCACGCAGATCTTCAACAGCGTCGACGAGATCCCCGACGCCACGCTGCAAACGGTTTTCCGCGAGGCCATCCGGCGCTGGGAGCAACAGCAATAACCAATCACTGGTGACGATCATCAGTTATTGGTTATTCAGTTAATGCGGTTTGGAAGTGCTGCTCTAGTTTCTGTTTTTCGCTCGGGGGGAGGAAGGCTGCCTGGGCGGCGGTGCGCACGGTGGCCTTCACCTGCTCGGTCGTGAAGCCCAGGGACTCGGACGCAATCGCATACTCGTCGCTGAGGGTGATGTCGGAGATGGCCGGATCGTCGGTGTTGATGGTGGCCTTCAGCCCGGCGTCGAACATGCGCCGCAGCGGGTGATCGGCCAGGCGGCTGACGACGCCGCTCTGCACGTTGCTGGTCACGCACACTTCGAAGACCGTGCCGCGCTCTCGGGCCAGCGCCGCCACGGCCGGGTCTTCCATCACCCGCACGCCGTGGCCGATGCGCTGCGCGCCGAGGCGTTCGATGGCGTGGCGCACCGTCTGCACGCCCGTCCATTCACCCGCGTGGGCGGTGATCCCCAGCCCGGCCGCGTGCGCGTCGTGAAAGAGCGAGGCGAACGGCTCGGCGGGGAAATTGGCCTCGTCGCCGGCCAGGTCGAGGCCGACGATATCCTCTTTGTGATCCACCGCGATCTGCGTGACCTTCTCGGCGATCTCGACTGACTCGTGCCGGTTGATGCTGGCGATCAGCTCGATCTGCATCTGCGGGAAGACGTGCCGGGCGATATCCACCGCCAGCAGCACCCAGTGCACGACTTCGTGCAGGGCAAAGCCTTTGGTCTTGCTGAGCGCCATCGGCGTGAAGCGCAACTCGAGGTAGTGGATGTTATCTTCGGCGGCGTCCTCGATGACCTCATACGTCAGCCGGTGGATGACCTCGGGGGTTTGATAGAAATGCCGCAACACCAGAAACTTGCTGAGGAAGTTTTTGGAGGTCGGCTCGTCGGTGGGCATCACCTGCACCAGCGGGCGCAGGGCGTCGGGCGCGGTGGGCAGATCCAGCTTGAAATCGCGCGCGATCTCGCACAGCGTGCTCAAACGCAGCGAGCCTTCCAAATGCCGGTGCAATTCGATTTTTGGAAGACGGGCCAGTTGGGCGTGGGCGGGGCTGGGCGCCGGGGCGGAGCTAGGGGCAGCGCGGTGCATCATTACGGCCAAAGGATAACCGGAAAGCTCAAACCGTACAAATACGCGGTTTGGCTGACAGCGCGAATTCTACGCTGCGTAGTCCGTTATCTGCATGGATTATGCCGGGCTGAAGGAGAGTGGGGGAAGGCAAACTAAATCTGGCCGAACAAGAAGGGACGGAGGTGCGCGTGCTTATCCGTCCTGGAGCGGAGGCCGGAAATTCTTGTCTGTGTCGTGACGATCTATCAAGCCGCAATCCCGAGCACCAACACGGGAATGTCGATATTGGCAACGCCGCGTTGCTCCAAATCCCAGACGAACTGCTCAAAATACGATACGCCCGACGACATATCTTCAACGAAGTCCTTCACCGGCACGATCTCGATGCCAGCGTCAATGACTCCCAGATTGTGAAAAATCGTCATTTTGGCGCACACGTTGTACACCATGAAGGCGTACTTCCCGAATTGGATCTCAATGCCAAGCCGGTTCTTCACAAAATCAATTTCGCGGAATGCGCCCGGCGAATTCCGTGACGACTGATAACCCGAGACATAGTATTGCGTGGGATATTCGCACGGCACGCGATGGGTGATCCAGCCTTGAGCGGTGAACTGCCGAGTGAAAGTCCGATTGAGTGACGGCGGGCTATACAGTTGCTTGCCGGGCATTGTTTTTTCACGGCTGGTCTTGGTCTTGTGCTTGCGGCTATTGACGGCAGCGATAATCTGTTCGACTTCGCGCAATTCACCGGCATACTTTCTTTTGACGACGCGCTCACCGCCGTTGAACGAGTAGAGACCGGCGATGATCATCGATAGTCCTCCCGCTCGTCCAGCAGCCGCGACAATGGGCTGTCTTTCCACTCATCCGGGATTTGCGCTACTTTTTCTTTCCCGGTGGGTTGATGGACCGGCTTGCCGATGGGTCTGCGCCGCAGCGTTCCATTGAAATACTCTTGAAGGCGTCGACGAGCAATTTGCGCATAGTCCGCGTCCCGTTCACTGCCCATTGCGCGCCGGTTGTGCAATAGAGCGGCAATCAGCGAAGTCCCAACGCCGGCATAGGGATCGAACACCCAATCGCCCTCTTGTGTCAGAGCGAGGACACAACGCTCGGCCAGTTCTATTGGGTACTGACAGGGATGTTCGGTCTTTTCGGGGTGGTTGGCTTTGACATTGGGGATATCCCACAGGCCTTCTTCCCAGTCTCGCGCGACCACTTCCCATACGTCGGATGGATTCTTGCCCAGCGGATTGCCCGAGGGCTGGCCTCGATTAGGCCCCTTGAAATGGCGTTTGCCCGGATACTTGGATGGCACACGAATCGGGTCAAGGTTGAATGTGTAGCGATCCGTTTTAGTGAACCAAAGGATGGTTTCGTAGCGCCCCGACAATCTCTTCGACGCATGCAGTCCATGACCGAAGCGCCACACGATGCGATTGCGAAGTTTCAAACCCATCCTCTTGAAAATTCCATAGTAGAGGATGTCCAGCGGAAAGACTTCGCCTTTCTCGACGAAATTGCCTACTTGCCAGCAAAGGCTGCCATCATCCCGCAGCACCCTGACCAATTGCGCGATGGTCCTGGCCTGTGCTTCCAGGTAGTGCTCGATGGAGGCTCGATCCTCATAATCTTTGCCGAGGTTGTAGGGAGGCGATGTGATAACCAGCGAAACGGTTTGATCCGGCAGTGTCGTCAGATACCCGGCTGTATCCCCTTCGTACATTACGATGCGAGCGTTGGCATCGAACTCAGCGTGGATGGGCGGAGGCGCCTGAAATCCAAACAAATCTGCGGACGAGGCGCCGGTGGGTGTTTCGGGCATTTGCGCTTATCTCCGTCGCCGTCTTCGCTTGCCGCCGCCCTCAGCGGCAGGCTGAGCGGATGCAGGTTGCGCGGCGCCGTTCACCGGCTCCTCTGCGCCGTTGCTGGCCTCCGTGGTTGCGGGTTGCAGCGCGGATTGCGCGGCGCGCGCGGGCGTGGGCTGGGCCGGGGTTTGCACGCGCAAGGTGAGCGCGCGCGAGACCACGCCGCCGCGGATGTTGACCAACAACTCGTTCCACATTTCGGTGGCCTTGGATTTGTAGGCGACCAGCGGGTCGCGCTGCGCGTACGCCTCGAGGCCGATGGAAGTCCGCAACGCTTCGACGGAGGTGAGGTAATCCACCCACAGCCCGCCGATCACCTGCAGCATCAAACCGCGATAGGCCGAGGTGACCTCGCGCCGGCCAAGTTCCTCAACCGGTTCCTCCGGCTGGCCGGCCAGCCCGCGCGCCCGGTTCACCGCCTGGCCGATGTGTGTCTGCAGCGCCTGCGCCGCGCCGCGCAGATGCGGCAGGACCTCATCCAGCAATTCCTTCGCCGACCAATCCGCCGCCATCTCACCGGCGAGGTAGGGGAAGTGCAGGCGCTGCACGGCGACCTCGGTGCGGCGATGCTGGCGGTCGAAGGCGACCGCGCGGCCCACCTGCATCCCGCCGAGGGCGCGGATGAGCTGGGCGCGCGAGGCCCCATCCGGCACGTACGACTTCAGCTCGCGCTCGATGTCGCTGAGCGATTTTTCAGCGCGGGTGTCGTAGGCTTTTTCGGCGGCTGCGGTCAGCGCGCGGCGCATGGCGTCCCAACCCTCGTCGCCCTTCTGGCTGAGGCCGAGGGATACGCCCAGGCGGCGCTCGATGGCGGCGGCCAGGGCGAACCGCGCGCGGGCCGATACCGAGGCCTCGGCGAGGTCGCCGAGGCGGCGTTTGAGCACGCCGAGGTCGAACTCGCGCACTTCGCTGGCCGAAGCCTGGAGGCTCACGCCCAACGCCTCGCCCACCGCGCGGAAGGCGACGCGCGCCTCCACCGGGCGCTGCAGCTCCTCGGCCTCGTTCTCCAGCGCCTCGAGCAACTCCTCGGCCAGGCGACGCTTCTCTTTCACCTGATCATCGAGGCGTTCCTCAGCCCGATCAATCTGCGTTTCGATGGCCTCCATCAAGTGTTCGCGCTCGGCCCTGATAGCATCGCGCGCCAGATCAAGCAATGCGCCGCGTTTGTCGGCCTCGTCTTCGATCTCTGCCAGCAGCAGCGCCTGGGTGTAGGTGGAATAAATCTCGTCTTCGGCCAGCACAATCGGCGGCTGGATTTCGTCGAGCCAGGCGAACAGCTTCCAGCGGTCCGCGGCGGCCTCGTTCACCTCCACGCGCCGCGCGACCTCGGCCGTCAGCATCTCATCGAAGTCGTCGGTCAGATCATCCTTCGAGAACACCCGATCGCGCTGGGTGTAGATGCTGTTGCGCTGCGCGTTGAGCACATCGTCGTATTCGATCAGGTGCTTGCGGATGTCGAAGTTTGCGCCCTCGACCCGTGTCTGCGCCTGCTCGATGGTGCGATTGACGATGCCGGCAGCGATGGGCACCGTGTCGTCGATGCGCAGCCGCTGCATCAAATCGCTCACGCCCTGCCCGCCGAAGCGGCGCATCAATTCGTCCTCGAGCGAGAGGAAGAACTGCGACGAGCCGGGGTCGCCCTGGCGGGCCGCGCGGCCGCGCAACTGGTTGTCGATGCGCCGCGCCTCGTGCCGCTCTGAACCGACGACGTGCAGGCCGCCGACGACCCGCACCTGCTCGGAGTCGTCGAGCATCTGCAGGAAGAGCCGGCACTCGCCCGCGTACAACCCCCATTCGCCCTCGGGGATGGCGCGCAATCGCTCGCGCCGCTCCTCGTGGGTGAGGTCGTACGGATCATCCACCCCGTTCCGGCGCAGCACACGATTGACGGCGGTGACGATCTCCTCGGCCATCTCGCCGCCGAGTTTGATGTCCACGCCCCGGCCGGCCATGTTGGTCGCAATCGTCACCGCGCCGAGCGCGCCGGCGTCGGCGATGATGCGCGACTCCTCGTCGTGCTTCTTGGCGTTGAGGACGTTGTGCTTGATGCCGCCCTGTAACACCCGCACTACGGCATCGGCCTGCCCGTTATCCAGCTCCAGAATCCTGAGCAACCGGCGCACGTTGTCGTCGCCGGAGGGATTGGTGCTCAGCCCGAGGTCGCGCATCTGCTTTTGCAGATCGGCCCGGTTGAGCTTGTCGAGCGGTTGATCGGCCAGCGGTTTGAGGTCCGGCACGAGGATGCCGTCCTCCTCTTTGTTGTTCTTCTCGAACCAGGCGTGGCGGATGAGGAGCACCATCGCCAGTCGTTGCAGCGGCTCGGGGCGCAGCCGCTCGGAGAGGTGTTCGGAGGCCTCGACCGAGGTGGTGCCGATGAGCAGCGGCTGGCCGTAGGCGTGCCGGCGCAGCACCTCGGTGATGACCGAGCGCAGCTTGGCCTCCTCGGTGCGGAAGACGAGATCGGCGTAATCCTTGCGCCGCCAGAACACCGGCGTCTTTTCGGGGTCGCCTTTCTTGGCAAAGTAGGTGAAGCGCTGGCCGTCCTCCTTCAACTCGGCTTCCTGCAACGTCGAGTCGGGCCGGGTGGCCATGTATTCGAGGTTCGGCGGCACCGAGACCACGGCGAGCTTGTAGATGCGGTCGAACTCCTCGGCCTCGGTGAGGGCGGTGCCCGTCATGCCCGCCAGTTTGGCGTACAACCGGAAGTAGTTTTGCAGCGTGATCGTCGCATACGTGACGTTGTCCTGCTGCACCGGCACGCCCTCCTTCGCCTCCACCGCCTGGTGCAGGCCGTCGCTCCAGCGGCGGCCCGGCATCATGCGCCCGGTGAACTCGTCCACGATGACGATCTTCTTGTTTTGGACGACGTAGTCTTTGTTGTTCTTGAAGAGGAATTCCGCGCGCAGGGCCTGCTCGATGTGGCCAAGCAAGCGCGCCTGTTCGGGCGTCACTTCCTCGGGCCGGTCGGGGTCGCGCAGCGGCTGGCCGAGCAGCCGCTCAATGGCCGCCTCGCCCATCTCGTTGAGGGCGATACCCCGGTTGCGCTCGTCGATTTCGAAATGCTCGGGCCTGAGTTGTTTGACGATGCGGGCGCACTCGGTGTACAGCTTCGGGTCTTCCTGCGACGGGCCGCTGATGATGAGGGGCGTGCGCGCCTCGTCAATGAGGATGTTGTCCACCTCGTCCACGATGGCGTAATAGCGTTCGCGCTGCACGCGGTCTTCAAGCCGCATCGCCATGTTATCGCGCAGGTAGTCGAAACCGAATTCGTTGTTGGTGCCGTAAGTGATATCCGCTGCGTAAGCCTGCTTGCGCGGCACGAGCTGCAGTTGGTGTTGATCCTCCTGCGAGGATTCTTTCGCGCGGTCAACGAGGAAGGCCTGGGTGGCGTTTTGCGTGCGGTGCGCCTCCTGAAGCACGCCGACCATGAGGCCGAGCAGGTTGAAGATCGGCGCCATCCAGCGCGCGTCGCGCCGGGCGAGGTAGTCGTTGACGGTGATGACGTGCACGCCGCGCCCGAGCAGGGCGTTGAGGTAGGTGGGCAGCGTGCTGACGAGCGTCTTACCCTCGCCAGTGCGCATCTCGGCGATCTTGCCCTCGTTCAAAATCATGCCGCCGATGAGCTGCACGTCGTAGTGCCGCTGGCCGAGGGTGCGCATGGCGGCCTCGCGCACGGCGGCGAAGGCCTCCGGCAGGATGTCGGTCAGCGCGGCCTGCTCGGCGGCGCGGCGCTCTTTGTCATCCGGGTGGGAGCGGACCGAATCCGCAATCTTCCGTTTGAATTCATCGGTCTTCGCCCGCAGCGCCTCGTCGCTGAGTGCGCGGAACTGCGGTTCGAGGCCGTTGATCTCGGCGACGATTTTGGAATACCGGTCGATGTCCTTTTTGTTCGGGTCACCGGCGATGAATTTGATGATCTGCTTGAACATGCCACGCCTTTCAATCGAGCGCGAGGATTATAGCACGCGGGTTTTGGCGCTAATCGCATACAACCTGCGTCCCTCCTTATCAATTGCATTCAAACCGAACAAAAAAAGGGGGTTGAGGCTTGCCTTGACTCATTGGTTGCCGAACGGTAAAAGGGAGTGGGCCGATTCGCTGCATAGTCATCAAGGGCGCTCGAACCATGACCGAAGAGCCTCGCCCTGACCCGCAACGAGAGCCTGAACAAAACTCGATCACCGTCGGCGATTTGGTGATTGGCCTCTCGAGGCACACCGCGCAAGTGGATGGCCGCGACCTGCGCCTCTCCCGCCTCCAGTTTGACTTTCTCGTCTTGCTGGCCAGCAATCGTCACCGAGTTGTGCCTTACGAAGAACTATGCGAACGAGTGTGGGGATGCCAAGCAGGGTCGGGTTGCACCCTCAAGCAGCTCCACAACTTCGTCAAAGTGCTGCGGCGCAAGATCGAGCCAGAGCTCTTTCGTCCCCGCTACATCATCAACTCGCACGGGGTTGGCTATTTCATGCCGATGGAGGTGAGACCTTCGCAAGCTGATGGCAGCAAAGCCGAGGGGTTCACATGGAGTTGATACCGGGTTGATACTTATGGGTGTTGATCCCTTTGCCGGGTTTCGTTATGATGCGTGCGCATTGTTGACTCACATCAGTGCACTTTACGGATGAGACTGTGGACAGGAGGGCACGCCCATGATCGATAGACGACACGGCTTTGCTATGGCGATGGCTCAAATTCTATTGCTGGGATTAATGCTCTTTGTTATCGCACCAGCCAGCGCCTATCAACTCTTGGGTGGAAAGTGGTCAACTCTACAACTCAATTACTACATTGACGGCGCCACGTACCAATCAGAAATTGGCTCGGCGGCTAATTCTTGGAACTACTACACGGGGAACAAGGTGCAGTTAAGTCGGGTTTATGGTCAGTATGAGAATATCCGCCTTCTGACCGCGAATTATGGTGCCACGAGTTGGTATGCTACTGCATGGAATAGTCCGTCTTTCCAATCGATTCCGTACACCTATTCGCAAATTAGGATTAATAGCCAGAACTTGAGTTGGCTGAGTTACTCCGATCGTCAAGAAGTTGTCGCTCATGAACTCGGTCATAGTTTAGGCCTTGGTCACACAAATCTTACAGGCTGTATTTTGATGAAAGCAGGTGGTTTTTGCGCCGTGTATCCTCGCGCAGATGACATCAACGGGATTTATGCTCTGTATCCCTGATCTGATGGAGGCTAATATGAAAACCAGGGTTCTTTCTGTAATCACAGGACTCTTGTGTGTCATCACGATTGCTGCTGGAATAAGTTATCTGGCTTCAAGCAACGGCCAGCAAATTCCAGAAAGTGTTGCGCAGGAACGCGTGATCGTGGCATCTGCTAAATGGATAAAAGACTTCAAAAGCTTAAGGGAAATGACGACCGACTCGGACCTGGTTGTAGTTGGTGTTGTTACAGATATCGGGCCGAGTCGCCTGATTGGGGATAGCCCAGAGGCTGCGGATGCGGCAATAAATGCCGGGGCAATACCCGGCCTTTTGGTGACGGATTATCAATATAAGATTGAGCAGGTCCTAAAAGGTAAGGCGTCAGTCGGCGACATTATCACGTTGACGCAGACGGGTGGTTTTTGGAATGGCCTTACACAGTACATACAGGATGACCCTCTCTATGAACTCGATGAGCGGACGATACTTTTCCTACAGGATATCTCCGGTGACAGCGTGTTGGCCCCAAACGAGCAAAAGTATACGATTAACGGAACGCCACAGGCCCGTTTTAGAATCATTGACGGCCAAGTATTTCCAGTGATGGAAGGTGATGCCTTGGCCAATGAACTACGGGGTCTAAGCGAAACGGATTTTGTTCAAATGGTTTTGCAGGTCGTTGCACCATAACCCTGCTAAGTTGAGTTGTCTGTAGTGAGGAACGGCAAGAGACAATACCCTTGCCGTTTCTTTGATTCAATCGACAGTCGGGTTACTCGTTGAACATCTCCCCCACGCCGCGGCCCTCGTGCGCGCGCTTGATGACTTCGCCGAGCGGCGGCGCAACCAACTGAATCAACGAGGGCCGCGCCCCGGGCAGCCCTCGTTTGCCTTACCGAAAACAAGTGAATCAACCATTACGGCTGCACATCCGCGACGAAGGCGTCGACGGCGGCGCCGATTACACTTTCGGCAATCGGTCGCCATGTCGTGATGTACTGAGTATGGGATGCAGGGCGGAGCCGGGCTGCACCCTCAAGCAGCTCCACAACTTCGTCAAAGTGCTGCGGCGCAAGATCGAGCCAGAGCTCTTTCGTCCCCGTTACATCATCAACTCGCACGGGGTTGGCTATTTTATGCCGATGGAGATAACGTCTTTGCAGGTAGATGACAGTTGATACCGAGTTGATACTTTTCGGTGTTGAAACGGGCATAGAGAAAGAATACAAACGAGACGTCAACAGAGCTGTGAGAAATCATACGGATAACTGGAGGATTTACATGCCACGCATCATGGCAAAATGTCTGCTTAGCCTTGTGTTCGTTGCATCTCTTGCTTTAGCTACATGGGAAGCTGCTAGAGCTTGGAGCTATGACGGCAAATGGCTTTCGAATAGCGTTAGATACAGATTCCACTACACCGTACCCAGCTCGATGTTTGCGCCAACCCATGCTGGCGCAAATGCTTGGACAAATGTTACCCCATCCAGTTGGGCTTGGATTTATGACACAACCAATGGCTATTTCGTCAAATATGGTTACGTTGATGGCTTAGGACCTGCGCTGGCTGTTACTGGAAAGATAATCACGGGCGGCAATATTACATGGATGGAAATTACCATTGATAACGCTGAGCTTTGGCACACCGGATCTGGAATCCCACCGTCTAACCGGTACGACCTGCAGTCTACAATGACGCATGAATTTGGACACGCTCTCGGCTTGCTCCATACCGGATATCCCTACTGCCCAAACAATACTAGCGATGCGACCATGTGCCCAACACAAGGGCTTGGTGCATACCATTATCGCACCCTCGAAGGAGATGATCGCAATGGCGTAAACTCCCTTTATCCTTAGTTGTATCGAGCATAGTCTCAGTAGATCCAAAAAGCAGCGTCCTGAGCGGAGCGGCGGGAGCTTCCGCCGCGCAGTCGAAGGATGCGGGTCTTGGAAAAGTCGGTTTTCCCGGGCGAGGCCGCACCCTTCGACTGCGGCACACGAACAGCGTGCGCCTCCGCTCAGGGTGCTGGTTGAGAAATTGGATCTACTGAGTCTAGGGAGAGGCAGCAATGCAACGTAGAGTCAAAGTTCTGTTTGTTCTGACCGCTTGCGGGGTGCTCGCGGGTTTATGCCTCGCTATAGCTGAGCCTCTGGCAACGAAGTTGTTCGCGACATCCAACATGGCTGTGATTGAGCAAGAGGCATCGTATAAAGCAGTGACCTATGAGGAAATGATAGCAAAGGCGGATCTTGTCTTTGTTGGTACGGTAAAAGATGTTTCGCCGACTACTTGGAATCAAGATAGTGGTGAAGCTTGGTTCCCAAAAGACGACTCAGCCGAAGTCGCATTGCAGTTGCACACTATAACTCTCGCCGTTTCTCAGGTCCTTGCCGATCGAGGCGGTTTTGCGAATGATCTCATTGAGATCACGGTATTGGGACGCAGTCCTCAGGAGGCTAAATCCGAGTACAAGCTTGATCCAGGGACAGAGGTTCTAGTATTTGTACAACAGGTCGAAATAGCATGGCGTGATGGCAAAAAAAAGGTGTTCAGTTTGATGTCTGCTCCATCAGCCTCGTATTTCACTAAAGGCGCTGATGGGTTGTACCATGGTGAAATACTGCAAGATGGCGAAGGTATTAAGGGGCCTGTTTCGCCAGAAGAAGTAGCCGATGACATAGCGCACGTCAATTAGCTTCTTTGACCCTGCGTGACGTTAGCTTGGCAGTTCTGAAGGCGTGCAATCAGCACGCCTTCTTCATTTACTCGTTGAACATCTCCCCCACGCTGCGGCCCTCGTGCGCGCGCTTGATGACTTCGCCGAGCCGCGGCGCAACCACCTGAATCAACGAGGGCCGCTTGCCGGGCGGCCCTCGTGTGCATTACCGAAACGGGCAAAACAACTGTTACGGCTGAACGTCCGCGACGAAGGTATCCACGGCGGTGCCGGACACGCGCGCATCGGCCCAGACCGGGACGACATGCGCGCCGTACTGCCACGCGCCGATGTAGTCGCCGAAGTTCGGGCGGATGTTGCTGAGCGCGCGGCACCAGTTTGTCGGCGCGCTGGTCACCTTCACCGGCGCCTCGAACGAGTACGCGCCGTCGCGTGAGGTCGCCACGTAGACGTCGGCGACGGAGCTTGTCGTCCCACGCCGGAACGCGCCACCGCCGATGGAGACACTGCACTCAATATCGGTCGGATCGGGTGTGACGTTGGTCTCCAGGATCTCATAGTAGGTCACGTTCACATCGCGGCTCTGATAGGTGGTCACAACCGGCCAGAAACGCTTGAGGCCGGTGGCGGGCACTGGGCCACCCACCTCCACCGGGGCATTCCACGTCTTGCCTCGGTTATCCGAACTGATCACGTAGACCTGCGATGAGACGAGCGATTGGGAAGTGATGGGCACACCGGCGACCGGGCTGACGGCGCTGTAGTACGTGACATAGATATGGCCGTTATACGGGCCGCCGCGTGCGATGTCGATGCGCGGGTGATCGTTGATGCGGCTGCGGCTATAACCCACCGGCGGGTTTTGCCGCATCGAATTGATATCGGCCAGCTTCACCGGCGGCTCGAAGGAGACGCCACCATTCAACGAGCGGGCGAAGTAAATAGCCGCGCCGGCGCTGGTATTGCCGAATTCGTCGAAGAACGGGCCGTATTGCCAGACCACGTACACCTCACCGCGCTGACCGATGGCGACCACCGGGCTTTGCTGCAACGTCCCCTCGAAGCCGCACGAGGCCACCGAGTCGGGCGCTTCGGGGCCGGCGATGGCCGGGCCTTTCCACGTCGCGCCGTCATCGTTCGACCGCCACACCTCCACCTGGCCGAAGCCGAACTGCGGGAGGCCGCACAACTCCTGGAAGTTGATGACCGCCACGTACACGTTGCCACGGTTGTCGGCGGTGACGGACTCTTTGTCGTAGAAGTCCGAATCGGGCGTGACAGCGTTCTTCGGCGAGTCAACCGTCTTCACATCCGTCCAGCTAAAGCTGTTGCCGCTGAACTTGCCGCGCCAAATCCCCAGGCCGAGCGAGTCGCCGGTCTCTTGATTTATGGCGAGGTTGGCGAAGAAATACCAGCCGTTGCGCCCGCGCGCCAGCCACGGGTCGCCGCGCGAGAGCACGCCGCCAAACGGATCGGGCGCGCCGCCATCCGTCCACGTCTGGCCGTAATCGGTGGAGTAGGCATAGCCAGAGAGGCCGGAGGGGGATTGATCGGTACAGCCAAAGCCGAAGACGGGCGCGCAGAAGCCTTGCGCGTCATTCCAGCCGGCGAGTTGGTAGCGACCGTCGGCGCTGGCGACGTTGATGGTTTCACTGCGGCCCAGCAGGCCATTGGGGAACGGTTGCTGCGGCGCGTTGACCCGAATATTGGGGCCGACGATAGCCCCGCCGCTCTGAATGGCGGCTTCCGGGGCGACCGAGGCGGTCTGCAAACTCCGGGCTACCCCTGAGGCCATCGCCTCTTGCTCAGCCACGATGGCAGCACCCGCGCCGCTTAACAACTCGGTCCGGTCAAAACCACTTTGGGCAATGGCCGGCGGGGTAGCCAATGACACCGCGACCAAAGCCACGAAGAGCCCTTTCAGTCTTTTCATGTTTGCCTCCCAAGTCAAGGATCGAAACTACAAGCAGGAATGATGGATAGCGAC
>Ga0114938_1001934_pt1 | contig 13606 bp, 11 predicted proteins | sample AshMeaBigSpring_FD_88675 | JGI IMG/M metagenome (GOLD analysis project Ga0114938, IMG submission 88675) | Groundwater microbial communities from Big Spring, Nevada to study Microbial Dark Matter (Phase II) - Ash Meadows Big Spring | ecosystem: Environmental > Aquatic > Deep subsurface >...
CGGCGATGCCGTCGGCGAAATACTCCTGCTCCCTGTCCCCGCTCATGTTCACGAACGGAAGTACGGCGATGGAGCGCGGCTCCGGTGCGGCCGGCGTGCTCGACGGGGCGGGCGGTTCGGACGGGACCGGTCCGCTCGCGTGCTGGTAGCGCCAGAACAGGCCGCCGCCGAGCAGAAAAAGCAGGGTCAGGATCGCGAGTTCGGTCCGCGAGACGCGCTGCTCGCCGCGGTCGCCGTGATACCAGGCCACGACCACCGTGATCGGCAGGCCCACGAGCAGCGCGAGCGCGACGAATCTCGGCAGCAGGCGTGGCCAGTCGAACAGGTCGCTGACGTAACCGAACCCCTGCAGGAAGCCCCACGCCCCAGCAGCGTAGGCGATGCCCCACTGCACCACCTTGCGGCGGCGCAGGCGGGCCCAGATGCTGCTGCCCTCCACGTCCTGCGGCGGGTCCATTGCGTCGCCTCCCCGTGCCGGCAGAGTCTAGCGACATTTCTCGCCAGACGAGCAGGGTCGCCCCTCCGAGCCATGGACCGGTGGGCGTTACCTGCGCCGTGCGAGCCGGGCAATGGCTCGAAGCCGCGCTCGCGCGGGTTCGGGGTGTTGCCCGGCTCGCTCAGGCGCCGGCCGTCGGGCGTCCGTCCGGGTCCTGTTTCGGCGAGCATGTCTTCTTCGCGAGTCGAAACAGGACCCGGACGGACGCCTGAAGCTGCCTGCGCTTCCGGGCAGTACGATGCCGCTGCGATCAGTTCCCCGCGACGAGCGCCGAAGCAAGGGCAGCGCGATCCCGCTCCCCGCCCGCAGGATCGATGCAGAGGTACGACGGCACCGCGCCCTCGATCGCGTACGCCGGCAGGTTCGACTGCGAGGTGCACACGCGCCCGTCCTTCGTGAAAGCGAAGTCGCGCAGGAAGGCCACGCGCGTCGGGCTCGGGTAGCTCAGGAAGGTCTTCGTCGCCGGCGAGAAGCGCAGGACGCGGTCCGAGTTGTTCGCCGCCATCCACACGTCGCCCGTCGGGCGGTAGACGTTGAGCGCGTACGGCGTCTCGTACTCGCCCTCCGCGACGCCCGGCACCTTGAAGCTCTCGAACTGCGCGGTGGCCGGGTCGAAACGCATCAGCGCACCCTCGTCGAACGAGGGAATCCAGAAGATGCCGTCCTGGTCGAAGCGCGGGCGCCGCGGGCCCTCGAGCGGCGTCTCGTACTCGGTGATCGCGAGCGTCTTCGGGTCGATGCGGCCGATGCGGTTCGCGTAGAGCTTCGCATACCAGACGCTGCCGTCCTTCGGGTTCACGTCGATGCCGTACGGGAACGCGAGCACGTCGTAGCCGAGGAAGCGGTGGTGCGAGAAATTGAGCAGCAGCACCTGGTCCGGGAACCACGACGAGATGCGGAGCAGCGTCGGGAACAGCATGCCCGACACCCAGCGGAAGAACCCGTTCGAGGGCAGCCGGATCACCGTCATCTGCCCGGTCTTCGGGTCGAAGCGTCCGACCTGGTTCGAGGCCACGATGGTGAACCAGACGACGTCGTCCTGGTCGACGCGGATCGTGTGCGGATAGAGCGCGTCGCCCGGCACGTCGTAGGTCTTGAATTGCTTCGACGCCGGATCGAACGACATGATCGTGGACGACAGCGCGTTCGTGATCCAGATCCGGCCGTCCTTCGTCTGCGCCATGCTGTGCGGGCCGTGGCTGCCGGTGAAGATTCCGATCGCGAGGTGCATGCCGGAGAAGAGCCCGCCGCGGGGCAGGTTGCTCTTCGGCAGGTCGTGGCGCTCGACCTCGCCCGTGCGCGGATCGAGCACCCAGAGGCAGTCGTGCCCCTCGTCCGTGCCGTAGAACTTGCCGTCCTCCGCCACGTCCATGTCGTGGATGAACGAGAACCCGTCGCCGAGCTGCCACTCCTCGACCTTGGCGCGGGCGAGCTCGTCGGTGGCACCGTAGTCGTGCGTCGCCTCGACCGGCCGGCCGTCGAATCCCTTCTCGAGCGTGCTCGCGAAGCGGATCGACTGCGCCTTCGTCACCATCGAGAAATAGCCCTCCATCTTGTTGATGGTGGCGAGCCACAGGTCGTGGCTCCTCGGCGCCCGCGTCGTCGAGTTGCCGATCTGGTGGCAGTAGTTGCACTGGCTCACGAAGACGTGCCGGTCGTCGGCGCGTGTCCACGGCAGCACGGCGTTGTGCGCCGAGGCCGAGAGCGCATCCGAGGCGAGCTGCGCATCGGCGAACGTCCCGAGCCGGAGGTCGAGCCGGCTCGCCTGGTCCTGCGCAGCCTCGACGGTGGAGACGTAATCCTCGTAGTTCGCCAGCCGTGCACGCACGTCGAGCGTGCCGGCGTAGGGAGTGACGATGGCGTAGCTGCCGTCGGCAGCGGTGTAGACCGTCTGCTTCTGGTTCTTCGCCGCGTTGAACACGCTCACCATCGCGCCGAAGGCGGGACGTCCATCGGGCAGCGTCACCGTGCCGGCGAAGGACGCGGCGTGCACGTCGCCACCGAGTGAGAGGAGAGCTGCCGCGCCGAGCAGCGTGCCCTGCGCGAGCCGGGAGCCGTGCCGCGAGAGGTTGCGGGTGCTCATCGTCCTGCCCTCACGCCGGCTGCTGGCCGAACCACTGGAAAAGACGCCGCCCGGGCCGCAGCGAAGGCAGGATGGCGCTGCCCCACAGGCCCATGAGCGGGCCGCCGCAGAGCAGGTTACCGAGCAGCATCACGCCCGAGACATCGAGCTTGCGCTCCCCGAGGCCGTCGCCCAGCCACAGCACCAGGACGAGCAGCAGGCCGGTCGCGAGGTTCACGATCACGATCCACTTGATGAGGCCGTAGCCGCGCCCGGACCACAGCAGCAGGGCCGCGAGCAGCAGGCACCCGGCGGGAACGTAGTAAGCGCTGGCCGACCAGCCGAGCAGCGCCATGAACACGGCGCTCGCGGCGAGCAGGGCTGCGTAAACCTTCACGGAAGCCGGCCGGGCGTTCGGCATCGGGGAATCGCTCATCGGTGGCCCCTCGTAAAGGCAACGAGGCACCGATGATACGAGGCGGAAGTTGCCGGTGTTACGGTTTCGGTCACTCGCGCGCGAAAGGTGCCGGTGCTACGGTTTCGATAACTCGATGAAACTGCCGAATCCGTAACACAGGCACGCTTCTTTCCATGCCTTTCCTGCAGCTCACGATCGACCTCGGCCCGGCCGATCCCGCCCCCCTGGAGGACCGGCTGTTCGCACTCGGAGCCATCTCCGTCACGCTCGAGGATGCGGCCGACGATCCCGTGCTGGAGCCGGCACCGGGCGAGACGCCGCTGTGGCCGCGTGTGCGCCTCAAGGCCTTGTTTGCAGCCGACATGGACCACGACAAGCTCGGCGCCGCATTGCAGCAGAGCCTCGCGGGGCCGCCCGGATGGCGACTCGAGCAGATCGCGGACCAGGCCTGGGAACGCACGTGGCTCAAGGACTTCAGGCCGATGCGATTCGGCCGGCGCCTCTGGGTGTGCCCGGCCGGGATGCCCGCCGGCGACCCGGACGCGATCGTCATCGACCTCGATCCCGGGCTCGCCTTCGGCACCGGCACGCACCCGACGACGGCCCTGTGCCTCGAGTGGCTCGAGGGTCGGGAACTCGTGGGCCGCGACGTCGTGGATTACGGCTGCGGCAGCGGCATCCTCGCGATCGCGGCGATGAAGCTCGGCGCAGCAACCGTGCGGGCCGTCGACATCGATCCGCAGGCGCTGCTCGCGACCCGGGAGAACGCGCTGCGCAACGGCATCGAGGCCGGGCTCGAGGTAACGTCGGAGCCCGGGCTGCCGGAGGGCTCGGCGGACGTGGTCGTCGCCAACATCCTGGCCGGACCACTCGTGGAACTGGCGCCGGCCTTTGCCGCGGCCCTGCGCGGCGGCGGCGAACTGGCCATGAGCGGCCTGCTCGTGGAGCAGGCGGATGCCGTGACACGCGCTTGTCGGCCGTGGTTTGATATCGTCCTGACTGCAACGCGCGACGGGTGGGGGCTCCTCAGCGGACGGCGCCGCGCGCACTGACTCAAGACCGATACGAGAAAATGTATTCCCAGTGTCCCGAGTGCCAGACGCACTTCCGCGTGACGGCGGAGGCGCTGCGGGCAGCGCACGGCACCGTGCGCTGCGGCCGCTGCGGCAGCGCCTTCGACGCGCTCGCCCGCCTGAGCGACACGGTCACGGCGTCCCCGAGGGAAGAGCCGCCGGTGCCGCTCATGGAGGACGGTGCAGCAGTTGCCGCGACGGCCGGTACGCCGGAGCCAGCCGAATACCACTTCTCGGTCGACGACATCGAGAAGGTGTTCATCGACGCCCGCGAGTGGCAGAGGCGGTTCGGGCCGGATTCGCCTCCCGAGCCCGCTGCGGCAGCGAGCGCGGCCCCCGCCGTCGTGGTCCAGGAGGACGAGCCCATCGAGGACATCACACTCGAGGGCGAGCGGATCAGCATCGAGGCCTCGCCAGGCCACGCGCTCATGGTCGATTCGGCGAGCGAGGCGGAGGTCACGGGCGAGTCGCCCGTGTTCCAGCCGGCCTACGAAGCGCAGACCGTCGAGCCGGCCGCGGCCGGTGAGCCGGCGGTTGCCGAGCCTCCGCGATCGACGGACCAGGTGGCCGCAGACGTCCCTCCGGAAGACGAGCTGGAATCCGAGTACGCAACGCCGTCGCCACGCGAGGTCGCGGCGGCGCTCGCGGCGGAGTGGGAGGCAACCGCCTCCCGCCCTGCCCTCCAACGGCCGGCAGCCGCGGTTTCCGTCCCGTTCGAAGATCGCGCGGAAGCGACACCTCCCGCTCCAGACGCAGCGGTCACGACTCTCGCCGCGCAGCGCTGGCGACGTGAGGCCGCCGAGGCAGAGGCCGAACTCCCGCTGCACGAGCCGCGCCGGCCGATGAGTCCGCGCAGGCGTGCGTTGCTGGCGGCGACTGTCGTGCTCGGCTTGACGCTCGTCGCGCAGGTGGCCTACCGGTTCCGGCAGGACCTCGCGCGCCATCCCCAGTTCGGGTCCACGGCGCGGGCCATGTATGCAGGGCTCGGCATCGGGGTTCCGCCGACCTGGGACCTGGCCGCCTTCGAAGTCCGGCAGTGGGGCAACACGAGCAGCCCGACGCCGCAAGGCGGCATGACCGTGCGGGCCAGCCTCACGAACCGTGCCGCTTTCCCGCAGCCGCACCCGATCCTGCGGCTCGAACTCGACGACCGCTACGGTTCCGCGATCGCCGTGCGCGATTTCGAGCCGGCCGAGTATCTCAAGAACCGCTCCGACGCCTCCCGTCTCATCGACTCTGGTGCGACCACGGAGGCGGAACTGCTGATCGCAGACCCCGGCGCGGAGGCCGTCGGTTACCGCCTCGACGTCTGCCTGCGCGAATCCGCCAAGCTCCTGCGCTGCGCCCAGGGCGCGGGCTGACCGATGCCGGCGATCCACATCGGCCCTTACCGGCTGGGCGGCCGCGCTTTCCTCGCTCCCATGGCCGGCGTGACCGACCTGCCGTTCCGACGCCTGTGCCTGCGCATGGGCGCAGCGCTCGCCGCCGGGGAAATGCTGTCGGCGGACGCGCGGCTGTGGGAGACGGAGGAATCGCGACGCAGGCGCGACCACTCCGGCGAGCCCGAGCCTCGCGTCGTGCAGATCGCAGGCGGCGATCCGCAGATGATGGCGGATGCCGCGCGCCGCAACGTGGATGCCGGTGCCCAGGTCATCGACGTCAACATGGGCTGTCCCGCGAAGAAGGTCTGCAGCAAGGAAGCCGGCTCGGCTCTGCTGCGCGACGAGCGGCTCGTGGCAGCGATACTCGAGGCGACCGTGCGTGCCGCAGGCGTGCCGGTCACGCTCAAGATGCGCACCGGCTGGAACCCCGACCGGCGCAACGGCGTCACGGTCGCGCGCATCGCGGAGGCCTCGGGCGTCGCCGCGCTCGCAGTCCACGGACGCACGCGCGACTGCCGGTTCGCCGGCGCGGCCGAGTACCGGACCATCGCGGCAATCAAGCAGGCCGTGCGCATCCCGGTGATCGCCAACGGCGACATCGACTCGGCGCACAAGGCAGTCGCCGTCCTGCGGGCAACCGGCGCGGACGGCGTGATGATCGGGAGGGCGGCGCAGGGCCGGCCGTGGATTTTCCGGGAGATCGTGGCCGCGCTCGCCGGCGCCGACGTCAGACCGGAGCCCTCGGCACGCGAGGTGCGTGATATCATCTGTGCTCATTTGCGCGATTTGTACGGCTTCTACGGCCCGGGGACGGGAGCCAGAATCGCGCGCAAGCACATTGGATGGTATTGCCGGGAGCGCCCGCAGGCATCGGCCTTTCGTCAATCCGTCATGAAGGTCGAATCGGCCGAGGGCCAGCTGGCCGCGGTGCGGGATTACTTCGATGCGCTGTCGCAGGCCGCGGCGGCGTGAGAGATGCGGATGGAGAGATGCTGAGGTCGGGGACGATGGCGCAACGCAGGAAGACACGACTCCGTCGCGAGGCCAGGCCGGCAAGGGCGGCGACGCCGCAGGCCGGGCGCGCGATTCCGCTCCGGTCCATGACCGAGCAGGCGCTGGACAGCTACTTCGCGAGCCTGAACGGCCACGCGCCGGGGCGCCTCTACGACCTCGTGCTTCGCGAGGTCGAGGAGCCGCTGTTCCGCGCGGCGCTCGATTACGCGGCAGGCAACCAGAGCCGAGCGGCCGAGATCCTCGGCATCAACCGCGGCACGCTGCGCAAGAAGCTCAAGACCTACGGCATCCCGGCCTGAGCGCGGCAGCCACATGATCCAGGCGGCGAGCGTCACCATCCGGCGTGCCCTGCTCAGCGTCTCGAACAAGGAGGGGCTGCTCGATTTCGCACGGGCGCTGCGCGACCGCGGCGTCACGCTCCTCTCCACCGGAGGCACGGCGGCCATGCTGCGCGGGCACGGCCTCGAGGTCTCCGACGTCTCCGAGGTCACGGGCTTCCCCGAGATCATGGACGGCCGGGTGAAGACGCTGCACCCGAAGATCCACGGCGGACTGCTCGGCCGGCGCGGCACCGACGATGAAGTGATGGCCGAGCACGGGATCGAGCCGATCGACCTGGTCGCCGTGAATCTCTATCCGTTCGCCGAGACGGTGGCACGGCCCGGCTGCACGTTCGAGGACGCCGTCGAGAACATCGATGTCGGCGGCCCGGCGATGGTGCGCGCCTCGGCCAAGAACCACGACCGCGTCACCGTGGTGGTCGATCCGCTCGACTACGGCACGGTCGTCGCCGAAATCGACCGCGGCGGCGGCGCGGTGTCCGCCGAAACCCGCCTGCGGCTCGCGACCAAGGCGTTCACGCACACCGCGCAGTACGACGCGGCCGTGGCCGCCTACCTCGACCGGGCCGCGCGGGCGAATGGCAGCGAGTTCCCGGAACTGCTCGGCCTGCAGTTCCGCAAGCGCTTCGACCTGCGCTACGGCGAGAACCCGCACCAGCAGGCCGCGTTCTACGTCGCGTCCGACGCGCAGGGAGCCTCGGTCGGCTCGGCCTCCCAGGTGCAGGGCAAGGAGCTCTCGTTCAACAACATCGCCGACGCCGACACGGCATTCGAGTGCGTGCGACAGTTCGCGACGCCCGCGTGCGTCATCGTCAAGCACGCCAATCCCTGCGGCGTCGCTGTGGGCGCGAACATCGGCGAGGCCTACGACCGGGCCTTCCGCACCGACCCGACGTCCGCCTTCGGCGGCATCATCGCGTTCAACCAGCCGCTCGACGGCGCCACTGCGCGCACGATCCTCGAGCGGCAGTTCGTCGAGGTGATCGTCGCGCCGGCGGCGGAGGCCGAGGCGCGGGAGGCCTGCGGCCGCAAGGAGAACGTGCGCCTGCTCGTCACGGGCGGTCTCGCCGCGAGCAGCTCGCGGCTGGAGTTGCGCAGTGTGAACGGCGGCCTGCTCGTACAGACGCGCGACGAGGGCATGGTGGCCGCGAGCGCGCTGCGCACGGTGACCAGGCGCGCGCCGACGCTGCAGGAGCTCGCCGACCTGATGTTCGCGTGGCAGGTCTGCAAGTACGTGAAGTCGAACGCCATCGTCTATGCGAAGGACGGCATGACCATCGGCGTCGGCGCGGGACAGATGAGCCGGGTCGTCTCGAGCCGCATCGCCGCCATGAAGGCGCGCGCCGAGGAACTCGACCCTGCGGGCTCCGTGATGGCGTCCGATGCGTTCTTCCCCTTCCGCGACGGGCTCGACGCCGCCGCCGAGTACGGCATCGTCGCCGTCATCCAGCCGGGGGGCTCGAAGCGGGACGCCGAGGTCATCGCCGCGGCCGACGAACACGGCATCGCGATGGTGTTCACCGGCATGCGCCATTTCCGGCATTGAAAGTTCTCGTCATTGGATCAGGCGGGCGCGAGCACGCGCTCGCGTGGAAGGTGGCCCAGTCGCCGCGGGTGAGCGAGGTGTTCGTGGCCCCGGGCAACGCGGGGACGGCGCGCGAGCCGCGCACGCGCAACATCGCGATCGCCGCGGACGACATCCCGGGGCTGAAGCGGTTTGCCCTGCAGGAGCGCGTCGATCTCACCATCGTCGGGCCGGAGCAGCCGCTCGTGCTCGGCGTGACTGACGAGTTCAGTGCCGCGGGGCTGCGCTGCTTCGGGCCGAGCCGCGAGGCGGCCCGGCTCGAGGGCTCGAAGGCCTTCATGAAGGAATTCCTGCGGCGGAACTCCATCCCCACGGCCGCCTACGCGACGTTCACGCGGGCGAGCTTCGACCCTGCGTGGGTCCTCGCGCAGCGGGCGCCGCTGGTGGTCAAGGCCGACGGACTCGCCGCCGGCAAGGGCGTCGTGATCTGCGAGACCGCGAGCGAAGCGGTGACCACCGCGAGGTCCATGTTCGCCGGACGCTTCGGTGCCGCGGGCGAGACGATCGTCGTCGAGGAATTCCTCGAAGGCGAGGAGGCGAGCTTCATCGCCATGGTGGACGGCCAGCACGTGCTGCCGCTGGCGACCTCGCAGGACCACAAGCGTCGCGACGACGGGGACCTCGGCCCGAATACGGGCGGCATGGGCGCCTACTCTCCCGCTCCGGTCGTGACGCCGCGCGTGCACGAGCTCGCCATGCAGGAAGTCATGTGGCCGACGGTCCGCGCGCTCGCGGCGGCCAACACGCCCTATGTCGGCTTCCTGTACGCGGGGCTCATGATCGCCCCGGACGGCTCGCCGCGCGTGCTCGAGTTCAACTGCCGCTTCGGCGACCCCGAGACCCAGCCCATTCTCGCCCGCATCCCCCCCGATCTCACCGTGCTGTGCGACGCCGCGCTGGACGGCCGGCTCTCCGCGGAGTCGGTCGAGTGGGACCCTCGCGCGGCGGTCGGCGTCGTGCTGGCCGCCGGCGGCTACCCCGACAACGTGCGCAAGGGCGACGTGATCCACGGGCTCGATGCCGCGGCGCAGTTGCCCGGCAAGGTCTTTCACGCAGGCACCCTGCTCGAGGGCGACGAAGTCGTAACCAATGGCGGACGCGTGCTCTGCGCCGTCGGACTCGGCGACCGGGTTGGCGACGCCAGGCGGGCGGCCTATGCTCTCGTCGAGAAGATCGACTGGAGCGGGATGCAGTTCCGGCACGACATCGGACATCGAGCGATCGCTCGCGAGCGATGAGCGCGGGTGATCGAAAGCCAGGAGCCAAGGAGATCGCCATGTGGAGTGACAATCGAATCGGGCGACGGCAGGTCGTCACCGGACTCGCGGGCCTCGGCACCGCGCTCGCCGCCGCCTCGGCGAGCGCGCAGGCCGGATCGGACCCGCACGCCGGGCACGTGATGAACGACGCGCCGCCGGCCCCGCCGCTTTCGGGCGCGCACCGTGCCGTCATCGAGTCCACCGCCGCGTGCCTCGCCGCAGGGAGGGTCTGTCTCGCCCGCTGCACGGATCACTTCGCCAGCGGCATGAAGGACATGGTGGACTGCCAGCGAGCGGTGATGAACATGCTCGCCGTCGTGGGGGCGATGGCCGACGTCGCGGGCTACGCCAACGCGGCCGCAGCCAACGTCCGCTCGCTCGCCGCGACCTGCGCGGCCTTCTGCAGGTCCTGCGCCGACGCCTGCGAGCCGCACGCGGCCCGGCACGAGGAGTGCCGGGCCTGCCGTGACGCGTGCCTCGACTGCGCGAAGGCCTGCGAGGCGCTGGCCGCCTAGCTGCGTCGCTCGCGGGCGATGAGATACATCCCGGCCGCGACCACGACACCGCCGCCAAGCAGCGTGAGCGCGCCGGGGAGCACGCGCCAGAACGTGAAGTCGAGCGCCATTCCCCACAGCAGTGCCGTGTACTCGAAGGGCACGACCACCGAGGCCGGCGCGTGCCGGAACGCTTCCGTGATGTAGTGCTGCGCCACCGCACCGACGAGCCCGATGCCGGCGATCCACGGCCAGTGGGCGGCTTCGACGCCGACCCAGTCCGGCACGGCCAGCATCCCGGCGCCTGCGCCGAGCAGCGCCATTACCCAGAACACCATGCTCTCCGTGGTATCGGTGCGGGTCAGCACGCGCACCGAGATCGCGCTCAGCGAATAGCAGGCCGCCGACATGAGCGCCGCGAGGCCACCGAGCGTGAGCCAGCTGCCCGCCGAGGGTCGCAGCATGAGGAGCACCCCGCCGAGGCCCACTGCGATCGCGACCCAGCGGCGCGCATCGACCTGCTCACCGAGCAGCGGCACCGACAGCGCCGTCACGAGCAGCGGCGCGCAGAGGAAGATCGCGTACGAGTCGGCGAGCGAGAGCTCGCGCACCGAATAGACGAATCCCCACAGCATCAGCACGCCGAGCGCGCCACGGAGGAGATGCAGCGGCCAGCGCACCGGAACGAGGCGCGAGACGCGGCCGCGCGCCAGGATCGGGACGACCACGAACGGCAGCGAGGCGAGCCCGCGCAGGCAGGCGACCTGCATCGGCGGGTAGTGGCCGACGAGGTGCTTCATCATCGCGTCCATGAACGCGAACAGCGCGACGGCCACGAGCATCGCGAAGATGCCCTTGACGCCCGAGGACTGCACGGCGAACTCCGCCTGCGGCGAGCCCTCCCGGGCCGCCGCGGTTGATCAGCGCTTCATCGAGTCGAAGAACTCGGCGTTGGTCTTGGTGTCGCGCATCTTGTCGATGAGGAACTCCGCCGCCGCGAGCTCGTCCATCGGGTGCAGGAGCTTGCGCAGGATCCAGATCTTGGCGAGCTCGTCCTGCGAGGTGATGAGCTCCTCGCGACGCGTGCCCGAGCGGTTGATGTTGAACGCGGGGTAGACTCGCTTCTCGGCGATGCGGCGATCGAGGTGGATCTCGCTGTTGCCCGTGCCCTTGAACTCCTCGTAGATCACGTCGTCCATGCGCGACCCGGTGTCGATCAGCGCGGTGGCCATGATCGTGAGGCTGCCGCCCTCCTCGATGTTGCGCGCCGCGCCGAAGAAGCGCTTCGGGCGCTGCAGCGCGTTCGCGTCCACGCCGCCCGTGAGCACCTTGCCGGAGCTCGGCACCACGGTATTGTAGGCGCGCGCGAGGCGCGTGATCGAGTCGAGCAGGATCACCACGTCCTTCTTGTGCTCGACCAGGCGCTTCGCCTTCTCGATCACCATCTCGGCGACCTGCACGTGGCGGCTCGCCGGCTCGTCGAACGTCGAGGAGACCACTTCGCCGCGCACTGTGCGCGACATCTCGGTGACCTCCTCTGGCCGCTCGTCGATGAGCAGAACGATCAGGTACACCTCGGGGTGGTTGCCGGTGATCGAATTCGCGATGTTCTGCAGCAACATCGTCTTGCCGGCCTTGGGCGGCGAGACGATCAGTCCGCGCTGGCCCTTACCGAGCGGCGCGATCAGGTCGATCATGCGCGCGGTGAGGTCCTCGGTGCTGCCCGTGCCCCGCTCGAGCCGCAGCCGCTTGGTCGGATGCAGCGGCGTGAGGTTCTCGAACAGCACCTTGCTGCGCGCGTTCTCGGGCGAGTCGAAGTTGATCTGGCCGACCTTGAGCAGCGCGAAGTAGCGCTCGCCGTCCTTCGGCGGACGGATGAGGCCGGAAATCGAGTCGCCGGTGCGCAGGTTGAAGCGGCGGATCTGCGACGGGCTGATGTAGATGTCGTCCGGGCCCGCGAGGTACGAGCCCTCGGGCGAGCGCAGGAAGCCGAAGCCGTCCTGCAGTATCTCGAGCACGCCGTCGCCGTAGATGTCCTCGCCGTTCCTCGCGTGCGCCTTGAGGATGGCGAAGATGATGTCCTGCTTGCGCGAGCGGGCGAGGTTCTCCATCCCCATCTGCTGCGCCATCTTGAGGAGCTCGGGGATGGGCTTGTGCTTCAGCTCCGACAGGTTCATCGACCGGCGGCTCGCCTCGAGCTCGGCCGGGCTGATCACGTCGAGGTCGTCTCCCTCCAGGAAGTCGTCCTGCGGCAGCTCTTCCTGGCGCGGACCGCGATTGCCGTCAGCGCCGCCGCCACCGCCGCCGCGCCCGCGCTTGCCGGGCCGGTTGCGGCCCGGGTTTCCCAGGTAGCCTCTCACAGCTTGCTGTCCAGGAAGGCCGCGACGTCGGACTTGCGCACGGCACCGATCTTCTGGCCCTCGGCCTGTCCGTTCTTGAACAGGATCAGCGTCGGGATGCCGCGCACGTTGAAGCGCATCGGCGTCTTCGGGTTGTCGTCGACGTTGATCTTGGCGATGACGACCTTGTCCGCATACTCGGTGGCGATCTCGTCGAGGATCGGCGCGATCATCTTGCAGGGACCGCACCACTCGGCCCAGAAATCGAGGAGGACCGGACGCTGTGACTTGAGCACGTCCTGCTCGAAGCTCGAGTCGGTGACGTGGATGATCTGCTGGCTCACCAGAGACTACCTCCGCTGGCGTTTGTTTGACTGGAAAGGACGGGTGTGGAGTGACGGATTGCGGGCGAGGTGCGGGCGGTTCGCGAGTTATCGGGTGACGGCGCGATCCGCGTGAGGCAAAATACTGCGATTGCTGGCTTTACCCTGATTGCTTGTCTGGAGCCCCGCTGCACCGGACGGGAGCGACGGGTCGACTGGACCCGGCGGGCCGGCTTCACTACTGGCGGGAGCGGCTTGTGCCGCGGGTTGCGGCATATTTGAACCCGCTTTTCGCCATTTTGCAAGACCACGACACGACTCGCTGATGCCTGAAGCACACCTGACCGACGTCTCATTTACCAACCTGCACCTCCCCGAGTCGCTCGCACGCGGCATCGCGGACGCAGGCTTCGAGCGCTGCACGCCGATCCAGGCCCAGACGCTGCCGCGCGCACTCGCGGGCTTCGATGTCGCGGGCCAGGCGCAGACGGGCACCGGCAAGACGGCCGCGTTCCTCGTTGCCCTGTACGCGACGCTGCTGCGCCGCGAGGTGGAGCCCACCCGCCGCGTCAACTCGCCGCGCGCGCTCATCATCGCGCCGACGCGCGAGCTCGCGGTGCAGATCCACCACGACGCCGAGATCCTCGGCCAGTACACCGGCCTGACGCTGGGCCTCGCGTTCGGCGGCGTCGACTACGACAAGCAGCGCCGGGTGCTGGAAGGCGGCGTCGACGTGCTGATCGGTACGCCCGGCCGCCTGATCGACTTCTACAAGCAGCGCGTGTTCGACCTGCGCGCGATCCAGGTCGTGATCCTCGAC